>Ga0315287_10000804_pt1 | contig 27903 bp, 21 predicted proteins | sample YL17G11_0_MG_FD_205037 | JGI IMG/M metagenome (GOLD analysis project Ga0315287, IMG submission 205037) | Sediment microbial communities from Yellowstone Lake, YNP, Wyoming, USA - YL17G11_0 | ecosystem: Environmental > Aquatic > Freshwater > Lake > Sediment | place: USA: Wyoming | collected... | reverse complement strand
CCTGAAGGATCGACATCCGCATAGTGGCAGTCCGTGACTATGCCGAACCGAACTGGACGCACGATGCCAACGAACCGACTGTGGGGAACGCACGAGCAGACCAGGAGGGCCAGGCCTGCAAGGTCCGCCAAGACCCATTCAAGAAGACCTCTACGGCGGAGGCCCCTATGCCACCAAGAAGGCCCTGGAGTACCACACGAGCATGGCCTTTGCATGGTTGTATCATAACTCGATCCTCAGGGCTCGGCAACCAGGGGTCCATAGGGGTCACATCTTCATTACTCGATAGCTTGCACCAGTTGATGTTCGTCCTCCTCACATGGTGTGTCATCGCAAATGGCGGACGATATCCTGTTCTTGCTCTGCATGCCGTCCGGCTTGGGCGGCCGAATCTCGTTGTCCAGACTGACGCAGTGCGACCGCGAGGTTGGAGTAGCCGCGCGCGAGTTGGCCGTGAATAAACTCCATTTCAGGCTGGTCGGTCATCAATCGCGCCAACATGGTGATTGCTTCTTCCAATGTCGAACAGGCTTGCTGGGGCTGGTTGCTACGGATCAGGACATCACCCAGGGCAATCTGGAAGGTTCCCAGCCAGACTTTTTAGTAGGGAGCATTGGGGAACTGCTCCACAAGTGAGGACTGAATGGCGGTGGCCTTGCGAAGACTCTGCTCGGCCTCAGAGAATCGGTCGGTTTGTCTAAGGAAGGAGCCGAGCTTGTGGTGGATACGGGCCTCGACAGACCTCCGCTGAGACTGATACAATCGTCCCAACTCGTTTTGAATGCCAGCGATCCTCAGTTGGAAGGTCTTGGAGGACGGGGATGACGTACCTAACTCTTGAAAAGTGGTAATGGCCTGTTGATAGGCCTTGACCGCCTCATCCAACTGCCCGAGGCGTTGTCGAATGGCAGCTACACGGAACTTGGCCTCTGCGGTCCTTTCCCGCAGTTGCTCCTCTGCATCGCCGGTCTGTCGGGCCAGGCGATCATAGAACGGCAACATCTCTTCCAGGAGGGCGACGGTCTCCTTGGATAGCACCGGTGGGCTGGGGACCTCGATGGTCTCGCCTTCCACGCCCTCCATCGTGAGGGGCGGGCGGATGACTATGTGCGATGGGGAAAACCGCTCGAATATCCGGTCAATCGCCTCTACGGCGAGGGCCGCATTGGCCTCCGCCTTGTCCCGCTGATCGGCCTCTCCCTGGAGGGCGGTCTTCGTGCGCACGTAGCCGACAGATGCAATGACGGCGACCAGAATGAGTAGAAAGAGGGTTGTCCCGGCCAGCCCGGCCACAGCCTTGTTGCGGCGACACCATCGGCCCAGGCGTTCCAGGGGGCCCACTCGCCTCGCCTGAATAGGACGGTCTTCCAGGAAGCATCGCAGGTCATCAGCCAATGCCCCGGCAGAGAGGTAGCGGTGGTCTGCATCCTGAGCTATGGCCTTGAGAATGATGGTTTCCAGATCGCGAGGGATCTGCGGGTTCGAGGCACTCGGCGCAGGCGGTGGCTCGTGGGTGATTCGCCGGATCAAGCGGCTCGGGTCCGTGTCTTCGTATGCCGGCTCAAGGGTGAGCAGTTCGTATAGGGTCAGACCCAGGCTGTAGATATCGCTACGCAGATCCGCCTGCCCGCGAAATCGTTCCGGCGCCATGTAGCGGAGCGTGCCCACCATATCCCCGGCGAGGGAGACCTCTTCCGAGCGAGTGGCCTTGGCCAATCCGAAGTCAGTGAGCCAGACTACACCTGAAGCGTCGAGCAATAGGTTGGCCGGCTTGATGTCGCAGTGCAACGTCCCCTGCGTGTGTGCGTAGTGAAGGGCATCGGCGGCCTGCAGACCGATACGAGCTACGCCCTGCCAATAGTGCGGCCAAGCATATCGCCGTGAAGGACTCACCTCCTCGTCGCCAAGCAGTTGCCGAACGGCAGCCTCTAGGATCTCGGAGTCCGGACCGGTGGTCTTGGCACTCAGGGCCGCTTCCGGTGGCCGGTCCGTTCTATCGGGGCCGGCTACCTTTGCGAGGTGGGAAATGACTCTGTCCAGTCCCACTCCATGGATGTACTGCATCACGTAGTAGTGGAACCCGGCCTGCTCACCGACCCCGAATACCTCCACGATGTTCGTGTGGTGCAAATTGGCCGCGATGCGGGCCTCCCTGTGGAAACGCCTGAGGTGCTTGGGCTCCAGCAATGCCTGGCGTGGCAGGACCTTGACGGCCACGCGACGGCCCAGGGACTCCTGCTCGGCCTCAAACACGACGCTCATGCCCCCACGGCCGATCTCGCGAATGATGCGGAAGTCGCCCAGGCGCTCCAATGACGCAGCGCCCAGGGATACGGACCCATTGCTCGGCCGCTCCCTGCTCCCCTTCAGGCGCTCGGTAGCCACGATCGTGGGGAAGAGCCCGCGGATGTCCTCGGCCAGGTCGGGGTATCGGGCCGTGTACTCGGAGATGGAGGGATGTTCGCCGCGTCTGAGCCTCTCCATGAATTCCGCGGCCAGGACCTCGCGGTCCATGAAGTCCATCTGCTCAATCGCCTGTTCCACCAGACCGAGCATCTCTGCCCTTGCCGTGGCCTGGCTCGGGGACGTGAACGCCCCTACCAGTTGGATGGCCACGGATTCAGAGGTTGCCTGGGTCAGCGGGTTGCCCTGGATGGCCACTTCTCGCCCCGCGTCCCTCCTCAGTGCCCCGAGGTGCCGGCGGTGCAGGTCAACGAGGGTCTGATTCACTACCATACGCAGCCAGACAAAAGGCGAGAGGCCGGGACAATCCCTATAGTGCCCGAGACGCCGGCTGGCGTCCAGGAAGGCCTCCTGCAGGACGTCATCCGGGCCCAGCCGGGCACGGAGCGGTTCGGCCAGCCTAAAGCATACCATGTGCCAGAGCCGATCCCGCTCCAGCGAGAACAGCTCCGCCAGGGCCTGTGGATCACCTTCACGCAGGCGACGCTCCAATTCGTCTGTTGGGCCCAACCGGCCATCCGTCATGCCCATTAACTCCACCTATATACAAAGATAGAACGCATACATACCTTGGCTTTCTACTGCCATTTTATCAGGTGGGCGGCCTATCGAGCGATGTATAAACTGCGAAATGGGGTTAGCTGCTGCGCGAGCAGGGCATCGGCCCACGTGGCAAAGAGGCCTTCCAACTCGGCATGGCCATCGGCTGTGGTGGCGCGATCGGCGGCGCCATCGCTTCCAGGCTTCGGACATCCGCCCAAGCCGAAGGCGGTTCCGGCGGCAAGGCTGCGTGTGAGGAAGGTTCGACGGGAGTGGATCGCTATCTTCATCAGGTACTCCTTAAGAAAGAGCTCCATGACACTTTCTCCTGATCATCGGCAAACCAAGGTTGTTCGGGGAGAGGCAGTCAGTGCAGAAGGCTTGCTGCCCGGATCACCTGTTCGCCCACACCGAGACCCTCCATCTCGAACTGAACTTCCAGCCGGTCGGCGGAGACGTGATCGATCGGGAAGAAGAGGTGGTCGCGCAATAGATCGAACGGCTCAGGCGTGCCGCCTCTGATCGTGCACGTCCCAGGCTTCAGGTCCCCATAGGCCGCGGCGGTGATCGTGAGCCACAGGAAGCGGGCGCCGGGGCGCGCCCGGGAGTGTGATAGCCCCCGACGGGCCGTGGAGGCGCCACGCTTGCTTACACCCGTCGTCATCCATCTGCTTGAACCCCTGACCAAACTCAATCCGTCTATCAGCGAGGTCCACCGACTCTACCTGGAACTGCTCGAAGTACCGCGCGTGTTGCACCGATCCGTTACTGCGATGAAGGCCATCTTCGGCCTGCCAGGGGCGATGGGCTTCAGATCGCCGAATGTCTGTGAATCCGTATCCATAAGGTTTCTCAGTCCTTCCGATTCATCTTCGGCTGGTAGGGTCAATTCGCCCTGAGTGATGCAATCTCCTTGATAAAGATTTTGCGGTACTCGATGGGACAAGTATTTATGCTACCGAGGTCAACTATCCGAAATCCCTCACGTCAGATCCGGATGAGTTTTTGCACCATACGGGAATTCGATTTTCTCTTCAAACTTAGAACCTCAAACTGCCTTCTGACTTTACCCGCCCGTGCTTTCGGCGTCAATCCCTCGTGTGTTGACCAATTGGGCGAGGACCTGCCTCTGCTGGGGGGACAGAGTTGCGTGCAGGATCGCCACATGGCGAGCGACCCTCTTCTCGAGCTCACTCTGTGCGGCTGCCATATTATCAGCCCTTGCCATCAGTTCTTCACTTGCGATCCCACCGTTCTCAAACCCGGCCAACAGGGCCGCCCGCGCCTGGTCGAGCTTTTGAACCAGATTCGCGGCTTCGTCGTTGAAGTTGGGGTCTTGGGTTTGCAGAAGAGCCGTCTGCTGGGCCATCAACTGGAGCCGATCGGCAAAACATTGGCCGCCGGCACCGCCGCGATTGCGCCACATCCATTCGCGTCCGGCGCCCCGGCCCATCTGGCCGGCCTGATTTCTCATGCCGCCGCGATAGCAGTAGCCGCCCATCCCCCGTCCCCGCAGGCAGCCGGCACAGCATGACATAAAACCCTGTTTTTGTGGCTCGGGCAGGCGGGTTCGAAGTCCCACGACATGGCCGGCCACAGCCCTGACCAGAGCCGCATTGGATTCCGTGACACGGTCTGCCTGTTCGAGAATCTGCTGACCCGTAGTCGAAGCGTCCGCCAGCATTGCACAGAGTCTGCCCTTTTGGGACATAACGGCGCCCGCCAGTTGCACCGCCTGCTGATTAAACTGCAAGTCAGCCTGCCTGACCTCTGTCGGAGCATCCTGGAGCCAGCCGGCCGAGTTCGTCTCGGTGGATTGCCGGGACCGCATGACTCGTCCGGTGACGAATGAGGCGGCTACCGCGATGACAAGGGCGGCAGCGAACAGCGTATAGGACCGTCGGTCCATATCAGCCTCCCTTCCCGGATGGAGACTCATAGGAGAGGACCAGCGATGAGAGGCCGTCGCCCGCATGGGATCCCAGAAGAGACAGATAGGTCGGTGTGTCGGCCGGGGCTGCGGCCTCGACGGGCTTATGGATCAACCAGCCGCCGGCATAACCAAGGATGGACGCCACAAGGATGGATGCCGCGACTCGGAACATGGCTTTGGGCGCGGGCAGGCGGATCGTTCGAGGTGCACGGGCACGGCCTACCAGAACCTCGGGCTCACTCAGTCGGCGAGGCGATTCCACGCCCCACGAGCCCATGACATCCCACGTCCGCCGAAACTGCTCCAGTTTCTGCCGGCATTCGGGGCAGGTCTCCACGTGTGCGGTAACCGCCTCGGCTGTCGCCAGATCCAGCCGACCGGCCGCCATTTCCACAAGGTCTATGTCTTTTGTATGGCACATACTCTTACCCTAGCGATTTAACGATGATCGCCGCCGATCTCCTGCGGCATTAATCGAAAGAATCTCCACATCGGGCCAGTTTCTCTCGAAGGTTCTCGTAGGCCCTGACCAGGAGCGACTCAACGGCCGACTTGCTCCAGCCGGTAATATCACTGATTTCCGTGTGGCTGAGCCCTTCATAACGGTGGAGAATGATGGCTTGCCTCTGCCGGTCCGGCAATCCTTCGACCGCCTCCCGAACGAGCCGAGCACACTCCTGTCTCTCCACCGAATCGCTGGCGTTGGCGTCCTGAGGCTCATCGGCCCGCGTATCCGAACGCACCGGGGCAGCGCTGGCCCTTCGCTGCTGGTCGATGCTCAAGTTATGGACGATGCGATAGAGCCACGTGGTGAATTTGGCCTGCGGCTGATAGGTGCATGCGGCCTGGCTTAAACGTATGAACGTCTCCTGGGCCACGTCCTCGGCCCGGTGCCAGTCGCCGAGGAGACGATATGCCACCGAAAGAATACGGCTCTGGTGCCGTTGGGCGAGCTGGTCGAGCGCAGTCATATCGCCTTCGCCCAGGCGGGCCATCAATTTGGCATCGTCGCAGTTGTCGTTTTCCATTACATGGCTCGAACGAACGCAGGCCCCCGTTCAACAGCTCATTCGGCTACACAAAAACCCTGACATCGAGGTTTATTGAGAATTAAACGCAGGCAACCCGCAACTTCCTGCGTTCAAGATGTAAACGTAAGGGTTCCGGGGCCGAATACGCAGTAACAAAAGAACAGAGAAGAACATATTAATGCAAGGAGAAACACGTGAACAGACGAGTATTTCTTTCGACCATCGTCATTGGCCTGGTCTTGGCTGGCCTGGTGGGAGCTGCGGGTTGGCAGAACCGAAACCGGGCGAGAATGGCCAGGTCCGCCGATAGTCCGGCGGCATCGACCGAATGCCCGGGCATGACCGACGGTTCGTGCGACGGACCCTGCGGCGCCGGGATGTGCCAGGGGATGGGCGGTTGCGGCGGACAGGGAATGGGCTGGTGTGGCGGCCGGGGCAACGGCAACTGCCAAGGTATGGGCATGGGCCGGCAGATGCGAATGAGAAATGGAGCCGGGATGAATTGTCCATTCCAACAGGGACAGTAGCGCAGCCGCAAGCTGTGGTGGAAAACTGAACCAGTAGTACGAGAGCTGCACCGCAAATGCAGCTCTCTCTTTGTGCCAAGCCCTTGTTGGCTCCCGCCGCTCTTGAGGTCAGTGCACACAGCATAGAGCGTCTCGCCCTTTACGTGCCGTTTATTCGAATGTCTCATGGTTCTTCCCCAAGATCTGATCAATGCATGCTCTTCGACGTAGCGTACTTCATCACTTGCCCTGTCCGGGAATCTGAATGCCCCGTTCCTCCATCCGCCGAGACAAGGCCTCCTTGAGTTCCATAATGTGGGCCCGTTTCTTCTCATCCAGAAAACGGATCTTCTTTTGCGGGGGCAACTTGGAGTACGTCTTGGCCTGTTCGATAAACGCCTGCTCCTGCTGTCGCATAGAGGGGCCATATGCCTGCTTCTTGATGGCAATCTGGTCGCCTGCATTCAGGCGTCGAAATGAGTCAGAATTGAAGTAGGCCTTGATCTCTTGCGGTTGCATGCCGGCGAAATCAGGGCCTTTGTGGCCACGGAGGGAAAGGACCAAACCCACGGAGACAACAGCCATGGCGGCACTCGCCGTTATCGCTACGATGAGGGTCTTCCTGGTTCTCATGTCTTCAGTCTCCTGTCCGATCGCCCACGTGCCCGTCGGCATATAGATAATTCACAGATCCTTTTCTCCCCTCCGGCCCGTGAAAGTTGGAGTAGTCATAGAGGACATGCACTTCTCTTTCATGCACCTTTTCCTTGTTGAATAGGACCGAATCCGTCAAGTAGCCGACGCCCACCCGTACGCCCCCCAGGGTCTGTAGGTATTCATAACTCGATCCCTCGGTTTCGAAATACCGTTGTGTGCGGCCCTCACGACGATGTCCGTCGTCAGCCGGACACCTCAGGGCCTTCGGATCTTGAATGTAAGGCAGGATAAAATGGGCAATCGGTTGTTTGCCGTTCAGGTTGGCAGACGGCAATCGGGCTGCCGGAGGCATGATGTGGTTGTTGTTATCCAGATACATCCGAAAGGCCAGAGCCACGGAATGCAGATTCGACAGGCAGACCGTCCGTTTGGCGGCGGAGCGAGCCTTGCCCAGGCAAGGAATGAGGATTCCCGTCAACAAGGCAATGATACCAATCACGACCAGCAACTCCACCAGCGTGAATCCCTGTCTTGTGATTCGCTTGACCATATCTTAGCCCGCCCAACACTCAGGATCAATCCCGGCCCGCCGGTGGCAATAGCTCGACCTGCACGATTTCCAGACCCACGTCTTCGTTGGTTGTGAAGCACAACCAATCCGTCAGTTCCAGGCCGACCGGCCCATCGGCAAGGTTGTACTCCTTCGATTGGAAGTCCTCCAGGCGAAGTTCGATGTCGAAGACCTGGCCGGCTTCCGAAAAGGCCTCGGCCAGACGCGTCACGCGTACGCTGCCCTCGTTCACCGTGAGCACGGTGGAGGCCGGTTCCGCGTCCACGTTGAGCTGGGTGCCTCGCACTTCCAGCTCTGCCGTCGGAGTGTGGATCAGCATCGGCCTGCCTTTGGGCTGGGGCGTGACGTTGGCCGACAGACGTCCCTCCTGAAAATGCAGTTCCTTTTGGTCCTGTTCCGAGATCGTCACCAGCGACGGCCCGGAGATCGTCACGGTTGAGCCATCGCGAAACGTCCATACGGCCCACGATTCGGCGGACAACGACTCCAGCGTGCCGCCCGGAAGGGAACGGCCAACATAGAGGTCCGAAACGACCTGCCCGCCATCCCCCGTCCACCATAACGTCCCATTCACTTCGGTAATCCGGGCGATTTCAGGCTCCAATACCTTCCTGCCGCCGGGCAAGGTCGCGGACTTCTGCGGCTTCCAGTACATGCGCGACGTGGACACTCATGAACTCGGCCACAACACCTCGTTTGTGACCCGAGCCGCGAACAACGTCCTCTATATCCTTACAGACCAGCAGAAGGCCCAGTTGGTCGCCTTGGCCGCGGAGCAGGAGAAGATGCTGACGGAATTCGCATACAAGCGGTTTCCTCTCATCCAGGCCTTCTACCGCCAATTGGCAGGGGACATCCCTGCGGGCAGCAGTGGACTCAATCGTCTGGCAGTGATGAAGTACGCCGCCGATTTCTTCGAGATCGACGGCCTTTTGAGCTACCGACGGGCCCAGGTCCTGGGCGGCATTATCCGATCCCTGACCGACCAGCAGAAGACGTACCTGGCGAAGATGGTCTTTAACAACTCCGCCACCTGGCCGGAGCTCGATGATCAGGTGGACAAGAGGAGCCTTTCTCATACGGCCCACGTTGCCGTGATGACCTATGCCAGCGAGATGTTCAGTTGGTATGCGGGGTCTGTTGACGCCGACGTGTATTTCTGTCCGGAGCGGCACGCGACGTACTTTGGCTCCTTCTATATGAAGGACATTCCCGCCATGGGTAACAACAACTACTCGATCAGCACGTCCTTGACGGGCGACAGCGGAGAGGCCTTTCTCGACGCCTTGACAAAGCTGCAGCGAGAGCTCGTCACGAACTTGGTTGACCAGCAGCGGGCAGATCTCCAGGAGATCGTCCAGACTCGCCGCGCCATGGCCGTTGAGCTTCGGCGGTTCATGAAGGAAGAGTCTGTGGACAAGGACAAGGTCCTGTCCTTGGCGAGAAGGTACGGCGAACTGGACGGGGAGATCTCGTACCTCTACGCCACGGCATTCGCCCAGGTGGCCAAGACACTGACGGCCGAACAGAAGACAACGCTGCTGAAGCTGAGGAACCTGGACGCCCGGTACACCTGCAAGGGCGCCTACCTGTACTCCCAGGCCATCGCTATGCCCGAGATCCCTAATACGGACTTCCTCTTCAGTTCCTCCATCCAGACCAGGCCTGCATCGGCTGCAAGTGCAGCGGTCCGCCCTACCGCTAAGACCTCCTTCGTTCTGCGAAGTCCAGACGTGACCGACGGCGGGCCACTCCCAAAGGACTACACCGGTGACGGAACCAGCTCCACGCTGCCCCTGGATTGGATTGGAGCACCGGCCGCCACGCAGAGCTATGCGATCATCATGCACCACATCGATCCTGAGGGAGTCGCCAAGTGGTATTGGATCCTTTACAACATCCCGACCGACATCCAGAGCCTGCCCAAAAACGTCAAGGGAATCGGGACCCTAGGCAATAACAGTGTCAACGGCAGGTTGGAATATGCACCCCCGCACTCAAAAGGGCCGGGTGCCAAGACCTACGTCTATACCATTTACGCCCTATCGGCTCCGGTCAAGCTCGACGTCAAACCGTCCGAGGTCAGTCGCGACGTGCTGCTGGCAGCCATGAAGGGCAAGATCCTCGCCAGTGCGGAATTGCAGGTCGTCTACGTGCGGCAAGGTGTCGGTATATGAAACGCATATGGATCTGGCTCTGCGTGTTGGCAGTCAGCCTCCTGAGCGATCCGCTCGTCGCCGAGCTGACCTACCCGATCGTCGGCACCGGCCAGACCAAGTGCTATAACGCCAGCCAGGAGACTCCGGCGCCTGGCCCGGACGAGCCCTTCTACGGCCAGGACGCGCAATTCCAAAACCACGTACCCAGCTATACCCTGAGCGCCGACGGCCTGACGGTACATGACAACGTCACCGGCTTGACTTGGCAGCGTAGCCCGGACCTGGACGGTGACGGCTCGTTGACTCGCCGCGACAAGCTGACTTTGACGCAGGCCAAGGCTCTTCCCGCAAAACTGAATGCCGCAGAGTTCGGTGGATTCGACGACTGGCGCCTGCCGTCCATCAAGGAGTTGTATTCGCTGTTCGACGCGTGTGGCACCGATCCAAGCGGGCCGATGGACCTGGACACCTCGCGGCTCACCCCGTTCATCGACACGAAGTTCTTCACGTTCGCCTACGGCAACACGAGTACCGGCGAGCGCGTCTTCGCATTTTTTGGAAAAACCGGCCTGCTCGCCTTCGATTTTGAGGGCCGGCAACTCTGGAAGGTCAATGTCGGCAGGCAGTCGAGCAATCGGCGATGGGGCTCAGGAGCGAGTCCGATCTTGTGGCAGGACATGGTTATCGTAAACGCCGCCGAGGAGAGCTGCTCCATTATCGCCCTCAGCAAGCTCACGGGCAAGGAGGTCTGGAAGGCAGAAGCGGACTCGCTGGAGTTGAGTTTCATAACGCCGGCGCTCGTGGAATGCGAGGCCGGACGCATCGACCTTGCCCTCACCGTACCGGGTGAGATGTGGGGCCTGAATCCAGATACCGGCAAGCTCATGTACAAAGAGCGATTGCCCGATATCGGCGGCAGCAAGTCCTTCTACGCCTTCGCCGTTCGGGTCCACGAGCCACAGGCCGATGAGGTGCGCCTTCTCGCCGGTGACGGGATGCGTGACGGGCAGCATGTCGTTGTAGGCGAAGCTGGAGATGCCGACGCGGCGGCCCCAGGCCTTCTGGAAGAAGTCTCGCACCTCCAACTCGACTGTCGTCTTGTAGTTGGCGCGCGGGTCAATCCGCTCGATGACGGCGTCGCGGGTGTCCCACGCGGCGAGCAGCACTTCACCTTTGCCATCGGGCGCGGGTGCGGCAGTCATGCCGCGCAGTTGGCCGATCCGCAGAGAGCGGCCCGGCTGCTGCGGGTCTTCCCATTCCTTGATCGGCACCCATTCCCAGCGAGCGTTCGGGCCATCCACACGGCGGAAGAGACCGTGGTCCTTGATCGGCCTGTCGTGCTCCTGCCGCTCGTCCGAGCCAGTGAATCCGTAGGCGACACCGACGTATTGAATGCCGTTGGCTTCGGCGGCACAGAGGAAATGGCCAATGAGATCGTCCAGTTCCGGCTTCGCGTCCCAGGCGATGAGGCCGGGCTGTGCGGGATCGTAAACACCGCGATAAATTCGTCCCGTGCCGGCTCCGGCAAAGACGTAATGGACGCCGGTCACCCGGTCCACATGATCCCAGATGCAGCGGACCTCGGTGGTATGGTTCCACTTTTCACGGTTCCAGCGATTGGTGGAAAGCACGGACTTGGTCCACTTGGCGGTCGTATCGTTGCGGGAGAAAACAACGACTCCGGTGGGCTGCGAGCGCCACGCCCCCGTGCCGGCAATGAGTACGGACACGGGTTTAGGCAGCTTGTGGCCGCGGCCATCGGTGGTGAGCGAAACGGACTTCATGAAGCCCAGCCGCATGAACTCGCTGCCGGCCTCCAAGTCCACTTCCCATCGGCTGGTGGCGGACTTCTTCACGAGCACCTTCGGATTGACCTCCGGCAACCGCCCTGATGGCGGCATGTAACTGGTCGCGCAGTAGAGCTTGCCGTCTTCGTTCTTGTCGTATTGCTTGAAGCGTTCTTCGATGTTTCCAACGCTGCGGCGTGCGACTCTGGAGGAAGCCGCGTCTCCACCCTGCGTGCGCGCATCTTCGCGCCGCCAGAGCGGGGCCATGAGTTGGGCGTTCCACGCGTTCCAGGCATCGTTGAGTTCCTTGAACTTGGCCGGTTCCTTGTCGGCAAGGTCGGTTGTCTCGCTGACGTCCTGGGCGAGGTTGTAAAGTTGCGGCTTTGGATCGATGCGAGTCTGGACAAGTTTCCAATCGCCGCGACGAATCGCGTGCTGGTCGTGGAATCGCCAATAAAGCGTGTCGTGCGGCAGGCCAGTGTTTTCGCCAGTCAGATAGGGCAGCAGGTTCACGCCGTCGAGTTTCCAGTCGGCGGAGAGCGGCACCCCGGCGGCGGCGAGTGCGGTCGGATGAATGTCGAGCGCGATGACGGGCCGGTCGTCCACTTTGCCGGCGGGCACATGGTCTTTCCATTGGATGATGAACGGCTCGCGGATGCCGCCTTCGAGGACTTGGCCTTTGTAGCCGCGCAACGGGACGTTACTGGAACTCGTCTGCGGCGTCGGGCCGCCGTTGTCGCTGAGGAAGAAGATCAGTGTTTGCTCCTCCAACTGATGCTGGCGCAATGTCGCCAGCACGCGACCGATATTGTCGTCCATCGCGGCAAGCATGGCGGCGAACGTGCGCCGTTTCGTGTCTTTGATCGCGTCGAACCGTTTGAGGTATTTCTCGATGGCCTCCAACGGCGCGTGGACGGCGTTGAACGGCAGATAGACGAAGAACGGTTGGTCGTGATGTTTCTCGATGAACGCCACCGCCTCGCGCCCGAAGGCATCGGTCAGGTATTCCTTTTCCTCGACCGTCTGCGCGCCGCGCAGGATCGGGTTGCGTGCCGCGCCGCGCCGCGCGTTGGGCAGGTAATTGTTTGCGCCGCTGAGGAATCCGAAGAACTCGTCGAAGCCGCGCGCGGGTGGTTGCAACTCCGGTTTGTAGCCGAGATGCCATTTACCAAACATGCCGATGACGTAGCCGGCTGCCTTCAACCGCTCGGCGATTGTCGTCTCGCTGCGCGGCAGGCCAAACTTCTCGTCGGCGTAGGTTTCCGAGCCGGGATTGGTCTCGAAGCCGAACCGCTGCTGGTAGCGGCCGGTCATCAACCCCGCCCGCGTCTGCGCGCAGATCGGACACGAGACATAACCGCTGGTGAAACGGATGCCGTTCTTCGCCAGCGAGTCAATGTTGGGCGTCGGCACGTCCTTGTTGCCTTGGCAGCCCATTTAGGCGTAGCCCATGTCGTCGGCAAGAATGATGAGGATGTTGGGTTTGCGCTCGGCGGCAAACGACGCCACGAGCAGACAGAACGATGAGAGAATGACGAAAATGGTCTTCATGGCTTGGTCTCCATTCTAACACGGGTTGATTGTGAGGCGCCGAGATTGAGATCGAGAAACTGGTCAGCCTGCACGCCGGTTAACGTCGCGGTCTTGCCGCTGGGAAGCGTGACTTTCACGTCCGCTGTGTCGTGCTTGCCGAGGCCGAAGTGGGCTTCGAGCGCGCCGCCGCTCTTGTAGCTGTGGTTGGGATGAATCCACCGGTATTGCTTCTTGCCAGCAGCGGTGAGTTCGACGCGTGAGCCAATCAACTCGGCATCCTTCACCCCGCTGAAACGCAGACGAAACCAGTGGTTCTCCTTCGCGCCATGCAGGCCGGTGTTCCAATAGACCTTGCTCTCGTAGCGGTCCATGCTGAACACGGTTCCGGAGTTATCGGGGTCGGCGGCGAACATGAGGTCAAGCAGACCGTCGTTGTTGAGATCGGCGGCCTCACCGCAGATGCCGTGGGAGTCGAGGCCGCTGAGCGTCGTCGGCTTCGGCTCGAACGTGCCGTCACCACGATTCATGAACAGAATGGCGCGGGTTTCGAGATTCGGCGATTCGTGCCGGTCTTGGACGACGAGGTCCTGCCAGCCGTCGTTGTTGAAGTCGCCAAAGATGGCGTCGGCAAAATAAGGACGCCGATCAGCGGGGTTGATGGGGGCACCGGGCCGGGCCTGCGGTGCGGGCATCTCGAAGAACTTGCACCAGTCGCGATAAACCCAGTTCAACGCATCCAGCCCGGCAGCGTGGGTCGCTTCCTCGAACTGGAAGCCGCCCTTGTTCCGCCAGAACCGGCCGCTGACGTATTCGGCGCGCGGCGCCCAGCCGGGACTCGCCGGACCGACGGCGAGCACGTCGAGCAGGCCGTCGTTGTCAACGTCGGCGAGCGAGATGTAGGGCAGGCCGGGTGCTTTGCCAACCGGTTCCACGCTCTGCTTGTCGGCGCTGAGTTTCAGATGCGCCTCGCAGGCCAAACCGTTGCCGGTGATCTTCTCGAACTGGAGCTTGCCGGTTTCAGCGAGAAGGTTTTTCCAACAGAACACGCCCTGCCGATATTCGATGGGCGAATACGGCGCCGCCAAATCCATCACGTCCACGTGATAGCTCTGGATGAGATCGAGGTCGCCGTCGTTGTCGAGGTCGCGCAGGTTGATGTCCGGACCAGCCTTGTCCTTCGCGCTGTCGTGATAGAAACCGCCGAAGTCCGGGACAAGTGGCGTGCCGCCGATGTCGGTGAACGTCCCATCCTTGGCAATGTAAAGCCGGCTGTGCGGGACGCCACCCATTGCATCCTTGATGTTGTCGCAGCCGACGGCGATGTCGAGCCTGCCGTCCTTGTTCACGTCGCCAAACGACGGCTGGCGGTTGTAAGCCTGCTCGTTCTGGATGCCCATCTTCGCCGACACGTCGCGGAAGATGTCCCACGCGCCATCGCTGAAATAGAGTCCGTTGCCGAGCTTCTGGTCGTTCGGGTTCGACTGGCCACCCGACATCTGCGCGTGGCGCGTGACGAACAAGTCGAGGAAACCATCGCCGTTGAAGTCGGCCAGCACCGGCACCTGGCCGCGACCAAAGCTCTCCGGCGACACCTTTGAATCGAGCAGCTTGATCGCGTGCGGACGAAACTTGAAACCGCCTTCGTTGATGAACACGCGCAACTTCTCGCCTGCGCCCCAGCGTCCGCCCGTGCCGCGCGGCGCGGAATACGTCGCCACGATGTCCAGCAGGCCGTCCTTGTTCAGGTCCACGATGGCGACGCCGTTCATGCCCTCCTGGAAGTCGGTGACGCCCGGCACGCAGATGCTCTCAAACAACTGGCCGCGACCCGCCGCGTCGCGCGCGGGGTCACCGTCGAGCATTTTCTTCAACGGCGGCTCGCCGGGACGTTGCTCGGTGATCTCCTCTTTGTGCGGTTGCGGCTTGATGTCGCCGTATTGCGCCCTGATTCGTTCAATCGCGATTGATCGTTGGGTTGACCGCGTGGCGGTTGCTGGCTTGCGGGAGGCTGCCGCCTTGATCGCGTCTGGAGGCGATTGTTCGATGTAAATCCGGTTGCCATCGGGATCAGTCACGAGCAACCGTTCGTCCCCCTCGACCTTCGCCCCGCGTTTCGTCAACCCTTGACGCAGGGCAGCGAGATCAGCGACGCGCAACGTCACGCTCCGCAACCCCTGCGCGTCCGGCCCCGCGTCGGCTTCGCGCAGTCGCTGGCCCTGCGGCGCAGAGAACTTCACGCGGCCCGCGCCGGTGGCGAAGAGATACATCTTCATGCTGAACGGCGGCGGCAGGTTCCACGGATCGAACTCCTGCAAGCTGAGCACTTCGCCGTAGAACTTGCGAGCCGCCGCGTCGTCGCTGACCGCCATCCCGCACGTGAACGTCTCGCCCGACGCGCTACGCGGGACGCCCATGATTTCGACCACGTTGTTATCAGGATCACGCGTCATGCTGACGTTGCCGCCCTTCATCGGCGCCGGATAGCCGGCCTGGACGAGCCGCTCGCCGACCGCCGCCGGGTCGTTGAACCAGAGCGAAAACCACCGGAACCCATTCGCCGCAAGCATCTGTTTCATCGGATTGACCGTCGCCGGTGTGGGTTTCTCACCCGCCACTTTCCGCAGTCGCAGATAGCTGCCTGCCCACTCAAGCAACGCGCCCTTGCTCGCGTCCGCTGGCTCGACCTCGCGCATCCCGATGCCGTCGCAGTAGAACTTCGCGCACGCCTCGACATCCCGGACGCAAAGCTCGAACACCGCATCCACAATCTTGAGCTCGCCGCCCGTTGGCGGTGCGGTCGGTGTGGCTGCCGGCTGCGCCGGCTGCTCTGCCGCAGGCCGCGCAGCGCGCCGTCCCGCGAAGTAAGCCTGCGCTTCCTCCAGCGTCACGAATCCGTCGCCATTCTTGTCCATTTGTTTGAACTGCGGGCCGAGAAACTCGTTGGCACTTAGCTTGCCATCCCCGTTGCGGTCGAGCTGTTTGAGGCGCTCGGCGAGGCCACCGGCGGCGGGCTTGGCCGGTTCCTGCGACATGAGAGTGAGGCAGGCGAGAAAGGTTGAGAGGGTGATTGTTGTGATGGTTTTCATTGTCTGGTTCTCCACAGTGCTTTCATTTCATCTTCGGTCACGAAGCCGTCTTTGTTCGCGTCGAGACGGCCGAACAATGCGCCGGGCAGTTCTTCGCGGTCGAGCTTGCCGTCGCCGTTCTTGTCGCGCTGCTTGAAGAGGCTGCCCGCGCCGCCTCCATCGCCACCGCCCATGCCGCGACCGCTGGCGATCCCGTCGGAGTCGTTCACCAGTTGTTTGAAGGCGTTGTAGGTGGGGGCACGGTAGCGTTGGGTCTGGACCATAAAGACGGCGAAGAGCTTGTTCTTGCGGTCGAGCCAGAATTGCGTGCCGTTGGCGCCGCCCCAGGCGTAGTGACCTTCGCCGTCCACGACGCCGCCGAGGCCGTATTTCTGACCGATTTCAGGCTTGAGATGGTTTTGGAACATCAACTCAACCGTCTCGGGCTTGAACACGCGCACGCCGTCGAGTTCGCCGCGATTGAGCATCATGCGGGAGAAGCGCTCGTAGTCCTCCGTGCTGCTGCACAAACCTTGACCGCCCATGAACAGCGTGGGCTTCTCGGTAAGTTTGCCGGCATCGCGTCCGCGCTGAAGCGCGCCGGGCCGGGGCTGAGAGTAAATCTGACAGATGCGCCCGGCGTTTTCGGGATGCACCCAGAAATCGGTGCTGGTCATCTTCAACGGGCCGAGGATGCGCTCCTGCATCACCACGTCGAGCGGCTTGCCCGCGACGGCCTCGATGTAGCGGCCGAGCACGTCGATGCTGTGGCCGTATTGGTAGGCGATGCCGGGGTGGAACTTGAGCGGCTGTTTGGCAAGTGACTCGGAGAGCGCCTTCAAGCTGGTGCGGCTTGCGGGGTCGGGTGCGGTCGGGAGTCCGCCGGCGATGTCGCCGTAATACAGACCGCTGCTGTGGCTCATCAACATGCGCGGCGTGATGGCGAACTTCGCGGGGACGAGTTTGCCGTTTTCGAGCACCTTGGGTTCCTTCCATTCGGGGCAGTGTTTGGAAATCGGCTCGTCGAGCGTGAACTTCCCGGCGTCAAAGAGCGACATCGCGCGCCGTCGAGAGGGCGGCATCCGCGAGCAGGAGCGTGACCGGTTTCGGCAAGGGCTTGCCGGTACGATCGGTGGTGAAGGTGACGGGTTCCATGCAGTTGATGCGCAAATCGCCGGGGAAATTCCGCTCGACCTCCCACGGTTCCTTCGCCCCGCGCTTGACCAAAATCTGCGCGCCCGTTCGCGGATCGCTGCCGGGCTGGTCGGTCCAGAAACCGTTTCCGGCGAAGAGCATTCCGTGGTGGGCAGCCAGCCGCATGGTTTCCGTGCCGCCCATGAACTGGCCCTGGCGGTCCTTGGTGCCGGGGAAATAGTCTTTGGTGAAAGTAATTGGGAACGGCGAGGGATTCGCACGGTCGGATTTCTCCGCGCTCGCGGATGGCTTCGACGCTGGTTTCGGCGCTGGCGTAGAGGGCGTGGGTGCCGCGGCACCGAGTTTATAGGGAAATTTCGTCGCGTCCTCGCCTTGGAGAAAACGCAGCACGAGTTGGCCGAGCGGATGATCCTTGTCCGCCGCCTTCTGGCCGATTTCATTGTGTTCCAGCGCGATGGTGTCCACTGCACGCGAGGGCGAACCGGCTTGCGTGAGCGCGGCGGCCAGCGCTGGTGCGAGCGCATTCGCAGCCATGCGGGAACCGGTGAAGAACAGCAGCATCGGCGGGATATTCTTCCCCGGTGCGACATGCGCTTGCGGGGAGGCATCTCGCCATTGCGCCTCGGTATCGCCAAACGCATTCGTATAAAGCTGGCGCATTCCCGTTCCCTCCCTGCCCTCGGCGAATTCTTTCAAGAAGCGCGGGATGTCATACGCCGCCGTGTCGAGCAGGATTGCGCGCTTCAGGATGCCGAGTGGCTTGCCTTCCGCTTTTAAGCGCGTCTCATCCGTCGCGATGAGCGCGGTGAGATGCGCACCCGCCGAGTGACCCATGATGCTGATCTGCGCCGGATCGCCGCCATGCTCCGCGATGTGGTCATGCACCCACGCCACCGCCTTCGCCACGTCCTGGATGTTCGTGGGATGTTGGCCGGAGGGCGTGAGCCGGTAGTTGATGCTCACAAACACGAAGCCTTGCGTGCAGAAGTGCGCTGCGGATTGCGAGCCGACGCCGGGATTGGACTTGTCCCCGCGACGCCAGCCGCCGCCGTGGATGAAGACGATGACCGGCGCGTTCTTCGCGTCCTTGGGCGCATACGCGTCGAGCGATTGCGACTTCGCGTCCACTCCCGGCGTGTTCGCATAGCGGATGTCGAGCGTGTGTTTCAAAGCATCCGCCGAAGGAGCCGTCGTGGATGGGCGAGGCGCGGAACTCACGGGAGCGCCGGATCGGTAAGCGCGTGCTTCCTCCGGGGTCACTACGCCGTCCTTGTTCTTGTCGAGCTGATCGAACAGGCCCGGGATTTCATCGCGAGTCAGTTTGCCGTCGCCATTGCGGTCGAGCTGCCGGAAGCGGTCGGCAAGGCCGCCGGCGGCGGGTCGGGGCGTTTCCTGCGCCCAGAGAGTGAGGCCGGCGAGAATGGCTGACAGGCTGATAAGCGTGATGGTTGGTTTCATGGCTTCTCTGTTGGTTGCGACTTGGGTGCGGCGGACGGCTTCATCGGATGCTTTTGGAAGAAATCCCACATTAGGTCGTTGGCCGAAATGTCCTTGGTGGACTTGCCAAGCATCGCAACCGGCGGCTCCATACCGGGCCACGTGTGGCCGCCGCCTTCGATCTCGATCAGGACAACTTCGGAGCCGTCCTTGCCGCCGCTCCACGTCTTGCGCGTGACGCGCATGCCGTCGTTGGCCTTGTCCGGCAGCGCGACAATCTCCGGCTTGGCATCGCAGCCGTTCGCCTTCACCCAGTTCTGGATGGAGTGGTCCACGGAGCGGAACTCAGTGATGCCCGCACGTCCCAGCGGGCCTTTGCCGAAGCCGCCCTTGAACGGCGCGAACTCATCAGCGGTGCCGTGAAAGTGCATGACAGAAACCGCGCGCCGCGGGCGGCAAGCTTCCATCATCAATGGCCCGCCGATCGGCGCGATGGCGGCGATGCGGTCGGACAACTCCGACGCGAGGTAGTAGGCCATGATGCCGCCATTGGAGAGGCCGGTGGCGAAGACTCGGTTGGTGTCCACGTTTGCCACCTTCGCCAAATCGTCCAGCAACGCGCTGGTGAAGCCCACATCGTCAATCTTGTTTTGCATGGCATAGCCGCAGCAACCGCCGCCATTGAAAGTGAGCAGGTGGTCTTTCAACGCTCCGCTGCCATACGGATAGACGACTATGAACCCGGCCTCTTCCGACTTCGCATTCATGCCCGTAAGCCGCACCATGCTCTCGGGATTGCCGCCGCCGCCGTGGAACACCACGATCACCGGCGCAGGGTGATCGGCGGCGTATTTCTTCGGCACATGCACCCGGTAGCGGCGCTGTAGATTGCCCACAGTGATCGTTCGCGTGTGGTCACCCGGCCCCAGTTTCCCATCGCCGTTGCGATCAAGCTGCTTGAAGCGTTCGGCGACCTGGCCGCTCGGTTGCGCGAGCGCCAGCGTGGCAAACGACGCCACAATGGCGATGGAAGAAATAAGAAACTTGGTCGGTTTCATTGGTTCTCCTTGGAGTTGGCTGGAGTTTGCGGGAGCGGGTGTTTTTCAAAGAATTCCCAGATCGCATCCACCGCCTTCAATTTGTCCGTGGCCTTGCCCACCATGAACTCGGGCAGCAGATTCTTGCCTCCGGGCCAGACGTGGCCCTGGCCTTCGATGGTGATGAAGACGACCTCGGCGCCATCGCGGCCCGGACCGTAGCGCAGCGTGCGCACGCCATTAGCCTCGCGGTCCTCCGCCGGTTTGACCGGGGCGTTCACGGCTTTGACCCACTTGAGAACTGAATCCTGCACCGGTGGCTTGTCCTTTCCACCAAGCCCGCTCCCGCCGATGGCCAGTTTCACCGGCCCGCCTTTGAGTGGGTTCAATGGGTCGGCTGTGCCGGTGAGGTAACACAGGGGCACGCCGCGCCTCAAATTCACGTCGGCCAGCCAACACGCACCCGCCACCGGCGCAATCGCAGCGATGCGATCCGAAAGCCCCGCTCCGACGGCGAACGCCATCGAAGCACCGTTTGAGAACCCGGTGACAAAGACGCGATTTGCGTCCATCGCTGTGTGCTCTGCGATGTCATCAATCATCACGCCAATGAACGCGACGTCGTCAGGCTCACCGCCGTCTTTCGGGAATCGTCCCGAGGCGTCGTTCCAGGTTTGCGGATTGCCGCGGAGCTTGGCGGGTTTGGATGGATCGGCTGGAGTGGCATTGGGATAGGCAACCAGGAAGCCCGTTGCATCCGCCTTGGCGGACCAGCCTGTTTCCCTTGCCGCATTTTCCGCCGCGCCGCCCCCGCCATGGAGCATGATGACCAACGGCAGCCGTTTGCCGGCCGCGGCTGTTTGCGGCACGTGCAAGAGGAAGCTTCGCTTCCTTCCGCCCATGCTGAGGTTCCGCTGGTGGTCTCCAACGGGCAGCGATTTGTCCTGCGACTGCGCGGTTGCGGGTGACCCCAGGATCACCATGATCGAGAGAAGGAGAATGCCGAGTTGAGTGCGATGGCTGTTCATCGTGTGGAAAGCGAATGCGGTTTGAGGAACTTCCAGAACTCTTCCGGCGCGGAGATGTCGCGCGTCTTGGGGCCAGTGCCGGTTTCGTCTCTGCCTCTCTGCATCGGCCAACCGTGGCCATGGCCCTCCATCGTGTAGAAGACCACAGGCGCTTTGCCTTCCCAACGCTGCGCATAAACACGGCACCCGTCGTTCGGATCTCGGTCAGCGAGCTCCCACTTCTTGCCGTCAGCGGAGCAGGCATTTTGCTTGCGCCAATACTCCACGGTCGAATCGGCGCTGAGCTGGTCCGTATTGCCGCCCCACGGCTTCATCGGGTCCGCGGTGCCGAGCATGATGATGATCGGAATCGGGCGCGCGGGCTTGGGCCAGTTCTTCACGGCCGCCGGTAGCGTGGCGACCATCACGCCCACACCGGCGATGCGGTCGGCGAGATGGCACACGAGGAACTGCGTCATCACGCCGCCATTGGACCCGCCGGTGACGTAGATGCGCTTGGTGTCGGCGACGCCTTCCTTGATGAGCAGGTCGAACATGGCGTGGAAGAATCCGATATCGTCGGCGTCACTGGTGCGACGCTTCACCGAGTAAGCATCGTGGCTGCCGATGTTCCACCCGTTTACGCCGGAGGGATAGACCGTCACGTAGCCTTCCAGCTCGCCGAGCTTGGTGTAGTCCACTTTCACATGCTGGGCCAAGCCGCTGCTCGAAGCGCCGCCGTGCAACGCGAACACGACGGGCGCGGGCTTGCCCTTCACGGATGCCGGAATATTGATGAAAAACTCGCGATCTTTGTCGCCGATCATGATCGTGCGACGTGTGAGATTTTCCGGTACGGGCATGTTCGACATCTTCTCGCGGAGCTTGCGGATGGCGGCGGATTGCGAGGCGGTGGGTTTGATTCGACTGTCCGTCTTGTTTTCCGTTTTCGTTTCTGGTTTTGGCCCGGAGCTGACTTTCGTTGACGCGGCCGCTTTCACATCCGTGCGCTCGAACTGCTTCGTGAAGAACGCGACAATCTGCTCGCGCGTGGCCTTCTCCTCCGCGAGTTCCGTCTCCGACTTCGCGCCCCTGCCGATGCGCGAGCCGCCGACGCTCCGCCCCCAGTAGAAGCCATGCGGGCTTTGCTCGACCGTGAAGACGGTTACGTCGCGGCCTGCGGCCTTGAGTTTGTCGAAGGTGGGCTTCACGAGCAGATGCGGCACTTGCTCGTCGGAGAGGCTCGTCATGAACAGCGACGGGATAATGATCTTCTCCGCGTGAGCCTCGATGGAGTTCTTCGAGAGATGCGTGCGCACCTCTTCCTCGGACATGCGAGCCCTCAGACCGCGGAGCAGCCGCTCGCCGTTCTCGGTTAGGGTGTCCCGGGCGGCAGCAGGGATTTGTGACAGCGGCGGCTCGTCCGCCTTGCCCATGATGTAAACGAACGGATCGGTCATCCACGGCGAGCCGACGGCTACACAGAGAAACTCCTTGCCCATGAGTTCCGCGGCGCGCAACGCGAGATGTCCGCCGTGACTGCCACCGAGCACCCCCACGCGCGCCGCGTCAATCTTCGGCAATGTCTTTGCGAAGCGAATGCCCGCGACGACATCGGCCTGCTCGCCGTCCGACATCACCCCTTCGCCGCTGCGGTAGCTGATCGCGAGGATCGCCCACGGCTGCTCGTTGAGCGTGTTCACGGTCGGCGAAATCGGGTTCGGCGCGGCGCATGTGCGAATGTAGGCGAGGTCGCGATTGCCCTGACCACCGTGAATGGTAACGACGCATGGAAACGGTCCGTCGCCTTTCGGCATCGAAAGCACACAGGGAATCTTCCGCCCGTAGCTGGAGGCGTATTCCATCTCCGTGACTTCGCGGTTGCCGACGATGTCGGTCTTGCCCGACGGCGTCATCGAGCCTTCTTGCTGCCATCGCTGGCGCATGAATTCGCGGAGGGCAGTGCGCTCGCTGTCATCAATCTTCCCGTCGCCGTTGCGGTCGAGTTGCTTGAAGCGTTCGGTCAGGCCCCTGCCGGCGGGTCGCAGCGATTCCTGCGCGGTGGGGGTCACGCCGGTGAGAACGACTGAGAGGCTGATGATGGTGATGGTTGATCTCATGGTTTCGCCTTTAGGGTTGCTTTGTAGATCCACGCGGTGTTGTGATACACCGGTCCGGTTCGCGAGGCAGCGTCGAATCCGCCGAAGAAGAGCACGCCTCCAGCGTCCTCAGGGAAAGGCGAGAGGCACATGGCACGTGTCGCGCGGAGGCCGCCGGCGTAGGGATTGGGCAGCGGGAAGGCGGGATCGAAGACGCGGCCCCACTCGTAGGTGGCGTTGCGGTGGCGGATCAGATAGTAGGCGCTGTTGCGCTCGGGCGTGTTGTCCGGCGCGGGATAACCAACGCCCAGACCGATGAGGTTCACGGGTTCACCTGTAGCGGGATCAGGCACCTCGGGCATGTCGTTGTAGGCCGAGAGGGTTGGGAAGCCGATGCTTGCGCCGTTGTTCCACTGGTCGCCGAGGAAACTTTGGATGTTTAGTTCCTCGGTGACGATGTGCCCGTTGCGCGGGTCGCCGCCGATGGGGTCAATGCAATAGACCTTGCCGAAGCTTTCGAGGGTCACCATCGCCACCTGGTAACCGAAGCCTTGGGGATGCGGCACGGCAGTAAAGCCGCGGATGTCGGGGGCCTTGTCGTTCACCGGCCACTCGTAGACAAAATGCCACTGCGGGCTTAGGCCGTCCGCACGCCAGAAAACCCCGCCGATGTCGTCGCCTTCGATACCGTTGGATCCGATGCAGGCGTAGAGCAAGCCATTGCACTCGCCCGCGCTGAGCATGCGCTCGGAGCCGCTGAGTTCGGGCGCAGCCGATTCCCAGTCAATCAACTCGGTCGCGGCGTTGTAGGCGCCGCGCACGAGGGTGTTGCTCGCGCCACCGTAGGAGCAGAAGACATAGTGAACCGGCGTGTGCAACGCGTGATCCACGTGGTCGAAGATCATTCGTGTGGTCGCTGAACCGAATGTGGCACTGCCAGGATAGGTCGCGGTCCAATAACCATTGGTGTCGTTGCGGACAAACACCGTCGCCCGACGCGGGCTGCCGGTGAGTTCGCCGGAGCCGGCCAGCAGCAAGGTGACCGGCGGATTCAGCGGCACGCCCTTCTTGTCCGTGGTGAGGGCAATGGAGCGCAGGCACTCAACTCGCAGATGATTTGCCCCAAAGGCCACGTCCTGCCGCCACGGCACGTTCCAAGCGTCCTTCACCAGCACCTGTGGACCGGGATGCGGGTCGGGCGAGCCACGCCCGAAATAGACATCGTTCCAGTAGCCGTTGCCGGCGTAGAGTCTGCCCTTGTGCGGTACGAGCGACATCAACTCCGTGCCACCACAGTAGTTCCCATGGGTGTCGTAGGAGCCGGTCGCGTAATCGCGGAGCGTCTTCATTCCGGCCCATGTCGGCGTCGTAGCCGGTGCCCACGGCGTGATGTGCGGATTGATGGGGCCAAAGCGGGTGAGCGAGTTGTTGCTGAGTGAGTAGCCGCCGAAATCGAGCTGGTCGCTGTCGTAGGTGCCGGTCAGGACGTGCGAAAGCGTGCTCGCGCCATGGCGGAAAGTGAGGGTGCGCGTCGTGGCGACATACTGGAGGCGACTCTCGTTGGTGATGCCCGCTGGGACGGCAGGCCATGTTCCGAACGAGGCGTTGCCTTTCTGGTTTTCCGTGATGCTGGCCGCGCCGCTGTCGAAAACGAGGCCGATCCGGATGAAGCGGTTCATGTTGAGCCAGTCGCCCAGCACGATGTAGCCGTTGCGCTCATAGCCGGTCTTGGACACACTTTCCATAGTCCACTCCAGTTCCCAATCCTGGATCAGGGAAAGCGGGTCGCGCAGTTCGTATCCCATGTAGCTGACGCCGATTCCGGTTCGCTCCAGTTCATAGCCGAAGGTACTGGGATTGCGCACCAAGTTCCTGTTGGAAAGAGTCGGTGCCTTGCCGCCCCAGAGCGGCTCGACCATCTCAGACTCCCAGGTGGCGTGTGCGACGACGAGTTCCGCCGCCTTCTCCGGCATGACAGCGGCGAGGTCGGCGGTCTCACCGATGTCGGTGGAAAGGTCGAATAGCTCAATGCCGCCGGTGATGTCGTTGCGCACGAGTTTCCAGTTGCCGCTGCGCACCGCGCTTTGGCCGCCCGACAAACCGCCCGTGCGCCAGAAATGCCGGCGCTGAATCGGCGTGGGTGAAACACCGGTGAGCCGGGGCAACAGACTTGTGCCGTCGGTCGTTTGACCCGGCAGCAGCGAGCCGTTCGCTGCGGCCACGAAGGTCGGCAACAGATCGAGTGTGGTGACCTGGTCCGGCAGCGTGCTGCCGGCCAGCCCAGGCCCGATGCCCGCCGGCCATTTGATGGCGAAAGGAACGCGGATGCCGCCCTCATAGAGCAGCGTCTTGCCCTCGCGCAGCGGGCCGTTGTCTGACCCGTTCGGCGCATTGAGGCTTTCCTTGTCCTCCGGCCCACCGTTGTCGTTGGTGAAGACAACCAGTGTGTTGGCGGCGAGGCCGAGTTGCGTGAGCTTGTTCAGTACTACCCCGACGGCATCGTCGAGGGCAATGGTCATGGCGGCCAGCGTCTTGCGCTGCGGCACGGTGATTCCTTGGATGCGGGGGTCGGCCAGGCGCGACGGGTCCGCTTCCAGCGGGGTGTGGACGCCATTGAAGGCCAGATACATGAAGAACGGCTGGCTGGGATAGTCCCTCGCGTGCGAGGCGAGGTAGGCCGCCGCCTCTGCGCCGAGTCTGTCGGTGAGGTAGGGCTGGCCCGCAGTCTCGGTGATGAACGCGCCGTTGCGCTGGAGCCTGCTGGCGCTACTCACCCCAGTAAACTGGAAGTAGGTCCGCGCGCCGGAGAGGAAGCCGAAGAACTCATCGAATCCGCGCCGATTCGGATGATGCTCCGGCAGGTCCTGACCGAGATGCCACTTGCCGATCGCGTAGGTGCGATAGCCCAGGGCCTTGAGCGTGTTGGCGATGGTCTTTTCCGTGGTGGGCAGTCCGGCATTCGGCTCGTTGCTGATGTTCTGCTCCATCCCGAATCGCTGCTGGTAGCGTCCAGTCATCAACCCAGCGCGCGAGGGGCAGCACACCGGCCCGCAGACGTAGGCGTTGCTGAGCTTCACGCCGGTGGTCGCGATGGAGTCAATGTGCGGAGTGAGCTTGGCGAAGTCGCCGTTGATGCCTCCGAGCTGGAATCCGAAGTCGGCATACCCGGCATCGTCGGCGAGGATGACAAGGATGTTGCAAGCAGCCTGGGCGGGCGAAGCAGTCGAAAGGAGGCTACAGAGGACGAAGAGTCTGTAAATGGAGTTCATAATTCACTACGCACTCATAGAGAACCGTAAACTGGGGTTGGTGCGAAGCCGTGATTACCGTCGGCCTGATCCACATCGGCACCCGGGTCAAGGTCACCTGACTGGGGCTGAAACCGTACTTCGAGTCGGCAGCGTATGGGATCCTTGAAGATGCCCAGTCCGGTCACAACAACCAGGCCATCAGACTCCGGACTGGTCGTGCCCGCCTGGAGGATGGTGCCATCGGCCATACGCACGAGGCGCCAGTTCAAAACGGCACCATCGGGCGGGTGAAACCGCTGAGGCCTGCGCACGCTCACGTCGCACGTCGCCGTGGTGCCGGGATAGTTGTCCACGCTGCACGACGACTGGCCGATGAGGAACAGCGTACAGGCCCACGCCATCGGGGTGTCGGTGATGGTGGTGGTGTCCCAGTCATAGTAGCCGGACCAAGTCCCCCACGGCGTGCCGTCGTCTGGATCGCCGTTGCCTAGAGAAGGTTGCCGGCCCGGCGTGAGGGGATCTTGATCGTCGTTGGCGTAGTGAAGCGATTCCGGAGCAAACGCCCAGTGGCTTCCCGATGGGCCGCCGCCATGCAAGCACACCGCCGCCTTCTTGGCCCTCCTGCCCTTCGGGGCCTTCTGGGTGTTCAAGGCATTAGGATCCTGTCTCGATCTCCTCGTGGACCTGGCTGCATTGAGGCCCGGCTGCGACTTCTGAGCAGGCGCAATCCTGCGGGGTGCTGGCTCATCCAGGGGCGTGCCATCCATCGGGAGATTAAGCTGAGATAAGTCGACCCCGAACCGCTTCAGGACCGTGGGTGCGATGTCCTCGCGGTCGCCGTCGCGTATGACGGACGTGTCATTGGTGGCCAGGAACACGTACGGGGCATATCTGTGTCCACTGGTCCCCTCGCTGAACCCGCGGTCCACAAGGACAACCACAACCCAGACTCTTGCCCTTGGCATACGTACCTCCAAGATCTAGCGGCCATCGGTGCCCGCCATATATAGACAGGTCAATCCTACGGCTCTCAAAGGCAAGTGTCCACACGAAGCCGGGAGGTTACAGGGGCTGGAATGGACAAAGGGCTCTGACTTTGGATACAACTGTCGAGAGCAGGGGTGAGTGGTGCCGGGCGTATTGGAGTCCGTTCGCTGTCAAACCTGTAGATTCGCCCGGCCTTCCTACGTTCCTATCCTCAGGAGCCAATCCGCTGGGATGGCTCATGGCTTGTGATATTGTGAGGTTCTTCAGATGACGGCTTTAGGGATTTTGTCGATCGTGTGCCCTGGGTGGCCTGCCAGTCATGGGTTATTGAAAGGGGGTATCATGAATCTGCGGATAGTCATATCGCTCATCCTGGTGATCGGCGTAGGGGGGCTTGTTGGCTACAGGATAGATGCTGCATCCCCCGCATCGTATGCCCAAACGGACGACAGCGTTGCGTCCGGCGTCTGGAGTATGCTGAACCTCCCGGATACAGGACAGACCCAGGGCTTCACCTCGACCTTCGGTGAAGACGCGGATTACACAATCCATGCCCCGTCCTTCACGGACAACGGCGACGGGACCGTGACTGATCGGGCCACGGGCCTGGTATGGCAGCAGACCGAGGTCACAGCCCCCATGACCTGGGAGGCGGCCCTTCAGTATGCCGAGGGCCTTGCCCTGG
>Ga0315287_10000803_pt1 | contig 27926 bp, 22 predicted proteins | sample YL17G11_0_MG_FD_205037 | JGI IMG/M metagenome (GOLD analysis project Ga0315287, IMG submission 205037) | Sediment microbial communities from Yellowstone Lake, YNP, Wyoming, USA - YL17G11_0 | ecosystem: Environmental > Aquatic > Freshwater > Lake > Sediment | place: USA: Wyoming | collected... | reverse complement strand
ATCTTCGAGGGCCGCAGCGCGTCGTCCCAGTCTGGCGACAGCCGGCCGCCGAAGTCCTGGATGTAATCGGCTTGCGCGAAGCCGTAAATCTCAAAGCTGCGGCCGGACTCTTCGGCCACGGCAGGCGTGGCAGCGAGCAGCACGGCCGACACGGCGGCAGCCAAAAGACCTTTCGAATTCAGAACGTTGCGGGTTTCCATGCGAAATCTCCTGAGGGCGGCCGCCACACGCTCACGCGCACCGTGATCCAACGGCCGCGTCTGGCGTCTCACTGGGCCATGGAAAGGAATGTATCCTTCGACCACCGGTGCGATCTTTGAGTTTGTGACAAAACCGATGAGAACCTTAGGCAGGACAACTAAGCATTTTCCCGTATCGTCTATGAGCACGGCTCCTGCTATCGGCAGCGCGCGCATTGCGGCGTACCGGACACTGCCTGAAGTCCTGCGCGGTCTCGGCGTTGACCTCGACGACGTGCTCGACGCAGCCCGGCTGCCGGCAAGCATTTTCGACGACCCGGAAACCATGGTTGCCTACCCGGATCTCGGACGTCTGCTCGCGGTGAGCGCGCAACTGTCGCACTGCGACTACATTGCCCTGCTGGTCGCCCGGCATGTTCGACTCGCGGACATGGGTCTCGCCGGCGCGGCAGCGCTCTGCAGCGCGAGTGTCGGCGAAGGGCTGCAGAGACTAGCCAGTCACTTCACGCTGCAGAACACCGCAGCGACCATCGAACTGTCCACGTCCAGAGGCTTCACGCGGTTCACGTACGCGATAGCCGCGCCCGGCGTGACCGACACGGGGCAATTGCCGCTCGGCGCGATGACCGTAGCATTCAACATCCTGCAGGACCTGTGTGGCCACGGTTGGCTGCCCGCAGTGGTGACGTTCGCCAGTCGCGCCCCTGCCAACCTGCAGCCATGCCAGAGGTTCTTTCACGCGCCCTTGCGTTTCGACAGCGACGAGTCGGCGATCGTATTCGAAAGTCGCTGGCTCGACCGGTCCCTGCCACCGGTGGACCCGTTGGTGCGGGAGCGGATCGAGGCCCAGGTGCGGAAGCGGCAGGCCACGCTCTTCGCCGATTTTCCGGCAACCGTGCGCCGCCTCCTGCGCAAGCAATTGATCCTCGGGGATTGCTCGATGGACTCCGTGGCGGCCGTTTTCGGTGTGCACCGCCGGACGCTCGATCGAAAGCTGGAGCGTCACGGCGTTCATTTCAGCGCGTTACTCGAGTCGGTGCAGAGCGACGTCGCCTGCCAGTTGCTGCGTGATACCGGGATGCCCGTGCAGCAGATCGCCGAGTCGCTCAGTTATTCCAGCGCGGCAAATTTCGCGACTGCGTTCCGGCGCTGGAAGGGCGTAACCCCGAGCGAGTATCGGCGCAGCGCGAAATGACTAGCCGCCGAGCGGAATGGCCACCGCGATCAGCAGCACTCCGACGAGCAGGAACACGATTCCCGCGATCCAGGGTTTGGCGAGCGTGTGACGCGCCGCCCGCCAGCCAACGAAGAACAACAGGCCAAGCAGGATTGAGTTGGACACACGCAGTGCCAGGCGCGGGTCGTCGAGGAACAGGAACGGCAGCAAGGCGGGGAAACTGCAGGCAAACACCAGCCAGCCCGCGGCAAGGCCGCCCATCAGGTCCTGGCGACGCACCCGATTCGGCGTGGCGGGCGCGCTGCGCACGTGCTCCACGATGGACTGGTACAGGCGCTCGCGCGTGACATCGTCGGTCACCGCCACCAGCGACTCATCGAGTTCGTCGGCGACCATCTGACGTGCTCCCTCGGCGGAGGTCACCTGCCTGAGGTTGACACCTATGCGCCGAAAACGGCCGCGCTCGAAGACCTGCCCGAGGACGTAGAGCACGCCGTCGATGACCCCCCAGGCCAGGTTGCAGCCCAGGATGCCGATCAGCATCTCGCGGGCACCTGCACGCCCCTCCTCCTGGATCACGATGCTGGCCGCCAGCGTGAAGGTCAGCGTCATGATCAGGCCGAACAGGATCTCGCCCATGTGCGACCCGGGGTCCAGGTTGCGGGCGGCAAAGGACCCGCGACCGACGTCACCCATGACCGGTCACCGCGTGCACCGCCGACCTTAGAACGAGGCGCTGTAAAAAATCATCGGGCCGCTGTAGGTCCAGTCGAGCGAACCGTCAAACTTGTCTTTCTCGACGTCCACATCCATCGAAAACCGGTTGTACCCGAGCCCGATGCCCAGCCACTTCTTGGGCTGCCACGTGACGAGCACGCGGTAGTCCTGCAGGTTACCGTCGATGTTGTCGAAGGACAGCGCGAAGAACTGCGCCGTCGCGTCCAGCCAGAAGTTGTGCGACAGATCCCACATGCCGCGCAGGCCAATGACCGGCAGAGGCGCCGCCACGCTGGCGGAATTGCTGATGTCTTCAGTCAGCGTTCCGCCCGACGTCTCGGCCCTGGCCTTGAGGGAAGCGCTCAAATCCGTGTAGTGCAGGCCGATGGAGCCGTCCAGTTCGTAGTTGTCGCGCTTCAGGAAAGCGTACTCGTACGCGACTTCGATCACCGTGAAGCTGTACTCGGCATCCACCTTGGCGTCGACGGGGTAGATATCGCCTCCCCACTCGATGTCCTTGTCGAAGGTCCTGCTGTTGTTGCGGCTCATGTCGAAGGCGATTGCCTTGACCTTGTGCCGCCCGCTGTCGCCGAAGCGCCAGAAGCTGTCGAAGCGGATGCGTGTGGAATCGCCGCCACCTACCGCTTCGTCGAAACTGACTCTATCGCCGCTACCCGTCTCACCCTTCAAACCGATGGTCGGATCGCTGTTGACGATGAACGTTCCGAGCGCGACCTGGAAGGAATCGGTCAGCAGACTCGGGGCTTCGTCGGCGAAAGCCGCCGGTGACCCCAGCAGCAGCACGGCCGTACCGGCCCATGCCTTCCGGGAACCGGGTGCACGCGTTCTTGAAGCCGATGATTCATGGCACATAGTCAAAGCCCCTAGTTTGGGTTCTGGTTTAGAATCGGCTATAGCCTAGTCCCGGATACAGCACTCAGCAATCCGCAGTTGCGATAAGCATTCGGTCGAATGGCAATGCACATGCCGTGTGAGCTGGCCTTGCGCACGTGGCCCGTGCAGCGACGGTTTGTGCGTACTCCGCGGACTGCGGGACTGAACGAATCTGATCAGGTCGGGCGAGGTTCCGCCCCGGAGCTCCATCAATGTCGCGCGTCATCTTCCGACCACAATTCGTCCTGGCGCTTGCGGGCTGCATGTTCTGCTGCTGTGCAGCGTATGCCGCGGATCCCGGCGCAACCCAGGTTTCCGCCGCCACATCGTCACGACCGCGCGTCGGCCTGGTACTCGCTGGCGGCGGCGCCAAGGGCGGCGCCCATGTCGGCGTGCTGAAAGTGCTGGAAGAAATGCACGTCCCCATCGACTGCATCGCCGGCACCAGCATGGGTGCGCTCGTAGGCGGCGGCTACGCGTCGGGCATTCCGGCAGCTGGACTCGAGAAGTTCGTGACCACCATCGACTGGAAGTCGGTCGTCGGTGGCGTTGGCGTGCGCGACCTGCAGACGATCGAACAGAAGCGCGCCGGGGCGACCTACAGCAACGACATCGAAATGGGGCTGCGGGACAAGCGGGTCCTGCTGCCGGCGGGCATCGTCAATACCAGCAACATCGAAGACCTGCTGCGCAGCTACGTCGCGCGGTCGCGCGCGCAGTCGGACTTCGACCGGCTGCCTATCCCCTTCCGTGCCGTCGCCACCGACATGGTCAGCGGCAAGATGGTGGTGCTCGAGAGCGGCGACCTCGCCACCGCCATGCGCGCGAGTATGGCCATCCCAGGCGCCTTCGCGCCGGTGGTGACCGAGAAGTACATCCTTTCCGACGGCGGCATGGTGCGCAACATCCCGGTGGACGTCGCACGCAACCTATGCGCCGACGTGGTCATCGTCGTCAATCTGGTCGAGGAGGAACTCAAGCGCGAGCAGCTGCAGACAGCCACGCAGTTGGTGCTGCGCAGCTCGGACGTTGGGATCATGGCCAACGAGAACCTGCAGCTGGAAAGCCTGACGGACAAGGACGTGCGCATCGACGTGATCATGGGCGACATCACGACCGCGGACTTCGAGCGAGTGCCCGAGACGATTCCTCTAGGCGAGAAGGCTGCCCGCGGGATGGCCGACAAGCTGGCCCGGCTGGCGGTGCCCGCTGCCGAGTACCAGGCATGGCGAACCGCCGTGACCGAGGGCCAAGGCATCACGACGCGCCTCGCCGACGTCAAGTACGAGGGGCTCGAGCGGGTAAATCCCGAGTACCTGAAACAGCGCGCGCAGGTGAAACCTGGCGACAGCGTCGACACGGCAGCAATCAGTGCTGAGGCGCAGCGCATGTCCGCCCTGCAGGAATTCGAGTCGGTCGAGTACCGGCTGACCGGGGACCCGAACAGCCCGACGCTCGAGTGGTGGCCGAAAGAGAAGGCCTATGGACCGAACTACCTCAAGTTCGACCTGGGCCTGTACGGTTCCGAAGACGGCGACCTCGGCTTCGTCGTTTACGCCAAGCACACAAGGACCTGGCTCAATTCGCTGGGCGCGGAGTGGCGCAACGAGGTGCAGCTGGGCTACTTCAACAACCTCTCGACCAGCTTCTACCAGCCTCTCGACATCGCGCAGAACTTCTTCGTCGAGCCGAAAGTGTTCTGGACGCGGTCGTGGGAAGACATCTTCTACGACAACGAACGGCTGGCCCGCTACAAGTTCAGCGATTGGGGCGGTGCGATCGACATCGGCGCCAACCTGAGTGACGACGCACAGGTTCGTGTCGGCTACCTGTACACGAAACGCAAGGCGAGCGTCGAGACGGGCTCGCCGATCCTGCCCGAAACCGAGCGCAACGACGCCGGCATGACGCTGTCTGCGACCTTCGACAGTCGCGACACGTCGTTCAACCCGACGCGAGGTATCGCGGCCGCGATGGAGTACGCGTACGTTGATGACTCACTCGGCGCGGACCTCAACTGGCAGCGCATCGAGCTGGGTATCGGCATGGCAGTGCCGGTGCGCAGTGACGTCGTCTGGGTGACGCTGGCCGGTGGCTCCGACCTGGACACCGACCTGCCTTCCGACCGGAACTTCATGCTGGGCGGGCCTGGCAGTTTCCCCGGCTACGAACTCGGCGAACTGCGCGTCACCGACTACTGGACGGCCAGCGGCAGCTACCTCTGGAAGATCAAGGACATCATGTCGATCCGCGGGCAGGCGCTGTACGCCGGCGTGCGGCTCGAAGCAGGTCAGGCCTTCGGTCGCCTTGAATCCAAAGTGTTGCCCGGATTCGCGGACGACGAATTCATATACGGTGGCTCGCTATTCATTGCGGGCCGCACGCAGGCAGGACCGCTGACCGTTGGCCTTGGCATGACCAGCAGCGATTCCTGGAGCCTATGGATTGCGGTCGGCCGGCCGGTCGGCAACGGCACCATCCTCGAGCGCGGCATTTTCCGTTGATCCCGGGTAGCACCCTGCTGCGGGCGGAATGGCGCTTCCTGCAGCTCACGATCTTCATCGGTGCGTGGATGCTGGTTTCGCCGTTGCTGCAGCACCGCTGGATGGTTGAGGCGCTGCTGCAGTTCTTCCTGCTCAACACGCTGCTGGTGACGCTCTGGGCCAACCCGAACTGGCGCGCCGGTCGCAGCATCGTGTTCGGCATCTGGCTGGTCTCACTCGCCGGCTCGGCGGTCGCGCTGGCGCCGCTCCCGGTCGAATGGCACAGGCTCGGCCGCACGGCGGAGCTTGCGTTGACACTGCCGCTGCTGGCGCTGCTGGCCGTCGGCATCCTGAACTTCATCTTCCGCAACCGGCACCTGACGGTCGATGGCATCTTCGCCACCATCACCGTCTACCTCATCATCGGCTTGTTCTTTTCCCTGCTGTACCTGTTGCTGCTCGAATGGAATCCCGCGAGCTTCAACCTGACCGTTGCCGACAGACCACCGCACCTGCTGCAAAGCGACCTGCTCTATTTCAGCCTGGTTACGCTGGCGACCTTGGGCTACGGCGACATCCTGCCGGTCTCGGAGACCGCACGGACGGTCGCCGTCATCGAAGCCACGGTAGGACAGTTTTACGTGGCCGTCATCGTCGCAGTGTTCATGGGCATGTACGCATCGCGGCTGCGTTGTGACTGAAGAAAGTATTCGGGGTACGACAATGAATAGGCTGCTGCAAGGTCTGCGCTCGAATCCGCTGCTGTGGCTGCTTGCCGCTGTTCCTGCAGCATTCATCGGCGAGCGCGTCGCAGCGGAGTCGCACACGATGCTATTCGTGCTTGCCGTGCTCGCGATCATCCCGCTCGCCGCTTTGCTCAGTCACGCGACGGAAAGCGTTGCTGCCAAGACGGGTGATGCGGTCGGCGGCCTGCTGAATGCCACGCTCGGCAACCTGACCGAACTCGTCATCGCCATCACTGCGCTGCGCGCCGGCATGTTCGACCTGGTGAAAGCTTCGATCGCCGGCGCCATCGTGACGAATTCCCTGTTCATGCTCGGCATGGCGTTCCTGCTAGGCGGTCTCAAGCACCGCGTGCAGGAGTACAACGCCGGCACCGCCCGCCTGCAGGCCGGCATGCTGTTCCTCGCCGCGGTCGCCCTGCTCGTCCCTTCAGTTATTGGTGGCTCTGACCGGCCCGAAGTCGCCGCAATCGTCCAGCAGCTAAGCATCGGACTGGCCGTCCTGCTGCTGGTCACCTACGTGCTCGGCCTGTTGTTCTCGCTCAAGACACACAAGGACCTGTTCGCCAGTGCCGGGGGCGGCGGACACGGCGAAGACGAGCACCTCTGGCCCGTCAAGGTTGCGATCATTGCCCTGGCCGTGATCACGGTGCTGGTCGCGCTGGTGAGCGAAATCTTCGTCGAGTCGGTGCAGTACGCCGCTGTCTCGTTCGGCATGACGCCGGCATTCGTCGGCTTCATCGTCGTGGCACTCGTGGGAGCGGCGGCGGAGATGACCTCTGCCTTTGCTGCCGCACGCAAGAACCGCCTCGACCTGAGCGTCGGCATTGCGCTCGGCAGCTCATCACAGATCGCACTGTTCGTGGCGCCGGTGCTGGTCTTGCTCAGTCTGTTCATCGCGCCGACCCCGATGGACCTGCAGTTCTGGCCGGGAGCGGTGATCATGGTGATGCTCGCCACGTTCACGGTGCTGTTCGTCACGAACACGGGCCGGTCGGCCTGGTTCGTCGGAGTAATGCTGCTGGTCGTCTATGTGACTTTCGCCATCACGCTGTACCTGCTGCCCCCGGCGAACCTGGCGCCGGCGTAGGTCGCCCCGTACACAGTGACTGAGTAGAGTGCGACTCTCCGTATTTGGCATTGGCTCGGGACACTCACGAGGCATGGACTCGAACACGACATTGAAGCTGCTCGCCCTGTTGGCGATCGCGCTCTGTTCCCGTGCGGCCTCATCCCAGGAACTGGAAGCGCGCGCTTACGCACCCAATCCCGTCGGCGCGCGTTTCCTGCTGACGTCGTTCTCCCATTCGGACGGCGACGTGCTGCTCGATTCGTCGTCGCCCATCCAGGACTTTCGGATCAGTGCGGACAACCTGGCTGCCGGTTTCGGCGGGACGTTTGCGATTGCAGACCGGCTGGCAAGCGTCGCCATCGCGGCGCCCTACGTCGACGCTACGGCCACGGGCCTGTTGAACGGGGTGCCCGAGCGCGTGGATCGCGAGGGATTCGGCGACCTGCGGCTGCGCCTTACGCTCAGCCTGTTGCCCGGTTCCGCACAAGCCCTCTCCGACTTCATGCGCAGCCCGCCGGACCGTACGTTAGGCGTGAGTCTCGTGGTCTCAGCGCCTACGGGCGAGTACTTCGAAGACAAACTGATCAACATCGGCACCAACCGCTGGGCGTTCCGACCCGAGATCGGCGGCTCGCGCCGGTTCGGCCGCTGGACCCTCGACGGTTCGCTCGGCGTCTGGCTCTACGGCGACAACGACGACTTCTTCGGCGGCCAGGAACGTTCGCAGGACCCGCTCCCCACGCTGCAGGGAACCCTGAGTTACACGTTCGCACCCCGCCTGTGGCTTGGAGCCAGCGGTACCTGGTACACGGGCGGCACCACCTCGCTCGATGGCGTGTCCGAACGGAACCGGCAGGACAACAGTCGCGCGGGCCTGACGCTGGCAATTCCAGTCGGCAAACAGAACTCTATCAAGCTCGCGTGGAGCACCGGCGTGACGGCCCGCTTCGGCGGCGACCTGGAGACGTACTCGCTGACCTGGCAGTACCTTTGGTTCGACTGAGCACTGATCAGCAGGCATAGTGGGTCCATGAACAAAGCGGCGATGAAGGAACGAGCCCGCGAGGAACTGCGCAACTACGCGGTCGTCGCGGCATATCTGTTCGTCTGCTTCGCCGTCGTGATGTTCTACGAATCGACCATACCCGGTTCCAGGATCGCGGGCCCGTTCAGCCTGACCACCGCAGCCATCAAGGCCCTGATCCTCGGCAAGTTCATCCTGATCGGTGAAGCCGTCGGCGTCGGCGAACGGTCCCGCGCGCCGCACCTGGCCGGCGCGATCGTGACCAAGAGTCTGCAGTTCCTGCTGCTGCTCGTCGTGCTGTCGATCGCAGAGGAGCTGATCGTCGGCAAGTTCCACGGCCGGGCGTTCTCGGCAACGTTGGCCGACTACGAGCAGCAGAGCGTCCTGAACATGCTGGCAAAATGCCTGCTGATGCTGCTGATCCTGTTGCCGCTGATCGCGACCAGGGAATTCAGCCGGACACTTGGGCCCGGCGTGCTGCGCGGGATGCTGACCAGACGCGAGCCGGACGGCGGTTAGTATCTGACAGAGGATTTGGTCTTCGACCGCCCTGCCCGCCTTCACCTTCCACCGCTTGCATCTCCTCCGCCTGCGCATACGGAATCCCCGTAACCCGCTAGCGTTTAATGATTAGCGCGTGGCGCACACTGGCAATCGCCCCCGGCAGGTGTTTAGGGATAATCTGACCAGCCATCCAGAGTCCGACGGCTGTCATCGGCTTCGATCTCAAGCGACAGGAACCGTCGGTCGCGGACCGGAGGTCCCCATGAAGTCGCACGACAGCAGCAATTCACCCATTTCCCGCCGGGACGTCCTGGCCGCCTCCGCCGCGTTGGTTACGGGCGCGGGAATCGGCGCCGCATTGACGGGCTGCTCCCCGAACGGGCCGTCGGCAGCCGTGCCGCCGCTGCCATGGAAATGGACAAAACTCGATCCGCTGGAAGCGGGACGGCGTGCGTATCGCATCTACCTCGACAAGGAAAAGGGCGGGTGCGGCAATGCCTCGTACCTCAGCCTGCTCGGCCTGCTGCAGGAGAACGTCGGCCATCCGTGGACGACGATGCCCGACATGCTGATGGCGCACGCGGCTGCCGGTTTCGGTGGTCATGGAACCCTCTGCGGTGCATTGGCGGGCGTCTCCACCATCATCAACATGGTCACGTACGGCGAGGTGCGGGATACCTGGCAGCAGAACAGCCAGATCATCGATCGGCTCTTCTACTGGTACGCGGAACAGGACTTCCCGCCCGAGCGGTTCGACGACATCTCCAGGATGCCGAAGCAGGTCAAGGCCAAGGCGAAGACGCCGCTGTGCCACACCTCGCTGTCGAGCTGGGCGATGGCTGCAGAGGAGAACATCAGGTCCGACGCCAAGAAGGAGCGCTGCGCGAAAGTGGCCGGCGAGGTCGTCTACGTTGTGACGGACTACCTGAACCAGTACTTTGCCGGCACATGGACCCCGCCAGTCTGGACGCCGTCGAAGGAGACCGAGCACTGCGTCCGCTGCCACGGACCCGACACGGCGACCCATAGGGCGGATATGTGGGATCAGCAGGGTCACATGGATTGCCAGCTGTGCCACACCGATCACACGGCATAGTCAACGGAGTGCGCTACGGCTCCTCGCGGTCGTGCTGACAACAAGGGAGACTGCTTCACGAGGGACCGGTAGATGAACAAGCTCACCCGACGTGCGCAACATCTATGCGCCGGCATCCGCACGGATGCGGATACCGGCGATAACTGGCAAACTCAACAATCTAAACGTGCGACCCGTCCAGGATCGGTGTCGCAGCCATGACCGGGACGCGAAGCCTCGAATGACCTCGCACCCTTGCAGATGACGAAGGAGGAAAACATGCAGTTGCCGAAGTTCGGAATGATGATTGGCATGTGTGCGGCACTCGCTGTCGGATCCGTTGCAAGCGTTCACGCCAAGGAAGCGCCGCCGGAGACCAGCCCGGAGGGACTCGTGCTGCATAAGAATACGAAAAGCCGCATCGTGTACATGAAGCCCGGCGCAACCTTCACGCAGTATAACCGCGTGGCGATTCTCGACTGCCTGGTCGACTTCGAGAAAGACTGGCAAAAGGACTACAACCGCAGTCGCATGGGGCTCGAAGGGCGCGTCTCGGATAAGGACGTGGAGCGCATGAAGACGGGGCTGGCCGCCGAATTCAAGAAGGTATTCATCGACGAGCTCCAGAACAAGGGCGGGTACCAGGTGGTCGATACCGCCGCGCCGGATGTGCTCGTGCTGCGACCGGCGTTATTGAACGTCGAAGTCAACGCGCCGGACATCATGACCGCAGGCATCAACCGCACGGTCGTGCGCTCGGCCGGCCAGATGACGCTGTTCCTCGAACTATGGGATTCCGCGACCAATACGCTGCTGGCTCGAGTGATGGATGCTGCGGCCGACGACGACGCGTTCGGCAAGCAGGCGAACCGGGTCACCAATACGCAGGCGGCCGACGAGATTCTGCGCAACTGGGCGCATGAATTGCGCGTGCGGCTGGACGAGATCAAGGGCAAGTAGGCTTGGCGGGCCGCCGCGATCGCCCTGCCACCGACCGGAAAAGAAAAAGCCCGGCACCAGGCCGGGCTCTTGACTGTGTTGGGCCTGTCGCCGCCAGGTGCTAGATCGCCCCGGACACCAAGCCGCCACTGTGACGAACGGTTACAGGGTTTCCTTGCTGACGACGGTCAGCTTCGGCCCGCCCGGAGTGCCAAACAGCCCAAACCGGCTGTGCGGGACCCACATGTCGATCACGTCGCCCTTCTTGAGGCTGGAATACTTAACGTCCTTGCCGCCCATGCTGAGGCCCTGGTCCGCCATAGGGGCGAAGACGACCCTGGAAACGGCTTTGCCAGCCTGGTCTTCGAATACCACCGTGACGTTGCCTTTGCTGTTGTCGACGACCTTGGCCACATAACGGGCGAACACGACGCCGTCCTTTTTCTGGACTCCGCGGCAGGCCCTGACCGCATTCGGAAACTCTTTGATGACGTCGGCGCCGAAATTGACGCTCTGGCAACCAAGGTCATCCAACGCGACGGCGATGGTGGGGACAACGAGCAGCGTTGCCAGAACAAGGCTCAACTTGATCTTCATGTGAGTTTTCCCCTTTTGGTCGTGCAATAACGCAGTATTTACGCCGGCACGATAGCAGATCGATGCGACATATTGTGACGCCCGGGCGGGTGCCGGCGATTGCGCGCGGAGCGGTGTGGAGGCTAGGGTCGGAATCGAACCGGCGTACACGGCTTTGCAGGCCGCTGCATGACCACTCTGCCACCTAGCCTCGATGGCCCAAAACTTGCCCCCAGAAGCGCACGACCCCGGGAGGGCCCGGGGTCACGCGAGGAACTGGAGCGGGTAACGAGGCTCGAACTCGTGACCTCGACCTTGGCAAGGTCGCGCTCTACCAACTGAGCTACACCCGCTTGGGCACACGAAAGCGAACTTTCGTCAGCCGCGAATTCTCGCTGCAGGGCCTTGACCTGTCAAGCGACGGTCGACTTCCGCAGCTCCGGCCAGGCAATTTGCAGGTACGAGACCATCGACCAGAGCGTCAGGACCGAGGCAATGACCAGCAGGACAATTCCGATTTCGTAGATCGGCAGCCCGAAGAGGTCGCTGCGATAGACCATCAGGCTGAGACCGACCATCTGCAGGATGGTCTTCCATTTGCCGAGCGACGACACCCTCACCTTGGCCCGCGCGCCAAGGTGGGCCATCCATTCCCGCAGCGCCGAGACGGTGATCTCGCGGCCCACGATGACCATGGCGCTGACGACGATGACTGCACGCGTGTCGTGCGCCACGAGCAGGATCAACGCGATGGCAACCATCAGCTTGTCGGCCACGGGATCGAGGAACTCGCCGAGCGGCGTGGTGACGCCGAGCTTGCGTGCCAGGTAACCGTCGATCCAATCGGTGACCGCTGCAAGGATGAACACTAGCGCCGCCAGCGGATCACCCCAGGGCCCGCCCCAGTAGAAAAGCGCCACGAACAGCGGCACCGCGATGATGCGGCCGATCGTAAGCGTGTTCGGGAGAGACTGCAGATTCAAGACGGCGACTCGGTCAGGCCCCAGGGTTCATTCGTTCGTAAATGTCTGCGGCCAGCTGCCGGCTGATGCCGTGCACCCTGGCCAGGTCTTCCACCGACGCCTGCCGGATACCCTGCAGTCCGCCAAAAGCCCGCAGCAATTCCCGCCGGCGCTTGGGCCCCAGGCCGGGAATCTCCTCGAGCCACGACTCGCGCCGGCTGCGGTCGCGCGATTGCCGGTGTCCGGTAATCGCAAAGCGATGCGCTTCGTCGCGCACGCGCTGGATCAGGCGCAGGGCCGAAGAGTCGTCGGCGAGTATAAGCGCGGCATCCTGTCCGGGAAAGAAAAGGCGTTCCTGCCCTACCCTGCGGTCCGACCCTTTCGCGACGCTCACGACCGCGAGGTCGGTCACGCCCACCCGCGTGAGGGCTGCCATGGCCGCATGCAGCTGACCCAGCCCACCGTCGATCAGCAGCAGGTCCGGCATCGGTGCCTCGCCACGCATCACTCGCGCGAAGCGGCGTTCGACCGCCTGTTCGATGCCCGCGTAATCGTCGCCAGGCGTGATGTCGCGCAGGTTGAAGCGCCGGTAATCACTCTTCAGCGGGCCTTCGGGACCAAGCACCACGCACGAAGCGACTGCGGATTCACCCATCGAATGGCTGACGTCGAAGCATTCGATGCGCTGCGGCGGCTTGCCGAGGCTCAGCTCACGCCCGACGGCATCGAGCTGGTCGGCGACCGTGGCGCGGCTCGACGCACGCATCTTCAGGCCAAGCGCCGCATTGTTGCGCGCCATCTCGATCCAGCGCGCGCGGTTGCCACGGACGTTGGTGCGAATCTCCACCGTGTGCCCCGCCTTCTGCCCAAGCGCCTGCTCGAGCGCCTCCGAGCCGTCCACCTGCCGCGACAGCACGATCTCTGACGGCGCCTCACGCGCGAGGTAGTACTGCGCGAGGAAGCCTGCGAGCATTTCGCCTTCGTCGCCGAGGCCGCCCTTGGGGAAATAGTTGGAACTGCCGAGGTTGCGGCCGCCCCGCACGAAGACGACGGAGACGCAGAACTCGCCACCTTCGTGCGCAATGCCGACCGCGTCGATGTCGTGTCCCGACATCCGCGTCATCACCTGAGTCGTCTGGATCTGCTTCAGCATCTGGATCTGGTCGCGCAGGCGCGCCGCCTGCTCATACGCGAGCTTCGATGCGGCCTCCTCCATTCGACGACCGAGGTCCTCGATGACCTCGACGTTGCGGCCGTCGAGCACCTTGACTGCGTCGGCAACGTCGAGCGCGTACTGCTCCGGCGTGATCAGGCCAACGCACGGCCCCGTGCAGCGATCGATCTGGTACTGCAGGCACGGGCGCGAACGGTTGGCGAAGAACGTGTCCTCGCAGGGCCGCAGGCGGAACAGTTTCTGCAGCAGCAGCAACGTCTCGCGCGTGGCGACCGAATTCGGGTACGGGCCGAAGAACCGCCCGGGCAGCTTTTTCGTGCCGCGATAGAACGCGATTCGCGGATAAGAGTGGCCCGAGACGTGGATGAACGGAAAGCTCTTGTCGTCCTTGAGCAGGATGTTGTAGTGCGGCTTGTGCTGCTTGATCAGGTTGAACTCGAGCAGCAGCGCCTCGGTCTCCGACGCGGTGACGGTGATCTCCACGCTCGCCACCTGCGCCAGCATCGCCATCGTCTTGTCGGCGTGCACGCGGCCGTGGAAATAACTCGAGACGCGGTTACGCAGGTGCCGCGCCTTGCCCACGTAGAGAATTTCGCCGTCCTGGTCGAGCATGCGATACACGCCCGGCTTGGTCGGGAGCGCCGCGAGAAACGACTTGAGGTCGAAAGTCAAAAGGGGTCAGGGGTTAGGAGTTAGCGGATAGTCGGAAACGCCTCGCGCCAGCTGTGCTGCGCGAGCCACCACCGTGCGGAACATGTCGGTCGTCAGCCGGCGGGTGTTCGTGTTGTACCGGCTGCAGTGGTACGAGTCGACCATCGTGAGATTGCGCGGCAGCGCGTGCTCGGCGCCGTGGGCGAAGGCAAACGCGGACTGCTTCATGCCCAGCGCGCGCAACACCGCACCGTGGGCGATCGCACCCAGGGCCAGCAGCACGGTGCCCTCTTGCACGCCGCCGAGTTCGTGCGCCAGGTAGCGATTGCAGGTCGCGATCTCGGCCGGCAGCGGCTTGTTGCCGGGCGGCACGCACTTGACCGAGTTCGAGATCCGGCAGTCGATGAGGTGCAGGCTGTCGTCCGCCGCAACCGACTGCGGCCCGGTCGACAGGCCGAACGCATGCAAGGTTTCGTACAGCAGGATGCCGGCGTAGTCGCCAGTGAACGGACGTCCCGTTGCGTTCGCGCCGTGGAATCCCGGCGCGAGACCGACGATCAAGAGTCCAGCATCCGCGTCGCCAAACGGCGCCACGGGTGCGCAGTGATACTGCGGGTACTGGCGCTTGCCCTCGGCGAGGAAATCGGCGAGCCGCGGGCAGAGCCTGCAGTGAGGATCGAAGGACGTATTGGCTGGCGTGTTCATGTCGCGATGAGCATAGCAGCCGACCCCGGGGCCCTCACCCGCGGTCTGCGCAAGCGATTGATCCGGGGCCTTCCCCCGAGCTTGGAAAGGCAGCCACGCGCTCGTCGCAGGCGATCGATCCGGGGCCTTCCCCTGAGCTTGGAAAGGCAGACACGCGCTCGGGGGAAGGCCCCGGATCAATCGCTTTAATTGCGCAGCGCCTGAGCGGCTCGTCGGGCGGGAACGAGAGCCGGCAATAGCGGCCATTGGTTCAGGCCCGACGACCCGCACGGCGCACGTAGCCGGTCGGGCGCAGAGATGCTCAGCGTCAGGCGGGTTGCGTGCTTCTGACGGCCAGCAAGAAGGCGACGCGGAATATTCGACTGCCTCGGAGCGAGGTGATGTTGCGTGCGCCGTGCGACTTTTTCGCTGTGCGGAAAAGGAACTCAGGCGCGTAACGTCAGGTGTTCGATCCGGGACCTTTCCCAGAGCGCGTGTCTGCCTTTCCAAGCTCGGGGAAAGGTCCCGGATCGAACGCCTGTCCCAGAGCGCGTGTCTGCCTTTCCAAGCTCGGGGAAAGGCTCTGGATCAACCGCTTGTGACACCAATACGTGGCTGCCTTTCCAAGGCTCGGGGAAAGGTCCCGGATCGAACGCCAAGACTCTCACCCGCGCCGTGCCTCTCCCGGAGGACCGGGAGAGGTGTCAGAGCATTCAGCTCAGTGGTGAGCGCCACCCGTATTGAACTGTTCTTCCTCGGTCGAACCGTGCATCGCGGTGGTCGAGGAATGGTGTTCCTGGATCACGTTGGTGACGTCGTCGAAGTAGCCGGTGCCCACTTCCTGCTGGTGCGAGACGAACGTGTAGCCACGGTCGCGCGCCGCAAACTCGGGCTCCTGCACCTTCTCGACGTAAGCGGTCATGCCGCTCTTCACGTACTCCTGGGCCAGGTCGAACATGCCGAACCACATGTTGTGGATGCCCGCGAGCGTGATGAACTGGTACTTGTAACCCATCGCGCCGAGTTCGCGCTGGAACTTGGCGATAGTCGCGTCGTCCAGGTTCTTCTTCCAGTTGAAGCTCGGCGAGCAGTTGTACGCGAGCAGCTTGCCCGGGAACTGCTTGCGGATCGCCTCGGCGAACCTCTTCGCGAACGCAAGATCCGGCTTGCCGGTTTCACACCACACCATGTCGGCATACGGTGCGTAGGCCAGGCCGCGGGAGATCGACTGCTCGACGCCCGGCTTCGTGCGGTAGAAGCCTTCCGGCGTGCGCTCGCCCGTGCAGAACGGCTTATCGTTCGGGTCCACGTCGCTCGTGAGCAGGTCGGCTGCTTCAGCGTCCGTGCGCGCGAGGATGATCGTCGGCGTGCCGCAGACGTCTGCCGCGAGACGCGCGGCAGTGAGCTTCTGCACCGCTTCCTGCGTCGGTACCAGCACCTTGCCGCCCATGTGGCCGCACTTCTTCACCGACGCCAGCTGGTCCTCGAAATGCACGCCGGCGGCGCCGGCACGGATCATCGCCTTCATCAGTTCGAAGGCGTTCAGCACGCCGCCGAAACCCGCTTCCGCGTCCGCGACGATCGGCGCGAAATAATCGACGTAGTCCTTGTGACCCTGTGTGATGCCCTTCGAGTGCTGGATCTCGTCGGCACGCTTGAAGGACGAATTGATGCGCTCGACCACCTTCGGCACGGAGTCGACCGGATACAGCGACTGGTCGGGATACATCGACATGTAGCTGTTGTTGTCGGCGGCAACCTGCCAGCCCGAGAGGTAGATGGCCTTGATGCCCGCCTTCACCTGCTGCATCGCCTGGCCGCCTGTCAGGGCGCCGAGGCAGTTCACGTACGGTTCGGTGTTGACCAGCTTCCAGAGCTTCTCGGCGCCGAGGCGTGCCAGGGTGTGCTCGATCTGCACGCTGCCACGGAGGCGGACGACGTCTTCGGCAGTGTAGGTGCGGCGAATGCCGGCCCAACGCGGATCTTTCGCCCAGGAATCTCTCAGTTGTTGAGCGGGATTCGTCATGTCGTCGTCCTCTGGTGGTATTCATTGCGGGCAGGCACACCGCATCCCGGAATCGTGCTGCACCGCACAATGAAGAATAGTCGCGCGGTTCCGTCCGGGCAAGCGTGAAATGCACGCATCCGGGACAATCGGGCTCATGCAGCTCGTTCTATTCAATAAACCCTTTCAGGTGCTGCCGCAGTTCACGTCGCCGGACGGCCGCCGCTGCCTCGCCGATTTCCTCTCGCTGCCGGGCCTGTACCCCGCCGGTCGGCTCGATTACGACAGCGAAGGCTTGATGGTATTGACGGATTTCGGTCCCTGGCAGGCGCGCATCAGCCAACCGGGTTCACCACTGGCGAAACGCTATTGCGTGCAGGTCGAGGGCGACCCCACGGACGACACTCTGGAGCCCCTGCGGCGTGGCCTCACGCTGAACGACGGGCCGACCCGCCCGACACCAGCGCGCGTAATCCCCGAGCCCGAGGGACTGTGGCCGCGCGACCCACCCATCCGCAGTCGCAAGGCGATTCCCACCGCCTGGATCGAACTCGAACTGAGCGAGGGCCGCAACCGGCAGGTCCGGCGGATGACGGCCGCGGTCGGCTTGCCGACGCTGCGACTGATTCGATGGTCAGTGGGGCCCTGGACAGTCCAGGGACTTGCGCCTGGGCAGTCGCGCTCGGTGTTGCGAACCGAGGCCGAAGCCGCACTGGCTGCCGGCCGGCGTGAACTGCCGACCGTCAGGCCGACCGGGCGACGGTCGCGATCCGCATCGCGAGCTCGAGGGCCTGTTCATAATTGAGCCGCGGGTCGACCTGCGACCGGTAGTCCTTGGCAAGATCGGCATCCGCCAGGCCGCGGGCGCCGCCGGTGCATTCCGTGACGTCCTCACCCGTGAGTTCGAAGTGCACGCCACCGAGGTAGCTGCCCATCGCGCGGTGCACCTTGAACGCAGCCTCGAGCTCCGCCAGGATGTTCTCGAAGCGGCGCGTCTTCACGCCTGCTGCCGTCGACTCGGTGTTGCCGTGCATCGGGTCGCACACCCATAGCACCGGCACACCCGTGGCGCGAACAGATTCGATCAGTCCGGGCAGTTTCGCCTCGACGTTCTTCGCGCCCATGCGATGAATCAGCACCAGTCGTCCCGCTTCCTTGTCGGGATTGAGCGTGTGGGCCAGGCCCTGCACCCAGGCTGCATCCATCGACGGCCCGACCTTCACGCCGATCGGGTTCGAGATGCCGCGGCAATACTCGACGTGCGCGCCGCCGAGATCGGCCGTGCGCATGCCGATCCACGGCAGGTGCGTCGACAGGTTGTACCAGCGCTCGCTGCGCGGAATGAACCGCGTCTGCGCCTGCTCGTACAGCAGGTGCAGCGCTTCGTGGCTCGCATAGAATGGGGCCCGACTCGCCTCGTGCACCCGGCTGCCGCTGATCGCCTCGAAGAAATCGAGCGAGTCCGCGATCGACGTTGCAATCTGCCGGTACTGATCCGCGAGCGGCGAATGCTGCATGAACCCCAGATCCCAGTACTCGGGGTGGTGCAGGTCGGCGAAGCCGCCGTCGATCAGCGCGCGTACGAAATTCAGCGTCAGTGCCGCGCGTTCATACCCGCGCAACAACAATTCTGGATCGGGCTCGCGCTCGGCGGCCGTGAAGCCGGGACGGTTGACGAGATCGCCGCGGTAGCAAGGCAGCGTCACGCCATCCCTGGTCTCGGTGTCGGTGGAACGCGGCTTGGCGTACTGGCCGGCAAAGCGCCCCACGCGAATCACCGGCTTCTTCATCCCATGCAGCAGCACCAGGCTCATCTGCAGCAGGATCTTTAGCTTGCGGGCGATCTGGCCCGAGTCGCAGTCGGCGAAGGACTCGGCGCAATCCCCGCCCTGCAAGAGGAACCGCTCGCCTCGCTGTGCCTCGGCGATCTGCCGCTTGAGCGCATCGACTTCCCAGGAAACGACGATCGGGGGCAGCCGGCCCAGGGCATCGACCGCCCGCGTCAGCGCCACCGGATCCTTGTAGGACGGCTGTTGCTGCGCGGGACGGGACGTCCAGCTCGAAGGCGACCACTCGGGAGTCTGAGGAACGGCGTTCATCCCATTGATCCTACCGGGAAACTTTGCATTGCAAAAGAAACCGGATGTACGGCGGGACCCGGTTTCGTCAGAATCGCGCCCCTCAAAACAGAATTCGCGCCCGCGACTGGCCGTCGAGTCCACCGCAGAGGCGCTACCAGGAGTTTTCGACGATGCAGAAGGTACTCATCCTTGGGGCTGGCAAGATCGGCGCCCTCATCTCCGGCTTCCTCGCGGAATGCCGGGATTACGAAGTCCACGTGGCCGACGTCAACGGCAACGCCGCCAATTCGGTGGTGGCGGCTCACGGCCTGCCGAACCTGCACGCCTACGAGTTCGACGCCTCGGACCCGGCGCTGCTCGAAGCCCACCTGCGCGAGCACCCGGCCGACACGATCATTTCCAGCCTGCCCTTCTACTGCAACGTGAAGGTGGCCGAGATCGCCCGCAAGGTGAACGCACACTACTTCGACCTGACCGAGGACGTCGCGGTGACCCGTTCGGTGCGCAAGGTGGCCGACGGTTCCACGCGCGCGTTCGTGCCGCAGTGCGGGCTGGCTCCAGGTTTTATCAGCATTGCGGCGAACGCGCTGATCCAGCACTTCGACGAGATCCGCAGCGTCAAGCTGCGGGTGGGCGCCCTGCCCCAGCATCCGAACAACGCGCTCAAGTATTCGCTGACCTGGTCCACCGACGGCCTGATCAACGAGTACGGCAATCCGTGCGAAGCGCTCGTCGATGGTCGCGCCGTCGAAGTGGCCCCGCTCGAAGGCCTCGAGGAAATCGAGATCGACGGCATGATCTACGAGGCGTTCAACACGTCCGGTGGCCTCGGTTCGCTCGCCGAGACCTACGGCGAGAAAGCGCAGACGATGGATTACAAGACCATCCGCTACCCGGGTCACTGCGCGCAGATGCGCCTGCTCATGAACGACCTCAAGCTCAACTTCGACCGTGCCACGCTGAAGCGCGTGCTCGAGAACGCCGTGCCGCAGACGCTGCAGGACGTCGTGATCGTCTACGTCGCGGTGGCGGGCCGGCAGCACGGCGAACTGCGTGAAGAAAACTACGTCAGCAAGATCTATCCGCAAGTGATCGCGGGCAGGCTGTGGTCGGCGATCCAGGTGACGACGGCGGCCGGCATCTGCGCCGTGGTCGACCTCGTGATGCAGAACCCGGGCCGTTACCACGGCTTCGTGCGCCAGGAAGACTTCAGCCTGGTGGACGTGCTCGCCAATCGCTTCGGCAAGCACTACTCCGACGGCGGTGGCAAGGAGATCTCCTCGCGCATGATCGTGGCCGGCACGACCGGCCAGCAGCGTGTCGCGGGAGGCGCACGATGATCAACGCACTCCTCAAGAGCCTCGGCCTCACAGAGACCAACGCCGGCACCTGGTCGGGTGTGGGCGGCTGGCTCGAAGATGCGTCGGCGAGGGTCATCGAGTCCATCAACCCCTCGACCGGCGAAGTGATTGCGCGCGTCCGCTCCACCACGCCTGCCCAGTACGAGCAGGTAATGGCCTCGGCCGCCGCGGCGGCGAAGACCTGGCGCGCGGTGCCCGCGCCGAAGCGCGGCGAAGCCGTGCGCCTGATGGGCGAGGAACTGCGCAAGTACAAGTCGGAACTCGGCAGCCTGGTCTCGCTCGAGATGGGCAAGATCAAGCCCGAGGGCGACGGCGAAGTGCAGGAGATGATCGACATCGCCGACTTCGCGGTCGGCCAGTCACGCATGCTCTACGGCGTGCAGATGCATTCGGAGCGTCCCAACCACCGCATGTTCGAGCAGTGGCACCCGCTCGGCGTGGTCGGCGTGATCAGCGCGTTCAACTTCCCGGTCGCGGTTTGGTCATGGAATGCATTCCTCGCGGCGATCTGCGGCAACGTGACCGTGTGGAAGCCCTCGCCCAAGACTGCGCTCTGCGCTGTCGCGGTCCAGCACCTGTGCAACCGCGTGCTCGAGCGGCACGGCCTGCCGCCGATCTTCCAGCTGTTCATCGACGAGGGCACCGAGCTTGCAATCCGCTTCGTCGAGGACCGGCGCGTCGATCTCGTCTCGTTCACGGGCTCGACCGCCGTCGGCCGCGATGTCGGCATGCGCGTGGCGAAGCGCCTCGGCAAGTCGCTGCTTGAACTGGGCGGCAACAACGCGATCATCGTCGACGAATTCGCGAACCTCGACCTGGTCGTGCCGGCCATCGTCTTCGGCGCCGTCGGCACTGCGGGCCAGCGCTGCACGACGACGCGACGCGTCTTCGTGCACGAATCGCAGATGACGGAACTCGAACGGCGGCTGACCGGCGCGTACAAGCAGGTGCGCATCGGCGATCCGCTCGCACCCGGCACGTTGATGGGTCCGCTGATCGACGCCGGCTCGGTCGCTCGCCTCGAGTCTGCGGTGGCGCAGGCCGTCGCGAGCGGTGGCCGCCTGCTTTGCGGTGGCAAGCGCCTTGACCGTCCGGGCTTTTTCGTTGAACCCGCCATCGTCGTCGCTCGCGCCGAATGGGAGATCGTCAAGACCGAGACATTTGGACCGGTGCTCTACCTGGTTCCGTTCAAAACGCTCGCTGCAGCGATCGAGGCGCAGAACGCCGTGGCGCACGGCCTGTCTTCGTCGATCTTCACGGACCGGTTGCAGCACGCTGAACGTTTCCTGTCGCCGGCTGGCTCGGACTGTGGCATCGCCAACGTCAACATCGGCACGTCGGGGGCCGAGATCGGCGGCGCATTCGGCGGCGAGAAGGACACGGGTGGCGGGCGCGAGTCCGGTTCGGACTCGTGGAAAGCCTACATGCGCCGGCAAACCTGTACGGTCAACTGGGGCGCGGACCTGCCCCTGGCCCAGGGCATCAACTTCGACGTCTCGGGGTGACCGCTAGCGACCGGGGCGTTTCGACACCAGGTCGCGGTAGACGCTGCGGACGAACTCCTCCGGCGCCACGATGGCGCCGGGGCGTCCGAACTTCGCGTCGAATTCGGCGGTGGGCTTCGCGGCGAGGATGTCCTCGATGCCCATCCCCTTCTCCACCGCCTCACGCACCTTGCGACCAACCGCCACGAGCATGTCGCGATACACGGCAAGTTCCGCACGGTTCGAGACCGGACCGTGGCCCGGAATGACGACCGTGCGGGCATTCGAGCGCGCGAGCGCGGCTTCGATGGCGGCCACCGTACCAGCCAGCGATCCGCCCGACTCGACGGCGATTTCCGGGTATTGCCCGTTCCAGTAGATGTCGCCGAGCGCGACGACGTCGGCATCGTTCCAGCGCACGACCATGTCGGAGGACGTGTGCGAGTCGGCGACGTGAACCATGTCGAGCCGGTCACCGTTGAGGTGCAGCGCCAGCGTGTCGGTCGTCGTGATCACGGGACGCCCGGCAGGCGCAGACGCCGACCCGTCGCCATTGCCGACGGGCACGGCCGGGTCGCGGCCACCATGCTCGCGGGTTGATTCGAGGCCAATGATCACCGCGCCCTTGCGCGCGAAAAACTCGTTGCCGCCCACGTGATCGGCATGACCATTCGTGTTGATGACGAACCTGACCGGTGCGGGGGATATGCGCGTTACAGCATCGACCAGCGCCGCCGAGGAAGTTGCGAGGCCCGTGTCCACGAGCACGAGGCCATCGGCGCCGGACCAGACGACGACGTTCCCGCCTGCCCCCGTGATGACGTTCAGACCCGAACGAACGACCTGCACCCGCAGGTCGGTCGCGGGTTCCGTCGGTTTGGCCGTCGACGCGGCGGGAGTCTGCGCGTACGCAAAGACGGGCGCGCACAGCGCTGCCAGGACCGCCAAAGCCCTGCCGCAATACTTCATGCCGCTGCGATTCGCCGTCATTCGTGCTGTCTCCTCGCAGAAGTATAGTCGCTTACGCTCCGCGCTGACTTCTTCCGCGTACGGCGGGCGCTGCGGCCAGGCCTGCAGCCTCGCGCAAAGCCAACTGCAGTTGCTCCTCGAGTCGCTTCGCCGACACCGGCAGCAGGGTGCGCAGGTCCTGCGCGAAGAGCGAAAGCCTGAATTCCTCGATCATCCAGCGCAGCCGCTCACGCTCGTTCCCGGTCATGTCGAGGTCCGCGGACAGACGCAGGAGCCGGACCTGCTGTTCATACGGCTCGACCTGCGACTGCAGCTTGCGATCCCGCTCGACGTCGCCACGCGCACGCTCCAGGCGGCGTGCGATCGCACGCACGTATTTCGGCAACTGGGTCCACCAGCCATCCGGAGTGGCGCGCACCCAGCCTGGCGCCAGTAATTCAGCCAGCTGATCATTAACGCTGCTGCGCACCGGCGCGAAGGGCGCGCCGTTCGACTGGCTCATTTGCGCGCGCACGTCCTTCAGGGCCAGCAGCACGCTTTTTACGATCCGGGCGATTTCGCCCGCACGATCGACCACGTCCGCTCGTCCCCGCTCCACCAGCGCCTCGAATTGGGCTCGCGTACGCGGCAACTCACCGGATTGACCGAGTACCGCATCGGCCACGGCGCGGTCGGCGATCTCGCGAGGCAACTCTTTGCCGAATCCAGCCGCCGCCAGCAGCAACGTGAATTCCCGGTCCGACGCCCAGTGCCGGCGCGCCAGTTCGTGCTGTTGCGGCAAGGCTAAAGCAGCCAGCCGCACGATCCCGGCCCGCGACGCACGCCGGGCCCCGCCCTCCGTCGTGAACAGGTGCAGGCGCACGCTCGCGCCCTCATCCTGGATCCCCGGATACGCACGCAATTGCAGTCGGCCGCTGCGGACAGTGGTCTCGACGGGCCAGGCCGCAAAATCCCACTGCCGCACGCCGACTCGCTCCCACGCAAAATCCGGGGCCGCCTCGGCGAAGGTCGAGCTGCCGGATGTCGCTCGAAACTCATCGCGCAGCACCGAGAGATCGCGACTGGCCTTGAGCAGCCGCCCCGCCGCGTCGAGCACCCGCAGATTGATGCTGAGCCAGGGCGGCAAGGCCACCGCGGCCACCTGCTCGGGTCCGACGCGGGTGCCGGCTTGCTGGGTTGCAAAGGCTGCAACGTGAGCGAACAGCGAGCCAGTGCCGAACGCTGGCAGGACGGCCAGCAGCCGGTCCGCCGCGTCGGGAATCGGCACTATTTCGCGCCGCACTTCCTTTGGCAGTCCCCGCAGCAGCGCGATGACCTTCTCGCGCAACCATCCTGGAATCAGCCACTCGAGTCGCTGTGCGTCGATTGCCCGCAGCAGCGGCAACGGCACGTCGAGCGTTACGCCATCGTCGGGCGCCGTCGCATCGAAGCGATAGTGGAGTTGCAGGTCGTTGCCGTGGACGTCGAGGGTCGCCGGGTAATCGTTCGCCTGCACGACCGGCAAGGCCTGGGCCAGGAACACTGGCTCCGGCGCGTCGAGCATGTGCGGCTTGGCGCGCTCCTCCCTGCGCCACCATGATTCGAACGCTCGCGTCGAGGCGAGCGCGGGCGGAATGCGTTCGAGGTAGAACCGCACCAGCGCGTCCTCGCCGGCGAGCAAGTCGCGCCGGCGCAGGCAGGACTCGACTCGTTCGAGACGTGCGCGCATGGCTGTATTGCGCTCGAGGAACGTGAACGGCATCGAGGGCTGGCGGCGGACGAGTGCTTCCTCCACGAACATGCGTTGTGCTGCCGCGGGGTCGACCGTCGCAAAATTGACGCGCCGCCCACTGCTCAGCACGCGCCCATAGAGCGAGACGGTCTCGCGCGCAAACGCCATGCCGCGCTGCGCATCCCACTCGGCATCGCCGTAGGTGCGCTTGACGAGATGCGCTCCCGCCGATTCGATCCACGACGGCTGCACCTGCGCCACCATGCGCGCATAGAGTCGATGCGTTTCGACGAGGCTCGCGGCGACGATCCAGTGCGGCGAGCGCTTGGCGAGCGGCGTACCGGGAGCGATGACGAAGCGCGTGTCGCGCGCGCCAAGGTAAGTGCGGGCTTCGTCGAGCACGCCGATACCGCCGAGGAAGCCCGTCAGCAGCGTCTGGTGGAGTACAGCCGTGCCGGCTGCGGGCTTGTCGCCGGGACCTTGCGCCAGTGAACGCGACATGTCCTCGAGTTGCTCGCGCAGGTCGCCCCATTCCCGCACGCGCAGGAACGACAGAAAGTGCTCGCGGCACCAGTGGCGCAACACACGGTTGCCACCGGACGCTGGTTCGCGGGATGCCCGCCAGAGGTTGAGCACGCCGACGAAGTCCGAGCGTTCGTCGGCGAACAATGCATGCTTTTCGTCTGCGGCTGCCGTTTTGTCGGCAGGGCGTTCGCGCGGATCCTGGATGCTCAGGAACGAGACGATCGTGAGCGCTTCATCCATGCAACCGGTGCGACCGGCCTCCACCAGCACGCGCGCCAGGCGCGGATCGACCGGCAACGCGGCCATCTGGCGTCCGAGCCGAGTGATTCGCCGATCGCCATCGACTGCGCCCAGTTCCTGCAGCAGGCGGTAGCCATCGTTCAACAGGCGCGCATCGGGCGCATCGAGGAACGGAAATTCCTGCGGACTGCCGAGCGCGAGTGCGGCCATCTGCAGGATGAGACTCGCCAGGTTCGTCCGCAGCAGTTCGGGTTCGGTGTAGCGCGGCCGTGCAAGGTAATCGTCCTCGGCGTAGAGCCGGATGCAGATGCCCTCGCCTTCGCGTCCGCAGCGCCCGCGACGCTGATCGGCACTCGCCTGCGACACCGGCTCGATCGGCAAACGCTGGAATTTCGCGCGTGGACTATAACGGCTGATGCGTGCGAGCCCGGCATCGATGACGAACCGCACGCCGGGAATAGTGAGAGAAGTTTCCGCGACGTTGGTCGCGAGCACGACGCGACGGCGTGTATGCCCGGCGAACACTTTGTCCTGGTCCGGACCGGTGAGCCGCCCGTACAGCGGCAGGACATCCCAGTCCACGCGGCTGCGCACCAGCAGGTCGCGGGTCTCGAGGATCTGCTTCTCACCCGGCAGGAACACGAGCGCATCGCCATGCAGGCCGCGCGCATCCCGCTCCAGCTCTTCGAGCGCATCACGCACTGCCTCGGGCAGCGGTGGCGCCGCCTCGTCTTCTTCTGCTAACGGGCGGTAACGCACTTCGACCGGATAGCTCTGCCCTTCCACGTCGATGATGGGCGCGCCGCCGAAGAACTCCGCGAACCGCTGGGTCTCGATCGTCGCCGACGTCACGATGAGACGAAGATCGGGCCGCCTCGGCAACAGCCGGTGGCAGACGCCGAGCAGGAAGTCGACGTTGAGGTTGCGCTCGTGGGCTTCGTCGATGATCAGCGTGTCGTAGCGCAGCAGCAGCGGGTCGCCTTCGAGCTCGCGCAGCAGCAGTCCGTCCGTCATCAACTTCACCAGAGTACGCGGGCTGGTGCGGTCGACGAAGCGCACCTGGTAGCCGACGAGATCGCCGGTGGTGGAACCCAGCTCCGCACTGACGCGGTTGGCCAGCGCCTGCGCCGCGATGCGCCGCGGCTGGGTGTGCCCGATCAGGCCGGCGGCGCCGCGCCCCATCTCGAGGCAGATCTTTGGGATCTGCGTGCTCTTGCCACTGCCCGTGGCGCCACTGACGATGACGACCTGGTGCGTTGCGATCGCGCGGCGGATGTCGTCACGGCGTGCATGGACGGGCAAGGTTTCGTCGTAGACGATCGGTGGAACGGATGCACGCCGGGCTACGACGAGTTCGACGGACGCACGGACTTGCGTCTCCAACCGGGCCACTTCGCGCGGATCGGCCGCCGCGCGCTTGCGCGCCAAACGGTCAAACGTCGACTGCAGCCGGCGCCGATCGCGCAGCAGGCACCCGGGTAGCAGTTCACCCAGGGCGGCGAGTCTTGCCGCGGCGGAATCAGGGGCAGTCACGGCAGGTCAGCCGAGTTCCCGCTTGGCACGGACCCAGAGCGCTTCGAGCTGCTCCATGTCGGCGTCGGCTGGGGTTCGGCCCTCTGCAGCGAGGTGCGCCTCGACCTGGCGGAACCGCCGCTCGAACTTGGCGTTCGCATCGCGCAGCGCGGCTTCCGCATCGACGCCGAGGTGACGCGCCGCCTGCGACAACGCGAACAGCAGGTCACCCAGTTCTTCGTGCGTGCGGGCCCGATCGCCCTTGTCGATTTCATCCTGCAGTTCCCCGAGCTCTTCGCGCACCTTCTCGATGACGCCCGACGCGTCGGCCCAGTCGAAGCCGACTTGCGCAGCGCGCACACCGAGCTTGGTCGCCCTGGTCAGTGCCGGCAGGCCGAGCGTCACGCCGTCCAGTGCGCCACTGCCCAGCCCCCTCGCCGCGCGCTCTGCGCGCTTATGCTCCGCCCAGGCCACTGTTTGCGCCGCTGCGTCATTGATCTTCGCGTCGGCGAAGACGTGCGGATGACGTCGTTCGAGCTTGTCGGCGATCGAGGCGGCGACTGCATCGAAATCAAACAGTCCGTGCTCCTCGGCGATGCGCGCCTGGAACACGACCTGGAACAGCACGTCGCCCAATTCGTCACGCACGGCCTCGGGCTCGCCACGGGCGATCGCATCCGCCAGTTCGTACGCTTCTTCGATCGTGTGCGGTGCGATCGATGCCCAGTCCTGCTCGCGGTCCCACGGACAGCCACCGGCGGGGTCGCGCAGCCGGATCATGATCTGGCGCAGCCGCTCGATGGCGCTCATGCCTGCATCTCACGCAGCAACCGTGCCAACGTGATGAGCATGCTGGCCGTCGCGCCCCAGATCTGGCGGCCTTCGTACGGGATTTCGTGCGTGATGACCGTATGACCCGCCACTTTGCGGTCGCGCGGCAGGTGGTTGCGGACGTCCAGCACGAATTCGAGCGGCACCTCGAAGACATTCTCGACCTCGGTCTCGTCCAGGCGCAGGTCGAAGCCGGGTCGCACGAAGCCGACAGCGGGCGTCACGCGGAACCCGGAAATGACGAGGTGATCCTGCAGGAAGCCGGCTCGCGTGACGTACTGTGGGTCGAGGCCGATTTCCTCCTGCGCCTCGCGCAGCGCCGCCTCCCACGG
>Ga0315287_10000802_pt1 | contig 27950 bp, 22 predicted proteins | sample YL17G11_0_MG_FD_205037 | JGI IMG/M metagenome (GOLD analysis project Ga0315287, IMG submission 205037) | Sediment microbial communities from Yellowstone Lake, YNP, Wyoming, USA - YL17G11_0 | ecosystem: Environmental > Aquatic > Freshwater > Lake > Sediment | place: USA: Wyoming | collected... | reverse complement strand
GATCCCCGTTAGAGGTGGAAATCGCGTTTCCGATTTCAAATCGAAGCAGGTCATTTTCTTGTGCAACTCGTTAATTGGCAAATGTTTACACGCGAATTCTACTGAAACGTTCGGACACCAGTGATGAATGATGAAGGATGAATGATGAAGGATGAATGAGCGGCCGGAGCCGGGCGAAGGATCAGGGAACTGGAAAAACCGGGGTTCTGTTGACCAACAACCGCCCGGCGTATCAGGCACACGGCGTGTGCCTACTACGTTGGTCGGCGTGTGCCTACTACGAACGATTTGGTCACTTGCCCGTCCATCGGAAACTGTCTCCCTTGGCGATTTTCTTTTGGCAGGTTTGCTCCCCGTAGCGCAGCCGGAGCGGATTACCCGCCAACGAATGGACGACGGCCTCCGTGAGCGTGCCGTCCTTCCATGCGATATCCACTTCGAATCCGTCGCGGGCGCGGAGTCCCTTCACGGAGCCCGTCGGCCATGCTTTCGGCAGAGCGGGCAGGAGTCGGATTTCGCCGCAGTGCGATTGCAGCAGCATTTCGGCGATGGCGGCCGTGGCGCCCATGGCCCCTTCGACCTGGGGCGCCCTGAAACACTTCGAGAAGAGATTGGGGCATGTCTGTAGGGCCACGAGATTCGACAGGCACAGGCCGGCGCGCTCGCCGTCGAGCAGGCGGGCCCAGCAGGCCGCCTTCCACGCCATGCCGAAACCGGTGCCCACGTCGCCGCGCAGCTTCAAGGAGACCTTGGCCGCTTCGGCCAGCTTGGCCGTTGCGGCGGGTGTGATCTGGCTGCTGGGAAACAGGCCGTAGAGGTGGGAAATGTGCCGGTGCTTCGGCTCCAGATCTCCCCAGTCCTCGAGCCACTCCTGCAACTGGCCGTGCTTGCCAACCTGCATGGGGGCCAGACGCTGCCGGGCGCGGGCCACCTGGTCGCGGAAATCCTTGTCCACGTCCAAAATCCTTCCCGCCTCGATAGAGGCGTCGAACAGGTCGCGGAGGATTTGCATGTCGATGGTCGAGCCCGCACAAATGCTCGTGCCGGGCAAGTCGAAGTCGATGACGTTGTCGTGGAAGGGGTGGTTGCCGGGACAGGCCGGAAAATTCTCCGGCGACGTGGACGGACAGGTCACCAGCCAGCGGCGCTCCGGGTGCTCCACCAGCGTGTCGAGGAAGAACTGCGACGAGCCCTTGAGCAGCGGGTAGATTTCGCGGAGATATTCCTTGTCGCCGCTGAAGCGGTAATGTTCCCAGAGGTGCGTGCAAAGCCATGCGCCGGCGGTGGAGAACGTGCCCCAGGTCGAGCCGTCCATCGGCGCGGCGTAACGCCATTGATCGGTGTTTTGGTGAAACACCCAGCCGCGGGCGCCGTAGTGAATCTTCGCCACCCGGCCGCCCGTCTCGGCCAACTCCTTCACCATCCGGGTCAGCGGTTCCACGCACTCCGGCAGGCCCGTCGTTTCGGCCGGCCAATAGTTCATCTCCAGGTTGATGTTCGAGGTGAACTTGCTGTCCCAGGCCGGGTCCATGTCCTCGTTCCAGATGCCCTGAAGGTTGGCGGGCTGACCGCCGGGCCGGCTGCTGCCGATCAACAGGTATCGCCCGAACTGGAACATCAACGCGGCCAGTTGCGGGTCGAGGCGGGGATCGAAGTCGCGGAGGCGCTGGTCGGTGGGCCGGGCGGCGGCCTCGGTGTCGGGCAGACTCAGCCGGACACGGCGGAACAACCGCTGATGCTCGCGCAGGTGGTCGGCGCGCAGCCGGTCGAATGCCTTGCCCTCGACGCCTTGCAGATACTCCCGCACGCGAGCCGCGGGATCCGCGCCGAGATCGTCGTAACGCTTGAAGTTGGTGGCGGCCGCGATCACCAGCGTCGTGGCATCCGCGCCCTCCACCGAAACCGCGTCCTTGCCGGCGGTCCGTTTGCCGCCCTCGTTCAACACGCACACCCGCGCCTCGTAGCGGACCCGGCCTTCAATCCCCAGAAACGTGCCCGTCTTGCCCCGCAGCACCAATTGGTCGGAGGCAAGCGTCTCGGTCGAATGCCGTTCGTCGCCGGGAGTTTTGGCGTTGGTCACTCCGTCGATCTTCGCGGTCAAGGAGATGGAGCCCGGCTTGTCCGCGGTGAGACGGACGACGATCACCTGATCGACCGGACTGGAAAGGATTTCGCGTTGGAACTTCACGTTGCCGACTCGATAGGATACGCCGGCGATGGCCGTGTCGAGGTCAAGCTGCCGGCGGTAGTCGGTCGCGCCGGCGTGGCCGGGAAACTCCAACAGGAGGTTGCCCAGGGGCTGGTATTTCATCTGCTCGACGGGCTTTCCCAGCATGGTCTTGCCGAAGAGTTCCTCGGCTTCGAAGAACTTGCCGGCGAAGACCAGACGCCGGATCTCCGGCAGTGCTTCGGGCCCGCCGGGCCGCGTCGGATCGTAGGGCCCGCCGGTCCAGACGGTCTGTTCGTTAAGCGAGATGCGATCGCTGCCAAGCCCGCCGAAAACCATGGCCCCCAGCCGGCCATTGCCGACGGGCAGCGCCTCGTCCCATTTTTGCGCCGGCTGGCCGTACCACAGCACGGTCGCCGCCGATCCGGGGCTGCTCGGCGGTGAAGCCGCCTTGCCGGCCGCCGGCGGCGAGCCGGGTTTTGCCGCGGAATGTCCCGTTTGCACGGGGCCCCAAAGGGTCTGCAGCAGTTCGAAAATCTCGGGCTCCGCCGTCATCAGTTCCGCGCGGTTGAAAGGGAAGAAGTCGTTCATGCCGAAATAAGCCTCGGTCATTTCGGCGAAGAATTCTTTTTGATCGGTCAGCGCATAATGCCGCACGCGCTTGCCGGTGATCAGCAGCGTGGAATCGCCGTGTCCGCTCTTTTTGAACCGCTCGCAGGCATCGCGGATCCGCGCTTCGTCGAAGCCGAGTATCTCGTCGTGGTAAGCGTGCGCCAACTCGTGCAAGACGGCCCACGGTTGCTCGTTGACCAGGACCGGAGCGATGAGTTCGGCCGCCTCCGGAATGTGGACGCAATTCACCAGATCGCTCGCGTAGCCGTGCGCCTCCAACCAGTCGGCATCGGGATGATACTGCATCGAACGCAAGTTGCCGTGCGACAGGTCGAGCACGATGGCAACCGCTTGGAGTTTCGCCAGGCGGTCTGCGCGGACGACCGCCTTGATGTCGGCGAGTTTCGCCTCCAGCGCCTTGAGCACGCGGATGCCCAGCGCCTGGTTGGGCGGCTGAAGCAATCGATCGTCCACGCGGACAGTCCAGCCTTCGATGTTTTGGACGGTGCGCGACGAAGGTTTCGGCGGCTCGGGCTTGTCGTCGGCCCGGGCGCTTACCAAGAACGCACCCATTAAGGTCCACAAGAAAAACCACCGTTTCATCATTCGACTCCTGGTTTGGGTCTTTGGGCGACTGTTTCACTTTCACTGAATTTCTGGACGATCGCGATTGCTGCCAGGATCATGGCGCATCCGAAAAACTGCCGGCCGGCAAACAATTCGCCAAGCAAGAGATATCCGAACAGGGCGGCGAACACGGCCTCCATGCTGAGGATAATGGCCGCGTCGGCGGCGGGCGCATGTTTCTGTCCTACCGCCTGAAGCGTGTAACCGGCGGCAATGGAAATAACTCCGGTGTAGGCCACGGCCCACCAGCACGTTGCGAGCGCGGGCAGCGTATGCCATTCCAGGGTCAGCCCGAGCACGAGATTCAGCGTTCCGGCGACAAGATATTGGCCGACCGAGAACAGCAAGACGTCGACTTGCGCAACGGCCCGGCCGACAACGACGAGGTGCAACGCCCACACGACCGCGCCGATCAGCTCCAAGGCATCGCCCGAATTGAGCCGGAACTGATCGTCCACGCTAAGAAAGAACACTCCCGCGGCGGCCGTCAGGGCGGCAAGCCACGATCGCCAGGCAATCTTCTGTCTCCAGCCCACCAACAAGACCAGGGGCACTAGGACGACATAGAGCCCGGTAAGAAACCCGGCGTTGCCCGCGGTGGTGAATTGCATTCCGGCTTGCTGGCAGGCGGCAGCGGCAAACAGCAAGCACCCGCCGATTGACACCCATTGGAGGGCGGCTTTCGCCGGCCATTGGCGCGGATGCACCCAGGGAAGAAGGATCATCGCTCCAAGCAAAAAACGAAGGCCGTTGAACAGGAAGAACCCAAGATACGGCGCAATCATGCGTTGCGGGACAAAGGCGCTGCCCCAGAGCAAGGCCGCCAACAGCAGCAGCATATCCGCGGTGGTGCGCCGGCCAACGATCGTCATGATGCCAAGGATTCCCGTCTTATGAAGTCAAGCCTGTGGGCATCGACGCAAGGTAGCATATCACCGCCAAGACGGCAAGGGACGCCGCTACTTTCCCACAAACGCCTTGATGTAGTCGGCGTCGTCGCCGGCGATCTCGGCGGCGCGTTGGAAGAACTTCCGGGCGCGGTCGGCCTGGCCGTCGAAGTGCAAGTAAACGCCCACCATGAACAGCAGGTCGCCGTCGGTGGGCTTTTCCTCGGCCGCCTTGGCCAGGCCATCAAGATGTGCGTTGCGAGCCATCTCGTCGGCACCGTAGAGGTCGTTCAGGCGGAACGCCGACTTGGGCCAGGTCGGATCGAGCGACAGGCCGCGCTTGATTGCGCCGGCGGCCAGATCGTACCGCCCGATGGCGGCCATGGCGAATCCCTGGCGGAACCAGGCGTCGGCCAGTTGCGGGGCATTCCGCGAGGCCTTGCGGTAGCGGTCGTTCGCCTCGGCGTACTTCTGCTGGCCGAACAGGACGTCGCCGTAGCCGATGAACTTCCAGGCGAGGTTGTTCGACTGCGGACTGGTGCCGCGGTCGGGCAGCTTTTTCTGCGGCGCCGGCGGGGCGATCCCCTTGTCTTGCCCCGCCGCGGCAACCTTGTTGTCCCGCGGCGGCAGCACCACGACGTTCACCTTCGGTTGCGGACGGAACCATTGGTCCACGCCCATGAAACGCTGCATGGCCAACGGGCCGTAAAGCTCCTCGGCCGGCAGGAAGATCGGCGGCGGGTTGTAGTAGTACGGCGACAGGTAGGGGTAGGAGTCGTAGCCGTATCCATAGCCGCGATACGGGGCGGAGCCGTACGCGCCGTAGGGATAGCCGCTTGGCCCGTTGAGATACGGATAGTACACACCGTAATAGTGCGGGCGCTGAACGCCGTCGTTGTGATTGTGATTGTCGCCGGCCGGCCTGGCTGGCGGTTTTAGCGCGGGCGCGGCCGGCTTGGCCTGTTGCTGGCCGCCCCAGGTGACCGGATTCGGGTTGTTGCCCAGCGGAGGCCGGGGCTTGTTCTGTCCGGACGGTGGGTCGGCCAAGGCCCAACCGCCGCCGAGCATTGCCGCCAGAACCGCCGCCGCCATGGTGGCCGCGAAGCGTCGCATGGACCGCCCTCCCTCTCCCCCAGCCTGATTATCCGCTTCTTGCCCCGTTGATGCAAGCTGCATTTTCCATGCCCTGCGCCAATGGCGACGGCGAAAAAGGGCTTTCAGTCAAGGATTTGCGCCATTTGCTTGCCGCCGATCAGCACGAACGTGTTTGGCAGAGTGTAGTCAACGTGAGGACGTCGCGCCCTCAGCCTGACTCTTCTCATTTCTCGCAGCCGGCGCGAAGGGGAAGGCATGCTGCTATCCGCGAAGGGCACGAAGCGCGCTAAACCGCGAACGGCGGCAGCGGCGTGCGGACCTTTTTCCGCTCGGCGAACACGTCCGACTTGACGTGGCCGTCCTGCATGTGGATGGTGCGCTGGGCGCGGAGGCCGAACTCCTCGTCGTGCGTGATCAGCACGATGGTCATGCCCTGCTCGCGGTGCATCTGGGCGAACAACTCGAAGACGCCCTCGGCCGCCACCGAATCGAGGTTGCCGGTGGGCTCGTCGGCCAGCAGGGCGGTGGGGTCGTTGGCCAGGGAGCGGGCGATAGCCACGCGCTGCCGCTCGCCCACCGAAAGCTTCTGCGGCATGTGATGGATGCGGTGGCTCAGGCCCACCTGTTCCAGCAGATCCTTGGCCTTCTTGATCCGCTGGGAAGTGGAGAGCGGCCCCTCGAACATCGGCACTTGCACGTTTTCCAGGGCCGTGAGGATCGGCAGGAGGTGGAACGACTGAAACACGAAGCCCAGCTTTTGCGAGCGCAAGCGGTCGAGGTTGCGGACCTGGGAAAGGGCCTCGCCGTCGAAATAGACGTCGCCCGAGGAGGGTCTATCGAGCGCGCCCAGCAGGTTCAAGAGCGTTGACTTGCCGCTGCCGCTGGGGCCCATGATGGCCACGTACTCGCCGCGGCGAATGGCGATGCTCACGTCCTCGACGGCGTGGACCTGTCCGTCGGGATAGAGCTTGCACAGTTGCTCGGTGCGGAAGAGGAAGGGATCGCGGCTTGGGTTGCTGCTATTCATGGCGGAGCGCCTCCGTCGGCAGAAGTTGTGCGCCCCGATAGGCCGGATAGGCGGCGCCCAGCAGTCCCACGCACAGGGCGATCAGGAATCCCAGCCCGATCACGCCCGGGGCTATGCGGCTGTCGATCATGCCCGACACGGCGGGCTGGTTGCTGAGCACGCGGGTCACCAGGACGGCGGCGATCGCGCCCACCGCGCCGCCGCTAAGGCTCAGCAGCACCGATTCCATGAGGATCATCCGCACGACGCGCCAGCGTCCCCAGCCGATCGCCCGCAGGATGCCGATCTCGCGGGTCCGCTCGAACACCGACATCACCATCGTATTGAGCATTCCCACCGCGCCGATCACCAGCCCCAAGGCCGAGGTGAGCCACGAAATGGCGCGGATGACGACGATTTCATTGGTCGAGTTGACGAACTCGGCGGTGGGCGTGACTTCGATGTTCGAGCCCAGCGCCTCGATCTCGCGGCGGATGCGTTCGATCTCCGCCTTGCGTTCGATCTCCGTCTTGTTCTCGTACTTATCGACCACGACGGTGAAGCCGCTGACCTGGCCCGGGCGGCCCATGAACCGCTGCAGGTCCTTCAGCAACACGACCATGCCGCCGTTCTCGTAGACCGTGTTGCTCTTGAAGATGCCGCGGACCACGTAGGTCTTGTCGTCGAAGATCTTTTGCGTGTCGCCGACCTTCTTCTCGAGGCTCGCGGCCAGACGTTCGCCCAGCAAGACGCCGTTGGGGTCGTCGGGCGCTAGTGGATGGCCGCCGGGCAGGATGTTGCCGTTGAGTTCCTGCATCAAGGGCGAGTCGGTCTCCCAGCCCTGCACCAGCACGCCCACCGGACCCAGTTCATCCATCGACGTGAAATCGACCAACCCGGAGGCGACCTGCTTGACGCCCGGAATCTTGGCGATTTGCTTGTCGAGCTTGGCTTCCAGCACGCTGGTGAGTTTTTGCTTCACGCCGCGCTGCTGAATGACGAGGTCGACCTTCTGCCGTTGATAGATGGCCAGGAACGATTGTTCAAAGCCCTTGGATATGCCCACCAGGGCCACGACCGCGCCCACGGCCACGGCCATGCTGACCACCGTCAGGCTCGACCGGACTCGCCGCCGGAGCACGTTCTTGAGCACGAAAGTATGAAAACGCATTAAGCCTCTCTCCAACGGTCCATCGAGGAAACACGCAAACCGCCGGTATGCTATTGTCTACGGGCCAAGCGGGTTCTGTCAACCAATTCCGCGTTAAAAACATCCGCCGTCAATGGGAATCGGCGAGGTGGGCCCGCAGATCGAAAACTACTAGCGCGTTTTTTCCAAGGTCCCCGTTTCGCCCTGTTTACCCTGTCGCAACCACCAAGACATGGGGTGGGGTTCCGCTAATGGTCCGCCAAGGTTTAGTTGACAGGTGGGGCAGGCATTCCTGTCTGCCCAGGGCAGGCAGGAATGCCTGCCCCACTGTTCCTGCAACCTGTCAATTTTAACTTGGCGCACCCCAATCCCTCCTGCGGCGCACGTTGACATTGCCCCTGCCAACGATTAACCTGAGCGCGTCGGATACAGAGCCGCGACCAGTGGTCGCGTTGCGGTTCGCGACCACAAGCCAAGGAGCAATCGCATGAGAACAAGAACCATTCTGTCGGCGTTTCTCGTCGCAGTTTTCGCGGCGTTGGCCCAGGCCCAATCGCCGCCGGCAAAGGACGGCGATGCGGCGGAAGTCAAACAGGCGCGGGAGGCCCGTCTGGCGTGGTGGCGCGACGCCCGCTTCGGCATGTTCATCCACTGGGGGCCGGTGAGCCTCAAGGGGACCGAAATCAGTTGGTCGCGGGCGAACTCGAATCCCGCCTGTCCCAACAAGGGGCCAATACCCGTCGAGGTCTACGACAATCTGTACAAGCAGTTCAACCCCGTGAAGTTCGACGCCAAGGGCTGGGTCGGTCTGGCGCAATCGGCCGGCATGAAGTACATGGTGTTGACGGCCAAGCACTGCGACGGGTTTCTGCTCTGGGACTCGAAGGTGGATGACTACAACATCATGCACACGCCGTTCAAGCGCGATGTCTGCGCCGAACTCGCCAAGGCCGCGCACGACGCCGGCATGAAGCTCAGTTGGTATTTTTCGCCGATGGACTGGCGCGATCCGGATTGCCGCACCGCGAACAACGCTGAGTTCGTTAAACGAATGCAGGGTGAACTGACGGAACTGTTGAGCAACTACGGCAAGATCGACATCCTCTGGTTCGATCATGATGGCCGGTCGAAGCCGTGGGATCAGCAAAACACCTACGCGCTGGTGCGACGGTTGCAGCCGGACATCGTCATTAACGAACGACTGGACAAACTCGGACCTTGGGCGGACTTCTACACGCCCGAACAACGCGTCGGCGGATTCGACGACCAGACGCCGTGGGAAACGTGCATGACCCTGGGCACGCAGTGGGCGTGGAAGCCCAACGACAAGATCAAGTCGTTGAAGCAGTGCGTGGACATTCTCGTTCGCTGCGCCGGCGGCGACGGCAATTTGTTGCTGAACGTCGGCCCCATGCCCAGCGGCGAGATCGAACCGCGGCAAGCCGAGGTGCTCAAGCAGATGGGCCAATGGCTGGCGAAGCACGGCGCGAGCGTCTACGGCACGCGCGGCGGCCCGTGGATGCCCGGCAAGTGGGGCGCCGCCACGCAGAAAGGCAACACCGCGTTCGTTCACATCATCGACCCTAAACTCGACACCGTCACGCTGCCCGCCATCAAGAAAAAGATCGTCGGCAGCAGCATTCTGACCGGCGGCACGGCCACCGTGAAGCAGACGGACCAGGCGATCGAGATTTCCGTGCCCAAGGCCGACCGCCAGGAGATCGATACGATTGTCGTGCTGACGCTGGAGGGTTGAGCGTTGGGGACATCCGCGAATCCGGGTACTCATTCGACCATCGGCGTACTGGCCAGCGGCGGGCTGGATAGCTCTATTCTCGTCGCCCATCTGCTGGATGCCGGGCATCGCGTACAGCCGTTTTACGTCCGCTCGGGCCTGCACTGGGAGCGCGATGAATTGTGGGCGCTGAGGGCCTTTCTGATTGCCATCGACGGAGATCGGCTCGAGCCGCTGGTGGTCTTCGACATGCCGCTCGGGGACCTCTACGGCCACCATTGGAGCATTACCGGCAATGGGGCGCCCGACGCACAGAGCCCCGACGACGCCGTGTATCTGCCCGGCCGAAATGCCCTGCTGGCCATCAAGCCTGCGATCTGGTGCGGCTTGCACGGCATCGAGGAAATGGCCGTGGCCCTGCTGGGCGCCAATCCATTCGGCGACGCCACCGACGAGTTCTTCGACCACTACGAATCCGCCCTGCAGCGGGCGACCGGCAGCCGGGTGCGGATCGTCCGGCCTTTCGGACAGATGACCAAACAGCAGGTGATGCAGCTCGGCCGCGACCTGCCGCTGGGGCTGACGCTTTCCTGCATCGCTCCGCTGGGCGGCCTGCACTGCGGCCGCTGCAACAAGTGCGCCGAACGGCAACGTGCCTTTGCCGCCGTAGCGATGGAAGATCCCACGACATATGCAAACCATTCAACAATCTTGGGAGGGAAGGCAATGACGAAGCACGAATGACGAAACGCCGCTTCGTCATTCGTCATTCGGATTTCGTCATTCTTCATAGTCATGTTCAGCGTCTCCCGCGAAATCGACTTCTGTTACGGCCACCGGCTCTTGGACTACCCGGGCAAGTGCCGCCATCTGCACGGACACAACGGCCGCGCGATCATCACGATCGAGGCCGCCGGCCTGGATCCGCGGGGCATGGTGTTGGACTTTTCCGAGATCAAGCAGGTCGTCAGCCGCTGGATCGACGAGAATCTCGACCACCGCATGATCCTAAACCGCGAGGACCCCGTGGTGCCGGAACTCCAGAAGATGGGCGAGCCCATGTACCTGATGGACGCGAACCCGACGGCCGAGAACATTGCCAAGCTGATTGCCGATTTTGCCTTCCAGCAAGGGTTTCCCGTGGTCGAGGTCCGCCTTTGGGAAACGCCGCACTGCTGCGCCACCTATTGCCCGCCGGGACCGCAGTCCCGGGGCGTTGGTGCAACAGTGCTTTCCCGAGAATGACTCGTCGGCGCAGAACGCCCCACGACTGCGGTCGTGGGGGAGTCGGCGACGCTGATTGTCCCCACCAAGAAATGCAACAGTCCGGGCGACCCGTCGTTGGGCCGGCGCCGGACTGTTTCCCCCCCTGGGAATTTTGGCCCTGCTGAACCCGACAATGTCGTCGGCAAAGGCAACCCAATCATCGGCGTGCGGCTGACGTTAACTTTGGCAAAGTTTAACGACAGCCCAGGTCTTGCAGTTACTCCAACCTAACTCTCCATAGGAGTTTCGACTCATAAACTTTGCCGATTACGTCGATTTTGAGGAGGCCCCGGCTGCGGTTGCGCGCCGGTGGTCCTGTGCTAGCAACGACAGCGAACCACCAACGAATCGAGATCGACCATGAAAGCTCTCAACCAGTTTCTTCACAACCTCGGCAAGTCGCCCTTCCTCTGGGGACTCTTGGGCGCAGCCGGTTTCTACGGCCTGATACACGGCGGCCCGTTGGGCTTCCCGCTGGTAATACGCTACTTCACCCACCATCCGGTCGAATACATGGAGACCGTGCTGTTCTCCGTGGGGCTGGCGGCGCTGATCGTCAAGGCGCTGGACACCTTCGCCCAGCGCGCGGCGTTGGCGCGATCGCCCCTGGAAGCAAAGGGGACAGTCCCATTTTCGGGCCGACGCTTCGCGTCCGTGCCCGAAAATCGGGACAGTCCCCCTGCCGAGGACTGCGCCGCCTTGCTGGCGCGGCTGGACCGACTGCCCGCAAGCCGGCAAGGCGAATACTTCATCGCGCGGCTGCGGGCGGCTATCGAGCACGTTAGCCATCGCGGCACGGCCGAAGGGCTCGACGACGAGCTAAAGTACCTCTCCGACCTCGATGCCTCGCGGCTGCACGCCGGCTATGGGCTCTTCCGCGTGATCGTTTGGGCGATCCCGATCCTCGGTTTCTTGGGCACGGTGATCGGCATTACGATGATGCTCACCGGCGCCGCGCAAATGGCCACCGGGTCGGATCAATCGTCGATGTTCAAGGTTTTCGAGGGGTTGGGCTTGAAGTTCGACACGACGGCCTTGGCCCTGACGCTCTCGATGGTGTTGATGTTCATCCATTTCTTTGTAGAGCGCGCCGAGAACGCGCTGTTGGAGCAGGTGGACCGCGCGGCGGCGCGCGAATTGGCCGATCGCTTCGCGGCGATTCCGGCCGGCGCCGACGGTCAACTGCTGGCGGTCCGCCGCATGGCCGAGACCATGCTGCACGCCACCGAAGTCTTGGTGCAACGGCAGGCCGAGTTGTGGCACGCCTCGATGGAGTCGGCCGCCGCGCGGTGGACGCAAATGGCCGACGCCGCGGGCGAGCAGCTCACCCGCGCCATCGCCAAACTCCAGGCGGAACTTGGCCGGCACGCCGACGTGCTGCAGCGCGCGGTCGAAGCCAGCGGCGAGATCGCCCGGCTGGAAGACACGCTGAACCGCAATCTGACTGCCCTGGCGGGCGCAAAGCACTTCGAGCAGACGGTGCTCAGCCTGGCGGCGGCGATCAACCTGCTCGGCGCCCGGCTGGCGGAAACGCCCCAGAGCGCCACACCCATCAAGTTGGAACCCATGCGACGGACGGCCCAAGCGGCATGAAAGCTACAGCGCGCAGCCAACGCCGACGCCAACACCAGTCCGGGCCCAGCATCTCGCTATTTCCGTTTCTGGCGGTGCTGATCTGCACGATGGGCGCCCTGGTGCCGTTGTTGTTGGCCATTACCCGAACCGCCCGCCTCCAGGCCGAGGCCGCCGCCTTGGCCAAGGTCTCCGAGCAAGGCACGGAAACGCAAGCGGAACGGGAAATGGTGCAGTGGCGCATCGGGCAACTCAAAAACTCGCGGCGGCAGACCGAGTCGCAACTTGCCGACGCCCGGCTCCAATTGGGCCACCTCGAAGAACATTCCATGCGCCTTCGCGATCAACTCGCCCGTTACGAGCAGACCGTCGGCGACCTGGAGCAACTCGGTTCCGCCGACGGCCGGCAGCGGGCGGCGTCGCAGGCCGAGTTGGAGCAGGTGCGCGGACAAATCGCCGCGGCCCAGCGGCAACTCGCCGAAACACGTGAAGCGGCGGCTCAGCGCAACCACTCGTACTCAGTGGTTCCTTACGAAGGCCCCAATCAAACTCGCCGCCGGCCGATCTACCTCGAATGTCGGGCCGATACCGTGGTCTTGCAGCCGGAAGGGATCGAACTGACCGAGGCCGACTTCGAGGGCCCGCTCGGGTCGGGCAATCCGCTGGCCGCCGCGCTGCGAGCCGTGCGGGAATACTTGCTCCGGCAACGCGATTTCGATCCCAATGTCGGCGAGCCGTATCCGCTGCTGCTGGTCCGGCCGGAAGGGATCAACGCCTTCTATGCCGCCCGGGCGGCGATGAAATCCTGGGGTTCCGACTTCGGCTACGAGTTGATCGACAAGGATTGGAAGCTGGCCTATCAGCCGCCCGACTCGCGGCTGGCCGACGTGGTGCGCCAAGTGGTCGAATCGGCCCGGGTAAGCCAGGCCCGACTGGCTGCCGCCGCGCCGCGGCACTACGGCAGCCGCTCGAAGGTTGTTTATCGGGCCGCACCGGGCGGCGGCGGATTTGTCGCCGAGGGCGGCTCGTCGCAAGGCAATGGCCCCGGCTATCGGCCGCATGCGCCGGCCGGACCCGTCGGCCGCGGCTATGCGGCGGGTGGCGGCGAAGGCGGATATGGTGGTAGCGGTGATGTCGAACGCACTGGAACCGCACCTCCGGGGATGGTCGCAGCCCAATCGCAACGCCCCGGAGCAGCGATGCCGGGAAGCGTTATGGATTACTCCGAACGCCCCGGGACTGCGGTCCCGGGGGGTGGTGCCGCTGGCGGCCAGGCAACGGTTGGTCCCGGGGGCGGCGGCTATGGCGCAGGCGATGTCGGCGGACCCGCATTTCCTGAGAACGGCCCTGGCGGGACTGGGATCTATGGCGTACCCGGCGGGGGCGATGGAACGATAGCAGACGCCGGTCCTCAGGATGGCAATGTCCTTCGTTCTGGAACCGCAGCCACAGGAACCATGAGAGCAGAATCGCAAAGCTCCGGGACCGCGGCCCAGGGGGGCGTTGGCGGTCAAGCGATGCTGGGAGCGGCCTACCCTCACTCTAACCCTCTCCCGACCAACCTTCGGTCGGTGCCCGGAGAGGGGACCACGCGGCCCGATGGATATATTGCCGGCCAGCCGCCGCGCGAACAGGTGGTGGCCAAGGAGCCGCAGGCAGGCGCGGTCCAGGGACGGATTCACCGACCGGGCGAATGGGAACCCACGCCCGATCTGCCGCCGGAGAAGCCAAAGGACAAAGAAGAGCACAAGGACAAAGAGCACCGTAAGAACGTCAAGAGCTTGGCCGAGAAGCGCGGGCAGGACTGGGGCCTCCGCAACGCCGCCCACAACTCCGTCGGAGTGACCCGGCCAATCCGCATTGAGTGTTACGCCGATCGACTGGTGGTGATCTCCGAGCGAGGTGCAACACACAACAAGGTCATCGCGATCGGCGCTCGCACGGAGACGTCGGTCGATCCGTTGATCTCGGCTGCGTGGGACCACATGGAAGCCTGGGGTATGGCTGGCCGCGGGATGTATTGGCGCCCGGTACTGCAAATGTATGTTGCCCCCGACGCCGAGCCGCGGTTCCAGGAGCTTGCCGCGCTGTTGGAGGGCAGCGGGTTGAGTGTGGTAAGAAGATAGCCGCAACACGTGATGGATGATGAAAGAAATTGCGAAGCCGCAAGCGGCTTAGTGGATCGTTCGAATCGTCCACTTCTGAACCCTAAACCCTGAACCCTGTCATGCCGCGTCCGGTTCCCCAACATGCCGAAGCCGTCAACGGCGACTCGTTCCTCGACATCGTGGCGAGCGTCGTGAGCATCATGATTATCATGGTGGTCATGGAAGGATCGCGCATTAAAAACGCGCCTATCAAAGTGGCTATTCCAGCCAATCCGGCGGCGGCCGAGTTGGAAAAGGACCTGGCAGCCGAACAATCGCTCCGCGGCGACGTGTTGAAAACGGCCGAGGAAGTGCAAAGCTTGCAGCAGGAAACCCTCGCCCGGGCCATGCAACGCGACGTGCTGGCCACGATGGCTTCGGCCGTGGAACACAAGATCCAACAACGCCGCCAGCAACTCGACGGCGCCAAGCGAGTCGATTTCGACATCGCCCGCGACTTGTCGGAGTCGCGATCGCAACTGCAACAACTGGTTGGTCAGCGGGAGCAGGCCGAGAACGAGCCGGGCCCGGCGACCGTGGTGGAAAGCTATCCAACGCCCATTAGCCGGGCGGTGGACGGCCCCGAGGCCCACTTCCTGATTTCCAACGGCCGGGTGGTGTTCGTGCCATTGGAGCCGCTGTTGGAGCAACTCCAGTCGAGCGCGAAGCGGCAGGCGTCGAAGCTGTTGTCGCAACCCGAATTGACCGACACCGTGGGGCCGGTCGGCGGATTCCGGCTGTGTTACACGATGGAGCGACACGACGTCTCGCCCGAAATGGCCAACGAAACCGGCCGCGGCGGCAGCTACGCCCGGCTGCAAAAATGGACGCTGATTCCCTCGTCGAACGAGTTGGGCGAACCGGTGCGGCTGGCGCTGGCCGACGGGTCGGACTTCCGCCAGGCGCTCGCCAAAATCCTGCCGGGCCGGACCACGATCACCATCTGGGTGTATCCCGACGGTTTCGACGCATTCCGCCAGATTCGCAAGGACCTGTATCGGCGGGGCTACGTGATCGCCGCCCGGCCGCTGCCGCCCGACGCACCCATCAGCGGGTCGCCGGACGGCACCAAGTCGGCCGCGCAATAGTCTTGTCCGCGCCGCTTCTCAATACGTCGAAATTCCTCTAAACTCGTAGTCATGCGGCTGATCATGATGGGCACGGGGCCGTTCGCCGTGCCGACGTTTCGGGCGTTGTACGACACGCGCCACGCCGTTGCGGCGCTGGTCACGGCCCCGCTGCGCACCCATCGGGGCAAGCCGGTCGAGCCGATCAGTTGCCTCCGTGACGTGGCCGCCGGACACGGCACGCCGATCTTCGACCCGGAGGACGTCAACGCGCCGGAGTCGCAAGCCCGGCTGGCCGGCTGCGCCGCCGATCTGCTGGTGGTGTGCGACTACGGGCAGATTCTTTCGGTCGGCACATTGGCAACGGCCCGGCACGGGGGCGTCAACCTGCATGCCTCGCTGCTGCCGAAGTATCGCGGTGCCGCGCCGATCAATTGGGCCATCTACCATGGCGACACGGAGACGGGCGTCACGGTGATCCACATGACGCCGCAGATCGACGCCGGCCCGTGCATCGCCCAAGTTCGCCTGGCCATCGGCCCCGACGAGACGGCTGCGGAATTGGAGGTCCGGCTGGCCGAGGCCGGGGCGCGACTGATCTGCGAGGCAATCGACCTGGTCGAGGCGGGCCGCGCCCGACCGCTTCCGCAAGACGCGGCCCTGGCCGGCAAGGCCCCGCGACTGAAGAAAACCGACGGGCTTATCGACTGGTTTCGGTCTGCGGCGGCGATCAAGAACCACATTCGGGCGATGGAGCCGTGGCCGAAGACCTACACGTTTTGGCATCGGCCCGATGGCCCGCCGGTCCGCCTGATCCTCGGCCCGGCGACGGTTGTCGATGGCGGTTCCGATGCCCCGCCGGGCACGGTCCTGGAAGCGGCGGGCAGCCGGTTGGTGATCGCCGCAGGGCAAGGAGGCGTCGCCCCGCAAAGCATCCAGCCCGCCGGCAAGCGGCCGATGTCGATCGACGAGTTCCTCCGCGGTCATCACCTGCGGCCGGGAGAGCGGTGTGGAGGAGATTAGGGATTGGGGATCTTCGGGTAACGAATACCACCTCCGTTTAGCGGCCGACGGCACGTCGGCCCGTGTTCGGCTGCAAGCCGCCGCGGGCACCGCCGCGCAGCGGTGGTCGGCGGCTGCTAAACGTGTTGTATTCTGCTAGAATGGACTTTATGCCCAAACGCTTCTACATCCAGACCGTCGGTTGCCAGATGAACGTGCTTGACAGCGAGTTGGTGGCCGGCGACCTGTTGCGGGCGGGCTACGAACTGGTCGATAGCGTCCGCCGCGCCGACACCATCCTGCTGAACACATGCAGTGTCCGCCAGCACGCCGAGGACAAAATCTACAGCGTCCTGGGCCGGCTGAAGGACCTCAAAGAGCGGCGGCCCGGCATGATCATCGGCGTGCTGGGCTGCATGGCCCAAAAGGATCAACACCAGATCTTCAAGCGGGCGCCGCACGTCGATCTGGTGGTGGGGCCGGGCCAGTTGGGCCAGTTGCCCATGCTCTTGGAGCAAGTCGCCGCCGGCGGCGGGCCGCGGATCGAAGTCAGCCTGGACCGCACGGCGGGCAGTCGGCAGTCGGTCGAACAGAGCTTCGCCCGGTTTGAGCCGAACCGCGCCGCCCGGACCCGGCCGGCGCCGCACCAGGCGATGGTGCGGATCATGTTCGGCTGCGACAAGTTCTGCACGTACTGCATTGTGCCGCGAGTGCGCGGGCCAGAGCAGAGCCGCCCGGCCGTGGAGATCGTCGACGAAGTCCGCCGGCTGGCCGGCGACGGCTGCCTGGAGGTGACTCTGCTGGGCCAAACGGTCAACAGCTACCAGGACGCCGCCGAAGGGCAAACCGTCCGCCTCTGGGATTTGCTCGGCAAGCTGCACGACATCGAGGGCATCCGCCGGCTGAAGTTTGTCACCAACTACCCGAAACACGTCACGACGGACCTGTTGGAGGCGGTGCGCGACCTGCCAAAGGTTTCGCCCTACCTGCACATCCCGGCGCAAAGCGGCGCCAACGCGGTGTTGCAGCGGATGAAACGGGGCTACACCGTCGAGTCGTACCGCGAGATGCTGGGCCGCATCCGCGAGATGATCCCGCACGCCGCCATCACCAGCGATTTCATCGTCGGCTTTTGCGGCGAGACGGAAGACGACTTCCAGCAGACGGTTGATCTGGTGCGCGACGCGCGGTTCAAGAATAGCTTCATCTTCAAGTACAGCGCTCGGCCGGGCACCAAGGCCGCCGAACGGTACGCGGACGACGTGCCCGAGTCGGTCAAGCGGCGGCGGAACAACGAGTTGCTGGACGTGCAGAACGCAATCTGTCTGGAGGACAGCCAGCCGTTTCTGGGCCGCACGGTGGAGATTTTGGTCGAGGGGCCGAGCAAAGTCAGCCGCAAGCAGTCGGCCGATGTCCAGAAGGTGCAACTCGTGGGCCGCACCGTCTGCGACCGGATCGTGGTGTTCGACGGCCCGCACGAACTGACCGGCCGGATTCTACCGGTATTGATCGAGAAAGTGGATGCGTTTACGCTGTTTGGACGACAACAATGAAGTCCGATCTGTGGTCGCTTGTTGACATTTCGTACGGTAAGAACGCCGTTTGGCTGTCTTGAGAGTGACTGTTGTGAAGAATTTCGATGAGCAAGTTGTGGTGTTCTTCGGGTGCTGGATTGCCCTTGCCCTCGGCAGCTTTGTCTTCTTCCGGTTCAGCAGGAGCGCTGCACTGAAGAAGAAGGTTTTCAGATGGGGCCACCTCTTTGCCGACGCGCTGTTCCTTGGTTTCATGGTATGGGTAGGCTTCCCAATGCAGGCATTTTTCCTCATTATTCCGGCTTTGGTTCTTATTACGACACTCAACTTCTGGGGCACGAAATTCTGCCCCTACTGTGGTAAAACAATGGTCCATGCATATCGCGCGCACTTTTGCAGCCGATGTGGTCAATCCCTCACGCAAATAAGAGAAAAAGGGGATAAGTCCAATTCCTGAATCTATGCCCACTTGAAGAGGCTGAATGATTTGTGTGTAGCGACGAGGCTTACGCCCCTGGCTATTGACTAACGTCCCTTCGCGACTCTCCACTATCCACTAACCACTTCCCCGCGACCACTGGTCGCGGCTTTACAGTTTGATGGACATCCCCACCCTCCGCCAATACCTCGACGATTCTTGCGCCGCGGCCGCGTGGCTGGGCGGGCGGGGGATCGTCGACGCGCGGCGGGCGCACGGGAACCTGTTGGGCATGGCCCAGGCCGGCGTGCCGTTGGATCTGCTGGCGGCGATGTGCAACCAACTCGAACGGCATCTGCCCGGCTGCGCCGATCCCGACATGGCGCTTCACAACCTGGAGCGTTTCGTGCGGGCGTCGCGCAACCCGCTTTCGGCCGGCACGTTCTTTGAACGCGATCCGCAGGCGCTGCCGACCCTGCTGCAAATCTTCGCCGCCAGCCAATACCTCAGCGACCTGCTGGTGATGGACCCCGAGGGGTTTGACCTGCTGCGGCTGACCGAGGGACAGCCGGTGGCGCGGCAGGCGCTGGTGGAGGAGTTGGTGGCGGAAATCGACGCCCTGGAGCACGACTTGGCCGTTCTGCGGGCGCTGCGGCGGTTCAAGCGGCGGGAAACCCTGCGGATCGCCTACGGCGACATCGTCCGCGAGCAAAGCCTGGCGACCGTCATCACCCAGATTTCGTCGGTGGCCGACGCGATTCTGGAGGCGGCGTTGCGGGCGGCGTGGCGGAAATACGCGTCGCAGCGCGGCGTGCCACGCGGCCCCGGCGGCCGGCCCGCCCGGTTCGTCGTGTTGGGCATGGGCAAGCTCGGCGGCCTGGAGCTGAACTATTCGAGCGACATCGACTTGATTTTCCTCTGCGAGGACGAAGGCCAGACCGACGGCAGCCGCTCCATCTCGAACATCGAGTTCTTCGACCTGGTTGGGCGGGAACTTATCCGCCTGCTGATCGAGAGAACCGAACTGGGCAGCGTCTACCGCGTGGACATGCGGCTGCGGCCGGAAGGCCAACGCGGGCCGATGGTCATGGGCGTGCAGAGCGCGCTGGCCTATTACGACAATCGCGGCCGAACCTGGGAGCGGCAGGCCTACATCAAGGCCCGGCCGGTGGCCGGCGACCTCTCGCTGGGCAAGGAGTTTCTCGATGCCCTGACGCCCTGGATTTACCGCCGCTACCTGAGCCACGCCGACATCAGCGGCATCAAGGCCCTGAAGCGGCGGATCGAGCAGCGGACGGCGGACATCGGCGGCGGCGCCCGCGACGTGAAAACCGGCCGCGGCGGCATTCGCGACATCGAGTTCGTGATTCAGTTCCTCCAGTTGCTCAATGGCGGCGATCTGCCCGAGCTGCGCACCTCAAACACGCTGGAAGCGATGAGCCAACTGGAGCAAGTCGGCTGCCTGACGAACCTCGAGCGGTCGATCCTCCAAGAAAACTACACCTTCTTGCGAAAGATCGAGCACCGGCTACAGATCATGTTCGACTTGCAGACGCACACGTTGCCGCAAGACCACGAGGAGCTGCGCAAGCTGGCGCTGCGGATGGGCTACGGCGGAAAAGTGGACAGTCCCCGACCAACCTTCGGTCGGTGCCCGCCGGAACGGCCCGGAGGGTGCTTCGCACAAATGGGGACTGTCCCCTTTTCCGCCCGCGACGAGCCGTCGGCCCTGGAGGCGTTTCTGGAGGCTTACCGCGGCAAGACGGGGTTGAACCGTAGAATTCTCGACCACTTGCTGCACGACGCCTTCAGCGACGACACGCAGACCCAGGCCGAGGTCGATCTGGTGCTCGATCCCGATCCGCCGGAAGATCGCATTGCGGAAGTGTTGGGCAAGTATCCCTTCCGCAACGTGAAGCAGGCGTACCGCAATTTCATGTCGCTGGCCGAGGAGCGGATTCAGTTCCTCTCCACGCGCCGTTGCCGGCATTTCCTGGCGTCGATCGCGCCGCAGTTGTTGGCGGCCATCGCCGCCACGGCCGATCCCGACTCTACGCTGGTGAACCTCGATCAGGTGAGCGACTCGCTGGGCGGCAAGGGGGTGCTGTGGGAACTGTTCAGCTTCAACCCGCCCAGCCTGCGGCTGTACGTCGAGTTGTGCGCCTACAGTCCGTATCTGTCGGGCATTCTCACCGGCAACCCGGGCATGATCGACGGCCTGATGGACAGCCTCGTGCTCGACAAGCTGCCTGCCCGCGAGGCGATGGAGCAGAAGCTGGCTCAGTTGAGCTTCGCCGCCGAAGACCTCGACCCAATCCTGCACAGTTTCAAGAACGATCAGCAGCTTTGCGTGGGCGTGCGCGATATCTTGGGCAAGGAGGACATTCAGGCCACCACGGGCGCCCTGTCGGACATCGCCGAAACCTGCTTGGCACAAATCGCCGCGCGAGAGCGCCGGCGGCTGGAAGAACGCTTCGGCCAGCCGACGGTGACCGAGGGCCGCCGCGCCGGCCGGTTTTGCGAGATGGTCATCCTCGCTCTGGGCAAATTCGGCGGGCAGGAAATGAACTACCACAGCGACCTGGACATTGTCTTTCTCTACGAGGCCGACGGGCATACCGTGGGCAGCGGCCCGTCGGCGGCCAGGCAAGTCACCACCAACCAGCACTTCTTCAGCGAGTTGGGCCAGCGGATCATCAAGACCACCAGCCGGCTGAGCGCGTATGGGCGGCTGTACGAGGTCGACGCCCGGCTGCGGCCGACGGGCAAGAGCGGCACGCTGGCCACTACCTTCGACGAGTTCGCGCGGTACTTTACCGAGGGTGGCGGGCAGCTTTGGGAGCGGCAGGCGCTGTGCAAGGCGCGGGTGGTCTACGGCGGCGAGCGCATCGCCAAGGCCGCGCTGGCCGCCGTGGCCAAGGCGGCCTTCGCACACCGCTGGCGGCGCAAGGACGCCGCCGAAATCCGCACCATGCGGCAGCGCATGGAACACACGGCTGCCGCCGGCGACTTGAAACTTGGGCCGGGCGGCATCGTCGACATCGAGTTCCTCGTGCAAATGCTGCAACTGAAGCACGCCCGCGGAAACCCCGCCCTCCGTGTACACAACACGCTGGCCGCGCTCGCCGCGCTGCACCGGGCGGACCTGCTCCCGGCCGACGACTACGAGTGCTTCGACGTCAGCTACCGGTTGCTGCGGACTATCGAAGGCCGGCTGCGGCTGATGAACTCGACCGCCCGAGACCGGCTCCCCCAAGACCCGATCGAACTGCGGAAGTTGGCCGGCTTATTGCACTATGCCAGCAGCGACGGGTTGCTGATGGACTTTGAGAACGCCACGCGGCAGATCCGCCGGCGCTTCGAGCGGCTGTTCGACGAGTCGTAAATCCGCGACCGGCGGTCGTGCCCTGGGATTCTTGCCATTGGATGGGTGTGCTATAATGGAATCGGAAGCGAGTGAGGTGACGTATGAATCGGGACGATCTTCTACGGCGCGTCAAGTCCAAGCTGCTCGGCGCTTTCGGCACTCGGTTCCGCCATGCGGTCTTGTATGGTTCGGAGGCGCGTGGTGCGTCGCGGCCCGATAGCGATGTAGACTTGCTGGTGCTCTTGGAAGGGCCTGTGGATTTCGGCCGGGATCTGCAAGCGGCCTTGTCTGCGCTCTATCCGCTCTCGCTGCAAATCAGTCGTCGCATCAGTGCCAAACCTGTGGATGCGACGGAGTACGAGACGGTCGAGTGTCCGCTTTATCGAACGGTTCATCAGGACGGAGTCGTCGTATGAAAGAGTACGCCGCCAGCCAGTGGCAGCGGGCCCAACGGGCCGTCGCTTCCGCCCAGAAGCTATTGGACAGTGACGGAGACTCGGCCGCTTCGCGGGCGTACTTTGCCGCTTTCCATGCGCTCAGTGCGTTATTCGCACTTCGCGGACAGTCGTTCTCGAAACACACCGCCTTGCGGGCGGCTCTTCATCGAGAACTCGTGCGTACGGAACTGTGGCCCCACGAACTAGGCAGCGCGTACGACTTCTTGTTAGACGTGCGCGAGACTGGCGACTACGGCGGGCTGACGGAGGTGACGCCCGAGACCGCGAGAATGGCGGTTGAAAAAGCCGTAGCGATCCTGGCCGCCGTTCAGCGATCTTGCCCCGAGCTGACGGCGAAGCCGTAGCGTCCTTTGTCACCCTTCGACATGGTGTTCCTCCACCCACTGGCCGGCCAACAGGGTGGGCATGACGAAGATTTTTCCGTCGCCCATGCGCCCCGTCCGCGCGACCTCGACGATCATCCGCACCACCTCGTCCACCTGTAGATCGTCGACCCAAAGGGTGATTTCCACTTTGGGCAGATAGGCCAGCGAGTATTCGCTGCCGCGGTACTCGTCGAGATAGCTCTTCTGCCGCCCGTAGCCCTTCACCTCATGCACGCCGCATGCCTCGACCGGCGCGAGCTTCAGGGCGTCGAGGACCTTCTCGGCGAGGTACGGCTTGACGACGGCGATGACCAGCTTCATGATTCGCTCCGTCCACCCAGCAGCATACCCAATTCGCGTCCGCCGAGCAACCGATATGTGCCGCAGTAGCCGGCCATGCCCAGGGCGATCGGCACGAAGACGTGCACGATCTGGGCCCACAGCCGGACGCCGGCCGGCGTCCAATCCAAGGCGACATACACGATGCCGGCCATGACTGCCGTGGAGAGAAGCGTGCGCGCGGCCGTGGCCGACAGGTCGCGCCAATGGAGCGGGGCCTGACGGCGGGAGAAAATCGCCATCAGCACGAACACCTGCACCGCCGCGGCCAGCGAGGTCGCTACGGCCAGCCCGGCCTCGGCCATCGGCCAGATCAACGTGAGGTTTAGGGCCAGATTCAGGCTCACCATCCAGGCGGCCACGCGGACGGGCGTGCCGCAATCGCCCAGGGCGTAGAAGCCGCGCACGATCACCGGCGACGCGCAGTAGGCCCAAACGCCCGTGGCGTACCAGGCGATCATCCGCGCCGCCCGGGCCGTGTCCTCCGCCTGAAAATGGCCCCGCTCGAAGAGCAGCCGGGCCAGCGGCTCGGCCAGCAGGATCAATCCCACGCCGGCCGGCACGCCCAGGCAACACACCAGCCGCAGCCCCAGCGACATGTCGGCGCCCAACTGGCGGCGGTCGCCCCGGGCGGCGTGGCGGCTCAGCAGCGGGAAGATGGCCACCGCCACGGCCATGCCCACGATGCCCAGCGGGAATTCGTACAACCGCTCGCCGTAGTAGATGGCGGCCACAGCCCCTTGCTGCATCGGATACCGCACGCCCTCCAGCCAGGGAATATACGGCGAGCCGTCCGGCGCGGCCGACAGTCCCCAGGCGATCAGGCTGTCGTTGAACGTGTTGATCTGCGTGACCGCCAGGCCGACGAGCATGGGGGCCATGTTGCGGGCGATCTGGTTGATCCCCTCCCGCGCGGCCGGCCAGTTGTAGTCGAAATGGAAACCCAGCCGGCGGAGCGTGGGCAATTGCACCGCCACCTGCGCCGCGCCCGCCCCCACCACCGACACCGCCAACACGTAGGCCTGCGCCTCCTGGTTGGAGGCGAACCACCGGGCCGCCGCCCAGGCGCCGATAAGCCACACGATGTTCAACATCGTGGGCGTCAGGGCGGGCACGGTAAAGTGCTGGGCCGCGTAGAGCATCGTGGTCAGTTGGGCGGCGATGCAGATCAGCAGCAGGTAGGGCAGCATCACGGCCGAGAGCCCCATCAGCAGCCCCACGCCCGGCACGTCGCCCCAGATGAGCCATACGACCCCAAACAGCAGTTCCCCCGCGGCCACCAACCCGGCAAGCAGCACGGCCAGCAACGCGACCACGACGCTGGCCAGTTGTCGGGCAACCTGGGGATCGGTTTCCAGCCTGGCGGACAGCACCGGCAGATAGCTGGCCGTCAGGGCGCCTTCGCCAAACAGCCGGCGGAAGAGGTTGGGAATGCGGTAGGCGATCACGAAGGCGTCCATGATCCCGCCGCCGGCAAGCCCCAACAGCGAGGCGGTGGCCATGTCGCGCAACATGCCCAGGATGCGGCAGGCCAGCGTTCCCAGACTGGTGATCCTGGCCCCCGCAATTAGTGGGTGTCCTCCCGCACGGCTCATGTGGACCATCGTAAATGGGGAAGGCGGAGGGGGGAAGGGGCAGAATCAGCGCCGAACGCCGAACTACGCAGTTCATCGCTGCTTCTCCCAGCCCCCTGGCATCTCGCGCCAAAAGGCCCATAATGGCCGAAACGACTGGATCGTCCCCAACTGCGGCAGAATCATGGCCAAGAAACATTCGAGTTACCAAGACCGTATTGTTCGCAACTACTACCAAAACCTGGATGCGCTGATGATCCAGCGGCTCGGCGAACTGGTCACCGACCTGTATCTGGCCGAGGGCGAAGCCAAGGTCCGCCTCTGGAAACGCGTGGGCACGACCTTGGAGAAGCTCAAAATCCCCAAAGCTCAGATTCAGCACCTCGTCCAGAGCGACAACCCGACGCTGGTGGCCAATCTGTTGCAGAAGCTGTTGGAGAAGTCGTAAGCGGCTTCGCGTGCCTCGACCGTTTAGCCCTTTTTTGCAAAGGAACCGACCATGAGCAGCCCGCTGGATGACGAACGCGACGCGATCAAGCAAGTCCTCGACCTCAACGAGCGGCTGCTGATGAGCATTACCGAAGGCGATTGGGAAACGTACACCAAGCTGTGCGATCCGACGATCACGGCCTTCGAGCCAGAGGCTCGCGGGCAGTTGGTCGAAGGGATGGAATTTCACGGTTTCTACTTTGACCGCGGCGGCATTTCCGGCCCGCACAACACGACGATTTGCGCCCCGCACGTGCGGCTGCTGGACAACGTGGCCGTGGTGTGCTACGTGCGGCTGGTGCAGCGGCTGGACGACGCCGGCAAGCCGGTCACCTTTCGCAGCGAAGAGACCCGCGTCTGGCACTGCGAAGAGGGCGTCTGGCGGCATGTGCACTTTCATCGGTCGGTCAGTTCGTAATGCGATCTATCGCCATCATGAACCAGAAAGGCGGGGTGGGGAAAACGACCACCGCAGTGAACCTCAGCGCCGCGCTGGCCGCGCTCGGGCTGCGCGTCGGCCTGATCGATCTCGATCCCCAGGCCCACGCCACGTTGCATTTCGGCATCGAGCCCAAGCCCGACGAGCCTTCGATCTACCACGTGCTGACCGGCAAGACGCGGCTGGGCGAGGTGCTGCGGCCGGTCGCCGAGAACCTTTGGGTGATGGTGTCGAGCCTGGATTTGGCCGCGGCCGAGTTGGAACTTGTCAACGTGATCGGCCGGGAAGTGATCCTCCGCGATAAGCTCCGCGACGACCCGCCGCCGGTGGACTATCTGCTGATCGACTGCCCGCCGTCGCTGGGCATCCTGACGCTCAACGCCTTGGCCGCGGTGGGCGAGGTGTTCATCCCTTTGCAGCCGCACTACTTCGCCTTGCACGGGCTGAGCAGGCTGCTGGAGACGATCGACCTGGTGGCCGCGCGCATTAACGACAAGCTGCGGCTCGGCGGCGTGATGCTCTGCATGTACGACGCGGGCACGCGGCTGGCGGCGGAGGTGGGCCAGGACGTGGACGCCTTCTTCCGCAACGCCCGGGGCCAAGCCACGCCCTGGGCCGACGCGCAGGTCTTCCAAACGCGAATTCGCCGCAACGTCCGGCTGGCCGAGGCGCCCAGTTTCGGCCAGTCGATATTCCAATACGCGCCCGACTCGCACGGCGCCGAGGACTACCAGCGGCTGGCGGCAGAGGTGGTGGCGCGGGGCAAGGGGTGACCTCACGCGGAGCGTGAGGAGTACATTTCGCTACCCCATTGTACTCCTCACGCTCCGCGTGAGGGTTCTGCTGTACTCCTCACGCTCCGCATAAGGGTTGTGCTCCAAAACCGACTTTTGGCCGACAAGAAGAAGCCGAGCGGTTGTTGGTCAACAGGCCCCCGGTTCTTCCAATTCCCTGACGCTTCGCCCTGTTCCGGCCGCCCATTCATCACTCATCATTCATCATTCCCTGTATTGGTGTTGGTCAACAGCATGCCGGTTTTTCCAGTTCCCCGCTCTCCGCTCTCCCCGTCGCCCCTCTCGACTCTCGACTCTCGACTCTCGACTCTCTACCTGTACGCATCACCATGCTACCGGCGGACGGCGCAAATTTCAAGTGAAGTTTTTGGGCCACGCGGTGCTTTTTCTGGTTTCCACGTTCGCTACGGAAACACGCCGAGCGCGACGCTGTTATCGCGCAGTAATGAGGAGTACGGAAAGGCACCACAAGCGGATTGCCCCACGTCATCGAAGCGGTGTGATGCGCGCACACTGGGAAAGTCAAGAATTAGACCTATCGCCTTTTTCTCCGTGGGGTACAATGAGTGCTGGTCGGTTCGCAATATCATATGCACTTGTGGAGATGGTTTGTGCCCGTACCGTCAACCGTGGACCAGCCGCCGTTCGCACCCCCAGTCGACGGACTTTGAGGCAATCGCAGAGGTTCTTATGCCGATCCGCATAAAATGCCATGACAAACCAGCAAGGGGAGCGCAAATCCAGAATCCCCAATGGGATATCGCTTCAGTCACGGCCACAGCAACGGCACGTTATCGGAGCAGAAAAACGAAACTCCGCATCGTATGCGGATCAATCTAATTGACGTTCGCTCGTCGGAGTATTCACGGCCATGCATCCGAATACATTCAGAACAAACCTTCTTGGTCGGAAGATGCGCGATGAGGTCTTCGTGATCATGAGTTTTGCCCACGATTTCGAGGACCGGTGGCACCAAGTCATTCGCCCCGCCGTAGACGCAGTCGGCCTCAAGCCAAACCGGGTTGATTACAACACCTCCGGGGAGTCGGTCGTGTACGACATCCTGGATGGAATAGCTAATTCCCGCCTCGTTCTCGCTGACATCACATCGGTGCTAATGTGCGACGCGCACGGTATCTTGTGGCCTCAACGCAATGGCAATGTTATGTGGGAGGTAGGTATCGCACACACACTTAGGCTACCGGATGAAGTTTTGCTCGTTCGATCCGACATTGATCCTTCGATTTTCGATCTTACCCAGTTTCGAGCGTTTCCATACGCCCCAACCGATGTGTCTGCCTGCATCCCATATCTGACGGCCCTGATCAGGGATCGTCTGCGCGCCGTGGATCAGGCAAAGTCTCAACTCGTAAACCAAGCCGCACGCGCGATCGATGCCCTCGGCATTGATTTCCTGTTCAGCTCGGTGCCGACTGATGGGCGGGAGTTCACGATCACTGCGAGCATCGACAACGGTCTCAAGACGCCAAGGCTCTTCGACCTCGGAATCATCGAGGTCGCGCGATTCGAAAAGGTGCCGCCGAGCAAGGAATGTCCTAACGGGCGCATGTTCTTCTATCGCCTGACCCAATTTGGCAGCGCCGTCTTGGTCGCATTGCTCGAACACGTCGGCTTTGAAAGATCGGTGATTGACAAGTTAACCTCGAAGACCGAACCATCGGCGGGTGGGAGTGCGAGAGATGAGAGATGAGTGAATCGGGTGCCACGTGCGTGACAATTTCCACTGGCGCGATCTGCGGGGTTTGGGTAAACTGCTTGCATGGAGCGTTTCAATCAGGAATCCAAGCAAGGAGCACGGCATGAACCCGACAGCGCAAGTCG
>Ga0315287_10000801_pt1 | contig 27973 bp, 17 predicted proteins | sample YL17G11_0_MG_FD_205037 | JGI IMG/M metagenome (GOLD analysis project Ga0315287, IMG submission 205037) | Sediment microbial communities from Yellowstone Lake, YNP, Wyoming, USA - YL17G11_0 | ecosystem: Environmental > Aquatic > Freshwater > Lake > Sediment | place: USA: Wyoming | collected... | reverse complement strand
GCACGAGGACGCGCGGCCGGCGTACGGGCGTACCGGCGCACCGGCGTACCAGCGTACCGGCGTGCCGACGTACCGGCGCACCGACATCGTGGCGAAGCATGTACTTCCTCCGTGATGGCGAGCGCCGGGCGCATCGGCGCCGTGGTCGATCACCCCAGCGAGAAAGTAGGGCAGCGGGCGCCCTTCGGCCAGCGGAAACGTGGGGTGGTGAGGTCGTCATAGTCTCCGGGTGACGCCCGGCTTGCGCCTGGGGGCGGATGTGCTGCCGGGGCTCGCGGGTGTCACACCCTGCGCGTAAGTTAGGCTCCAAATGTCCGCTCTCGCCTTGGTCCGCCTTGTTGCAGCGGCGCCGGCTGGTTCCGCCATTGCCGACTGGAGCGGATGAGCCCGGTGCTCGTGCCCCGCGTTGGAATGCTCGCCACGGTCCGCAACCGCCGCGGCTTGATCACGTCCGTTGAGCCGTACAACGCACCGCCCGAGGGTCTCCTCCACCTCGTTTCAATCGAGTACCTCGACGCGGACGGCACCAGCGAAGACCGGCTGCTCTGGGAGCGCGAACCGGGCCGCTCGCTCCTGGAGCCCACGGCTCTACCGACTATCGAGAACTCGGAGACGATGGCCGCCGACGGGTTCGATGCCCTGGTACGTGCGACGCGGTGGACCGCGCTCTCGCCGTACGTGGACCCGGACGGCAGCGAGGGACCGCTGGAGCGGCTGCCGCTGACCTCCCCGTTCCTCGGAGCGATCCAGGTCGAGGACTTCCAGCTCGTCCCGCTGCTCAAGGCGCTCCGGATGCCGCGGGTCTCGCTGCTGCTGGCAGACGACGTGGGGTTGGGCAAGACTATCGAGGCTGGGCTGGTCCTGACCGAGCTGCTGCGGCGGCGCCGGGTGCGGCGGGTGTTGATTCTGTGTCCCGCGTCCCTTCGCACGCAGTGGCGCGACGAGATGGGGCAGAAGTTCGCGCTCACCTTCGACCTGGTGGACCGACAAGCCACGCACGAGCTGCGGCGGCGGATCGGGCTGGACGCCAACCCGTGGCGCACCTTCCCGCGGATCATCGCGTCGTACGACTACCTCAAGCAGGAAGACGTGCTGGAGCAGTTCCTCACCGCGGCGCGCGCGCCGGAAGGCTCGCCGCACCTGCCGTGGGATCTCCTCATCGTGGACGAAGCGCACAATCTCACCCCGGCACCGATCGGTGAAGACTCCGGGCTCACGAAGATGCTGCGCACGCTCACCCCGCGCTTCGAGCATCGGCTCTTCCTCACAGCGACGCCGCACAACGGACACACGAGGAGCTTCACGGGGCTCCTGGAAGCCCTGGACCCAGTGCGTTTCAGCCAGAAGGCCAACGACGAACGCCTAACGGAGGCCGAGCGTGGGCGCATCGAACAGGTGCTGGTGCGGCGGCTCAAGAGCGAGATCAACGCCCGAAGCGAGCGGAAGCGCTTCGCCGAGCGGTTCCCGGTGGAGGTGCCGTTGGCGCTGTCGTCGCCCGAGCGGCGGCTCGCCGAGACGTTCGGCGCGTTCCGGTCGCGCATCCGCGAGGCGCTGGCCGGCGGCGGCCGGTCGGAGCGGTTGGCGGCGGGGTTTGCGGTCCAGGTGCTGGCCAAGCGCCTCTTGTCGTGTCCCTACGCGTTCGCGGATTCCTGGCGCCGTTACCTCGAGGGCCTGGAGGGTGCGGACGACGCCTCGGTGGACGAGGTCCGGGCGGCAGAGCGGGCGGCGATGGAGGACTTGGATGACGACGCCGAGGCCGAGGGCCGGCTCGGCCACGCGGCCCGCACCGTGGGCGCGTGGCTGCGCCCGCTGGCGGAGCGGCTCGCGGCCGAAGTGCGGGGGATCAACCAGGCGCTTGCCGCTCTGGGACTCGAGCGGGCGGGCGCATCGCCGCGGCACGACGCCAGGTTCGACGCCCTCGCAGACCTCATCGAGCGGCACGTGCGCGCAAACGGCGGGTTCCGGGACGACGAGCGCCTGGTGGTCTTCACCGAGTACAAGACGACGCTCGACTATCTGCACCGCCGCCTGTCTGAGCGCTACGCGGAACCGGGCCGGCTGCGCGTGCTGGTGGGCGGCATGCCGGATCAGGCGCGCGACGCGATCAAGCGGGCGTTCAACGATCCCCGCGATCCCGTTCGGATCCTCCTCGCCACCGACGCCGCCGCCGAGGGACTGAACCTGCAAGAGACCGCTCGCCTCCTGCTCCACTTCGACGTGCCGTGGAACCCGGCGCGCCTGGAACAACGGAACGGCCGGCTGGACCGGCACGGGCAGGCGCGTGACGTCACGGTCTTCCACTTCTCGACCGACGACGACGCGGACCTCGGGTTCCTGGCGTACGTCGTGGGCAAGGTCCACACGATCCGCGAAGACCTGGGCTCCATGGGCGACGTGTTCGACCGCGCGTTCGAGCGGCGCCTGATCGCGGGCGAGGACGCGGCGGTCGTGCGCGGGGAGTTGGACCGGGTGGTCGAGCGGGTGAAGGGGCGCGCGGAGGTGCCGCGCGGGCGAGAGATCGAGACGGGGACGGACGAGTTGCGGCGCCTTCGGGCTCTTGGCGAGGAAGTTGACCTCGATCCCGAGGTGCTGCGCGAGACCCTGGAAGCGGCGCTCGCGGTGCGCGCGGGTGGACCGCGCCTGGAGGGGCCGGACGGCCAGCACCGTTACCGGCTGATGCAGCCCATTCCCGGCGAGTGGCGGCAGATCGTGGATGACGCCCTGCGCCTCAGCGGGAACGGCGCGCCCGGCGCAGTCCCGCGACTCCTCTTCGACCCGGCTGGTTTCGTCCGCGAGAGCGGCGGCCTGCCGGTGTTCCGGCCGGACGCAGACACCGCCCTTCTGCACCTCGGCCACCCGGTCTTTCAGCAGGTGCTGCACACGTTCGCGCGGCTCCGCCTGCCGGGCGGCGAGCAGGCCAGCCGGTGGACGGTGCGCGCGGCGGAAACCCCGGCGGGGCTGGACGCGCTGCTCCTCGTTACAGTCGAGGAAATGGCCATCAACGAGCTGCGCGAGACGTTCCACCACTGGGTGCGGACGGTGCGCGTGCCCGTCCGGCACGGCGCGCTGGGCGAGCCGTTGCCCCACGTGCCCGCCCGCCGGCTGCGACCGGCCGCTGCCGCGAACCCCACGCCGGAACTGGTGCGGCTCGCGCGAGACCTGTGGACCGAGGTGGCCCCAGACGTTCGGCGACTGATTGACGGCTGGCGCGACAACCTCGAGCTGAGACTCGGCCAGGCCCTCGAGCGGGACCGGGAGCAGGCCGAGGGCGAGGAGCGCGATCGGTTCCAGCGCCGGCAGGGCGAGGTCTCGGCGCTGATCGAGCAGACCACGCTCGAGCGGCTGGAGCGGGAGATCGCGTCCCTCCAGCGTGAGTTGGACCAGGGGGAGCTGTTCGACCCGGACCGGCACGTTGAAGACTTGGTGCGCACCAAGGTGGAAAAGGAAGAGGAGGTTAAGCGCCGGCGCGCGCACTACGAGGAGCTGCGCGAGCAGCTGGCCCGGGAGCGGGACCGCACGCTCAACCTGATCATTCCCCGCCGCTACGCCCTGCACGCGGCGCAGGTGTTCCCCGTGGCCGTGGAGATTCGCCTGCCCCTGGTGGGAGGGCGGCGATGACGCACGCCTGGTGGGCGTCGCTTAAGCACGGCGGGCTTCTCATCGCGCCGTCGCGCCTGGCGGAGTACTTCCCCGAGGAACCTCCACCGCTCGCCTCGTGGATCGGGGATCGCCTCCGCCGAGACGTGCTGCGCGATGATCCGGTCGCGCTGCTCGATACCGTGTTCGAGACCGTGTGCGGGGTGAACGGCGCGGGGCAATGGCTCAAGGGCCCGCAGGTGCCGCCGGACTTCACCCGGCGCTCGCTCACGGGCGAGGCCATCAAGCCGCGTCGCGTCTGGCGCGGCCCCAGGGGTGCGCTGCTCCCTGTCTTCTGGGACGACGGCCCCCGGCTCGGCGTCGGGCGCGGGCGCCGCACGGTGGCACGGGTGGCGGAGTGGCTGCGCCGTGCGGATGCCAGCGTCGCGATGCTCACCAACGGGCGTCAGTTCCGGCTCATCCACGCGGGTCTGGACTACGACGCCTGGGCCGAGTGGGACACCGACCTGTGGTTTGAGGAGGGCTCGCCGGGACCGCAGGTCACCGCAATCCGCGCGTTGCTCGCGCCGGAAGCGATCACGCCGCCGGCCGAAGGAAAGCCCTCGCGGCTCGTCGCCGCGATCCTCGCCACCCGCAAGGGACAGGCGGAGCTGTCGGCGGAGCTGGGCGAGCGGGTGCGCCGAGCGGTGGAGCTGTTGATCCGCGCGCACACGGAGGCGTTGGACGCGCTCGACCGCGACGTGAAGCCGCGCCACGTGTACCTGGCCGCGGTTCGCGTGGTGATGCGCATGGTGGTAGCGCTGTTCGCCGAGGCGCGGGAGCTGTTGCCGCGTGGCAACCCGGTGTACGAGGGTTCGTACGGGCTCCAGGCGCTCCGCGAGGAGCTGGGGCGAGTGGGGCACGGATCGGGCCGCGAGCGGCTGCGCCACCGGCACGGCGCCTGGCCGCGCGTGCTGGCGCTATTCCGGCTGATTCACGACGGATCGGGGCACGAGGCGCTGCCCATCACGCGCTACGACGGCGCGCTGTTTGCGGCTGGTACCGGGGCCGACGCCGACCCGGTGGCCCGTGCGCTCGCCGCGATCGAGGATCCGGCGCACGGGCCGAGCGACGCGGTCGTCCACGAGATGCTGGAGCTGTTGACCCGCAGCCGCGTCAAGGTACGCCAGGGCCGCACGGCCACCTGGGTCGAGGCGCCGGTGGATTTCGGGGACCTCTCGTCGGAGTACATCGGCATCCTCTATGAGGGATTGCTCGACTACGAGTTGCGTCGGGCGGCGCCCGACGATCCGGTCGTGTTCCTCAAGCTGGGTGACGAGCCCGCGCTGCCGCTCTCGAGGCTCGAGGCGCTCGACGAGCAAGCGCTGCGCGGGCTGCTGGAGAAGCTCAAAACGAAGAAGAAGACGCTGGCCGCTGAGGACGACGCGACTGAGGAGGAAGAGCAGGAGGACGAGGAGGAGGAGGGCGAGGAGCCCGAGCCGCCGGACGGCGAGCCTCAAGCCGCCGCGGCCCAAATGCCGCCGGAGGATGAAGACGACGCCGCACGCGCGGCGCACCAGCGGGCCATGGCCTGGGCACGCCACGTCGCGAAGGACGGCGCCGAGGCGCTCGTGGGCGCCGTGATTGTCCCCGGCCAGTGGTACCTCGTCCGTTTCGGCGGCACGCGGAAGGGTTCCGGCACGTTCTACACGCGGCCCGCACTGGCCGTCCCTACGGCGCACCGGACGCTGCGTCCGCTGGCGTACGTGGCCCCGCAGGACGCCGAGGGCCGGGCCGACGAGTTTGCGCCGCTCGAACGCTGGACCCCGCGGCTGCCCGAGGAGATCCTGGCGCTCAAGGTGTGCGATCCGGCCTGTGGCTCGGGATCGTTCCTGGTCGCGGCGCTCCGGTTCCTTACCGACGCGCTGGCCGAGAGTCTGCACCATCACGGGTGCATCGCGGCGCAGGGTGACCAGACACTCGTGACGCTGGCCGTGGGGAGGCCCGGCGGCGCGGTGCTGGCGGAGGACCTCCTGCCGTGCCGTCCCACGGACGAGGACTTCGAGCCTCGGCTCCGAGCCCGCCTCAAGCGCTACGTCGTGGAGCAGTGCCTGTACGGGGTGGACCTCGATCCGCTGGCGGTTGAGCTGTGCCGGCTGGCGCTGTGGGTCGAGACGATGGACCGCGAGCTGGCATTCACCTTCCTCGATCACAAGATCCGCTGCGGCAACGCGCTGGTGGGGTGCTGGTTCGACCGATTCCGCGACTATCCGGCGCTCGCGTGGGATCGCGAGGGGGGCGACAAGGGGCACAAGCACGGCGCTCACTTCGAGGACTCGACGTGGACCAAGGCCGTCAAGGAGTTCCGGAATGACCGCTTGAAGCCGGCACTGCGGGAGCTGATCGCGGGCCAGTTCCCGCTGTTCCAGCGGGCTGAGGGGAAGACGCCGGAGGAGATCCACGACGAGGCGCTGGCGGCGTTTGCGGGAATACACGCGCTGAAGCCGCAGGACACCGAGGAGCGGGCCCGGTACTTCCGGGATCGCATCGCGGGCAATCCCGCCCTGGCGCGGCTCAAGGAGGCGTTCGACGGGTGGTGCGCGCTGTGGTTCTGGCCGGCCGACCGGCTGGACCTGGCGCCGCTCCCGCGGGACTTCGCGGCGCCGCCGGACGAGGCGCGCGCGATCGTGGGCGAACTCACCGCCGAGCATCGGTTCTTTCATTGGGAGCTCGAGTTCCCGGACGTGTTCGCGCGTGAGGCGTCGGGGTTCGACGCGATCCTCGGCAACCCGCCGTGGGATACGCTTCAGCCGCTGTCGAAGGAGTACTTCTCGAATCTCGACCCGCTCTTCCGCGGGTACGGCAAGCAGGAGGCGCTGCAGAAGCAGAAGGCAGTGTTCGCCGCCTCGATGGAGGAGGAGCGGGCCTGGCTGGAGTACAACGCGCGCTTCAAGGCGCTGAGCAACTGGTTCGCGAACGCGACCGATCCGTTCGCCTTGTCATTCGGTCGCGGTGGCGCGGAGCTGCACAGGATCTGGACCGATCAGCGCCGCGGGCGGTCAGGCTACGCGAGCGTGCAGCATCCGTTCCGGGTGCAGGACTCGGGCAAGGCATACACCTACAAGCTTTTTCTCGAGCTGAGTCACAGCCTGCTCCGGTCGGGCGGCCGGTTCGGGCTGATCGTGCCGTCCGGGCTCTACACCGACAAAGGCACGACTGAGCTCAGGACCGAGCTGCTGTTCCGCTCGCGGTGGCGGTGGCTGTTCGGGTTCGAGAACCGGGACAAGATCTTTGACATTGACAGCCGCTTCAAGTTCTGCCCGGTGATCGTCGAGAAAGCCGGCGAGACTGAGGCCGTGCAGGCGGCGTTCATGCGGCGGGACGTGGACGACTGGGCGGTGGCCGAGCGGATCGCGGTGCCGTACGAGCGGGCGCAGATCCAGCGGTTCAGTCCGAAGACGTTCGCGATCCTCGAGATCCGCAACCGGCGCGACCTGGAAATCCTGGAGAAGCTCTACGCCAACGGCGTGCTGCTCGGCGACCAGTCCGAGCGCGGCTGGGGGATCAAGTACGCCCAAGGCGACTTCAACATGACGTCCGACTCGCACCTCTTTCCGCCGCGGCCGGCCTGGGAGGCCAAGGGGTATCGGGGTGACGAGTACGGGCGCTGGCTGCTCGGCACGTGGCGGCCGCGGGAAGTGGGCTCGCCGGGGGATCCGGAGCGGGCGCGGTCGGATCAGGAGCCGGGGGTGATCCTCTCGCAGGACGGGGCGGCGTGGATTCACGAGGAAGAGGTGGAGGATGTCGCGCTGCCGCTGTATGAGGGGAGGATGATCGGGCAATTCGATTTCAGCCAGAAAGGGTGGGTGTCGGGGAAGGGGCGAGGGGCCATCTGGAGAGAGATCGACACCTGGTGGCCTCGGCCGATCGAGCCGCAATATCTGATGGGTCGCGGTGACGCCGAAGAGCGCGTTGAGGCAACGTGGGCGAGGCCGAAGTTCGGGTTCATGGACGTTGGATCGGCGACCAACACTCGAACGATGCAGGGCACGCTGCTTGGGGCGGTGCCGTGCGGACACTCAGCGCCGGTGCTGTCGGCAGAGGCTAGGGGACTGTCAACAGTCTTGGCGCTTGCGAGTGTTGCGAACTCGCTAGCGTTCGACTTTCTGCTGCGCGTGAGACTGGGCGGGCTTCATCTCACGTGGAACTACCTTGAGGAAACCCCGCTGCCGTGGCCGTCCGCCAGCCTGCTGGCCGCGCTTGCCAAGCCGGCTTCCCGGCTGGGGCTGCCTGCACCTCAGTTTGCTCCGATACTGCTTGCACTCCGTAAGATGGCAACCGACTCGACGCCAGGGACTCTGGCGCTCGCCCAAGGCGAAAGACTTCGGTGGCGGGTGATCAGCGAGGCTCTGTCGGCAGCGGTGTACAGCCTCGACGCGCCGGCCCTCAGAGCTGTTCTCGCCGACTGTGACCACCCCAGCGTGAGCCTGGCGGACAGGTCGTTCGTGAAAGCGCTCGACCCCAAGGGATTCTGGCGAGTGGAGAAAGATGCCGATCCCGAATTGCGTCACACCGTCCTCACATCGGTCGCCTTCCGAGACCTTGAAGAAACGACTGGAGCCCACGGCGGTGACCTGGAACGTGGCATCGCTGCCTGGCTCGCGCAGAACGACGGTGACGGCTGGATGCTGCCCGAGACCCTGCGTCTCGCCGACTACGGCCTCGGCCACGACGACCGGGCCAAGCAGCATCAGCCTGTGCGCGAGAGGCTCGGCCCGCGGTTCCTGCCGTGGCAGCTGGAGCAGTCGGCCGAGGAGTCCTGGAAGGAGTGCGAACTGCACGCGCGGAATCTGCTCGGCGAGCTGGGGTTCCGGCGGCTACAGGAGGAGATGGCGGCGGGCGAGCGGGCGTACGCAGTACGGGAGGTGCCGGTGAGGAAGGTGGCGGAGGAGAAGAAGGGGCCGTACGAGAAGGGCAAGTCCGGCGAGCAGCATCCCGACCTGTTCGAGTAGCTGGGGGCTCCCGAATGCCAGAGAACGCCCTGTTCCGAGAGCTGTGCAAGCCTGAGACGCTGCGAATCGGCTGGCATCTTGCGCAGCTTGACAGCCGCGACGACTTCGTCGCTGATCCCGTCTCGTACGAGGACTTTGCCTCGAATCTCTCGGACAGGCTGGGCTACATCGTCCGTGAGATTCGGCACCAACGTTACCGACCTCGCTACCTGACTGAGATCGACGTCCCGAAGTCGGGCTTGGGCATCCGGCCAGGCAACGTACTGCCGATCGACGAGGCGGCCCTCCTGCACGCCGTCGTTTACGTCCTTGCTCCGAAGATCGATCGGCGGCTCTCAGATCACGTGTACTCCTACCGCCTTGCGAAGGACTGGCAGAAGCGCGTGAAGCGCGGCAGGTCGATGTTCCGGGAAGGTGACGATGAGATCCCCTTCCTCCGGGGCGTGACGATCCGAAGGATCGACCCCTTTGAGCCCTGGTATTCCGCCTGGCCGGAATTCGATCGCCAGCGAATCGCCGCCGTCAAGAAACGCGGCTACACTCATCTGACCCGCACCGACATCGCGGCCTACTTCGAGAACATTGACCTCGGGCTACTAGACCACTTCCTGCGTCAGATCGTTCCCAATGAGCCAGTGCTGGTTTCGCTCTTGATGCGGGTCCTGAACTCTTGGACCCGCGTCACCAGCACCGGGGTTCCCGTAGGTCGCGGGATTCCGCAAGGCAACGAGATCTGCTCGTTCCTCGGTAACATTTACCTGAGGCCGCTCGACCGCGAGCTCACGAAGTTCGCATCCAGAACGGGGGCCGAGTGGTTGAGGTACGTAGACGACGTGGAGGTTTACACCAAGAACCCCGATGACGCGCGTGCGGTCGTGCTAGTCATCAACGACACGTTGCGTCGGCTCTATCTGAATCTGCAGGGGAGTAAGACTGAAATCCTAACCGGCAGGGATCTTGATAGAGCCCTGGCTCGGTCCGAATCTGAAGTCCTCGATGCCGCATGGGAGGCTATTGAGGCGCTGAACCAGAAGGACAAGGCTGTAGGCAAGAAGGTCACGAGGATCCTCTCTAACATCCGCCCGATCGCCCGCCGGTTCCGGCGCGGTCTCCCGGGGTCTGTCCGCGCCCTCAGCGCATCTGACAGTAGAATCCTGCGCCGCGCAATGACGTTATGGGGTTACGCGGGACGACCGTACCTGATGAAGGTTGCGGTGGCGACGCTAACCGAGCCACCGGAGTACCGACTCCTCCTGAAGTCACTACGGTATCTCGAGCAGCAGCATCCGAAGAGTCACGATCGGATAATAGACGTGCTCCTGGGGCTCTTGGGAGGTTCCGTTCCGCTGCTGCCCTTCCACGCCGCGGCGATCCTCGGCACCCTACGTTGGCTTCATCCAACTGAGGCCAAACTCAACCTTGCAAGACAAATCACAGCGTACGGGTTTCGTCGGAAGGCCGAGTGGCCAGTGCGGCAGAAGGCACTCGAACTGCTTGCAGTCATGCCCGCCCGTCCGAGCACGGCTCTGCGCCGAGCCCAGAATTCCCTCAAGCATCCGCACCCCTTCGTCCGACGCGCTGCCCTTCTGATGCTCACCCGGTCGTCGGTCCAAGACGTGCGCACTCAAGTCAATCGACTCATACACGATCCGGACCTGGCGGTGTCCAGGCTGGCGGGGCATTGGCACCGGCTCATCAACGACCGATCCGCCGGAGAGACGGAGCTTGCCAGGCTCAAGCAGGCCCCCCGCCGCGACCGGACCTTTGTTTGGCACATTCCAAAGCTCTGGGTTCTCCGCTGCAGCCCGGAGCTGGACATCATCATAGGGCTAAGGTCGTATTTGGAGTTCTGTGAGCAATCGCGGAGCGCCAAGGTGCGATACCATGTCCGCGCGCTCAGAAAGCAGACAGACTGGGTCGTGGCGGCGACCGCGACAGCTGGGCTGCCTGGCGATGCAGCTGCACTCGGTGCGCCAGGTGTGGTGGCGACGGAAACGTAGCTTGGTCCTGGCCACCAGAATGGTGACCAACCCACAGCGAGGTCCCTGCTCGGATCTAGTCTCGCGCTGTCTGCCACCTGCGTTTGTACTGGGCCCGGTAGATCGGATCGGAACAGAGCCGGCACGCCTCTCGAGGGGCCCGCCGCCGCGCCACACTTCTTCTCATGAAACGCCCCATCATGGTGTTCCAGTAGTAAGAGTCGAGGACGAAGTCCGGGAAGGCGTGCTCCTTGATGATCTCGCCGGCAAGGAAGACGCCCGCCATGACCGGCGCGAACGGGACCGGGACGGAGGCGTCCACGGCCGGGAACAAGAGCCGGCCGCACTGCGCCGCGTCCCAGTCGCCAAATCGCTGTCCGACCGCGGGTAGATCGAAGTCTGAGCCTGACGGTCGGCGCAGGGCTGCCACCTCGTCGGCAGCGAATGGTTCATTGTTGCGAACCTTGCGTAGCCAAGTGGCGGCGTCGAACCCGAGGAGCTTCGCGAGCTGATCGGCCTTGTCGCGCTCGGGGTCACGCGCATCGGGCGGATGCTTGCACCACATGCACTCGGTCTGCCTAAGGATCATCCGCCAGATCGCGAAGTCGCCTTCCTCAGCGGCGGCATCCCACAGGACCATCGGAGTCTCCTGCTGGATGTCGCGCCGGGCCTCTCGGCTGTGGACAGCGGCGAGCACGTAGCGGAAGTCGGCAATGCCGAGCTGCCCAACCGCATCGCCGAAGGGGATCGGAAACTTTGGGACCGTTAGATCGGGGAACCGCGCAAACAGATCCCGTGCCACGGTCGTTTTCGGCCGGCGGCGATCGGCGTCGTGGGCGTCCGCGAAGACATACCGGTTGAGGTTGGACGGCTCAACTACATCCGGTTCGACCAGGTTTAGGATTCCCGCGACGCGCGGGAGCGTCGCGAGCGTGAACGCGGCTGCCCCACCGCCGGCGCCGAGCCCGACCACGGTGAGCCGGTCCAACGCCAGTGCGTCCGGGAGAGCCGGGTTCGGCTCGTCGGGGCAGGCACGGTACGTAAGCGCGGAAAAGTGCAACCCTTCGTCGAGAGGGAGAATCGGCGTTCCCTCGAATAGGCCCCGATGGCGATGGAGCAGGCGCTTCCACACCTCGCTCACCCCGAAGCAGGCGGCCGCATAGGCGCCCACCGGGTTTACGGAGCTGCCGACCGTCTGAGGACTGCCGGGCGAGACCGCGACCTGCCATCCGTCGCTGCCGACGAATACAGTTGGCACGCCAACAGTCGTGCCGGCACCGACGACGAGCGCACAGTCGCCGAGGCCGGGAGGATCATGGTGCACACGCCAGTGTACGGGCGGCCCGAGGCCATTCAGGAGGTGGGAAAGGTGTTCGTTGAGCGTGCCCGCGGTCCAGCGAGGCAGGGGAGCAGCAAGCGGCACACGCTCTGGCAGCACAACGTCGAGCTGCTGCACCACCGGGTATAGGCGGGCCAGGAGGTTCACGGCGAACGAGAATGTCAGCTGAGCCTGAGGTCGCTGGGCATCTTTGCGCGCTAGGACGATGAGGACGCGGCCAGGGGCAAAGAGCGCATCCGTGACGGCCTCACCTCGGGCGAGCTGGCGCAGGAGCGCCTGGGTCCGGTCGGCTTGCGAGTCGGTCATAGCTGAACCTGAACCGATGTCTCTTCAATCACGAAGCGCTCCGCGATTTCTTGGGAGTCGAGGTCCCGCCAGTGGCCGCCGAGCAAGTATTCGTACACGTATGCTTCGCGAAGGTCGTAGAACTGGGTCTGGGCGAAGTCCGGCACCACCACGGACATGAACCCCGCGTACGTGGCGGCCGGGTGCGCCGCGTCAACGTCGTTCTGTCCGCCGGCACCAGGTGGGTGCGTGTGGAGTTCGACGAGGAGGACCTGATCCAGCTCCCGGAGCCGATTGTGCAGTCGTGCGAGTTGGGGGGCCTGGAGGTGGATCCGCCCATAGTCAGTAGCGACCTCGGGGTGCAGCGCGGTAAGCACCTGTGCATCGCCCTGCGGCGTGAAGTACCCGCCCCACCACACGTAGCACTCGCGGCGCTCTCGGCCGAACCGACGCATGACGCTGTCAGTCGCCTGAAGCACCGCCAGCGGCACATAGATGCGGCCGACGCGGTCAGGAACTGGCTGGCGCCTGCGCCCAGCCGGTGGGGACCCATACGGCCGCTCCTGCGGGTAGGGAGCGTCAGCGTGGCGCTCACGCCGCCTGAAGAACCGGAAAACCATGTTAGCCGATCCCCTTCTCCATCATCGCGTGGATACGCTGGAGCGTGTCGAGTACGGTGTAGAGGTCCGGGTCCCAGGGGTGCTGCGCATCGTTGAGGTGCCACTTTTCGTGGAATCCGCGCGTGCCCGGCGTGCAGATTCCAGGTAGCTGTGCGTCGTCGTGCTTGACGTTCGGCGGCCACGCGTGCGGCACAAGCTCCTTGGTTGCGCGATCCACGAAGACGTAGGAGGGCGCGCGGCGCGGGAAGTCGTCGAACGCCACCCGAAGCAGGAATACGTGGTCGGGCCGGCGGCGGTGCGGCATCATCACGTAGAGCGTGAGGTCCTCCAGCTCGAACGCCCAGCCGTACGCGCGCGCCATCGCACTGGCGCGCGCCTGCTCGACCTGCGCGAGCATCTTGGCTCGCACCGTCTCGATGTCCACGGGTTCGAGTCCGAGTCTCAGATCTTCACCAGTTCCCGCCGCTCGATCACCAGAATCGCGTTTTCCGGCACGCCGAGCTCCTTCAGCGTCTTCTGCTCGTCGAGCTGATTGCCGTCGAGCACGACGACGAAGTCGTTGGCCTTGCTCGGATCGAGCTTGAGACGGGCCATGACCTCCCGCTTCAGACTGTGCAGCGGCTGGTTCACCGGGAACTCATTCTCGAGGTCGCCGGCGGTCGTGCTGAACGTGACTTTGATACGAGAGTCTCCCATACTGATACATCTCCTTACCTGACAAGTGGTTGCAGCGGTCAGCGTTTGCCTGGTGGACCGAACGCCTGCGGGCTCAGTCGTACGGGCAGCCGGTCTGCCGTCCCGTCACTTAGTTGTTGGGCGTTTGGTAACGGTCCGCGACGCTGACTCCACCGGCGGGGTGTTCCTGGCCTCGCGTTACCTCGAGACCAATAACAGGGGAGGAGACGTACGACCAGATGTTGGCCGTAGCAGCGTCGAGTCTAGATTCCGGAGGTATGATGACCAGCAGCCGAACGCCGGGTGAGTGCATGGGGTGGCCATGGAAGATCCAAGCAGAGAGCTCGTAGAGGCGGTTGCAGCGCTCGACGAGTCAGCCTGCTTTGAGCTGATTCGTCGAGCCGAACCGCTGATCCAGGCGGCCCTTGGAGGGCAGCAGTTCGCATCTGGAGGTGACCGCGAGGAGGTGGTGCAGGACGTTCGCCGGGCGGTGCTCACGAGCGCGGCGCGATGGAACCCGACGCGCTCGCGGTTCTCGACGTGGGTCTACGCCATCGTGCGGAACGTCTATCACTCGTACCTGCGGCGCCAGGAGAGGCGGCCGACGCAAGTTCCGTTCAGCGACATGGAGGACGGATTCGACCCTCCCGATCCGGGCGCCGAATGCGAGGACGACACCTCAACGACCGATCTTGTAAGCGTCTTCAGGCGGGTGTCTGAGGGAATGTCGGAAGCCGACCGGACCGTGATCGAGCATATGATGTGGCACGGCGACGGGATCGGCAGCCACGCCGATTTGGCAAAGTCTCTCGGCGTGACCGATGCGGCCGCAAAGCAACGCGTCTACCGGATGAAGAAGCGTCTAACGGAGGCGATTGAGGCAGAGTTGCGCTCGGAGCGTGACCTTGCCGCCAATAAACAAGGCGAAGAGTAATCAAACCCAAGAACCGCAAGGGATCAGGTCTTATATGACCGATAAGGATGTGGCGCGCGGGGGCCACCATCTCAACGAGAAGGAACTCGCTGGGTTCCTCCGCTTCCTGCTCGCTGGCGAGAAGCTGCCTGAGCCGAGTGAGGAGGTGCTGGCGTATCTCGAGCGCATCGCGGATCAGCAAGAGGTCGACGACGAGACCGTGACCCAAGCCGCTCGCGCGGCGCGAGGGAGCATTGTTAAAGAGAGGCTTCGCGCAGCGCATCCCAAGTCCGTGAGGCCTCTAGGGAGCCACCTTTTGGCAAAGCGGACCGAAGCATCCTGCCGTATAGAGGATGTGGCAGCGGTCCTGGGCGAACGGATTGAAACACTTCGCGCACTGGAGTCGCAAACGGTCGATCCGCTGACGCTCAATGCTTCGAGGCTTGCGGCGATTGCAGAAACGTTCGGACTGGTAGTCTCCGAATTGCGAGAGGCACTGAGGCTAGCGCTCTCTGGCGTCGCTCCGCGCGCTCTGGGTCCGTCGCTTGCGCGAACTCATGAGGAGGGGTTCAAGTCCGAGGCGATGCGTCTCGCAGCCGATGACCTTCTCCGGGCGGCACAGGCCCGCCTGGTGCCGATCAACCCCGAGACCGACGAGCGCATCGCGTCAACGGTAGCCGCAGTACGGTCGATCCTAGAGCAGCGAGGCGTGAAAGAACTGCTGGACTAGCTGCGGCAGCCGCTAGAGCAGCTTGTGGCGGAGGATCCTCACCCACAGGGCTTCCTCGCTGATGTCGAAGATGTCAGCGAGTTCGGTAGGATCCCTTGTGCGCTTCATCGCGTCTTTGAGGAAAACCCGCGGCGCGAGCAGCTCCCCTGCGAATTCGTCGGCCTCGCCCTCCGCAGGATGCTTTCGGTGCTCCTCCTCGGTCGGAGGGTTGTCGATCGTGACGTCCTCTTCGTGCCACGGAAAGTCGTGACGCATGAACCAGTGGCCGAGTTCGTGCGCGAGCGAGAAACGTCTGCGGCGACGACCATGCTGTTGATTGATGCCGATGAGTCTTTCCTCACGTAGGAGTAGACCCGAAACCTTCGGGGACCAGGAGTCGATGAGCATTACCTTCAGGCCCTCGCCGGCGGCGACGCGCTCCACGTCAACTGGGGGAGCCTTGATCCCGCACTTTGCGATCACGTTCCGGGCGGCTTGGCGCGCTACGCCGACTCGAACGGGTGTCATAAGTGATCGCGAAACATTGGTTTCCTCTCGCACTCGTCGTGCACGCCAGTGACCGGTTCTGTGTGAGACGAGGCCGTTGCACAGTTTCAATACGCGAACTTGACATCTACTGTTAGAATATCTAACCTTCTGCTGCCGGGCAAGCCCCTACATCGAAGAGGGAGCTGGCAGGCGCTGACGAGCCACACCATAGCCCATACCTCTCCGCACGTATGGGCGAGAGAGCCATGTCCGCGAGGAGATGACATGAAGAAGACCACGAAGTTGAACGAGAAGGGGATCTCGAACCTCCCCGACGACAAGCCCGTCGTGTACAAGATCCTCACCGATGGAGGCAGCAACAATTACACGGGCGTTGCGAAGCGCGGGCGGGTCCAGGAACGCCTTCAGGAGCACCTGCCAGGCGCCAAGGACTTCGTGCCCGGATCCAAGGTACAGATCGAGCAGGTGAGCAGCATTCAGGAGGCGCTCGAAAAGGAGCAGCGCATCATCGCGCGCAGCCAGCCACGGTACAACGAGCAGGGCAAGTAGATCCATCCGCCGAACCGGACACGGGGAGGCCTCTCATGCCCATGACTCAGGAAGAACTCGCGCGCCGGCTGCGAGCCGCTCGCGAAGCCTGCGGCCTGACGCAGGAGGACGTGTCGCGCCACCTCAGCGTCTCCAGGCCGACTGTCGCTCAGATGGAGCTCGGCAACCGCGGCGTCACCAGCCTCGAGCTGGACAAGCTGGCGTACCTCTACGGCCGGGACATCCGCGAGTTCTTCGCCGAGGAGTTCCGCGCCGACGATGCGCTGCTCGTGCTCTTTCGCGGGCACGCCGACGTCGCCGGCCAAGAGCCCGTCCTCGATGCCTTGCGCGAGTGCCTGGCGCTCGGCCGCGAGATCACGAACCTCGAGCGCCTGGTCGGCGTGGACCGCGGCGGCGCAACGCTTCCGGACTACGGACTGCCAGCGCCCCGCACGAGGTGGGAGGCGATTCAACACGGCCAACGCGTCGCTGCCTCAGAGCGCCGCCGGTTGGATCTTGGCAACGCGCCGCTGCCGAATGTCGCGGATCTTCTCGAGACGCATGGGGTGCGGACTGCACAAGTCCGCCTAGCCGGAGAGGTGTCGGGTCTGACGCTGGTCGCTCCAGACATCGGCGCCTTTGTGGCCGGCAACCTCGGCCATGGCTTTGCCAGGCAGCGCTTCTCCTACGCGCACGAGTACTGCCACGTCCTGCTTGATCGGGCGCAGAAGGCCGCCATCAGCCGGGCCGACGATCGCGACAACGTCCTCGAGGTACGCGCGAATGCGTTCGCAGCGTCGTTCCTTATGCCGGCTGAGGGCGTCCAGGAGTTCGTCGAGGGCCTTGCCAAGGGACGCCCCAGCCGGCTTCGCGCCGAGGTGTTCGACGAAGGGGAGGCGCTGCAGGCCGAAGGGCGACCGGAACCCGGAAGCCAGGCCATCCAGATGTACGACGTCGTGCTGCTGGCGCACCACTTCAAGGTGAGCCGCATCTCGGCCCTGTATCGCCTGAAGAATCTCAAGCTCCTGAACCAGCCGGAGTTCGACGCGCTCCGAGAGCAGGAGGAGGGCGGCGTTGGCCGCGCGATCGCCGAGCTCCTGGACCTCAAAGAGCCCGATCACGAAGGGGCGAGTCACGAGTTCCGGAGCCGTTTCCTCGCACTCGGTTTCGAGGCTCTCCGCCGCGGTCAGATCACTCGGCGCAAGCTCGCCGAATTGGCCGGAATGGTCGGGATCGCCAACGAGGCACTCAACGCAGTCCTTCGGGAGACCGGGCTCGATGAGCTGGAAGAGGCCGCCGACGCCCTTGTGCCGCACTGAGCATGGAAGGGGCATCTGCGAGAGTCGTGGCTGTGGATGCCAGCGTCCTCATCAATCTGATCCACGGGAACCAGTTGCCCCTGCTCGGAGCGCTTCGAGGGTTCGCGTTCGTCGTCCCGCAGCAGGCTGTCGAAGAGATCACCCACCCCGAACAGGCGGCGCTGCTCACTCAAGCGCTGGATCAGGGTCACTTGCGGCGCGAGTCCCGCACCGACCCTGCCGAGCTCGCGGCCTACGCGGAGCTGAGGAAGGTGGTTGGCAAGGGTGAGGCCGCGTGCCTCGCCATGGCACAGACGCGTGGCTGGTTGGTCGCCTGCGACGAGCGGGGCCGCTTCCTGCGGGAGGTACGCGACCGGCTCGGAGCAGGGCGCGTGCTCAACACACCGGGACTGATTCTGCTCGCGATTCGACGGGGCATCATGACGGTGGCTGAGGCGGACAGCCTCAAGGCGCTTCTCGAAACTCGCCGGTTCAAGATGAGGTTCGGGTCGTTCGGCGACCTCCTCACGCAGGGTTGACTCAGGCCCGTAGGCACAGGAGCGTCGAGTCGGTGCAGTGATACTTCTAGCGCCGATGATGGCTCAATCAGACACTTGACACATCCATAGACTCATGCTACGTATGTATCTAGTGCTGATAGATGCGCGAGGAGCTGTCAAGTGCTTCAAGAACCTCCATCGCAGGTCGAAATCGGCGGGATCGGCGAGGCTGAGCGCGCCGTGCTCTCCGCCCTGGTAGCCCTCGAACGGCCCACTGTAACCGCGGACGACGTGGTGCGCCGCTTCGGCGTTGACCGCCAGGCGGCCAACCTGACCCTTTCCCGCCTGGCCCGGAAAGGCTGGCTGCGCCGCCTGCGCCGCGGGTCGTACGCCGTCGTGCCCCTCTCCTCGGCCTCCAGACAGCCCGTCGTCGAAGATCCGCTCGCCGTAGCGATGGCGCTGTACGCGCCGTGCTACATCTCCGGCTGGACCGCGGCGCAACACTGGGATCTCACCGAGCAGATCTTCAACGCGATAGTGGTCTACAGCGCCAGACCGCAGCGTCGGTCGAGCCACCAGGTCGGCGGCGTGACGTACCGGGTTCGCCGCGTTCCGAAGGACGCGATCTTCGGCACCACGAAAATGTGGTCCGGCACGGTGGCCGTGCAGATGGCGACGGCGCACCGCACCGTGATTGACGTGCTCGACGCCCCCGAGATGGGCGGCGGCGGTCGGCAGACGCTGGACATCGTGCGCGCCTACTGGCGCGGCAAGGATGCCGATCCGGACGTCCTGCTCGATCTGGCCGCGAAGCTCGGCCGCGGAACCATCTTCAAGCGGCTCGGCTTCACCGCCGAGCACTTCGGAAGGCCGAGCGAGGCATGGCTGGAAGCGTGCCACGCTCAGCTGTCCGCGGGCGTTTCGCTCCTCGATCCGGCGGGGCCGCGCCGCGGCCCCATCGTCTCGCGGTGGAGGCTTCAGATCAACGTTCCGCTGGACGACAGCCCGTGATCCCCAAGGCGGAAGTGCTGGCCGTCGCCGAGGAAACTGGGCTCCTTCCCACCACCGTGGAGAAGGACTACGCGCTGGGCTGGATGCTGTTCGCGATCGCCGGTCACACCGAACTCGGCCAGTGGTACTTCAAGGGCGGCACCTGCCTCAAGAAGTGTTTCTTCGACACCTACCGATTCTCGGAAGACCTCGATTTCACGGTGCCGCCCGACGTGCCTTACGACGCCGACTCGATGCGCACGGGCTTGCTCGCCGTCGCGGAATGGGTCCGGGATCAGACCGGGATCGAGTTTCCCGTGGACGGTGTCGAGATCGAAGAGTCGGTGAACAAGCGCGGCCAAGAGACCTACGAAGCGCGGATGACGTTCGTCGGACCCCTGCAACTCGCGCGCGCCCAGCGCCAGCGCATCAGGTTCGACCTCACGCGCGACGAGCTGGTCATCGGCCCTCCCGAGGTGCGCGAGGTGTTTCACGGCTACTCTGATGAGCCGGACCCGATTCCCCGCATCCGGTGCTACAGCCTCGGCGAGATCCTGGCCGAGAAAATCCGGGCGCTGTTCGAGCGCTCGGGTCGCGCCCGCGACGTGTACGACGTCGTCAACGTCGGACGGAACCTCCGCACTGAGCTGTCTCCCGGAGAGATCCGTTCCCTGGCCTCGAAGAAGTTCGAGTTCAAGGCGCTCGATCCGCCAACCCCGGAGCTGATCCTGGCACGGGTGGATCCCGACGTGCTCGCGAGCGACTGGGTGAATGCGCTCCGGCACCAGTTGCCCGTTCTTCCACCAGTCGGGGAGTTCCTGGCCGCACTGCGAGAAGTCCTGGAGTGGCTACTGGGAGTAGCGCCCCCCAGGCCGGAGCTGGTCCCGGTACCGGGCGGGAAGGACGAAGCCGCCGTCCCGGCGGTCCGGTTCGCGCGCCCCCTCGCGGCCCGAGCCCTCGGTTGGGGTACGCCGGCCCGCCCCGGCACCTGGCCGGAGTCGGTCTACGGAAGCAGAATGGACCGGGCCCGCTACGCGGCGCGGAACCGGCTGCTGGCGCGTGTGACATACCACGGCGTGCCGCGTGTGGTCGAGCCCTATTCGCTCAGGATGCCGAAGACGGGCAACCTGCTGCTCTACGTGTTCGAGGTGCAGCGCGGCGCCGGTGGCGGTGGCGGGATCAAGGCATTCAAGGTCGCAGAACTGGGCGACGTCCAGGTGACTGAGCGGTCGTTCCAACCTCGGTTCCTGGTGGAGCTGTGAGACAAGGACTCACATGGCACTGAACCCGATCACCTACACCGAGAACGTCGTCGGCGACTTCCTCAAGTACCAGCTGACGACGTACGGGTTCGCCGACCCGAGGCTCCGCGAGCAGCTGCGCCGCCTACTGTCCCTGGACGAGACACGCCGCACCCCGCTGCTCCAGGGTCCCTACATCAGTCTCTCCCGCGGATACCGCGCGGGCGCGTCGGTGGCGGACCTCAGCAGGGAAGGTGTCCTGCATCCCGCCCTGGCCGGGCTGGTGCCGCACAGCCACCTCTTCGGCCACCAGGAGCGGGCCATCCGGGCGATCGCGTCGGGCCGCACCACCCTCGTTTCGACGGGCACGGGTTCCGGCAAGACCGAGTGCTTCCTCTATCCCATCATCAGCCACTGTCTCGCCCTGCGCGATGCGAGCGCGCCGCCGGGCCTGGCGGCCGTCCTCGTGTACCCGATGAATGCCCTCGCCGAGGACCAGCTCGGCCGCTTGCGCCGGCTGCTGGCGGGGACGGGGATCCCCTTCGGGATGTACGTGGGAAAGACTCCGCAACGCCGGAGGGACGTGGCGGGCGAGCGCCTGCGGGCCGGCGCCTCGCGGGCCGAGTACGAGGCTGCGCTCGCGCGGGCCGAGCGGGAGCGTCGCGGCACCGCCGTGCACCCGGTGGAGGAGCGGGCGTCACGCGAAGAGATGCGCACGCCGGGCGAGCAGCCGCGCATCCTGCTGACCAACGTGAAGCAGCTCGAGTTGCTGCTCACGCGGCAGGCCGACGTCGAGCTGTTCGACAGCGCTCAGCTCCGGTTCATCGTGTTCGACGAGGCGCACACCTTCTCGGGAGCGGTCGGAGCTGAGACCGCGTGCCTCATTCGCCGGCTGCGTGCGTTCTGCGGTCGCTGCGCCGAGGACACCGTGTGCGTCGGGACCTCGGCCACGCTGGTGGACCCTCGCGGCGAGCCGGACGCGCCGCGCCAGTTCGCGGCGCGGTTCTTCGGCGTCGCGCCCGACGCCACGGAGCTGGTCGGTGAGGAACAGCACGAGGACGAGTGGGCGGGCGAGCGCCAGTGGCCCGCGCCTCCGCCGGGCGAGCCCATCGCCGTTCTGGGGCGGGTCCTCGCCGCGCTGGATGCACCGGAACCGGGCCCAGCAGTTGTGGCGGTGCTACAGGAGTTGACCGGCGAGCGGATTGACGCGGCCAACTGGCACGATTCGCTGTACGAGCTCCTCTCGCGCAACGAGCTGTGTTACCGGCTCGCCGGCGAGTTGACGGGACCGGTGGCGCTCGAAGTGCTCACGCGGGGCGTCACCGAGCACGCCGGTCGGGCTGTCACCGAAGCCGAAGTGCTGTGGTGGCTCGCCCTCGGCGCCGCGTCACGGCGGGACGGACGCCCTCTGCTCCGGCCCGTGGTCCACGGGTTCATCCGGGGGATCAGCGGCGCCGTGGTCACGTTCCCTCCGGACGTGGAGGGGCCGAGCCTGTGGCTGTCCGGCGAGCACGTGCCTGCGGGGGAGCATCCCTTGGCTCACCTGCCGGTCTCGACCTGCACCACGTGCGGCCAGCACTACTTCCTCCACTTCCTTGGCGACTTCTCCGTTACGGCGGACGGACTGGGCGGGGGCGAGGCGCACGGAGACCACCGCGTCTGGCGTCCGCTCGACGAAAGCCTCGGCGGACGCCGAGCGGTCCTGCTGGATCGGCTGATCTCCGCCGCGGAGGCCGGTACGGACGGAGGCGGGGATGACGAGGAGCCGGCGCGCACGCGCGAGGTGTTCCTCTGCCGGCATTGCGGTGCTCTTCACGAATCGGCCGTGGAGCGCTGCCTCGCCTGCGCCCGGGAACAGGCGCTGGTCCGCCTCTTCGCGGTCGAAAGCACGGCCCGGCAGCCGGGGTTCCTCACGTCGTGTCTGTCCTGTCGCGCGGTCGGGGGGCAGCGGGGCGGGCGGTGGTGGGAGCCCGCGAGACCGGTGCGGGCCGTGCCGGTGGCCGACGTGCACGTGCTGGCCCAGAACATGGTCCACTACGCGGACCGGCGGCGCCTGCTGGTGTTCGCCGACAACCGGCAGGAAGCCGCATTCCAGGCCGGGTGGATGCGGGACCACGCGCGACGGTTCAGGCTGCGTGCACTGATGTACGAGCGGATCGCCCAGGGGGCGAGCAGCGTCGGCGACCTGGTCGCACACCTCGATCGGCTGCTCGACGGCGACGACGAGCTGTCGCGGTCCCTGGTGCCGGAGGTGTGGAACGTGGTGCGCAAGGATGCCTCCGGCATCGAGCACGCGCGCGAGCGAAGGCAGTTCCTGCGGATCCTGGTGCTCCGCGAGGTCGCCACCGGTACGAAGCAGCGCATCGGCCTCGAGCCATGGGGTAGGATGCGGGTGGACTACGCCGGGCTAACCCAGGACGCGCCGTTCATCGGGCGTTGGGCCGTGCGGCTGGGCCTCGAACCGCAAGCCCTCACCAACGGGATCGCGACGCTGCTCGACCAGCAGCGACGCGGCCTCCATCTACTGGACCGCGAGGGGCACATCTTCAGCCGGTACTGGATGGATGGTGACCGGGAGATCCAGCGCGGCTACCTGCCACTCTTGAGGGGCGTTCCCAAGGGTCTCAAGCTCCAGCGGACCGGCGACGACGATCCGAACCGCGTGACCCAGTGGCTGGGCGCCCGCGGGGACACCTCGGCCAAGAAAGCCGCGCGCTCGATCGGCGTCCAGGCTGACGACGTCGAGGCGTTCCTCGAGGAACTCTGGCGCACCCTCGGCGACGACCTCGGGCTTCTGGTCCCGGTCACCCTCAAGGGGGCTCGCGGGAACGCGCTGCCGCGGTGCGCCGGCGTTCGCCAGATTGACGGCGACCGACTCATCCTGATGGCGAGCCGTGGCCGCTGGCGCTGCCGGAGTTGCCGACGTCCCTTCACGCGGGCGCAACCGGCGAACCGCTGTCCCGCCTGGCGGTGTGACGGCGAGCTGGTCTTCGAGCCCGAGGATCGCGACGACTACGACCTCGTCGCCCTCGACAGTGGGTTCGCGATGCTCCGACCTGCCGAGCACTCGGCACAAGTCCCGCCGGAGGAGCGCGAGCGTCTGGAGCGGCTCTTCAAGGGTGAAGGGGACGCGATCAACACGCTGGTCTGCACGCCCACCCTCGAGCTTGGCGTGGACATCGGCGGCCTCGACACCGTGCTGATGCGCAACGTTCCGCCGCTCCCGTCCAACTACTGGCAGCGCGCCGGGCGCGCGGGACGGCGGCATCGGCTGGCGGTGAACCTCACGTACGCGCGGCCGTCGTCGCATGATCGAGCGTACTTCGCGGACCCGCTGAAGCTGCTTGGCGGGCGGGTCGAACCGCCGCGGTTCAATCTCCACAACCCGCTCATGCTGGCCCGCCATGTCCGCGCCACGGTCATCACGCGCATGTGGCAGCTCACCCGGCCGGCGGCTGGCTTGAGCGAGTTCGACCGCAGCGAGATCGCGGAGGCACTGCGGCACGTGTTGCCGCCCACCGTCCGTAGCTATCTGTGGCACGAGGACGGGAGTCTTCGGGCCGAACCGTTCGAGGTGGCGCCGCTTCACACCGTCGTCACGAAGCACCTCGAGGATCTGGTGACGTCGGTCATTCGGACTTTCCAGCGCGACTGGCCGGCCGCGGACGCTGCGCTCGTGACGGCTGAGCGGCTGCGGGATGTGGTGGTGGACGTCGCGCCGCGTCTCAACGAGGTCATTCAGACGCTCCGCCGCCGGCTGGACTGGTGCCGCAAGCAGATAAGCCGCCTCAATGCCGAGCGCACTCGCCGCGGTGCTTTGGACCCGGACGAGGACGCGCTGTTCGCCCGGTGTGACGCGCTAGTCAAGCGTCTCAAGGGTGCAGCGCAGCGGCGCCGGCGGGATGCCGAGGGGCTCGACGATACCGCCACCTGGGCCGTGCTGGCCCGCGAGGGCTACCTCCCCGGCTACGGCCTCGAGGTGGGTTTCGTAGTTGCGACCGCCATCATGCCGCGTGGTCTGGCCGCCGGCGACGACTTCGACCTGCCGCGAGCGCCGGCCGTCGCCCTCCGCGAGTACGTTCCGGGCAATCTCATCTACGCGAACGGCCACCGGTTCGCTGCGCGGTACTTCCACCTCACCGGCGTCGAGGAAGGGCAGCGGGAGCTGCTATTCCAGGTAGACACCGCGCGGGGAGCGGTGCGCGAGGCAGGCGTGCCGAGGCCGGAGACGATCCAGCAGCTCGGTGCCGCGGCCCTCCTGGCGGTGCCGGTGTGCGACGTCGAGCTGCCACACTTCTCGCACATCAGCGACGAGGAAGAGGTCCGGTTCCAGCTCCAGGTGGCCGTGCTGGGGTACGAGCAGGACCGCCACGGCGCGGGTCGCATGTACCGGTGGGGAGACCGGGACCTGGCGCTCAGGCACGGGGTGTACTTCCGTCTGGTGAATACCGGTGCCGCCTCGCTGGTGCGGGCGGGAACGCTCGGATACCCCGTGTGCCTGGTGTGCGGTCAGAGCCGGTCGCCGTTCGCGAGTCAGCGCGAGCGCGACGAGTTCGCCCAGCGGCATCTGGAGCGCTGCGGGCGACCGGTGGTCGGGGCAGGGTTCTATGCCGACGTGGTTGCGGATGCCATCACCTTCCACTGCGCCGACGAAGTCGAAGCCCACTCGGTTCTCGAGACGCTTCGGCTGGGTATGCGGTCCGTCCTCGAGATGGAACGGGAGGACGTTCAGGCGCTCGTCATCGCTGCCAGCGGCACCGACGAAGTTCGGGCGGTGCTGTACGATCCGATGCCCGGTGGCTCGGGCCTGCTGGATCAGGCGGTGGACCGGTGGGGCGAGGTTGTCGCGGCGGCTCGCACGGTCATCGAGACCTGTCCGGCCGTCTGTGAGCGGTCCTGCGCCGACTGCTTGCAGAGCTTCCGGAACGCGTTCGTGCATCGGCACCTGGACCGTCACGCCGCGGCCCGTGTGCTCGCTGCTCTGGGCAACGTGCTCGAGCTGGGCCACGAGATTCCTCCGCGATTGCCGGCGGCGGCAGGCCCGGAGGGAGTCCCGACGAATCGCGCCGAGGCCGGGCTCAAGGCCATGCTCGCGCGCGCCGAACTCCCTCCGGGAGAGTGGCACCACCCCATAGACCTCGGTCGCCCGCTGGGGGTGACCCGCCCCGACGTCTTCTTCGCCGGCGACGACGCTCAAGATCCGGGCATCTGTATCTACCTCGACGGTCTGAGCGATGGGATTCACGGCAACCCGGAAACCGCGGCGCGGGATCGCGCCATACGCGAGGCGCTTCGGGCCAGGCGCTTTGAGGTGATCGAGATTCCGGCGTCCGAATTGAGCGACAGGGACGCGATGCGCTCGCACATCTTCAGGCTGGCCCGTCTGCTCGTAGGGCCAGAGCGCGCTCGGGATCTTCGTGCGGATGACAGCTGGTTCCCGGCGTGATGTACCAGCTCGAAGTCAAGCTGGCGCTCGTAAGGCTCTGCTTCAACCCGGCGAACGGTTGGGCGGGAACCGTCGATGTCGACGCGATGGAACGCGCACGCGGTGGCCAACATTCCGCCGACAAGGCAGAACGCGCTGAGCAGGCCGAGAGCGACTTGCGGGCGCTAGGGGTGACGATCGGTCCCCACCCGCTGTTTGGACGCGTTGATGTTGTCGCTGAGCATCCTACGTTGGGTCTTCGGCTCATCGAAGTCGAAGGCGATTCATCGCGGCAGCGGGAGGAGGCGGTCTACTCTGCACTGGGTCAGCTCATGCTGGTCATGAAGGTGTCGAATCCACAGGTGAGATACGGCCTTGCCGTCCCGAGTTCACCGCAATGGATCCATCAGCTGCGAAAGGTGCCACCTGAGGTCACGGGACGGCTCGCAATCGACCTGTACGCGGTTGCGCCCAACTCCGTAGCGATCACGGAGGGAGGCGTCACCATTCCGAAGTGGGGGCGTTGACGCACTCCGGTGTGGCGGCTTCCCCAGGCCGCCCGGCGAGGCCCGCCAGACGCGATCGGTCACTCACTGCGGCTCCGCAGCCGGCGACGAGCCCGACATAGCCTGCCTGCGGCGGTCAAGTGAGAGGTAGAACCGCAGCCGGCGTTCGACCACCGGACACAAGAGTGCATCCTGCTCGGCCCGTGGCGGCCTACCGTGATGCCGGGTCCGCGCCGGGCGGCCGGCCGAAGCCCAGAACGACGGACTCCACCTCCACGCCGTAGGCGCCCGTCGTGACCGTGACGCCTTCCTCACGCCGCAGCGAAAGCTGCAGCCGCTCCACCCGATCGAGCCGCGGGCGGTCTGCGTCGCCGCCCCGCCCCGCCGCGGGCCCCACCCAGTAGCTCCACTCTCCGGGGAATCCCTGCGGCAGCAATACGCCACGGCTGACGGTGAAGGACGTGAGCGGCAGCGACACTTCGCTCCAGGTGCTGTCCACCTGGACCTGGGCGCTCCAGCTCGTGCCGTCGTCCTCCATCAGCGTGACGTGCAGGATTTGGCGGACGCCGAGGCCGCGCACGCGCACGTGCACCGTGTCCGCGCCTGCGATCGTCTCACCCCTGGCCCTGATCCGATCCTTGATGACGAGCGACGCGGTGTAGTCGGCCGGGCTCCAGCCGCTCGCGTTCACAGGAAGCTCGAAGTGGAGAACTGGCTGACCCGTGGCTCCGGACAGCGCCAGGCGGAAGAGCCCACGGCGTCCCGCGTCGCCGATGCGGCTGAAGGCCAGGCGCGCGGCGTCCCCGCGGGGTTCGAAGAGCCGCAGCGGAGTCCGTGGGCCGACCACATCGAGCTTCCAGGACGCCTGGCCGTAGTAGTCCCAGTCCCAAGGCCTCAGGTGCAGGCCGCCGGGGAACGTGATCGCGGAGTCGCCGCGGAAGAGCGTAACCACGAATTCGTGTGGCCCCTCCCGCAGTGTCGCCGCCGGAACCGAGGCGGCATACACGTAGCCGCCCGCTGGTCGCAGCGGGAAGCCGCGGTAGAAGCCTCCGGCCGTCGGCCGGATGAAGAGGGTGGCCGAGTCGGGCGGTGTTGCATCGACGATGCGGGCCCGCAGCTCGGCACCCTGCCCCGCGAGGTAGTGGGGCGCGGCCAGCGACTGGACCGACGGCGGCAGCGTGTCGAGAGGCGGCGCGTGGTATTCCGCGAAGCCCACGGCGCCCACGTATGCCGGCAGGGTGGCGATGTCCACGGCCCCGGCGGCACTCAGGACGTAGACGCCGGGTGTGACGCTGAACCGGCCGGCGGCAGCCCGCTCGATCCGCGGGTTGCCCGCCGTGATCGGCTGCACGGTGAACGCGGTGCCGAGGTCCGGCAGCACGAGCGTCATGGGCCACGCGCGGCTGATCGCACGCGTCACGATCTTGCCGGGGCTGGGCGGCTCGAAGGGGTCGCGGACGGGCACGGCGTCGGGGTAGACCTCGAGGCGCCAGACGCCCGCGCGCACCTTGTCCAGGAAGTAGATCCCCTCCCCTTCGTACGTCACTATGGGCGAGGAGCCATAGCCGGCGATGCGGCGCAGCGCGGCCAGGTCCGGCGGCGTCGCGCGCGTCGAGCCGGCGTACAGGAAGGCGTCGCGCGCGACCAGCTCTCCCAGGTCGCCCTCGTAGGAGATGTGGAAGTCGCCGAAGCGCGTGTTCTCGGGATACGCGCCGTACGAACGCATCCGCGGCAGACGGCGCATCGCCTCGGCGGCGATGATGGCGCTCATCGCCTTTCGGGGCGTGTAGACCAGGTTCAGGTAGTGGGTCTGCCAGCCCAGGTTGCGCGAGGCGGTCCCCAGCATGTCGTAGGCGAACATCGCGGC
>Ga0315287_10000800_pt1 | contig 27992 bp, 20 predicted proteins | sample YL17G11_0_MG_FD_205037 | JGI IMG/M metagenome (GOLD analysis project Ga0315287, IMG submission 205037) | Sediment microbial communities from Yellowstone Lake, YNP, Wyoming, USA - YL17G11_0 | ecosystem: Environmental > Aquatic > Freshwater > Lake > Sediment | place: USA: Wyoming | collected... | reverse complement strand
GAAGAGAGGGGCAGCGAGTGCGTGCGCAGGGAGCGTGTCGCGGCCCGGGGGCGGCCCTCTCGGCTGCCCTCTCGCCGCGGGACTCTCGTCTTTTTTTTAGAGGGCGGAGTGGGGGGGCACCCCCCCACCCCATTCCCTCCCGCAACTCCACCAGGCGTGTAGCCAAACGCTCTCTGTAAACGTCAGGCCGGACGCGGGGTCCCATTTAAGCCCGCCCTCCCCCTTTGCGCCTCCAAAAGAGAGAGGAGCCACCACACGCCCCGGACCGATTTCTCACCCTCTGCACGGCCGGCCCTTGCGGCCGCCCTGACGCCCGGCGTCCGCTCCCCGATGCGCCTGCCTCTCCAGGGCGGGCCAGGGCGAGCGGGCGCATGAGCATGTGGGCGGGCATGCTGGTGCGGCGCAATGAGGCGGGGAGTTGTGTGACGCGGGCGACCGAGAAAGGTGGGGCCGGGATGGCCGGACGTGTGTGTGAGCGGGGCAAGGGAGGGCGGGGCGTGAAGAAAAAGAGGCGCTGCCTGCTCTCACTCTCCATCTCTCGCGGTGCCCTCATCACAGCGCGCGCGCCTCACACGACGCGCAGTCACACACCACTGCCCTCGCACCACACACAGCATGATGCGGACAGCCGTCCTAGGCGGCACTCAGGTAAGAGTGGCGCGCGTGTGAGAGGAGGGACCACTCTTTCTCCCTGCGTCCCGGCGCGAGAGACGCTCTCTCTCTCTCTCTCTCTCTCTCTCTGCGCGCACTGGCCGCCAAGAGTCAGTCGCGGACGGCCGCCCCGGCCAGTCGACCCACCCCAGCCCGCATCGCCTGCCCCCCAGCACATGCGCTGGGAGCTTGATTAGGCACTGGGCATAGTTTGATGGAGCGCAGGGCGGCAGGGTGCCCACACGCCCCCTTGGTTCACCCCGCCGAAAGCGCCGCCGCCAGCCTCACCCAAAAAAAATAAAAAACCTCCTCCCCCATCACCTCCCTCCCAGGCCCGCCGCCCGACCGCCGCGCGGGCATCGTCCGCCGCCAACAAGGGCGCAGCAGCGCCGGCCCCACGGACCACCCGCAAGGCTGCCGCCCCGGCCGCCTTGGCCGCCCCGCCCTCCCCGACCCCGCCCGACGCGGCCGCGCCGTCCTCGTCCGCGCCCGCGCCCGCGCCCGCGGCGGCGGCCTCGCCCACGCTCGGCTCTGGCCGCGCGCTCGCGACCGCGCCGCCCACGACCTTCAACATCGTCTTCGTCACCTCTGAGGTCGCCCCGTACTCCAAGACGGGCGGCCTGGGCGACGTGTGCGGGTCCCTGCCCCAGGCCCTGGCCGCCCGGGGCCACCGCGTGATGGTCGTGTCGCCCCTGTACAACGGCCTCCCCGCCGAGGCGGCCGACAGCGGGGTCGCCATGGAGTTGCTGGGCGCGCCGGGCGTCGGCTTCCGCGTCCTGCGCTCGGAGGCCGGCGTGGACTACGTGTTCGTGGCCCACCCGGCCTTTGACCGCCCGGACGGCCTGTACGGCGGCGGTGCGGCGGACCTGCAGTGGCGGTTTGCGCTGCTCTCCCTGGCCGGCCTGGAAGCGCCGCTCCAGCTGGACCTGCCGGCCGCGGGGGGGGCAGCGGGCGCCCTGTCCAAGTATGGCGAGGACTGCGTCTTCATCGCCAATGACTGGCACGCCGCCATGGTGCCCGTCTACCTGGCGGGCAAGTTCCGCCCGGGCGGCGTGTACGGGGACGCCCGGTGCGTGCTGGCCATCCACAACCTGCGCCACCAGGGCGTCTTTGCGCCAGGCTCCTTCGGCTCCCTCCACCTGCCGGGGCCCTGGTATGGGGCACTGGAATTCCAGTACCCGCCCCACCAGCGCATGGGCAGCTACGAGGAGGAGGGGCGGGCAAGTAAGTCTCTGTGGGGCGGGGCGGGGCGCGGGCTCCTCTTTTTTTTTTTTCTCCCCCCCCTCCTTCCTGGTGCCCTAACCCCGCACTTAAGGCGCATTTTTTTTGCACTCTCCTCTCACCTCCTCCGCCCACCCCCGTTCCATTTTTAGTCAACACCCTCAAGGGTGGCATCACCACGGCCGACCGCATCGTCACCGTGTCGCCAGGCTACGCGCACGAAATCACCACGCCGGAGGGCGGATGGGGGATGGAGGTACGAGAGAAGGGGGAGAAAAAGAGAAATGCGCACACGTTTGTACCACACCTCTTGAACTCTCCTCTTCTCAACTAACACACCCTCTCCCTCTCTGCTTGTTCTCCCTAGGGCCTCCTCGCCTCTCGTTCCTACGTTCTGGACGGCATCCTCAACGGCATCTGCACCTCCGACTGGAACCCGGCGTTGGACGAGTACCTGCCCGCTAAGTACGATGCGACGACCATCGGCCTGGGTAAGGCCGCGTGCAAGGCCGCGCTCCAAAAGGAGTTGGGCCTGCCGGTGAACCCGCGCGCGCCGCTCCTCGGCTTCATCGGCCGCCTGGACTACCAGAAGGGGGCCGACCTGGTCCTGGCGGTCGCGCCCTGGCTGATGGACACCTTCCCCGACGCCCAGCTGGTGTGCCTAGGCACGGGCGACCCGGACCTGGAGGCCGGGCTGCGGTGGCTGGAGGCGGCCCACCCTGACCGCGCGCGCGCGTGGGTCGGCTTCAACGTCCCGTTCTCGCACAAGCTGACGGCGGCGTCAGACTTGCTGCTCATGCCGTCCCGGTTCGAGCCGTGCGGCCTGAATCAGCTGTACGCGATGGCGTACGGCACGGTGCCCGTCGCCCACGCGACGGGCGGCCTGCGGGATACGGTGCTGTGCTATGACCCCGCTGATGAGGCCGCGTCCACCGGCTGGACGTTTGGCCCGGGCTGCACGGCGGAGGGGCTGAAGGCCGCCATCACGCACGCCCTGACGACGTATGCGGATTACCCGGCCGCCTTTGCGGGGCTGCAGGCGCGGGGCATGGCCCGGGATTCAACGTGGGGTGGGGCGGCCGCCAATTATGAACAAGTCTTCGCCTGGTCTAAAAAAGACCCGCCCTACGCAAGCTGATGGGGTGAGAGTTGAGAGAGAGAGAGAGGGGGGGGGCGCGCGGGGAATTCCTTGCTTGTTTACATTCGTCGAGACCGTCAGGGCGTTGCGGTGCGCGTGAGAGGTTTAGCGTGGGGGCGTGCGTGAGAGAGGGAGGGAGCCGTGGTGTTGTCACTAGTGAGGAGGATTTGGGTGGGGAGAAAAAAGAAGAAGCAACATTCCCGTGTCTCTGTATGTTGCTCGGTGCGGCCGCGGCAGCGTCCTCTCCAGGTGGTCGACTGCTCGGCTCTACCGCCCTCGCCCGGTCGTTGACGAGAATGGCGTCGTCGTCGCCGTGTGGGACGCGGGCCGCGAGCGGCGGGCGTGCGTCAACAGCAGTGACGGCTAGCCGGGCTGCCACCGCATGCAGGCTCCACTCGACCGCGCGCCATCCACCGCCGCTGGGCGCGCCTGGCCTCCGTCCACTCACACCAGGGCCATGGTCACGTCTCATGGTACCCGCATCACGGGCGGTGGCGGCGGCAGCGTCCAGCGATGCGAGCCTACTCTCCAGCCCGGCCACCCCGCAACCACCTCGCCTCCCGACCCGCACCTGCCCGGCCTGCGGCCAGAACTGTGTCAAACCGGGCGTCTTTGAACGGCACCTGGGCGCTTGCTGCCCCGACCTGGTGTCGCGGTCTGCCTGGCGGGCAGCGCTGGAGGATGGGAGTGAGGAACGCGTCCTCGCCGCCGCTGCGGCCGTGGAAGCCGCCCTGCGTGCAGACGCGGTCCGCCTGGCCTTCCGCACCACGGACCCGGCGACGGGCGACCCGATCCGCCGGTCGGCGGCCGAGGTGGCGGCCGTCCTGGGCCTACCCGTCCCGCGCGTCGCGGCGGCGCTGAAGCTGGCCATGCGGGCGGTGCCGCTGGCGATCGACAGGCAGCCAGTGGACGTGCTGTATGAGGACGCCCACGTCATCGCCTTTGCAAAGCCGTCCGGCTTGATCACCTCGCCCAAACACCGATACACGGGCGGGTCCCTGGTGAACCGGGCCATCGCGCACTTGCAGGGCGTGCCCCCCTTCCCCGTCCACCGCCTGGACATGTTCACGTCGGGCGTGGTGGTGATGGGCAAAAACGCGCGCGCGGCGGCCGGCCTGCACGCCCAGTTCCGGGAGCGGACGGCCGTGAAGCGGTACCTGGCGCTCGTCGTGGGTCGGCTGGGCGGGGGCGGGGATGGCGGTGACCAACCTACCTCCGCCTTCGCCATCCGGGACCCGTCCTACCCGGCCGGGGCCTTCGCCGTCGCCTGCCCCATCGGGCGCCACCCGGGCCACGAGGTCGCGCGCGCGGCGCTGGCCCCCGACGACCCGGACGGGTCGCCCTCCCTAACCCTGTTCCGCCCCGTCGCCGTCAGTGGGGCTTTGGGACCTGATGGTCCCGCCCTGGCGGGCGTCGTCCCCGCCCCGCTCGCCCGGGCCGGCACCCTGGCGTCCCTTGCCCGGGGCGCGACCCTCCTGTGTGCGGCGCCCCGCACGGGGCGCACCCACCAGATCCGCGTCCACGCCGCAGCGGCCGGGCACCCGCTGGTAGGGGACGACCTGTACGGCGCCCTCGTCCCCTGGGCCCCGCGCCAGCTCCTGCACGCGGCGACGCTGGACTTGGTGCACCCCGCGAGCGGGGACGCGCTGGCGCTGGCAGCCCCGCTGCCCGCCGACTTTTTGGCGGCCCTGGCCCTGGTCGGGCTGAGCGTGCCGACGGAGCTGGCCTCCAACTTGCCGGTCATGGATGGGTGGGGTCCGGACCCACCGTGTTGACGAGGGCAGAGAGCGGTGGGCGTGTGATTAGAATGAAAAAAAATGAATGAAACGGGTAGTAAGCTCTACACCAAGCTCTACACCACCTCCACCCTCTTCCTCTCTCCTCTCTCTTTTCATCCGCCCACCAGGCGGGACACCACCCAGGGCGAGCTGAGGACGCTGTGCAAGAAGTAGAGCGCGCCCTTGAACAACAGGTAGAGGGCGCCTGGTGTGTGGGTGGGGATGGGGCGGGGCGTGTGAGAGACGGCTGGCTGGAGAGAAGAGAGTGCTCCGCCACCACCCACCATCCTCAACCCTCCCTCTCGATCCTTTTTCTCATACCGACGGGCAAGCCCAGCACGATCACCAGCAGCGCGACCAGCAACACGCACGCGATCACCGTGTCCACCGCCTCATACAGGAACTTGCGCAGGCCGGGCGACCCCACGCACGCCGCCGCGAGCGGGCCCGCCGCCAGGACGGCGCCCGCCGTCCCCCACACGCCCACGCCGACGTGCGACCCGGGCGGCAGGCGGCCGGTGGTCACCGCTTCGCCGGCCAGGCGCCGGGCGGTCGCCAGGTCAGCCACGCGGTCGGCCAGCCAGGCGGCTGGCATGGTTGGTTGGCGGTGTGCGGCGTGGGCGAAAACAAACAAAAAACAAAAACCAGAATGCAACGGCGCAAAAGCTGCGCGGTGCACTCTCCATATTTTCCTGTCGACACGCGCACGCAACGAGCAACGCGAGCTGTGCTCAGCGCACCACACCAGCCATGCTTTCCATCATGGCTAGCAACCACCTGCCATGCCGAACTGGCTGTGCCCCCGTTCCCCCCACCGCCTTGCGGGCGAGCGCATGCCCGAGCTCGCCGGCCCGGCTGCTGCTCGCGCGGAGTCACCCGCCCGCCCGGCCTGGGCGAGGGGTCGGGGCCCGCGGCGTCAAAGGCACGTGAAGCTTAGGAGGGGTCCGGCCCATCGCACATGATTTCATGGCGAGCAGATGCTGATGAAGGTGGCGTGCGTGGGCCCCGAAAAAGGGAGTAGGGGCACCTAGCCACCCCTCTCAAACCTCTCCATCCATTTTTTCCCCCTTTTGCCATCTCACACAGAGGACAAGGCCGACGCCGGCAGCGGCCCGCCCCCGCCCTCCCCGTCCCCCCCACCCACGCCCTCCACCTCCGAAAAGGACGGCGGCGGCGGCGGCGGCGGCGGCGCCCCGCCGCCCGCCGCCTCCTGGGTCTCCAGGGAGGACCTGCTGACCTATGGCGGCGCGCTCGCCATCTCCCTCCTCATCCGGTCCTTCATCGCTGAACCCCGCTTCATCCCCTCCCTGTCCATGTACCCCTCCTTCGACATCGGGGACCGCCTGGTCGCCGAGAAGGTGACGTACCGGTCCTCCCCCCCCGTCCCGGGAGACGTCATTATCTTCCACCCGCCCTTCACCCGCGACCGCCCGCTCTGGTCCCGCCTCCTGGAGGACGACGTCTTCATCAAGCGCGTGGTCGCCGTGGGCGGGGACACCGTGGAGGTCAAGGGCGGCCAGCTGTACGTCAACGGGGTGGCCCGGGTGGAACCCTACATTAAGGAGCCCCCCGCATACGCCCTACCGCCCACGCCCGTCCCACCCGGCGCCGTATTTGTGTGCGGTGACAACCGCAACAATTCCTACGACTCCCACGTCTGGGGCCCGCTGCCCGTGGCCAACATCGTCGGGCGGGCGGTGTTCAAGTACTGGCCGCCGGGCGTGGTGGGGAGGCTGCCTGACTACCGGGGCGCCGCCGACAGCGTGGCCAGGGGTGGCGGGAGGGCCGCGCCGCTGCCCGTCGCGCCGCCGCTGGTGGGTGGAGGAGCGGCCCTGGAGGCGGCTGGGCCCGTCCTGCTGCAGTGGCGGGCGGAGGGCGCGCCTGGAGGGGGATGGAACGGGGCCGGGCTCGCACCGGAGGTGACTTGGAGGGGGTGGTGAGCAGAGGTGGGGGGCGCGGAGGGCGCGGAGGAGCTGGGGAGAGGGAGGAAAGCTGTATGGCAACAAGAAAACTAAAACACACATCTCACGCCCCACTGCCCTCCCCACCCCCGCCTGCCCCTCCTCCCTTCTCCCGCTCCGCCGTCGCAGCCGCCGCCGCCTTGGCCCACGCCGCCTCCACCCGGGAGGACAGGTCGGCAGGCGCGATGTAGGTGAAGCCGGCAAAGGCGGCGGCGGGCGGGGTGCACGGGGTGGTGGACGACGTGGCGGCGGCCGGGTGGGAGGGCGCGGGGCCGCCGCCGCCCCCACCCGCCCCACCACCACTCCCAGCCCGGGGCGTGCCCACGGGCGAGTCCTCCGGCGCCAGGTCCGTCCAGATGCGGTCGAAATTCTCGACCGAGTCGTGCTGGCCCAGGGAGGGGCGGAAGGGGGACGCGACCCGCCCCTCGGCCAGGGCGGCCCAGTCGACCCGCCCGAAAAAGGGGTGGCCCATCACGTCCGCCGACCCTGTCGGCCCGTACCCCAGGCGCTTGGGCGGTTCCCGGACCAGCAGGGCCCGCAGCAGGGCCTGCGCCTCCCGGGACAGGTAGGGCGGCAGCTTCAGCTTGCCGCCCAGGATCTGGCGTTGCAGGGCGGGCCGCCCCTTGGCCCGGAAGGGCGGCACCCCGCACAGCATTTCGTACAGCAGGATGCCCACGCTCCACCAGTCGACGGCCTTGCCGTGCCCCCGCCCGGACACCACCTCCGGCGCCATGTACTCGACCGTCCCGATGAAGGAGTTGGCGGCCCGGCCGCCCTCGTCGTGGGCCAGGCCGGCCTTGGCCAGCCCGAAATCCGTCACCTTGACGTGGCCCGCCGCGTCCAGCAACACGTTCTCCGGTTTCAGGTCCCGGTGGACAAAGCCCAGGCCGTGCAGGTGGGCGAGGGCCAGCACGATCTCGGCCGTGTACAGGCGGGCCAGGTCCTCCGAGAAAATGCCCTGGCGGTAGAGCTGGAAGAAAAGGTGGCCGCCCGCGACAAAGTCGAGGACGAGGTACAACTTGGCATCCGTTTGGAAGGAGTAGCGCAGCGTGACGATGTACGGGTGGATGACCGACGTCAGCACGTCCCGCTCCGCCCGCACGTACGCGCCGTGGCCCTTGGCCAGGATGGGCGCCTTGGCCATGACCTTCATCGCGTACACCTTGCCCGTGCCCCGCTGCCGCACCTGGAAGACTTTGCCAAACGCGCCCCGGCCGACGACGCGGAGCAGGGTGAAGTCGTCCGGGCCGACCCGGGTGGGGTGTGGAGGGGGCAGGGCGGCGGCGGCGGCGGCGGCGGCGGAAGGGGATGGGGTGGCGGGAGCCGCGCCCTCGGCCGCGGCGGCGGCTGGAGGCGGTGGCGGCGGCGGAGAGGCGGCGCCAGGTGGCCCGGCCCCAGCTCCCTCCTCCGCCTCCTTGACCCCCGCCTTGGCCCCGCTTCCGCCGCCCACTTCCACCCGCGCAGACGGCGGCAGGGCAGCAGCAGACACATCAGGCGCGCCGGCGCCCCCCTCGGCGCCCGCCCCGCCGCACCCGCCGTCGGCCAGGGCGACGTGCGGGGAGGCGATGACGGACGCCGGCCCCCCCGCCGCGGCCAGGCGCAGCGCCGCCAGCGCTTTCTCGGCCTCCGCGACGGCGGCGGCCCGGGAGGGGGAGGGGGAGGGGCCGGCGTAGGAGCCGGCGCCACCGGCGGAGGAGGGCGCGGCGGGAGGGGGAGCCCCGCCGCCGCCGTGGAGGGAGGAGGTCTGAAAAAATGGGAGGCATGGATAGCCGGGAAATGTGAGGGACCAACCTTCGCCCCCCCCCCCCGCCTGCTTTGTCTTTGGGCCTCTCGACCTCCTCTCCGTCTCTCCGTCTCTCTCCTCACTCACCGACGAGCGCGTGGGCGTGTGCGCGCGGCCTCCTCCACAGCCCGGCCCGTCCTCCGCGTCGGAGGCGGAGGCGTGGAAGAGGTCGTCAAAGGTCAAAAGGTCCTCGCCTCCTCCAGGGGCGGGCGCGGGCGCGGCCCGGGGCGGGGGGGGAGCCGCCATCGGCGAGAGCGGCGGAGCGGCTGGCCGCGAGCCCGGTCCGCGCCCACCGCCGGACCGCATGGCCACGGGCGCGGTGGGCGTGCCCCTGGCGCTGGTGATGGCCTCGCCGGTCGAGGAGGCGGCGGCGGCGGCCGCCCGGCGGGCCCAAGAGAGCGGCGGCGGCGGCGGCGTGACGGCGGCGGCGGTCGGCCGAGGACCGGCGGCGGCCGTCGTCGCCACCCCGCCGCCTGCGCCCGCCTCCTCCTCCCGGAATGCGGCAGCCGCCAGGCCCGCGCTGAGGCCACCCGGCTGGGGTGGCCGCCACTCGCGGGCGTTGGGGTTGAGCATGTGCAGAGCGCGGCGCGCGCCGAAACGAATGCGCGACAACTTTTGTTTGAGCCGGCCGGCAGGGCGGGTTGGGGAGTCACATCCCTTTTTTGTTTTTTTTTCTCTCACGCCGTGCATGGGGAAGGGCAGCGCGCTCACACTCACACCGCGCCCGTACAGCCCCGTGTCTGACCTCACCCACCCCACCACAGCCCTTCATTGCGCGGGCGGGGGCGAAGAAGAGAGGAGACGAAAACACACACATGCCTCCCCACCCTCCCCTCCTCCCAGCCGCCCTCCGCCGGGCCCTCCTCCTCTCGCCCGACGTCCCGGCGGCCGCCCGCTTCTATTCCGAGGGCCTGGGCTTGTCCGTCGCGGCCTTAAGCGAGCGATGGGCTGACCTGCGTGGGCCCGGCGGCCAGCCGGCCCTGGCAATCAAGGCGGCGGACAGGTGGGTGATGAAGTGAGAGGGGGTGGGGATGGAGAGGTGGGGATGGGGGTGGTGTCGGGGGGTGTTCCTCACGCCCCTCCCTCCCTCTCCACCCCACCCCCTTCAGCCTCTCCCAGACGACAGCCGGCTACAGTCCCTTCCTCTGCTTCACCGTCCCGGACTTGCAGGCCACCCTGGCCCGGTGCCTGGCGCTGGGCGGGTCGCTGGACGGCCCCGTGCACTACCCAGCCGGCGGGGGTGGAGGCGGCGGCGGCGGCATTGGGGGTGTGGGCGGCGGGGGTCCCGTCGCGGCGGTGCGTGCGCCGGACGGCCACATGCTGGCCTTGGAGGAGGAGGTCGGAGGGGGAGGCGGGTGACCAAAGAGTGACCAAAGAGTGTTAGAAAGGTTCATTTTTCAAATCAAGGACCCTCCCCTCTCCACCACCCCCGCCGCCAGCCGCACAAACTGGGCGGGCGTGAAGCGGACGCGCAGGGCGGGCTGGCGGGCGTAGGCGGCCATGGCGGCGGCCTCGATCGTCGGGGGTGGGAGCGTGCGCGCAGGGGCAGGCGTGGTGGTGGTGGAGAGGGGCGGCGACGGGCGGCGGTGGAGAGGAGGCGCGAGTGGTGCCGCCGCCGCCGCCGCCGTCCGCGCGGCGGCCGGCACGGCCGCATCATCAAACCGCGCCCAGAACGACCCGCCACTGGACGGACGGGCCGGTGGAGGAGGTGGCGGCGGGAGTGGGTGTGGCACGCCGCCCTCACTCCCGCCACGCGCCCGCCCCGCCAACGCGGCCAGGCCCCCGGCCCACGCCTGGCGCGCCGAGTTGAGGGAGTCCAACGCGCTCAGCACGCTGGACAGGGCCGCCGGGTCGCCGCTCAACCCGCCGGCCGCGACCGCCGCCGCCACCCCTCGCGCCCACCCGGCCGCCTGGGCTGCCGCCGCCTCGCCCTCCGACACCAGGGGCGGTGGCGGCCCGCCGGACCCGAGGCTGGCCCGCAGCGCGCCGCCCAGGCTCGCCAGGTGGCCGGTGGCGGCCGTGAACCGGGCCACCAGGGCGGGCGCGTCTAGGGCAGGAGGGGGGCGTGGTGGCAGGGCAGCTGGCGGCGGCAGTGCTGCTAGTGGCGGCAGTGCTGCTGCTGGCGGCGGCGGCGGCGGCGGCGGCGGCGCGGCGGCCGCCACGGCCTGGGTGACGGGCAGGCTGATGAACCCGTTGAGGAAGTCGACTCCCCGCTCCGGCGGCGCGCCTGGGGCGGGCGGGCGGGCGGCGTCGGCGGTGGTGGCCACGGCCGCGGCCGCGGCCGCGCCCGGCGTCGGGTCAGCCAGGCACGCCACGGCCAGGGCGCTCCCGCACGGCGCCGTCCCCAGGGCCCGCAGCTCCGCCGCGGCTGCACAGCCCAGGGCGTCGCCGGCGTAGGCGGCCGCCCAGTCGAGCAGCAGCTGGACGGATGCCAGGGACGCGGGCGGGGGCGGGGTGCCGCCCCCGCCCCCGCTCCGCCCGGCCTGGGCGGCCAGGCGGGCCAGCAGGGCCGGCCAGGCCCCGCCCGCCAGGGCCGTCCTCACCCGCTCCCCGCCCGACCGGGCGACGGCATCCAAAGCGGACAGGGCGCAGAGGCTGCTGGAAGAGGTCGAGGTCGAGGTCGAGGCCGCAGCCAGCGCCCCCCTCGCCCGTTCGTCGTCCGTCTCGCACAGGCGGCCCAGGGACCGGGCGACCAGGGCGGACCGGTCGATGGCAGCCCAGTCGCAGGAGGATCCGTCCTGGTCCACCCAGGCCCGGGCTTGGACGGGCGACCGGGTGTGAGGGCGGCGGAAGAAGGCCATTGGAAAAAGAGCAGGTGTGTCTTTTTTCATTTTCGCAGCGTAGAGTTGAGATCAAAGCGAGGTGCTGCAGCTTTTTCTCTCTTTCCGCGCGCGTCTCAACACAACCGCCACCATGCGCCCCCTCAACCTGGCTCTCGTGCTAGCTCTGGCAGTCTCCGTGGCCGCGGTGAGTTTTGATTGACAAGGGCTCGCGATTGGGCGCGGCCGGAGAGAGCGAGGGCACCCGATCTCACGCACTTGCGCGCTCAAAACTCTCTCTTCCATTTTTCCAGTCCCCCCTCGCCGTCCGGGACGTCACGGTCACCGTCGGCGGGGCCGCCTACACCGCGACCCCACCGGCGGCCCTGGACACGGCGCTGGTGCTGGGGCAAGAGGAGACGGTTAAGGTAAAGGGATGGAGGAGAGAGGTGGAGGGGGGAGAGTGCGCGGGTCCGGCAACGCATCCCGCCTTTTTTTTTTTGCTCACTCTCGACCTTACACACCCCTCCGCCCGCCCTCTCTCCCAGATCGATATGGTCGTCACCTCGGCCGGCCGCCCCGCCTCCCCGCTCCAGGTGGGCGCCCTGTTCCGGCACCGCGAGTCGAAAGCCTCGGCATTTATCCCGGGTGCAAAGCGCGGGGCGGCCGGGTCGGGCAAGCACAGCGTGGAGGTCTCGCCCGCGGGCCTGGCCCTGCAGCTCGGCCTCCCCCCCGCTTCGCCCGCCGCCTGGGGCGCCTTCGACCTCCAAGTCCTGGTCGGCGACGCGGGCGGCGCGGACCCGTACACCTGGACGGTGGGCCGGGTGGACGTGTCCGAGCCGGCCGCGCCCGAGGAGGGGGCGGGCAGCCCGGCCGCTGCGCCCCCCGCGCCCACCCCGCTGGCCGCGCTCCCAGATTTTGACCACCTCCGCCGCCCGCCCGCCCGCCAGGCGCCTGCCGGGGCGGCCCTCGCCTTCTCCGGCCTCATGCTCGCCCCGCTGGCCGGCCTGGCCCTCGCCCTGCACCGCCTGGGCGCGCTGCGCCTGCGCGCCTTCCCGGCGTCCGGGCCCGCCCTCGCCGTGGCGGGTGCCTTCCACGCCTGCCTGGGCTCGGGGCTCGGCCTCGCCCTCCTCTTCTGGGTCCGCCTCAACCTGGTCCAGACCCTGCCCCTGGCGGGCGGCCTGGGCGTGCTGACGCTGGCGGTGGGCCACCGGGCTCTATCGCAGCACGCGGCCCGGGCGGCGGCGGGGGCGGCCAAGAAGGAGTGAGTGGAAGAAAAATGTCATCACCCCCCCCCCCTCGGTTGTTTTTTTACACCACGCCGCCCCCCCAACACCCACCCACCTCTCTCTCTCTCTTCAACTCTAATCATTCAATTGTGCGCCCCCGACACCACGTCGTACGGCACGGTCGTGAACCGCTCGCCCGCCTGGTCGGTGGCGGGGTCCATGTCTCTCTCCATCAGCTCCTTCAGCACCATGACGGGCAGGCCAGGCGACCCGTCCCCGATGACCGCGCCGTCCCACCGCACGATGGGTGCCAACTTGAGTGTGGTGCCCATGGCGAACGCGTACTTGGCGGCGTGGGCTTCGACCACGGTGAAGGGGCGGCGGGAGATGGTAGAGACGACCGCCCGCAGGTCGGCCGACCAGTCGAGCCACTGTTGAATGGGGGGGGGGGAGGGGGGGGGGGGTTGGGTGGTGAGCAAAGAAAGTGGTTAGCGCGCGCCGCCCAACACACACCAGTGTGTGTGTCTGGGGGGGCTCTTGCTTCTCTTTCTCTCAAGGCGGCGGCCGCAAAAGGGAGCGGTCAGGTCATTTTTAAACGATCGGAATCAGGGGCGGGTGTTTGAGGTCCGCCCAAATCTCATACGAAAGATGGTGATTAGAATTGGATCTGTTTGTGGTTGACTCATCTTTCCGCAACCCGGGGCGCGTGCAAATGCCGAGAGAGAGAGAGAAAGGGACAGAGGAGAAGGAGCGGGCGGCAGGCCTGCAGGGGACGGGTGCGTGCTGTCGTTTCTGGCGCGCCACCCCCCCCCCCACCACTCCATGCCTCTCTCTCTCTCTCTCTCTCCCCCTCTCCACTGTTTCTGTACCTCGGGCAGCAAGTCCAGGACCCGCTGGGCCGTCACGCCCGGCAGCGCCCGGTCCCAGGGCGGGATGACCAGCTCCCCGCCCGCGGTGATGATGCCGACGGACGCGTTCACCCCGTCCGTGACGACCCCCGTGGCCGGGTCCGCGAGGATGGCGAGGTCAAAACCGGCGGCCTCGGCCTCCGCCTGGGCCAGCGCATTGCGCAGGTAGTTTGTGGATTTGATGCCCGCCGCCCAGGCGTCGGGCGGGGCGACACACTTGGCCGTGCACACGGTCAGACCGTCCGGGTCGCCTTCCAGCGTCATGCCGCCGCCCGGCGCCCCGGCGCCCGGCCGGGGCGTGTAGACGGCGACGTGGAGGGAAGGGCGCCGGCATTCGGCGGGGGAGAGCGCGTACCCGCCCCGCCCCGCGCCCAGCCACAGGCGCACGTGCCCGTCCATCACCCGGGCCGCGGCCGCCGTCTCCAGGACGACCCGGCGCACCTGGGCCCGGGAGAAAGGCAGGGCCAAGCCCGCGGCCGCCGCGGAGGTGAAGAAACGGGCCAGGTGGGCGTCCAGCATGAAGATGCGCCCCTCGATGATGGCGGCCGTGTCAAAGACGGCGTGCCCCCGGTGCACGCCGTGGTCGTCCGCCGCGACCACCATCAGGGCGGGCTCCGTGATGACGCCGCCCAGGTCGGAGGAGTAGAGGGCCTTGAACCGGTCGGCGTCGTCCGGGTGGACGGCGGCGACGAGCGCGTCCAGGATCTGTGTAACAAAGAGGATGAGAGAGAAAATTTGAGCGAGGGGTTGGCGGCGGCGGCTGTGTGTGTGGGGGTCGAGCGCGCCCCCCCATCTCGCCTCCTCTCTCCAACTCCCTCTCGATTCTCATCATACCTGGTGAGGCGCCAGGACGACCGTCGGCACAGTCACATCACCGTACGCCTTGGCGGGCGGGTCGATGATGAAGCCGGGGCCGCCGACGGCCGAGGAGGAGAGGGAAGTGGTGGCGGCCGCGCCAGTTGTGGCACGGGAAGAAGCATGGTGGTGGAGGCGTGCAGGGGGGCCCGCGGTGGAAGTGCCCGGCTTTGCGAGACGAGCCCCAGCGCGGCCCTGGATGGGCAGGCGGGTGGCGGGCATTGGTGTGTGTGGGGGCCGTGTGTGTGGTTGTGGCGTCGGACGGAGAGAAAAAAAAAATGGTGCGAATGGGCCCACTCCATTCAATGAGTCACAACTCTTTTTTTCTCATCTTTTTTGTCCGCACACAGCCCAGCCCGCCAACGAGATGCCCCTCTTCGCCGCCGCACCTCACCCGCGCGCCCTGTGCCTGATCAGCCGCCCGGCACGCCCAGCGCCGCCCCGGCCTTGCGCCGCCCCATGCCCGCGCCTCCTCCTCCCGCAACCGCTGGCAGCGAGCGGGCCGGGCGACGCCGCCCCTCCTGCCGCGGCGACTGCCGAGGATGAGGAAGATAAGGAGGCCGGTGCCTTCGATGGCTTGCTTCCAGAAGAAGACTTTGAGGTGCGTGTAGTTGGTAGGCGGGTGGCTTCCCCCACCGTGGCCGCAAGCGTTTTTTGCAGGCGACGCCGTCAACCTAGCCAAAAGACAAACGAGCCGTGCGTTGTTCCCCTCCCTCTCTTGCCTTCCGACGGACGGGCATCACACCAACACACACACCCTCCATCACAACTCACCACATCCACATAATCGGTCCAGGTCCCTGGGACGTCCAACGATTCCATGACCTCCAACACGGCCCTGGGCCGGGCGGTCGGGTCGGCGTGCGAGGAGCTAGCCGACCTGGCGGCGCTGGAGACGGAGGCGGCCGACGCGGCCGCGTCCCTGCTGTTGAAGCTCGGTTACCGGGTGTCCAAGGAGGCGGCCGTCACCGGGAAGGGCGAGGGAGGCGAGGGAGCAGGTGACTGAGGGGCGGTGAAAGAAAGTGGGGTGGTTGTGTGAGGTGTGAGAGAGAGGACTTGTTACCTCAATTTTTTCGTGTGTGTTTTGTGCTCGACAGGCATTCTTTTTATCGACGGGGGCCGTCGAGGGAAAAAAGGCCCCGCTGACCGCGGCCCCATCCCCACCGCACACATGGCGCTTTTCGCCGCCCACGCGGCCAACCTGTGCGCCACACTCGTGGCGTGGCTCCTGTTTCACAAGTGAGCAAAGATAGTAGAAAGGAGAAAGAGCAGGGACAAAACCAAGGCGAAACTTTTTTCTCAACCTCTCTCTCTCTCTCTCTATTCCATTCCGTTCCGGCTTCCCTTGGTATAGGCTCAACGCCGCCGCCCGCTGGCTGGCCACCGTCCGCTTCTTCCGCGTCCCCAGCGCAGGGCCCAATGAGCAAGGCCTGGGGTCGGCCGCCCAGATCGGGGTCGTCCCCCTCTCCCCCGCGGCCGTGCGGGCCATCGCCTTTTTCAGCGAGTGGGCCGCGTCCGCGTCCCTCCTCGCCGTCCTTTTCGCCAACCTGGCCGTGTGCGGGGTGCGTGGTTCGTACGGCCCGGCCGCGGTGGCAGGCGGCCTGGCGGCGGCGGCGGGGTTGGGCGCCCTCGCGAAGGCAGAGGCGGACACCGTCAGCGCGTTGCGGCGAGGCGTGGGGCCGTCCGTGGGGGTGGGCGCGGCCGTCGGCTTGGCCACCGCGGCCGCCCTGACGCTCTGTGGCCGGTCCTCGACGCCCGGCTGGGTGCCGGACATCGGCCTGGCCGCCGGCGCCGCCGACCTGTCCGCGTGCGTGGCGGCCATCAACCCCGAACTGACGGCGGCGGTGCCGCCCGCAGCGCTGGCCGGGGTGGTCGGCGTGGCGGCCGCCGGCGCGGCCGCCCTCCTCCCGCCAGCGGCCGCCCGGGCTGTCCGGTCCGGGGAACTGGTCTCCCGCCCGCCGGCCTGGGGCGCCGACATGCTGCGCGCGGGCCCGACCGCCCGGGCGGCCGTCGGCGCTGCCCTGGCTTGCCCGCTCCTGACCGCCCTGCTGTGGTGCCCGCCCGCTGCCGCCGTCTGGGGCCTGGCCGGCGACCGCCTGGCAACCGCCCAGGCGGCATCGCTGGTCTTGCAGGGTGCCTTGCTGGCTGCGGCCGCCCGCCCCCTATTCGCGGGCCACCTGGGCTCCGCCCTGACGGTCTGGTACACACGTAAGCACGGCCTGGTGGGCGGGTTGCGGGGGAAGCAGCAGAATGCCGCGGCGGCCGCGGCCGCGGCTGCAACAGAGCATGCAGCCGGCGCACGCGCGGGCGAGCTCGCCCGCCTGGCGTCCCGGGTGGTACTCTACTTTGCGGGCAAGGCCGCGCTCCAGGTCGCCGCCCCCGCCGCCCTCTTCAGCGGGTGCGGCGCGCTGGCACTGCACGGCCTGCTGAGCCCGCCGGGCCTCCCGGGCGGTGCCGCGGCCAGGGCGGTCGGCCTGGGCGTCGGCGGCGCGTCCGCCTTGATTTGGGCGGCCTGCGTGGCCTGGCACCTGATGCTCTTCCGCATTGGCTACCTGACGGATGTGCCGGCCGCGAGGGTGGGGGCGTGAGTGGAGAAGGGAGCGTGCGTTGACTCTTTCTTCTCGATTTTGTGCAGGCGCTCCCCTCGGAGCGGGCATGGGGGTGGGGGTGTGACTGTTGAAGTTATTTCACTCTACTCTCTCTGGGAGGTCGCGCCATGGCCTGCGAGGTCGCGCCGGCCATCGATGGCAGAGGCAGGCGCCTCCTCACGACGTCAGCCGTCCCAGCAGGGGCACTGCTCCACGAGGAAGAGCCGTGGGCGGCCGTGCCGTACGAGCTCGCTGCGACGTGCGCATCCTCTTTTGCGACCGCCTCCACAACCCGCCGCCTCCTCGTCTGCGGGCGGTGCAGGGTCGCCCGCTACGCCGACCGGGCCGCCCAGAAGGCAGACTGGCCCGCGCACAAGCCCGAATGTGCGGCCCTCACGGGCTCGGCGCCCCGCATCCCGTCCCCAACCGTCCGCCTGGCCGCCCGGTGCCTCTGGCGGGCTGCCGCCGCCCGGTCCTCGCCCGCCCCGCTGGACGCCCTGGAATCGCATTGGGGCGACCTGCCTGTCGGCCGGCAGGCCCTGTTCGCGCACATGGCATACCTGACCCGCCGGTTCATGAGCTGCGGGCGGCAGGATGGTGGAGGGGAGGGCGACGAGGACGAGGCCGGAGAGGCGGCGGACGGGGGCGTGGGCACAGTTGGTCCTCCGCCCCTGCCCCCCCTCCCGCTCATCGCCCGGCTCCTCGCCCGCCTGGCCGTCAACGCGCACACCATCACGGGCGGGGACGGGCTTGACCGTGTGGGCCTGGGCCTGTACCCGGGCCCGGGCGCGATGGCCAACCATGGCGAACCGCCGTCCGCCGTCCAGGCGTTCAGTCGGGGGGGGGGGGCGCTCCAACTGCGGGCGCTGCGGGCGTTGGCCCCCGGCGAGGAGGTCACGATCGCGTACAGCGATGCCGCCCGGCCCCGCCCCGCCCGGCGGGCCGCGCTGGTGGAGGGTTACTGCTTCGACATCGACGGCGGCGTGGACGGTGCACTGCAACCCGGCCCTCCAGAGGTGGGAGCCGAGTGGAGGTCTCCCGGCGGGGGCGTGGTCGCCTCCGCCTCGCCCGCCCGCCCGCCCTGTGTGGCGGGCGACCCGGAGGTATGCATGGAGTTGGTGGGGCCGGACGGATCGGTCATCGCTGGCGGCGGCGCTGTTGCCTGGCTGGAGGCGGCGAGGGTGAGCGAGGCTGACGACGCGGCGGCCAGTTTCCTGCTGGAAGAAGGCGGCGAGGGCTGTGAGCGCGGGCAGGCGCGCCCGCCGTCTCCTCCGGTGTGCCGGGTCGTGGCGTGGGGCGCCTGGGCGGCCGATTCAATGGCCCTGGCCCGCGTGGCGACAGCCTTGGCGGCGGCCGAGCGGGCGGCCGACGCAGTGGAGGCCGCGCTAGACAACGCTGCCGAGCGCGCGGCCGGCGCGGTGGAGGCGGCGCTGGACGGCGCTGCCTCTGCTGCTGCTACTGGGGCGCTCGGCGCGGCTGACGCGGGGGCGGCCGCCTTGGCGGCGCTGTCCACGTCCGGCGGCCCTGCCCCCGGCCCGGCCCACTTCACGGTCGGCCGCCTGGCGGCGTCAACCCTGCGCGCCGCCCTGGCGGCCAAGGCCTTTCCGCGAGCCCTGGCCGCCGCCCGCGCGGCGACGCCCTTGCTGGACGCCGCCCTGCCCGCCCCGGCCCCCGTGCGGGCCCACCTGTGCGCTGTGCGGGCCAAGCTGGCGGCGTGGGCGGGCGGCGAGGAGGGCGTGGGCGGGGGCGGGAGCGGCGGTGCTCACCACGCGCTCGATGTTGAAGCCCTCGCCGCGGCTGGGCAGGCCGTGGCCGCCCTGCGCATTTGCTCGCCGGCCGCGCCCGCCCGGGCGGAGTTGGAGGCTTTAGCCGGGAATTTGAGGGCGGAGGCTGCGGGGCGGGCGAGGCGCGCCGCGGCGTTAGAGCTGTAGAGAGAAACACACACACGAAAAACGTCCTGCAGGGGGAGGTCTCGCTCCATCACATCCCCAACCTTCCTCCTCCTCTCACGCGATCCGCTTCCTCGCCAGGGGCACCCGCCGGCTCAGGTGCAGCCGCTCCGCCGGGCTGGGCGCCCGGGTCGTCCCGTCCGGCATCGCCACATACGGCGCCAGCGCCCCCCGGGACGCCCCCGCCTTCTTGCCCCGCCGCCCCACCCGCCCGGCCCCGCCGCCGTCCAGGGGGGTGACCACCAGCCCCCACCCGCCAGCCGGCCGCCTGGGCGAGGCCTGGCCCGCCGTGCTGCCCCGGGTCACCAGGCCGCCTGCCGCCCCCGCCCCGTGCGAGTAGGCCAGGCGGGCCTCGAATTCGGCGACGGCCCGGGCTTCCTGGACGGCCGCGGCGGCCGCCTCGGCGGCGGGGAGGTCGGATTCCTCTGGCTCCGCCTCATTCGTCGCGTGCCCGCCGGCCGCCGCCCCCCCCCCCTCCACCGCCGCCAGCACCTGGAAGCGCGGGTAGCGGGGCAGGGCGACGACGTGGCGTTCGCCAGGGGCGGTCAGACGGTCGGCGTGCCAGACGCCGTGCACAAAGTCGGCGGTGCCCGGGGCGGGTGCGGGGGCGCCGGTGCCGGCGTCGGCGGCCGCGACCGCGGCCTCGGCCGCGTCGGCCGCGGGCGCTGCAGGCTGCTCCTCGCCGCCCGCCCCCTCCACTTCCTCCTCCTTCTCGCCGCCGCCCTTTTCACTTGCCTTGCTACCACTGGCCCGGGCGGCGGCCAGGCGCTCCCTCCGAGCAGCCACCGACGCCAGGGCGGCCCGGGTCACGCCGGCCGTGTCCAGGCCGCCATTGAAAACAAAGTGGACGGGGTCGCCCGGGCAGGACGGCACGCCACTGTCCAGCAGGGCGGCCTCCTTCCTTTTCAGGGCCAGGATGGCCAGCACCCGCTGGCGCCGCACCCCGAACGCGCGGGCCAGGGTGGGCACGGACGCCCCCGCGGCCGCCATGGCCGCCATCGCGGCCTTGGCGTCCTCGGACAGCAGGGCGGCCGCCTCGCCGCCCGGCGCCCGCCCGCCCGTCGTGTCAAACGCCCACCAGGCAGCCGCGATGGCCGGGTCCTCGCCCAGGAGCTGCCACCCGGGCGCGCCCTCGCCGGCCGCGTTGATGATGGGCAGGGGGACCGTGTCGCCGTACTCGTCTAGCGGGGCGGGGGTGCGCGGGACGGAGGGCGAGTCGTAGTGCCCACCGCCGCCGCCGCGGAAGGAGGGTCGGCCCGATCGGCCTCGGCTGGCGGCGAAATTGCCGTCCGCCTGGTCACTCCCGCCCCGCCCACCACGCCCGCCTGAACCAGGTGGGCGCCCGCGCGGGCGGCCGCTGGGCTGACGCGGGCCGCCCTCGCCCTGGGCAGAGGTCGAGGGGCCGTCGCCGGCCCCGCCCGTGCCCGTGCCCGCGCCGGCGGCCGTGCTGCGGAATGCCCGGACCAGGAGGAGAGGGGCCGCCGTGGCTGACGGCCTGCGCAGACTTTTGGTGGCGGCCAGGAGGAGGGTGGACGCCATTGGTGTGTGTGAATCAGGAGAGAGACAGGGGGACAAGCGGCCCGCACCTCTTCTCTGCCCGCGCACGCGAAGAGAAAAAGAGAAAGAATGAAGAGGGGGGGCGTGAGCGCGGTCTCGCTTCACACGCGGCGGGGTCGGCGAAAAAAAACCCACCGCCGAGGCGTCCGCGTCATCCGCCCGTGGAGAGCGGCCACCCCATCTCGCACGCCCTTCCCATCCCGCCAGGACCGAACCCACTCATCGCTCGACCCGCCTCACCCGGTGGCGCCCGCCCCTCCCAGGCCAGCGGCCGGCGACGGCGAAACCCTCACGCAAATTTGCCCCGACGCGGCTCGCACACAAACGGTCCCTCTCCCGCATGTCCCGCCCGGACCTGGGCTACGCGCCCCTGCCCAGGTAACGGCCTACCGCGCGCTCAGGATAGGGCGGGGCATCTACCACCAGCACACCTCCGAACCGAGATGGCCGCCGCACGCACACACACGGAGGAGGGTAGAGAGAGCAGCAATTCAGTCCCCGTCGTCGCGCGCTCTCCTCATCCACGGAACCCGACCTCTCTCTCTCTGGTTCTCTTTTCCCTCCATGACGTACACAGCAGCGCCCAACCACCGCCCTACATCGCCGCCGACGATGGCGACGACGACTCCGACGCCTCCAGCCTCCTGGAATCCCTGCTCCTGGGCCGCCGCCGGGGCGGCCTGGACCGCGCCTCCACCTCTTCGCTGGGCGACCACGACCACCACCCGGCCTCCACCCACCCTGCCGACGTGCGCTGGCGGGCCCTGGCGGCCACCGACCTGGACGCCTTCCTCGCCCGCGTCTACCGGTACTGGGATGAAAATGGACTGGCCGTCATCGTCACGTCCCGCCTGCTCAACCTGGCCGCCCTGGCCTTCACGGCCGCCTTTTCAACGCTGGCCTTGCTGGTTGTGCGCTGGGACCGGCTGGGGGCGCCCTGCATCCGGGACGGCACCTGCGACATCGCCGCCGCCGCCCTGGACTGGCACCCTTTCAGTGGCCCTGGCAAGCCCACGCCCTGGGCGGTCGGGTGCGGGGCGTACCTGGGCGCGTTCGGCCTGTACTGGGCGGGTGCGGCGACGCACGTGGCGGTCGACCTGGTGGCCACGCTGAGCGTCGCCCGTTTTTACCGGTCGGTGTTGGGCCTCTCCGAACGGCAGATCGTGGCGGTCCCCTGGGCGGAGGTCGCCAGGCGCATCGTGGAAGCCCAGCGCAGCGGGCGCCTGGTGCTGGTCGCGGGGCCGCCCGGTGGAAGGCCGGTCATTTTGACGGAGGCCGACCTGGTCTCTCGCATCATGCGCCGCGACAACTTTCTGATCGCCCTGTTGGGCGCGGGCGTCCTCGCCCTGACCCCACCCCGCCCGGGCCCCGCCCTGGCCACCCTGCCCCTGCCCGCCTGGCTGGCTGAGGCAGGGTGGTTTGGCGAGCCGGCTGCGCCCTCCTCCCTCACGATCCGCCTCCCCCCGCTCGGCCCCCGCCGCCCTGCCCTGCCCCGCGTCCTCGAGTGTAACCTGCGCGCCTGCGTGCTGGACCCGCTGTTCGGGGGCGGGGACACCATCCGCCCGGCCGTCGCGGCCGACCCGGCCGCCCTGGCCGCCCGCTTCCGGCGGGCGGCCCTGCTGAACGTGCTGGCCGCCCCCTTTGCCGCGCTCTTCCTGTCCACCTGGGGGTTCATGCGCCATGCCGAGCGGTTCTACCACCACCCCTCCTCCGCGGCCGCCCGGCGGTGGAGCCCGCTAGCCTACTGGGCCCTGCGGGAGGTGAACGAGCTGCCTCACTATGTGGACCACCGCCTGGACGGGGCGGCGGGGGCGGCGGAATGGTACGTCTCGCAGTTTCCGTCCCACGCGGCCGCCCACGTCGCGCGGTTTGTGGCCTTTGTGACGGGCTCCCTGGCCGCCCTCCTCCTCCTAGCCGCCGCCTTGGATGACCGCCTGCTGGAAAGCCCCCTGTATGGGCGCCACGTCGTCTGGTGGGTGGCGGGGCTGGGCCTGGTCCTGGCCGCTGCCCGGGGCGTGGCGGGGGACGGGCCGGCCGCGGAGGCCGGGTCGCGCGCGCCCGAGCCGGAGCGCGCCTTGGCGGCCGTCTCGGCGGCCACCCACTACCGCCCCCGCCACTGGCGTGGGCGGGCGCACGCCCGGGAGGTGCGGGGCGAGGTGGGGCGCCTGTTCCGGCACAGGGCGGCCCTCTTTGCCCAGGAGGTTGGGGCGGTCGCCCTCGCGCCGGCCCTGCTGTGGTGGGCCCTCCCCGCCTGCGCGCCCGCCGTGTGCGCCTTTGTGCGGGAGCACACGGTGCACGTGCCGGGGGTGGGCGATGTTGTCGCCCTGGCGGCGTGGGGTGGTGAGGGCGGAGGGGAGGCGGCGGCGGCGGCGGCCACGCCTGTAGAGGGAGCGCGCGCCTCGGCTGAGGCCGGCCCTGCCCCCCCTCCTCCCGCCGCCCGGGCGGCCTCCCGCCGCCAGGGCAAGCTGGACGCGTCAATCGTCTCCTTTGGGGCGGCCTACCCGACCTGGTGCCCCCCCGCAGGCAGCGCGGCGGCGCGGCTGCTAGCCGCGGTCGCCGCGCGGGTGGGCGGCGGGGGTGGGGGAGAGGGCCCCGCTCCCCCTCCTCCTCCCCCTGCCGCCGCCGCCGCGCCCGGCGGCGTCAACCCGGCCGCCGCGGCCGCGTCCACCTGGACGGCCTGGGGCTGGGCAGCTGGGGGTGGCATTGGGCACCTCGGCCCGCACGGTGGCGGCGGCGCGGCCAAAAGCGGCGCGGCCACTGCCGCCGTCCACCACCCGCCTGCTGCTGGCCAGGCGGCGGCCTTTGGGCTCGCCCCGGCCGCCGCCGCGGACGACCACGGCCGCATCGCCCTGTGCCACCTGGCCCTGCAGTCCCTGTACGACGAGCAGGATGCGGCGGCCGCCCGAGGGACGGGCGGGGCGGCCCGGGAGGTGGTGGCGTGGCCGCCGGAGGAGGGGGAGCGGGCCGGGGCGGGCGCGGCAGAGGCGCCCGTGGCGACCTCCGCGCGACTGCCGCACCACCCGCCCGCCTCCGCCCCGCGCCCCACCCCGCCCAGCGCCGCGTCGCCCGCCTGGCCAGGCTCACACATAGCAGACAGCCTCCACAGGGAGCACGAGCTGGCGACGGTCGCCTCCTGGAGCGGCGGCGGCGGCGGCGGTGGCGGTGGGGGCGGGCCAGAACACGGCCCCGGGCGGCGGGCCGGGTGCGTGGGGGTCTCCCCAGGCACCCCCTCCCCGCCGTGCGGCGGCGCCTTCCTCACCGCCCCGAGCGCCGACGGCGGGCTAACGTCTGCCGACCCGGGCCTGGTCATGCCGCCCCCGCCCTCTCCTCCACCTCCTCCTCCAGGTGACTGGGGCGGCGGCAGCGGGGGCGTGTTTGGGGCGCCCTCCGACCTGGGTGGCAGCGGCAGCGGGGCGTCCTCTGGGCATGCCGCCGCCGCCGCCGCGGCTGCCGCTTCGTGGAGCGCCCCGCCGCCGCCGGACCTGGGCTTGGAGGGTACTGGGCAGCGCCAGGGGTGGGGCCGCAACGACGGCGGGCCGCCGGACCTCATCTGAGTCGAGAAAACAGAGAGAGAAAAAAAGGCTGCTGGTGTGTTGACTGCTTTTTATTCATTTTCCTTTTTCCACGCGCCCGATCCTAAATCTAAACAGCACAATGCCTCCCGTCCGGGATGTCACCTCTATCGCGGACCTGGACGCCGCGCTGGCCAAGGCGCCAGCGGTGCGTGTGCTCGGATAGCGTGCGCCTCTCTCCCCACCAAAAAAAGTGCGCGCTTCGCATTTGTTTTCTCTCTCTCTCTCTCACGACTCTCTCTCCTACACACACAGGCTGCGCTCAATTTCTGGGCGGCCTGGTCCGAGCCGGGGAAGGCCATGGACGCCGTCTTTGATGCCCTGGCCGACGATTATGCCGGGGCCGCGTTTTTGAGGGTGAGATTGAAGACGTCGGGGCGCCGCTCCCTTTCCCTGACCGCTCGAGAAAAAAAACCTTCCCTTTTCCTCTCTCTCTTTCTCTCTCTCTCACACGTACACTCGCCATCAGGTCGAAGCCGAGGCTGACGCCCTCTCCCCCGCCACCGAGCGGTACGCCATCACCGTCGTCCCCACCTTTATCTTTGTCCGGGGCGGGACCGTGGTGGGGCGGGTGGAGGGGGCGGACGCGCCGGGGCTGGCGGACGCGGCCGCGGCCCACCTCGCGTCGGCTGCTGCTGCTGCCGCCCCTGCCGCCGCCACGCCGCCCCCGCCCCCGCCCCCGCCCGCCCCGCCTGCCCCCGTCCTCGATGGCGCCGCGAAGGCCCGCCTGCAAGCCCTGGTCAAGTCAGCGCCCGTCATCCTGTTCATGAAGGGGTCGCCCGACGCGCCCCGGTGCGGCTTCTCCAGGCGCGTGGTGGCCGCCCTCCAGGCCTCGGCGATCCCGTTCGCCGCCCACGATATCCTGGCCGACCCGGACGCCCGGGAGGGGCTGAAGGCCATGATGGACTGGCCGACCTTCCCCATGCTGGTGGCGGGCGGGGAGCTGGTGGGCGGGTGCGACATCGTCGAGGAGCTTGCCGCGAGTGGAGAACTGAAAAAGGAGGTCGAGGCGGCAGGGGGTGGGTGATGGGAGGAAGGGGGGCGGGGGGTATAGTGCCAAAAGGAATGTTTGTTGGTCGGACGGTCGGGTCTATCTCTTAACAGGGGGCGCAGCGCGCACGTGTGGGGCGTGGAGTGAAGGGGGGGGGGGCAGAGTCGCAGCGCGGGGACGGGAGAAGAGGTGCAGGGTTTTCCGCTCTCGCGCGCGCCGACAGCAATTCACAGTTTTTTTCGGGCTTCCCCTTTCGCGCCGGGCACGCGCCACACACGCGCACTCGCCCGGACGCGCGCTCCAATGGACCGCCCTGCGCATCCGCCGCCGCTCCCACACGATGGCGCCGACGCTGCCGCCGCCGGCCCTGCCACTGCTGCCGCGTTGCCCCCGCTCCCGCCTGGCATCTCTTCCCACCCCCCTTACACCCCGCGCACCATCCTCATCACGGGCGGGGCCGGCTTCATCGGGTCGCACGTGGCCGTGCGTCTGGCGACCCGGTACCCGCAGTACAAGGTAAAAAGTAGAAGAGAGAGAGAGAGCAATTGGGAGTCAGTTTTCTTTCTTCTCCTTTTCTTGTTCAATCTTCGACCCCTCCTCCATCCATCACATCATTTTTCATTTTTCATTTCTCATTTAGATCGTCGTCTTCGACAAGCTCGACTACTGCGCCTCCCTCCACAACCTGGACGCTGTCCGCGGCCGCCCTAACTACAAGTTCATACGGGGCGATATCCAGAGCGGGGACCTGGTGGCGTACGTCCTGGCGACCGAACAAGTCGACACGGTCATGCACTTTGCGGCCCAGACGCACGTGGACAACTCGTTCGGCAACTCCCTGGCCTTCACCCTGACCAACGTCTACGGCACGCACGTTTTGCTGGAGGCCTGCCGGGCGGCGGGACCCGGCGCCATCCGGCGGTTCATCAACGTGTCGACGGACGAGGTATACGGCGAGGGCTCGGTCGGCGCGGCGGTCGGGCTGGGCGAGGCCGCGTCCCTGGAGCCGACCAACCCGTACTCCGCCGCCAAGGCGGGCGCCGAACTGATCGCGCGCGCGTACGCGACGTCCTACCGCCTGCCGGTGGTGACGACGCGGGGCAACAACGTGTACGGGCCCGGCCAGTTCCCGGAGAAGCTGGTCCCCAAATTCACGCTGTTGGCGGCCCGGGGCGCGCCGCTCCCCGTCCACGGTGACGGTGGGGCCACCCGGTCCTACCTCTTCATCGCCGACGTCGCGGAGGCGTACGACGTCATCCTGCACAGGGGCGCGGTCGGCGAGGTGTACAATGTGGGGACCCAAAAAGAGCGGACGGTGCTGGACGTGGCCCGCGACATTGCGGCCATCTTTGGCGGGGGTGGCCCCGGCGGCGGCGGCGGGGGCGGCGGCGGCGCCGGGCTGGCGGAGGAGGCGGGCCGCGCGCGCGGTGGTGGCGAGGACGGCGCGCCTGGCGGTGGTGGTCGGGCTGCCGGCGCCAACGGCGCGCCCCACCCCCCTCTCCCGACCATCACCCACGTCCGGGACCGGGCCTTCAACGACCGCCGCTACTTCATCTGCGACGCCAAGCTCGGGGCGCTGGGGTGGCGGGAGGCGACGCCGTGGGCGGACGGGCTGCGGGCGACGGTGCGCTGGTATGCCGCCCACGGCCCCGGGTCGGGCCACTGGGACGATGGCGATGTGGAGGCCGCCCTGGCGCCGCACCCGGTCTTGCACTCGCACCTGGGGGGCGGGGCGGCGGGGGGGCCGGCCTGGGGGTGGCCGGGCGGGCCGCCCTCCCGGCCGCCCAGCCGGGTCGGGTCGGGCGTGTGGTTGGCCGAGGGCACGTGAGGGGGCCTAGTTTTTGTTTTCTTTTTCAGCAACACATTTTTTCTTCTCCCTCCATCCCTTTTCTCATCTCCCGTCCCTGTCTAACGCCACTCTCCACCACCATCACCGCTCCCCAAGCGAGAAGTCGGCCCGGCTATAATACTCCGCCAGCAGGCGGTAGACGTAGGAGGGCGTGTACCCGCCCGTGTCGGTGACGAAGAGGGCGATGAGCTCTGGGGGCACATAGTCCCGCCGGGGCGCGTGCACGTGCAGGGGCGGGGCGGGGCCGCCGGGGGCGGGGTGCGCGGCCCCGCCTCCTCCTACTCCCCCGCCTGCCGCCGGGTTGAAGGGCCCGGACCCGCCACCGCGGCGGAGGGGGGAGAAACCGCCGCCACAGCCCCCCAGGCTGTCGCCCGCCCAGCCGGCCCCAGACACGCCGGGCGCGGCGACGTAGGCGTACGGGAGCACGTCGGCGGGCGAGCCAAAGTCGTTGAGGGCGAGGGCCGGGTCGTGCGGGAAGAGCGGGGAGAGCTGGTGCATACCGACCAGGACAACCAGGGGCGCGGCGTGGCGGGCTGCGGCGAGGGCCAAGAGGTGGGCGCCGGAAGGCGCGAGGACGCCCCCGTTGGCCAGCAGGGCGGCCGCGCCAAGGAGCACCTTGTTGGCCCGGGAGGCGACCGCGAAGATCGCCGAGTCCGCGATCAGGGTGGTTGACACGCCCGCCCGGGCCAGGGCGGCCGCCGCGGCGTGCCCCGACGCCGGGCAGGCCCCCTCCGCGACGACGACCTGGAAATCCCGTTTCTTGGACGCCTCGATCAGGAAGCGCTGGACGGTGCGGCAGGCGCCCAGCGTGAGGACGACCTCGTTCGCGTGGACGTGGTCCCCCGCCCGCAGCGCGATGTTGCCGTCCATCTCACCCAAGTCGTCGATGAGTTCGTTGAGGGCGTCCAGGACGCCGGCCTTGCCGCCCCAGGGCGGGCGCCGCCCGCCCCGGGGCGGGCGGGTGTGGGTGGGTTGGCGGTGGGCGGGCGCGGCGCCGTCGCCGTCGCCGCTGGCGCTCGCGTCGCTGCCGCCGCCCTCCTCACCACCCTCCCCGTCCTCGTCCTCAGAGGAGCCGCCGGGCGTGGCAAAGGCGGGCGGTGGCGGCGGCGGGGCGGTGGACGCGGCGGCGGTGGGCGAGTGCGGGGGGCCGCCACCACCCGGTGGGAGCGCGCGGGCGGGGGGGGGGGGGGCCCCCGCCGCCGG
>Ga0315287_10000799_pt1 | contig 27993 bp, 24 predicted proteins | sample YL17G11_0_MG_FD_205037 | JGI IMG/M metagenome (GOLD analysis project Ga0315287, IMG submission 205037) | Sediment microbial communities from Yellowstone Lake, YNP, Wyoming, USA - YL17G11_0 | ecosystem: Environmental > Aquatic > Freshwater > Lake > Sediment | place: USA: Wyoming | collected... | reverse complement strand
GTGCCGGATTCCGGCTCCCGCGCATCCATGCGCTACTCACCACTCAATCGGCTGCACGGGTATCGGCGATGTCTGCTGCAGATAGTAATAGCCGGCGCTTGAATACTTCCATGCGCATGGGTCTTCGACAAAGCCAGCTCTGACCGGGTTGTTATGCATATACTCAAGCTTCTGGCGAAAGAACGGCTGTGTGTGGACTTGCTCGGGATGGAACTCATCCTGCCAGACCTTTATGATGGCGCGCCTGGGATCGGCCTCTCTGAAGGCATCCAGCCACAAAATCCGTCCATCTGCCTGGAGCATGGGAGCGATCAGGCGTGAGGTGTAGCCTTTCATGTCCCTGATGACATCGGAAATGCGCCCCTCGTCTTGAGATGCCGTCAAATGGAAGTGGTTCGGCATCAGCACGTAGCCGTGGACTATCAGCCCCTTTGATTGCGAGCAGAAGGTAAGGCTGTCGGCGATGATGCGGAAGTAGTCGTCCCTATTGAAGATCGGCAGCCAGTCTGTCACGGTGATCGTTATGAAATGGGGATAGGCCCCATCGTATACTTTGAACCGCTGTGGCATGTGTCTCACCTCCGCGGATTTGGTTCGACCGGCTGGCGGGGATGTCCTTCTTTTGTTGCTTTCGCATGTTCATCAGCGGGCGTTGGTGGGGTGCGGAGGGCTGCACGGCGCATGGATGCGCGGGAGGGGAAGTCCGGCACATGGATGTGCCGGACTATCGGCTATCAAGATGTGCCGGACTATCGGAGACTATCAAATTGTGAAGATGTGCCGGACTATCAAGGATCCACACCAACTATATCTGCGTTCACGAGCGCACGCCAATTCGCCGGGCGGATGGTTTGTGCGGAGGTGCCACTGCCGGGGCTTCCCCTGCGGCTGCGAGCTCTTCAGGCCCGATACGAGCGAGGTGAACCATTTCGTCCGCGAACCACGCTAGACTCAGGAACTCACATGGTAGGCGATGGAAGAAGTGCCGTGATATGGCAATCCAGTCTTCCTCTGAGTCAGCATATTCGATAACGAATGCAAGGTCTGGGTCATCTGTCTCTGACAGTAGCAAGCCGTGGGACGCGAGCCTGGCAGCCAAGAGTGAGAGGTCTGCTAGCACCACAATGAAGAGATTGCCAGCGTAGAAGTCGTAAACCGCTTGCGAGTCATCTATAGAAAGCACATAGGGCGTGTAGGCCACGTTATTGTACTTCATCTCGCTTATGAAGAATGCTGCGTATTGCCCCGTCGTCAGTCTATCGCGTAGCTCGGCTTCTAACACGGCCTCCATGTCAAAGCTCGGCGCTCTCTGCCCAGCTACTACGAAGTAGTGGAGCCCGTCCTCTGGGGTCATGCCGTGCCTCCGACCGGCATACGAGTCCCTGATCAGATCGTTGAGACCCCTTCTGTGGTGGCTTTCTTGGCTGTGCACGGATCTCCGCTGGACTGTCCAGTCGGTACGCCCATACAGATTCGTTGTCTTATCGGTGAGAAGGTAGTTGCATAGTCCCTCAAGACATGCCTTCTGCCTATTTGTCCGCCGGTTCGTCAGGGTACTCGCTTTCACCTCAATGAGTATTCCTTGGCGACTGTCGTCCGCCACAGTGATGTCCCCGTACCTGAGGCAGTTGGTGAGATCATTCAAGATGGCGACGTGACCAGCCCTGAACAGTTCTCTGAGGCACCGGCGTTCAATGCGTGCTCCCGCCTTGCCGGAGATGAAGCCGGATGACTCACGGAAGGCCATCGGCTTGATGTCCCATTTGTCCAAATACACGAACGCCAATGCATCAGCAACGCTTCTCAGTATGCGTAACAAGCAGCGGTATTGCTCAATCCGATCTCGATGCTTTCCGATCTCTCCCTTAAGCTCGCGCGCTGCCGTCTTGGACAGCGGTTCACTACGCTTGGCTCGCAAGTAAGCTGCCTTCTCCTTTGCCAGAAGTCTCGCACGGCGGATTCGGCCCTCCACCTGAGTAATCTTCTTCGTTAGGGTCTCCTGAATAGTCAGGCATAGCGCAGCGTTTCTCGCTGGATTGGCACGTACTTGCTGCACTTGCGAAAACAGGTGAATGAGAGTTCGCTTGTAATAGGCGAGCACGTGTTAGCCTCCGGCGATTATCCATTGTAACTGCTGCACGCTTGGCGTGCTATGCTCTTGTCGATTGATGGAACCGGAATGCAGAGGTGAAAGCGTTCGGTCCTCCTACGCATTCTGTGCCCCGACACTCTCCTTCTTCTTCCTCGTTCCAGCCTTCCCGGCCTTCTGCTCTCCGCCCTCAGCCCTCCGCTTCCCCAGCACCTTCCTCAAAAACTGCCCCGTATACGATGCCTCATTCGCGGCGATTTGCTCGGGGGTGCCGGTGGCGATGACGAGGCCGCCCTTGTCGCCGCCCTCGGGGCCGAGGTCGATGATGTGGTCTGCCGTCTTGATCACGTCCATGTTGTGCTCGATCACCAGAACCGTGTTGCCGGCGTCGACGAGCTTGCCGAGGACTTCGAGGAGCTTCTTGATGTCGTGGAAGTGCAGGCCGGTGGTGGGCTCGTCGAGAATATAGAGCGTGCGGCCCGTCGAGCGCTTGGCAAGTTCACTCGACAGCTTCACGCGCTGGGCCTCGCCGCCCGAAAGCGTGGTCGCGGGCTGGCCCATGCGGATGTAGTCCAGGCCGACGTCGTGGATGGTCTTGAGGCGGCGCTCGATCTTGGGGATGTGCTTGAAAAACTCCAGCGCCTGGCTGACGGTCATGTCCAGCACGTCCGATATGCTCTTGCCCTTAAACTTGATTTCGAGAGTCTCGCGGTTGTAACGCCTGCTCTTGCAGACCTCGCAGGGGACATACACGTCCGGCAGGAAGTGCATCTCGATCTTGACGATGCCGTCGCCCTTGCACGCCTCGCATCTCCCGCCCTTGACGTTGAAGCTGAACCGGCCCGGCTGGTAGCCGCGGACCTTCGCGTCGGGCGTGCGGCTGTAAAGGTCGCGGATCATGTCGAACGTGCCCGTATACGTCGCCGGGTTTGAGCGAGGCGTCCGGCCGATGGGGGACTGGTCGATATCGATTACTTTGTCGATGTTTTCCAGGCCCGTGATCTCATCATGATCGCCCCAGACACGATGGCTGCCCTCGAGGGCATACATCAGGCGGGGGAAGAGGGTCTCTTGAATCAGCGTGCTCTTGCCCGAGCCCGACACGCCGGTCACGCAGATGAACACGCCCATCGGGAACTCCACGTCGATCGATCTAAGATTGTGTGCCTTTGCGCCTTTAAGTTTAACAGTCTTGCCGTTGGGCTTGCGTCTTTCGGCTGGAACGGGGATGCTCAGCTCGCCGGTCAAGTAGCGACCTGTATAAGAATCCTTTGAATTCTTGATATCATCCAGCGTGCCCTCGGCGACCACCTCGCCCCCATGCTCGCCCGCGCCGGGGCCGATATCGATGATGTGATCGGCGGATTCCATGGTTTCCTGGTCGTGCTCGACCACGATTATCGTGTTGCCGAGGTCGCGCAGCTTGAGGAGAGTGTCTATCAGGCGCCGGTTGTCGCGCTGGTGGAGGCCGATGCTGGGCTCGTCCAATATGTAGAGCACGCCCATCAGCCCGCTGCCGATCTGGGTCGCCAACCTGATGCGCTGGGCCTCGCCTCCCGCGAGCGTGGTCGCCGAGCGATTCAGGGTGAGGTAGTTGAGCCCCACGTCCAGCAGGAACTTGAGCCTCGCGCGGATTTCCTTGATGACCTGCTCGCCGATGATCGTCTCCCGGCGGCTGAGATGCAGCCCCTCGAACCAGAGATATGCCGCCCCGACCGATTTGGTGGACACATCCGATATGTCCAGGTCGTTGATCGTGACCGCCAGGCTCTCGGGCTTCAGCCGCTTGCCCCCGCAGGCCGAGCAGGGGACATCGGACATATAATGTTCCATCTCCTCCTTGACCATCTCGGAACTGCTCTCCCGATACCTGCGGTCCAAAAGGTGCATAATCCCCTCGAAATGGGTGCGATACGTGCGGCTGCGGCCCCTGAACCGGCTGGTGTAGGTGATGGTTACGGGTTCCTTGCTGCCGTACATCAGGGCGGCCAACTGCGCTTCGGTGAACTTCCTGAGCGGCATTTTGAGCGTGAAACCCTGCTGCTCGGCAAGGCCCCTGAGCATCGCCATCATCCATTCATTCGCGCTGCGCGTAAACGGCACGAGCGCGCCCTGATCGATCGATTTGTCCTTGTCAGGCATGATCAGATTGGGGTTCAGACGCTTGTGGCTGCCGAGCCCGTGGCACTCCGGGCACGCGCCGTAAGGGCTGTTGAACGAGAAGCTGCGGGGCGCGATTTCCTCCAGGCTGATCCCGCATTCGGTGCAGGCGAAGTGTTCGCTGAAGAGCATCTCATCTTCGCCCGCGACGTCCACCGCGAGCACGCCGCTGCCCTTCTTGAGCGCGGTTTCGACGGAATCGTTGAGGCGTTTTTCGATGCCGGGCTTCACGATGAGGCGGTCGACGACTATCTCGATGGTGTGCAGCTTGTAGCGGTCCATCTCGATGTCATCGGTGACCTCGTGCATCTCGCCGTCCACGCGCACGCGCACGAAGCCCTCCTTGCGGACGTCCTCGATGAGCTTTCTGTAGTGGCCCTTTTTGCCCCGAACGAGCGGCGCGAGGACCTGAATCCGCGTGCCCTCGGGCAGCGCCATAATGGTGTCGACCATCTGCTCGACGGTCTGCTGCGCGATCTCCCGGCCGCACTGCGGGCAGTGGGGGTGGCCGATGCGCGCGAACAGCAATCGGAGGTAGTCGTAAACCTCGGTCACGGTCCCGACGGTCGAACGCGGGTTGCGGGTGGTCGATTTCTGGTCGATACTGACGGCGGGGGACAGGCCGGTGATATCATCCACGTCGGGTTTGTCCATCTGCCCAAGGAATTGCCTCGCATAAGAGCTCAGCGATTCGACGTAGCGCCGCTGTCCCTCGGCGTAGATCGTGTCGAACGCCAGCGACGACTTGCCGGAGCCCGACAGCCCCGTGATGACGACCATTCTGTCGCGCGGGATCTCGACGTTGATGTTCTTGAGGTTGTGCTGCCTCGCACCCCTTATGATGATCTTATCCTGGCCCATTTCGCCCCGTTTCACTCTCCATATTTCGCTCACACTATTCTATCACTCTGGGGACGGGCATTCAACCGGAGAGGCGAACGGATGTTTGTGGGGAGTGGAAAGTTGAAAGTGGAAAGTGGAAAGTGGAAAGAAGGGTAAGGAAGGGCTGGGATTACGATTACGACCTTAATGTGAGGAATCTGCTTTTCCTTCTGTTTTGACGCAAGATGCAGAACGTGATATCATGTTTGTGGAATATGTCATCATGGAGGGGCTGCGATGGTGCGTACGATAATCCAGTTGACTGATGCCCAGGCGAAAATGCTGCGCGAGAGGGCCAGAGACCAGCGAGTATCGATGTCAGAACTCGTGAGAAAGGGCGTCGATTTGGTCTTGCGTTCCGGGGTCACCAATGAGGAAATGAGGCGGCGGGCAAAGGAGGCTGTCGGGTTCATCAAAGACGACCCCGGTCTGTCCGAGAACCACGACAGGCGTCTGGCTGAAGCATATATTGACGGAGCGCCACAATGAGCGTGTTTGTAGACACGTCCACTTTTCTCGCCATCGCGAACAGCGAGGACAATCAACACGAGCGCGCGGTGAGCACGTGGCGAGGGCTAATTGACGATGGGGAGTTGATCATCACATCCAACTATGTGATCGTGGAAACCACAGCCCTGCTCCAAAGCCGGCATGGGATCCCAGCAGTAGCCAGGTTCACCCAAGACCTGCTCTCAGTGGTCCTGGTGCACTGGGTCGACGCTTCGCTTCATAACACCGCCGCGTCGGCGCTGGTAACCGCGGCCGGAAAGGGAAGCCCGAGCCTGGTGGACTGTGTGAGCTTCGAGATCGTTCGCCATCTCAAGATCGACAGCGTGTTCGCTTACGACCGGCATTTTGCTGGGCGGGGGTTCAAAATGGTCGGCGGGTAATCCTGTCGCGCAAGCTATCAGAGGTAACCCGCAACGCGCCCGAACGTCATAATGATTGCCATGAGAAGACTAACGATAACAGTAATAGCATTATTCACGCTCGTCGTTGGGGGAGCCATCGGCCAGGGGCAGAGGGTTCGGATGGGGGACACCAGCCTGCGGGTCGGCGACAAGGCCCCGGATTTCACGATCAAGGAACTCAACTCCGGCAAGCCGTTTACCTTGAGCAGCAATCTTGGCAAGCGCCCGACGGTCCTGATCTTTGGCAGCTATACGTGACCGCCGTTCGTGAGCCAACTCGGTGAGTTGGAGAGGCTTTACAGGGACTACGGCAAGAAAGTGGACTTCCGCATCGTATACATACGAGAGGCGCACCCGACGGATGGTCGGAGGATGCGGTCGAATGATGAGGCCGGGATAGCCGTGAAGGATCCAAAAACCGATGCCGAGCGCAAGGAAGTCGCGAAGACCTGCGTGGACAAGCTCAAAATCACCATTCCGGCTTTGATCGACGGCATCGACAACGCGGTGGAGAAAGCCTACGCCGGCTGGCCCACGCGGATGTATGTGATCGGCAAGGACGGGAAGATTCTCTATCAGGGGCCGCACGGCGCCGGCGGGACGCGGCCGCGCCAGGCCGAGGAAGTGCTGAAAAAGCTGGAATAGTAAGCTGCGCATTTGCGTATTATGAAGCGGGGCTTTCGACTCGGGAAGCCTCGCTTTTGGCGTACGCACGCCACGTCAACTTTACATACCCGGCATACGTTATATAATATAGGCGGAGGTGTTAGGCTCATGCCTGTGTACGAGTATCGCTGTTCGAGCTGCGGCAGGAAGTTCGCCAAGCTCGTGGGAATGGTCGCGGGAGCATCGGCGGATGGGCTGGAGTGCCCTAAGTGCGGCAGCACGGACGTGCAAAGAATGATCTCCAGATTTGCCAGGGTGAGGAGTGATGACGAGAGGCTCGATTCACTCGAAAACGCCACGCTTGCGGGAGGGGACGACCCGGATTCGATGAGCAACCTCTTGCGCGAGATGGGCAGGGAGATGGCCGACGACGGCGATGATGGCATGGAGGAATACCTCGAGGAGTCCGAGCGAGAGCTTTATGACGGCCGCGCGGGTGATGATGAGGGTTTTGCATAGGCGGGTTTCAAGGCCCTGTCATTCCCGCGAACGCGGGAATCCACCTTCTCTGCGAGGAACAGGTTCCTAGATTCCCGATCAGGTCGGGAATGATGTGAACCTGGCTCTCGAAACGGACTGGACTTTTGTGGTATCATGGGAAGCGCCTTGTGTAGGCGTGAGAGTTTCGCGCTCAAGAATGGCGGGTTCGCGCGCGATTCGCCCCAAAATGGAAGGCGGTTATTATCCAGCTAGATGGCGATCAGATTTTTCAGCAGATTCTCGAAGGCTATCGGAATCGATCTCGGAACGGCGAATACGCTCGTGCACGTGCGCGGGAAAGGCATTCTCCTGCGCGAGCCGAGTGTGATTGCGCTTGATACTCATTCAAAAAAGGTGCTGGCTGTCGGGGAAGAAGCCAAGAGGATGCTGGGCAGGACGCCCGGCAGTATTGTCGCGATCCGTCCTCTAAAGGACGGTGTAATAGCTGATTTCGACCAGACCCAGCAGATGCTGCAAGGCTTTATCAAGAAAGTCGTGCGGCATAATGCGTTCTTCGGGCCGAGAGTGGTTGTCGGAATTCCCTCGGGTGTCACCGAGGTCGAGTGGCGAGCTGTCAAGGAAGCGGTCATGAAAGCAGGGGCCGCCGAGGCCTACACGATCGAGGAGCCGTTCGCGGCGGCCATCGGCGCGGGGCTGCCGGTGAGCGAACCGACCGGCAGCATGATCGTCGACATCGGCGGCGGGACCAGCGAAGTCGCCGTGATTTCCCTTGGGGGGATCGTTACCAGCCGCTCGATACGCGTGGCGGGCGATGAGATCGACGAGGCGATAGTGGCTTATGTTCGGCGGGTATACAACCTGCTCATCGGCGACCGCACGGCCGAGGAGGTGAAGATCGAGATCGGGTCCGCGTATCCCCTGGAGGATGAGATGACGATGGAGGTCCGCGGGCGGGACCTGATTACCGGCCTGCCGAGGAGCGCCGTCATCACCAGCCGGGAGATTCGCGAGGCTATCCACGATCCTTTGATGGAGATAGTGGAGGCGGTGAAACTCACGCTGGAAACCACTCCTCCGGAACTCGCGGCGGACATTATGGAGCGCGGAATTGTGTTGGCGGGCGGCGGCGCGCTGCTTCGAGGTATCGATTCCCTGATCAACGCCGAGACCGCGATGGAGGTGCATATCGCGCCCGATCCGCTGAGCTGCGTGGTCATGGGAACGGCGAAGGCTCTGGAGGAATCCGAGAGCAACCCGGCCCTCAAGAGGGCCCTGCTGAGTACGAGCGGGGTCAGCAACAGGTTACGGGCCAGGTAATTTACGGTTGATCGCTTGTACTTGTCATCCTGACCCTGAACTTGATTCAGGGGATTCAGGAGCCATCCCTTCGTAGCCTGGATGCTGAAACGAGTTCAGCATGACGTTCTTTGTCACCCTGAACTTGTTTCAGGGTCAGCATGACGGCGTTCGAGTTTGTCACCGTGAATTACTTGGATGCGCGCTTCGGGCGGCCAAACAAGAGATGTCTAACTTCCTGCGCAACAAAGCTGTCGTCACTCTGATCGTGCTGCTGTGCCTGGGCATCGTGCTGGGCATGGTGGCCAATCGGTATTCGGAGTCCGGCAAGTCCTGGTGGCTGCAGGACGCCATAACCACCGTGGTGGGCCCCATAAACAGCGCCGCTCACAGCATCGCCGGCGTTTTTGACGGTTTTGTCGGCATTTTCCGCTCTCGCGCCAGCATGGCCACCGAAAACACCCACCTCAGAAACCAAGTCAAGCAGTTGGAAATGGAAAACTCCAAGCTGCGCGAGGCCGCGTACGAGAACGTCTCCCTCCGCCAGGCCCTTGGGCTGCGGCAAAGCACTTCGTTTCCGACGATTGCCGCGGAGGTGATTTCGCGTAGCGAGAGCAGTTGGTTCGATACCGCGACCGTAAACCGCGGGAGCAATTCGGGCGTGGAAAAGGGCGGGGCAGTTTTCAACCACCTGGGTTTAATCGGCCAGATCGTGGACGTGAACCCGATGAGTTCCCAGATGGTCTTTCTGACAGACCAGAATAGCGCGGTCGGCGGGATGGTACAGCGCTCGCGCAGCGCGGGAATGGTGCAGGGGCAGGGGGCCGATGACCTGGTCCTGACGTATCTGCCCAAGGACGCCGACGTGAATGTGGGCGATCTGGTGGTGTCGTCCGGTATGGGAAAGGTCATACCCAAGGGGATTCCCATTGGCCGGGTGATTCAGGTCGTTGCCAACTCGTTGGCGGGCACGACTTCCGCGCTGTTGAAGCCGAGCGCAAGATACGACCAGGTCGAGCAGGTCCTGATTGCCAGAGTCGGGCAGGGCAGCGAGTGATGAAGAGGTACATCCGGCCTGTTATCTGGCTGCTTGTGGCCGCCGGAGTGCAGGGGAGTCTCCCCGCATGCATCTCGATAATGGGCGCGATGCCGGACCTGGTCCTGGTGGTGCTTATTTGTTTTTCGCTTGCCGAGGATCCGGCGTTCGGGGCCGCGCTCGGGTTTGTGGCCGGGCTCATACAAGGGTCGGTCGTTGGCATGGGCATGGGGAGCCTGATAGTCACCCGGACAATCACCGGGTTCGCGGCAGGGCTCGTGTCCACAAGGCTTTTCAGCGCCAACGCGATCGTTCCGGCGTTCTCCGTCATGTGGCTTACTGTAATGTGCGGGGCGCTCTTTCAGCTCGTCAACCCCAGGCTGGCAGGTCCGCAGGCCGTCGGGATTGTGGCGGGCCAGTGCATTCACAACGTCATCTTCACATTTGTTATCTACACAGTGGTCCAGTTTCTGGAGACGGGACGCAAGAACAGGATTATCAATTCCAGGTTTTGAGAGGAAATGCAGATCGAGAGAGTTCAGAAACGATGAGTATAGCGCCTGTCTACCCGTCACCCTGAGACTACACGTCATCCTGAACTTGTTTCAGGACCCATCCCTTCGTAGCCTGGATGCTGAATCGAGTTCAGCATGACGTGGTACTCACCAAGACTGAACTGTTACCCCTTTATTGACAGGGCATGCTCGTGCGGATATAATAAGATTTGTTGCGTAAGGTTTTTGGCTTGGGGCTGAGCGCGCGAAGGTTACATGCTCGCCAGCCTTGTTGTGTCTGGGAGGATTATATAGTGTCCAAATACCAAAAGCACTTTCTAATCACGATTGTCCTGGTAATCGCGGCAGTAATCATTAACTGGAAAATGCCGCTAGTGAAGGGCCTGGATATCGCCGGTGGTATGCGCGTTGTTCTGCAGGTTGCGCCGGAGAAAAAATCGGACTGGCCGGCCGAGACCGAAAAGCAGCGCAGCAAGATGAAGAGCGAGCGCGATATCATCCGCAAGAGGATACAGGGCTTTCAGGGCGTTTCCGAGCCGCTGGTGTACATTCAGGGCGACAACAGGCTGGTCGTGGAGATGCCGGGTGTCAAGAACCAGGAAGAGGCTCTTGACCGAATTCGCTCCACTGCGTCCCTGAAATTCTACCATCTGACCAATGTTCGCAGTCGCAATAATCCATTGGGCGAGTGGCAGCTACGCTCGGAGTCGACAGCTTCAGGCGCCGAGGCCTATATCTTCACCGGGCCGAATGGTGAGACCCTCAACAGCAGCATTCTCATTGACCAGCCGAAGATCCTGCAAAAGGTGGTCAATGCCAGGAATGAGGACCCCAAGGATACGGCTTACAACCCCAAAGGTGTTGAGCCGGTTCTCACCGGCAAGGACCTGCTCGCGACCGCCAATTCGGATATCAACCAGCGGCAGCAGGTAGTGATAAACGTTGAGTTCAACGATAATGGCACCGCCATCTTCCGGGACTTCACGGCCGAGAATATCGGCGAGTATCTTGCCATATTCCTCGACAAGCAACTTCTGACCTCGCCGACCATCCAGGAGTCGATCCCGAATGGAAAGGCCGAGATTACCGGTTTTTCGAGTCTGCAGCAGGCGCTACTAACCGCTGATTACCTGAACGCCGGCGCTCTTCCGCTGCCACTCAGGGTTTTGACGAAGGACTTCGTGGAACCGACTCTAGGTCAGGAGACCATTAAGCAGGTCGTTCTTGCAGGCATCATCGGTCTTGCGCTGGTCGTGCTTTTCATGGCGCTTTATTACCGGCTGCCGGGGTTCATCGCGGATGTGGCCCTGGGCCTCTACACGCTGTTTGTGCTGGCCATCTTCAGGGCGCTCGGTTCCACGATGTCGCTGGCTGGTATCGCGGCTTTGATCATATCGATTGGTATGGCGGTCGACGCGAACATCTTGATATTCGAGCGCCTCAAGGAAGAGCTTAGGGGTGGCAAGACGCTTGGCGCGGCGATAGACGCCGGTTTTGCCAGAGCGTTCACGGCCATCTTCGACTCTAACATGTGTACGGCCATCACGTGCGTGATCCTGATGTGGTATGGCAGCCCGGCGGTCAAGAGCTTCGCGTTGACCCTTCTGATCGGTGTGGCCGTCAGCATGTTCACGGCCATCACGGTCACGCGCACGATACTCCACCTGCTTGTCGGCAAGGAGTGGGCACAGAACCCGGCGCTGTATGGCCTTGGCACGAGCTGGATGACGGGTGTGAAGTGGGACATCGTTGGAAAGCGCAACTACTACTTCCTCTTGAGCGCGATTCTGATCATTCCCGGCATCGTGGCGATGGCGCTGAACTACACGCAGGTCGGCACGTTCCTCAAGGAAGGGATCGAGTTCAAGTCAGGTACATCCATCCAGGTTACGTTCAGAAATCCTGTGAACCAGAACACGCTGCGCGGGGTGGTGAGCCAGTACTCCAAAGATGTGGAGATTCAGATGAGCAGGGGCGGCAGGATTGCGTTCATCAAGACCAGTCCGCTTCAGTCCGATATCAAGACGACATCCGACATGTCCACGCCGGCGGGTTTGGCCGCCAATAAGGAATATCAGCTTTGCAAGGCGCTCGACGAGAAGTTCGGGATCGCCACACGTGACGCGAAAAACGAGCCGAGCTTCGATTCGACCAACAGCGTTGGTCCCACGATCAGCGAGGAATTGAAGAGCAACGCGGTCAAGTCAGTGCTGTTTGCTGCGTGCGCGATCATTTTGTACCTCACGTTCCGGTTTGCCATCGGCAGTCTGGGAGCGGGGTTGAAGTTCGGGGTATGCGCTGTCATCGCGTTGATTCATGACGCGCTGTTCATTCTGGGTTTGTTCGCGATCCTGGGAAGGTTCTTCGGGTGGGAGATCGACAGTCTGTTCGTGACGGCTGTATTGACCATCATCGGTTTCAGCGTCCACGACACGATCGTCGTTTTCGACCGAATCCGCGAGAACCTCAGGCACAGGGAACGTGGCGAGGGCTTCGAAGCGCTGGCCAACAGAAGCATTATCCAGACGCTTTCGCGGTCGATCAACACCTCGCTTACGGTTGTGTTGACGTTGGCAACGTTGATTGCATTTGGCGGACCGCTGCTGAGGCACTTCTACGTCGCTCTGCTGGTGGGTATTATCATCGGGACCTACTCGTCCATCTTCAACGCTACTCCGCTCGTCATCGTGTGGGAAAAAATGACCGCGAAGGGCGGGCCGGAGCCGAGGAAGAGGATCGAAGAGAAGGCGCTTGTCGACAAGCCGATGGCAAGTATCCCCGGCGCCAGCCGGGCGGCAAAATCCGAGAGCAGCGCTCCTGGGGTCTCATCCGACGGCGGTGAGTCCGACGCGGAGAAGAGCGCGCGCATCAAGCGTAAGACAACCAAGAAGAGGAGATTCTAGGAAGCCGTCGGTGGCGGTTGCCCGCCTGTTTCGGGTACGGAGCCATGCTCCGCGTAGAATGAGAGTCCGGGCCCGGGTTTCCCCACTGCCGCGGGGAGGCGCGGGCCTTTTGCATTGTCCGAGAGATAAGCATGGAAGCTGGTAGCGATATTCGATGGTTGGTGTTGGAGTCTGACGAGGGGCTGATCCGGAACCTGGCCGCGGAGGCCGGTCTGGATGCCATCCTCGCGCGTCTGCTGGTCAATCGCGGCGTGAGGACGGCCGAGGAAGCCCGCACGTTTCTCAACCCCGACATCAAGGGCCTTCACGATCCTTCGCTGCTGCCCGACCTGGACGCCGGCGTCGAGCGCGCGCAGGCGGCGATCGAGTCGGGCGAACGAATATGCGTGCATGGTGATTACGACGTGGACGGCGTTACCAGCACGGCCCTACTGGTCAGGACCCTGAGCGCGCTGAACGCGAATGTGGAGTATGTGCTGCCCCATCGGCATCGCGATGGCTACGGGATAAAGCCCGCCGCAGTGGACATGATCCGAGATCGGGGCTGCGGCCTCATAATCACTTGCGATTGCGGCATCACCGCGTGCGATACGGTTGAACGCGCCATCGAACTTGGGCTGGACGTTATTATCACCGATCACCATGAGCCTGGGGCCGTGCTGCCGAAGGCCCTCGCGGTGATAAACCCCAAACGAGCGGATTCCAATTACCCATTCTCCGATCTCGCGGGCGTGGGAGTTGCGTTCAAGTTTGCACAAGGTTTGGTGAGGAAACTTGGACACAACACTGATGGATTCGTGGAGAAGTTCGTCGATCTGGTAGCGCTCGGGACGGTCGCCGATGTCGTGCCATTGATCGGCGAGAACCGGGCCATAGTCAAATACGGCCTGGAAGCCATACCTAACTCCAAGAAACTCGGCTTCCAGATCATGCTGCAGGCCGTGAATTATGCCGGGCGGAGCCTGACTGCGTATGACCTCGCTTTCATACTTGCGCCCAGGATAAATGCGGTCGGGCGGATGGACGATGCCGAAACCGCCCTGCGGCTGTTTTTGACCAGGGACCCCACCGAAGCCCGCGGGATTGCATCCGAAATGGAACGGCACAACACAGACCGCCGAGCCGTGCAGGAAGCAATTCTCACACAGGCGCTCGAGCAGGCCGAGGATAAAGTGTCTCGTGGGGCGAAGGTGCTTGTGATCTCCGAAGAGAACTGGAACCCGGGCGTTATCGGAATAGTCGCGGGCCGCATCTGTGAGAGTTATGGGAGACCGGCGATCCTTGTCAATCGCGATCCGGAGTCCGGGATGGGCGGAGGGTCCGCGCGAAGCATCGACAAGTTCAATATGATCGAGGCGCTGCGGATGTCGTCGGACCTGCTGGCGACCTTCGGCGGGCATGCCCTCGCGGCGGGTTTCAGCTTGCCGCTGGAGAACCTGGACGCATTCGAGGAGCGGCTGAACGAGCTTGCCGCGGATATCATAACCGACGAGGACCTGCTGCCGAGGGTGGAGGTAGAGGCGAAATTGGAGCCGGTGGACATTACGCGGGGGCTGGCCGAGGCGATCAGGTCTCTCGAACCATTCGGGGAGGGCAACCCGGAGCCGCTGTTCACGTCCAGCCGATTGACTGTCCTCGCGAGGCAGCGGGTGGGGGACGGCTCGCACATGCGGCTTTCGGTGCAGGGCAAGAAGGCCGCGCCGATCAACTGCATCGCGTTCAGGATGGGTGACTGGGCCGACCGGGTTGAGCTTGGCGGAACTGTGGATTTGTGTTACCATATTAGACTCAACTCGTTCAATGGCAGCGAGAACGTGCAGCTCGTTGTCAAGGCAATTCGTGTGTGACACCAAAGCACCACGTCATGCTGAACTCGTTTCAGCATCCACCCTACGAAGGGATGGACCCTGAAACATCCTGAATCCAGTTCAGAATCAGGGTGACGTGAGTAAGGCAGGGTGACGCATAGCGCGTCTGATGGGTGACTAAGGCACCATGCCGGATGCAAAGAATCTGATAGAAAAGGTCAAGGCGTATAATCCCGAGGCGGATACCGAACTGATTCGCCGCGCATACGATTTCGCCTACGGCGCGCATAGCGATCAGATGCGGATATCCGGCGAGCCCTACATCACACATCCGCTGGCCACGGCCGAGATTCTTGCGGATCTGGAAATGGACACCGTGAGCATCGCGGCGGCGCTGCTTCACGATGTTGTCGAGGATCAGGATGTCTCGGTCGACAACATTCGCAAGGAGTTTGGCGATGAAATCGCCGTGCTCGTGGATGGTGTCACCAAACTCGCTCTGGCGGAGTTCGAGGTCGTTGAAGACATCCTAGAGGAGCCCGAGGACGCGCCAAAGAAGAAGCGAGCCGAATTCAAGCGCAGCGCGGAGAACCTGCGCAAGATCTTCCTTGCGATGGCGCGCGACCTCAGGGTGATGGTCATCAAGCTGGCCGACCGCTTGCACAACATGTCCACCCTTCAGGATGTCCCGCGCGAGCAGCAGATCAAGGTTTCGCGGGAAACGATGCAGATTTACGCCCCCCTGGCGCACCGGCTCGGTATCTGGATGATCAAGTGGGAACTCGAAGACCTCGCCTTCAAGTACCTCGAGCCGGAAGCATACGCCGACATCATCGAGAAGGTCAGCCATACGCGCGGGGATCGCGAGGAAGAGCTTGCCGAGGCCGTGGACATGATCCAGCGTCATCTGTCCAAAGAAGGCATCGAGGCGCACATCCAGGCGCGCCCGAAGCACCTGTGGAGCATCTATCAGAAGATACTGCGCGAAGAGGTGGACTTCTCGGAGATCTACGACCTCTCCGCGATCAGGATCATAGTCAACAGGGTGGGCGAGTGCTACCACGCGCTGGGCCTGGTGCACGACCTCTGGATGCCTATTCCCGAGCGGTTCTCGGACTACATAGCCAAGCCCAAGCCCAATATGTACCAGTCTCTGCACACGAAGGTGATCGGGCCGCGCGGGGAGCCGTTGGAGGTGCAGATCAGGACCTGGGATATGCACCGCGTGGCGGACTTCGGCGTGGCCGCTCACTGGCAGTATAAAGAGCGGCTGCGGGGCGGGGACGAATTCGAACGGAAACTTTCGTGGCTGCGGCAGCAGCTCTTCGATTGGCAGTCGGATAGTAGGGACGCGGGCGAGTTTCTGCACAGCGTCATCAACGACCTCTTCACCGACCAGGTGTTCGTGTTCACGCCCCGGGGCGACGTTATCGACCTGCCGGCGGGCAGTACGCCGGTGGATTTCGCGTATCGAATCCACAGCGATGTCGGGAACAAGTGCGTTGGGGCGAAAGTCAACGGCCGCATAGTCCCGCTTACGTATAAGTTCAATAACGGTGATATTGTCGAGATCATAAGCCGCTCGAACAGCCAGCCGAGCCGCGACTGGCTGGCGTTTGTGAAGACATCCCACGCTCGCAACAGGATCAAGGCCTATTATCGCAAGCTCAACCAGGGCGAGAGCGTGGTCAAGGGGCGGGAGATTCTTGAGCGCGAGCTTGAGCGGCTGGGGCATGGTCTCCATTTGGCGAAGGGCGACGATCTCACCCAGATAGCTCGTCAGTTGAACCTCCACACCGAAGAGGACTTGCTGGCTGCCATCGGGTATGGCCACGTCGCGGTCGGGACCGTCGTCAACAAACTCAAGCTTCCCACGGCGGCGAAAGCGGATGCCTTCGTGATAGATGGCCCCAAACCGACGGACAAGAAGGGGCTTGCGGTCACGCTGGATGGCGTCAAGAACCTGATGATTACCCGGGCAAAGTGCTGCGCGCCGCTGCCGGGAGAGCGTGTCGTTGGGTATGTCTCCCGAGGCAAGGGGGTTGCTCTGCACGCTTCGACGTGTCCGAATGTAGCAGTATTCCGCCAGCATGAGCCTGAGCGGCTGGTGGAAATCGATTGGCTGCAGTCGGATGCGGAGCGATATTCGGTTGCGATGAGCATCAAAGCTATGGACCGGGTAGGGCTCCTGAGCGACGTCACCGCGGTCTTTTCGGAGGCGAGGCTGAACATCAGCAGCGCGCGCATCAAGTCGCTGCCGGATAAGACCGCGAAGATTGACCTGACCGTCGACGTGCCCGACATCCGGGCGCTCAACGATGTTTTTGTGAAGCTAGGGAACATGTCCGACGTTCTCGAAATCGAAAGAGTAGCGGGGCATAGTTCGGCGCGGGTGAGGTAGGGAAGGAAGAGTTTTGAGTTTTGAATTATGAATTGGGGAAGGGAGTTGCGGGTCGGGAAGGAGCGGGCTACCAACGAAGGTGTTTCGGGATTTGAGTGGAGCGCAGCGGAACGGAAATCCCGAAACATGGGCTGTAAACGAACACCGCAGTCGGTTTGATAAATGAGAGCAGTAGTCCAAAGAGTCCGTGCCGCCAGTGTTATGGTGGACGGGATCGAGATATCGCGAATAGGCAAGGGGCTGGCGATCCTGCTGGGGGTCGGCAGGGAGGATGGGGCGAAGGACGTCAATTTCCTCGCGGAAAAGATCGCCAATCTCAGGATATTCGAGGATGCGGATGGCAAGATGAACCTTTCCGTGCTGGATATCGGCGGGGAGGCGCTCGTGGTCTCGCAGTTCACGCTGCTGGGTGACGTCCGAAAGGGCCGAAGGCCGGGATTTGACAAAGCGGCCCCCCCCGAAATCGCGGAAACGTTGTATAATGACTTTATAAGGGCATTGGGCGCGTGCGGGGTGCCCGTCAAGACCGGCCGGTTTCAGGCGCACATGCTTTTCGCAATCGAAAACGACGGCCCGGTCACACTGCTTTTGGATACACAGCAATGAGTGGTATATCTTGGGAAGATGGGCCTTCCGAGGCCGATCTGGAGCAATTTGAAACGCGAATGCGGACGGACGTTCCGACGGAGCCTCCGCCGCTCGAGTCCGCGTACGAGCGACAGGAGCTTGGCGATGCGCTTTGTAACGAGGGCCGCGTTCGGGAGGCGATAACCCACTACCGCAAGGCCGTGGAGATGGAGCGGGACAACCCCGGCTATCATACGCGCCTGGGCGATGCCTACGCGTATTCGGAGATGTCCGTGCGGGCCGTATCGGAGTATCGCAAGGCGATCAAGATCAGCCCCCGGCGCGCCGAGCCGCATTTCAGCCTCGCGGAGATATACCGCCACTACGGAAAATGGGTAGCCGCCGTCGCCGAGTATCGCAAGGCCACGCAGTTCAATGCGATGAACCCGTTTTACCGTTACAAGCTGGCCGATGCCCTCTGGCACATTGGGCTTTATGACGATGCCCTGTTGCACATGGAAACCTCTGTGCAGATCGTCCCATCCGACGGCTTCTATCACTTCATGCTGGGCGATATGTATGGCTGGCTGGGGCGGATCGGGGACGCGATTATCGAACTGCAGCAGGCGACCATTTTCTGCCCGCTGGACTCCCATTACAGCTTCAGGCTCGCGCTAGTGTACTTGCGCGGCGGATTTCCCGGAGATGCCGTGGAGACCCTCAGGCGAGCGATCGGGCTCAAGACCGACGAGCCGATGTACCACGCGGTCCTCGCGGAGGCATACCGGGCACTGGGCGATATCGAGCGCTCGGAGATTCACCAGTGCTACGCCGAAGAGATGGACAGCTATGACGTCGCGAGCCTGGCGGTGGTCAGGAAGCACGAGGGCTGCCGGTGAGCCTCGATTTCCGCACTATCGTTGTTGGCCCCATCGAGACCAACTGCTACGTCGTCTGGGACACGGACACCCTCGTTGCGGCGATCATCGACCCCGGTGATGAAGAAGAACTGATAGCCTCGCGGGTGGATTCGCTCGGTGTCAAGGTCGAATGGGTGCTGCTGACCCACGGCCACTTCGATCACACGTTACGCGCGGGTTCGATCGCCGGGAGATACGGCGCGCGGATCGGCATGCAGGCGCTGGACATCGCGCAGGTCACCCAGAGCCTTGAGTTCGGCGCGACGTTCGTCGAGGTATCTTCGTTCGTCCCATTTACTCCAACCGATCTTCTGAACGAAGGCGATGTGGTCAAGCTCGGCTCATCGACGATCAAGGTCCTCCACACCCCCGGCCATTCCCAGGGCGGGCTGTGCTTTGTGGCTGAAATCGGGGTGTTCTGCGGGGACCTGATCTTCGCGGACTCCGTGGGCCGCACCGACTTCCCCGGCGGCTCCCACGAGCAGCTCCTATCTTCCATCAAGACGAAAATCCTCACCCTGGACGATTCCACGAAGCTCTTCCCCGGCCACGGCCCTGTTACGAGTGTTGGGGAGGAACGGCGGGGGAATTGGTATTTGAAGTAGTTGGAGAAAGCCTTTCACTGCACGACCAGCAAGTCATCCGAATCGCGTGCGATTATCAGGGGGTATAGGTCATTGCTGACCTTTTCAGTGGAGCAAATCCCTGCCGCAGTGACGAAATCACCGACTGCAAGCCCCGAGGGAATAAACCCCGCAGCGGAAATCTTTACACCATCATGGCTGCCACTGTCGACTGCCTTTGAAGCATCGGATATGGTGAAATAACCTGAGCTGGTGTTGATATAGGTCACTTTGCCAACAGTTCGCACGAGCAGACCGATGTTATTGAGACTCGCGCTATTCACAACGCCCTTCTGACCGTAGCCTGTACCGGACCCTCCGGGAGGCAGGAAATCCTTTCCGCCAACGCAGATATTGCTCATGCAGTAGGGTTTGATGACCTTGGTGGGCGGATCGGTTTCGGTGACGCTTGTTGCCTCGATGTAACGCTCGTCGTTGCTCAAATCCGTCTCTATTGCGCCGCCGACGACTTCCACCTCATCGCCGGTGTCAAGCCCATGGTTGACTTTGTGAACCCGGATGCCGAAGAGACGCTCGTCCCTTTCCTCGAAGCAGAAGTTATTGGAGTCGATTACATGAGTGACGATCCCGTTGACCATGGTGACTTCGGTGTCGTCAGCGTATTTCTTGATGTTCTTGTTTGACGAGAATACCGAATACACGCGGCGCACGACCTTGCTGGCTATGTATCCATCCGGCGCATTGACATCTTTGAAAGTGCGAAAGTTGAGAGAGCAATCCCTGTCTATGTGCAGTGTGGCGGTGCCATTGATGATGTTCACATAGCTTGATGCCGGTGTCGGGTCGCAAGAGTCATAGTAGACTTTGGTGCAGTTCGCGAACGACTCTTGTTCCTGTTCGCCTTGGCCGGTCATCGCAAGATCAAACTCGTTGGCGTGGACAGTATCCCCACAGGTCTGCACATCAGCGAGCGGAGCGTCACACCGGTTGCAGTCGTTGATCTTGAGGAACGAAAAGCCAACAACCTTCCAATGCTGGTCTGGGTTTGGAGATTCACGGACAAAGCTGGTTATTGTCGGTACATTTCGCTGGTACGCCACCTCGGTGGAATCAGGGAACTCGACCTCGCGATAGCTAGTGCTCATCCATCCCCGCTGGTCCTCATCCCATGTGTCGTAGATGAGCATCCACAGGGGATCCTCCGGAGTGGCCTGCTTGTAGCCGTACACCACGACAGCGTGGGATACGTACCCGGGATGTAGCGAATACTCAACCCAGTCATCTCCACTCGAGGTTAGCCGAACGACGACAGCGATGACTGGCCTGCCAGCATCGATCTCGTTCTTGATATCTGCCTCCGTTACTCCCCTGGTCGTGCTAACATAGCCCAGGATGGGCTGGTTATAATAATCGAAAACGTCATCAAATTCGTCATCGTTTGCTGCATGTCCGGTGGCGGAGTAGTATCCAGCATGGACAGCAATATACCTGGCTAACCCATAGGCCCCATCAATGTCGGAATTCCCTATCTCATTCGGATATCCGTTGGCGCCGTAGAACGGAGGTACCCATCGCCGCTTCTCACCGGGTTGGTGGCCGCCTTCGGCCTCCCAGTAGAACCAGCCTTTGGTGTCTCCGTCGGGCCTTCCGTGCCACTGGGAAATGCTTGTCCCCATATAGTCCGCCATGCAGTCATCCGCATGCGGAGGCCATTGCTGCGAAGTCGTGTAATATGGATCGGACCCGCCAACGTAGTCATCAACGTGACCTTTGTAGGTGCCTGGTCGGCCAAACACGCCCGCCTCACTTGCGCTTATGGCACACCTTGACCCATATGGAGCACTGTCCCTATACATATATGGGTCGTCGCCGCTCTTAAGGAATGCCCGGTTGTCGTTTATACGGTTCCCGAACGGCGCATTACAATCTACATAGTAGGCAGTTGAGTCGCTGGAACCCAGCTTCTGGCGAAACATATTGGGGAATCCTGCGTTATCGTAGTAACCAACTATCATTGCGCCACAAGTTGGAAAGCAGCCATAGGACCACCAGAAGTGCGGAAACGCCGGCAGGACCTTATAGCCCAGTGGGGGATCATTAGTAACCGGGAGCTGCTGTCCAGCCGTTGAAACATGGGGACCACCGGCTGGGTCTGCATCATAGTTGACTTCATTGTCGGCCATTGCTCTCTCCATAAACAGGAGCGGAAGAGCTGCCACGGCGACAAGTGCCAGCCAAGCTCCCCGCCTCTTCCGTGTGGTCTGCCAGCTCACCAGCACCAGGATCGCCGTTCCCAAACACACCATTGAAGACGGTTCGGGCACCGGCTCAAGTAGGAAAGAGTGAGACTGGCCGAGAGCGTTCGCGCCGGTTCCGAAAATCTGACCCGAGTTGTTGATACCCCAAGCATAGTACAAACTCCAACCGGACGCAGGGTCTATCAAGTCGTTCAGGTTCAGCATTGTTGTTCCGTCATATACGAATGCACGCCAAGGATCCTGACCGCCGTCACCCATGGTAGCGGCCTCGGCACGGCCTACTATCTGGCCGGCGTCATTGACGTCCGTCGCGAAGCTGTTTTCCCAACCGGGTAGCGCGCCGAGGTCATGCATCGTGCCATCATAATAAAAGAACGCGTGGACAGCTTCGTTTCCTGTGGGCAGACCGCCAATACTGGATGAGTTGTCGTAGTTTTCGGAGCCGCCCACGATCTGGCCTCTGTTGTTGATAGCTGTCGCGTAGCTGCTGTTTCTGTTGGGCAGAGAACCGAGGTCGTGCATAGCTCCATCGTAAAGGAACGCATGAAGAGGGTACGTGATGCCCGTGTCCCCACTGTTCAATATCTCGCTGCCGCCCACGATCTGACCGCTGTCGTTGATGTCGCCGGCTTCGCTGTTGAGCCCTCCCGGCAGCGTGCTTAGGTCCTGCATCAAGACGCCGTCGTACAGGAAAGCGTGGTAATTCGCGGTGCTGGTCTGTGCTTTGCCGACCACGTGACCATGATTATTGATAGCATAGGCCCAACTCTGGTTCCCGCCAAGCGTACCCAGATCCTGGGTTACGGCCCCACTATGCAGGGTGGCGTGCCACCAGCCGCCGCTGGTCTGGGCAGAACTAACATACTGTCCGCTATTGCTGATCCCCCAGATATAGTCGCTTTCCACATCGATGATGGTGTAGCGGACGGCAGCCACGGCGGCCAATGACAGAGTTACCAGCACCAGAGAGCTGAGCAACAACAAGAACATTCTCCTTGCATCCATCGTGTTTTCTTCTCCTCCATGCCTTGCGATGATAATGGTCGCCTGCTTGGTACCCAGATGAGCTGAATGTCAAACATCTCATTCGGGACTTGAAAATCGCTTCCCATTAGACCCGGCACTCTTGACCCACTATGCTATTATGTAACCGACACCTTCGAGGAGGGTGAAACAATGGAAATCAAAGACAAAGTCGTTCTCATCACCGGCGCGTCGGCGGGGATTGGGCTGGCGTCGAGCGCGGCGTTGTACCTGTCGCTGGGGCTGCTTGCTGCGCTGTGGCTGTGCTACGCCCTGCAGCCCGACCCACTGGCGGCGGTCACGTTCTGGCCGGCGTATGTCTGGGCGCTACCCGGAGTGGCGCTTGTGATCCCCATGATGCGGCGTCGGAGCCTGCGCGCACGAGCTTTGCTCATACTCCCCTGGGTTCTCTTCGTGTTGGTAAACAGGGAGGAATTCAGCCTCTCCCGGTATATCGGTAGTCCGCAGCATCAGGGCATACGCATCGTATCACTGAACTGCGCGGGTGGCAGCATGGCGGCGGCAAGAGAAGCTTTCAAGTCGCGTCCCGATATTATCTTGCTCCAGGAAACCCCGAGCGAACGCGATCTGCGCAAGCTCTGCAAGGAGTACTACGGTGATGACACGGGTGAAGCCGCCTCTGTGCTGTGCGGGCTGGATTGCTCGATTATCGCCCGTGGACGCATTCGGCCCTATGATCTGGGCTCAGTGCTCTTGGAGTGCACCGCCGGCACGGTGTTTCTGCGTGGGGTCGAACTGGACGTGGCAAGCGTGAGATTCGTTCCCCCGGTGTTCAGGACCGATATCTGGTCGCCGGACTGCTGGAGGACCCAGGCCGAGAACCGAAGGATAAGGCGGGCACAGCTTCGGGCCGTGATGGATGCTCTGAATGCCAAGGCAAAGGGAGCGCCATTGATCGTAGGTGGGGACTTCAATGCGCCTGCTCGTGACGGAGCCCTGCGTGAGATGACCCCGAGGCTGCATGATGCCTTTGCCGACGCTGGAAGAGGGTGGGGGAACACGGTCATCAACGGCTTTCCCATACAGCGCGCCGATCAGATCTGGGTGAGCGATGAGTTCAGGCCGTTTCAGGTGTTTGCTGAGAAGACTCGGAACTCGGACCATCGGATGGTGGTGTGTTATACGGCTGTGCGGACCAGGTGATCTGAGGTGTCGGGATTCGGAAATCACCTCCCATCAGTGGAGAATCGCCTTCCATCAGTGGCCGTCGTCTCTATTTCCTATGCTCCTCCAGCAGTTCCCCAATCGCCCCCATGATCCTCTTTCCGGCCTCGTCGGTGGCCTCGCGGCCGCCTTTTTCGTAGAGGTCATCGAGGGGGATTGGGGGGCCGAAGACGACTTTGATGTGGGTGAACCTGAAGAACATCTTGTGGGGCGGCAGCAGCTTTTCGGTGTTGACGAGCGCCACGGGGATTACTGGGACCTTCGCGTGGAGCGCGATCATGCCCGCCCCGGCCTCGGCTTCGAGCAGTTCGCCGGTGAGGCTGCGCTGGCCCTCGGGGAACATCGCGACTACCTCGCCGTTGCGGAGATACTCGATTGCTTGCTTGAGGGCGCTCCGGTCAGCCGTGCCCCTCTTCACTGGAAAGGCCCCGACAGCCTTGACCAGAAACCCGAGCACGGGTATCTTGAAGAGCTCGCTTTTCGCCATGAAATGCACGACCCGCCCGGCCCGGCCAGCCAGCGCCGAAGGGTCGATATAGCTGACGTGGTTGGCGCACAGCAGGACCCCGCCAGTCTTCGGGATGTTCTGGCGGCCTATCACCTGCATCCGCCCGAAGACGCGGCACACCGCGGTGGAAACACCTGCGCCTACCCAGAAGAAGTTCACCGCGACACCCTCTCATTATGTATCACCACAATCGCATCGACGACCTGCTCGACGCTCATGTTGTCGCTTTCGACCAGGGCCGCGCCGGGGGCTTGTTTGAGCGGTGCGTGACGTCGTGAGCTGTCGCGCAGGTCGCGCTCGCGGATATCGGACGCTATCTGTTCGATATCGGCCTCCATGCCCATCTCCTTGAGCTCGTGGGCCCTGCGTCTGGCGCGCTCCATGGCCGAAGCCGTCAGGAAGATCTTCACCTCTGCGTTCGGGAAGACCACGGTGCCGATGTCGCGGCCCTCCATAACCACTCCTCCATCCTCGCCGAGGGCTCGCTGAAGCTCCACCAGGCGCTTGCGCACGCCCTGAATCGCGCTGACGGGGGAACTGAGGCGGGTGGCTTCGGGGGTGCGGATGGCTTTGGTGACGTCCTCGCCGTCCGCGAATATATGCTGCTCGCCCGTGACCACCTCGAAATGGATATCCATCCGGCGAGCCAGGGCGGCGATCTTGGCGTGGTCCGAGAGGGGAATACCTTCCTCGATCACTTTATGCGCCACCGCGCGGTACATCGCCCCGGTGTCTATGTAGAGATACCCGAGCCTGTCGGCGACGTGGCGAGCTACCGTACTCTTGCCCGCGCCTGCGGGGCCGTCTATGGCTATAATAGGACTACTCATTTCGCGATTCTCACGAAAGCCTCTCTGATCTCACTCGCCTGCTCGAAGAAGCGCCTGATGCCGTCTTCGTCCCTTGCGTCCAGCACGGCCTTGAACTTATCAAGATACGCCTGGAAGCGGACGATGGCATCACGGATGCAATCGGGATTGGTAATGCAGATATCGCGCCAAATGTCGGGCGAACTGGCGGAAATCCGCGTCAAATCGCGGAAACTGCCCGCCGCGAGCTGGAATGTCTTGCCGGAAACGCGCTGGGCGGCCTCCGCTGTCTGCAATAACGCGCCGGACATTACGTGCGGCAGGTGGCTTATGATCGCCACCGCCGCATCATGCTCCTCGGGAGTCATGATCTCGATATCCGCCCCCACGGCCTCCGCGAACTTGGCAACCTGCCCAAGGGAGGACAGGTCGGTGTGGGCTGAGTGGGTGACGACATAAGTGGCGCCCACGAAAAGGTCGTGCGCGGCGGCTTCGACCCCGACTTGCTCCGATCCTGCCATCGGATGGCCTCCGACGAAGAAACAGCCATCGGGCGTCACGGCCTCGCATTGCTCCACGATCTCGCGCTTGGTGCTGCCGACGTCTGTGATGACCGCGCCGGGCTTCAGGAACGGGGCGATGACTTTGAGGGTAGGCGCGACCAATCGCACCGGCGTGCAGATGATTACCAAGTCGGCCTCGGAGACACCGGTCCCCATTTCCAGCGTGTAATCGTCGATAGCCGCGAGGATCTTCGCCCGCATGAGCTTCTGCTCGGAACGGCCTATGCCGATTACTCTGCCCACCAGGCCGCGCCGCCTGGCAGCCATTCCCAGGGAGCCGCCGATAAGCCCGACCCCGATGATCGCCATCGTGTCGAAAAGGCGGTTGCTTGTGTCAGCGCGCCCAGTCACGTGTATCTCCCGACCGCTCGGGCGATGGTCCCGAGCTCCGTCATGAGAATTGAGAAGTTTGTCGGCGTCAGTGATTGCGGACCGTCTTTGAGGGCCCGTTCGGGATGTGGATGGACCTCTATCATAAGGCCGTCCGCGCCTGCCGCGATCGCGGCCTTGGAAATCGGAGCGACCAGCGCGTGCATGCCCGTGCTGTGGCTGGGATCGGCGATGATCGGCAAATGGCTCAAGCCCTGCACCAGCGGGATGGCGCTGACATCGAACGTGTTGCGGGTCATGGTCTCGAATGTCCGCACGCCGCGCTCGCAGAGAATGATCTCGTAGTTGCCCTGGTTGGCGATATACTCGGCGGCCTGCAGCCATTCTTCTATCGTGGAGGACATGCCGCGTTTGAGCATAACGGGCTTCTTGACCCCGCCGACTTCACGCAATAGCGCGAAATTGGCCATGTTCCGGGTGCCGATCTGGAGTATGTCCGCGTATTTCGCCACAAGCTCGACGTCACGGGTATCCATGACTTCGGTGACGATCGGCAGGCCGGTTGCTTCGCGTGCGGCGTCCATCATCTTGAGGCCGTCTTCACCGAGACCCTGGAAGCCGTAGGGCGACGTGCTCGGCTTGAACGCCCCGCCCCGCAGAATGCTGGCGCCGGCGTCTTTGACCGCCTGGGCGACTTCCATTATCTGTTCCTCGCCCTCGACCGAGCACGGACCGGCTATCACGATCACCTTCTGCCCGCCGATATCGACGCCCCGGACCTTGATGATGGTCTTGTCCGGGTGAAACTCCTTGCTGACGACTTTGTATGGCTTGAGGATCGGGACAACCCGCTCAACGTAGTCCAGGCTGGAAAGCTGTTCGGCCAGCATCGGCTTCATGGAATCGTGCGCGCCTATGACTCCCACAATGGTCTTTTCGATCCCTTTGGAGAGGTGGACCCCATAGCCGCGGTCCTTTAGATTGGTCACCAGCTCGTCAATATCGCTGTCGGTTGCCGACTGCGCAAGAATGATGATCATTTCCCCAGCACCTCCGCAAGTGTCGCTATGAAGCGTTCGTTCTGAGCGTCGGTTCCCGTCGTGACCCGAATGTGGGTCGGGCAGCCGAATACGTCGCCCGTGCGCACGATCACCCCACGCTTGAGCAGTTCCATAAAGACCCACTGTGAGTCCTTGCCGACATCGATCCAGATGAAGTTCGCCTGGGTAGGCGCATAGTCGATGCCCAAGCGCGCAAGCTGCGCGTAGAAGTATTCTTTGCTTCGCTTGTTCTGCTTGCGGCTTCGGATGACCTGGCCGGGGTCCGCGAGGCTTGCGATGGCGGCGGCCTGAGCCATGCTGTTCACGTTGAACGGCATCCTGACCCGCTCCATTGGGTCGATGATGTGTTTGGGCGCGATGCCGTAGCCGACGCGCAGGCCCGCGAGCCCGTAAATCTTGGAAAATGTCCGCAGCACCAGCACGTTTCGGCCCTGGATTGCCCATTCGATCGAGCGAGTGTAGGCCGGGTCGTCGACGTATTCGTAATAGGCTTCGTCGAGGAGCAATATGCACTGCTCGGGGAGCTTATCGAGGATGCGTTCGACCTCGTCCGCCGGCACGATCGTGCCCGTTGGGTTGTTCGGGTTGCTGACGACAAACAGCCGCGTGCGCTCGTTGACCCTGTCGAGCATTGCGGGCAGGTTATGGGTGCAATTCGTGAGCGGGACCGATATGATATTGGCGTCCATGATCTTCGACGCGGCGCCGTATTCGGAGAACGTGGGGTCCGCCTGGATGATCTCGCTGCCGGGGCTTACGAACGCCATCGCGAGATGAAAAATGACCTCATCGCCGCCCGCGCCGAATATGAGCATATCCGGCTGCACGCTCAAATGCGCGGCCATCACGTTTCGCAGCTCAAAGCAGCTTCCATCGGGATAAAGCGACATGCTCTCGGCGGCGTTCTTCATAGCCTCGATTGCCTTGGGCGACGGGCCGAACGGGTTCTCATTTGACGCGAGCTTTATGATGTCGTCGATGCCCAGTTCCCGTTTGACTTCCTCGATGGGTTTGCCGGGAACGTAAGGCTTGAGGTCCAGTATACACTTTCTGCAGTTAAGCATGGGTCAGGCCATC
>Ga0315287_10000798_pt1 | contig 28034 bp, 29 predicted proteins | sample YL17G11_0_MG_FD_205037 | JGI IMG/M metagenome (GOLD analysis project Ga0315287, IMG submission 205037) | Sediment microbial communities from Yellowstone Lake, YNP, Wyoming, USA - YL17G11_0 | ecosystem: Environmental > Aquatic > Freshwater > Lake > Sediment | place: USA: Wyoming | collected... | reverse complement strand
GAGGATATTCTTGAACCTTACCTGGCAGGGATGAATTAGAGGAGGTTGAACATGGAATCAATGAGATCAATGTTTTCCACAAAGCGTCCACAGGTTTTTCCACAACGGATATCCTTTTGTATAGAGGATTTACGGGGTTTTTCCACAAAATTTTCGCCCCTAGTTTTTCCTCTAGAATATGTGGAAAAAACAATTTACACAAAATACTTGACACAACCGGTACATGCAAAGACAACAAGGTCGAATGCGCTCATCTACCTGTGGAAAAGAACTTCCTACTCATGGATTTGTTCCTGGTAGGCACAACTTTGTTCTTAGTAGGAACGGAAAATAACTTTTACCCCATGGAAATGTTCCTGGTAGGAACGATTTTGTTCTTACCAGGAACAATTTTGTGCTTACCAGGAACAATTTCGGTCTTAGTAGGAACATTTCCGTTCTTAGTAAGAACAGCGTCGGTCTTAGTAGGAACATCTTCGGTCTTAGTAGGAACATTTCCGTTCTTAGTAAGAACAGCGTCGGTCTTAGTAGGAACATCTTCGGTCTTAGTAGGAACATTTCCGTTCTTAGTAAGAACAGCGTCGGTCTTAGTAGGAACATCTTTGTTCTTAGCAGGAACGGAAATGGTTGTTGTACCCGTGGAAAACAATAATGTACCCGTGACTTTGCTTAATGTACCCGTGACTTTGCTTAATGTACCCGTGACCTGGGTTCATGTACCTCTGACAGCGGTTCATTACCCCATGACTCTCGATGATGCACCGGCGGAAAATGATATTGCACCCATGACCGGCAGCCATTCCCCCGGTACTTCGCTTCAGCGATTGAGATTTTTTATCGGCTGGCATAGGGGTAGGGGTGAGGAGGTGTCCGGGAGGGGTCACTTTTTGCCGATCTGGGCACTAAACCCCGGTTCGTAAGGCGCTGGAGATGGCGTATAAAAATTTTAGAATTATAGAGGAGCCGGGAGTTTTTTGAAAGCAAATACCGGTGAAGCATCTTCTATTTTTTTATGCCGAGAGCGTACTCCCATATCACGATATTTTGCTCGATAAGGCTTTTCATCCTACTCGGTTTACATTTCCAACAGTATCGGACATAGAGGCCGGTGAGTAGAACCATTATGACGTTCGCTGAGATATTAATCGTATCTGGTTGTTTGATCATCAGCAGAAAGCCAGCAATCAAGCATACGACCACCAGGGCAATATGAATCTGAAATATAGGGGGGTAATACATCATCGCATCTGGCACTGCTTTCCGATTTAGTTCCCTCTCCACAACCTTTTCAAATTTAGGATTATTCTTTGTCCACATTCTGTACAACCGGAGACTGGTTTCCCAACCCTTCCATAGGGTGTCACTTTCCAGAACGACCTGGATGTAAGCAATGATTCGCGAAGCACTCTTAAGCCGGTTGACAGTGAACCACAAGTTGAAAAATAGCAACCCGATCAATAATGTGGGTAGAGCCGATCCATATTTCAAGCCTTCAGAAGTCAACAGCGCGGCACCAGCACCTACAATGATCAACGGACGTTCAAATACATACTTCTTTGACTGGTTCAGTTCATCTCGTAAGGTGTTGTATTCTTGCGCTGGAGTTACCCGGCCATTCTCTATCACGGTTTTTTTCCTCCTCATGTCCGCCTAACATTTTTGTTTTATCCACACCCATGAAATATTAAAAATCGTAGGAGTAATAAACGGCAACGCCATTGCCCCTGGCATAAGCTTCCACATCGTGGGAAGAAATCATGTGCGTTACCAGTACCAGGAACATCTCCTGATATAGACCTTGCAGCCGTTTAACTTTCTTCCTGAAAAAAGCGTCCACATCATTTTTAGAGAGCTGGGTCTTGGATTCGCCGATAATGGTCAGCATACGGCCCTCTTTCTCACCGCAGCCAAAGATGTTCACTTCGATGTAGGCGCCCTCGTTATCGACCACATACTGCCGATTTATCCTATCTTTGATGGTGATGCCGAAATCTTTCTCCAGAAGAGCCGGAAGTTTTTTGAAGGCTTCGTTTTCCAGGATATAACCGACGGTCATGGATAGACCGCCCAGGTTTTGCCGGGTGAGGCGATGCTCTTTTACCAGGGTCTTGATCTCTTCTTCCGTGCGTTTCTGAGCCCCGGCCAACTCTTCTATTTTCAACTCGGTCTGTTTCTGGGCCCCGGCCAACTCTTCTATTTTCAACTCGGTCTGTTTCTGGGCCCCGGCCAACTCTTCTACTTTCAACTCGGTCCGTTTCTGGGCCTCTGCCAGCTCTTCTATTTTTAACTCGGTCCGTTTCTGTGCCTCGGCCAACTCTTCTACTTTCAACTCGGTCCGTTTCTGGGCCTCTGCCAGCTCTTCTATTTTTAACTCGGTCCGTTTCTGGGCTTCGGCCAACTCTTTGACCACTCCCTTCAGTTCATGGAAATCTTCCCGGTTTATGCTTTCCTGTCTTTGTTCTTCGATGACTTCCAGGAGAGCATATAGTATCTCCCTCAGATCAGGCTGAAGCCTCTCGACTTTCCGCATAAAGTCTACCGAAATATCCAGGGACATTTTTTTTACTCCTGACTGTAATCATATAGAATATCATCTCATTTGTCAATATAGCCTGGAGTAAAAATTTGGCGCTGACATCTTGACATCAGGGCCGGAAAAGCATAAAATGTGCGGAATGGAAAAAGGATACTCATCCCGGTCTGTTGTTTTTTTTGCTTTAATTGCCAACCTCTTTATCGCACTGATGAAGCTGATCGTGGCCTTGATTACCCGCTCGTCGGCCATGTTGGCCGAAACCATCCACTCATTTGCCGACACCTTTAACCAGGTCTTCCTGCTCATCGGCATCCGCAAAGGGAAAAAAGAGCCGGACAGCCTGCACCCCTTCGGTTATTCCGGGGAGCTCTATTTCTGGTCCTTTGTGGTGGCCATCATGCTCTTCACCATGGGCGCGGTTTTCTCCATATACGAAGGCATCCACAAACTGCTCCATCCCCATGTCATCGAGAGCATCCACTACGCTTACCTGGTGCTCGTCTTATCCCTGGTCGCCGAGCTGGTTGCCTTTCGGCGGGCTTACAAGAAGATCGAGCGGGAAAAAGAGGGCATGAAACTGTGGCAGTACCTGCGTCTTACCAAAAGCTCCGAGCTGATCGTGGTTTTCCTGGAGGACCTGGCGGCAGTGGCCGGTCTTATTACGGCAATTGTCTTTTTATTTGTCGAGCAAATGACCGGCATCCTGGTCTTCGACGGCATTGCCTCAATCGTTATCGGCCTGATCCTCGGGCTGGTGGCGCTGTTTTTGGGCCGGGAGACCCGGTCGCTGCTCCTGGGCGAGAGCGCCTCGCCGGAGCTGGTCCAGAAAATTAGCGACATCCTGGCTAAAGAGGAGAGCATCGATAAGGTCATCTTTCTAAAATCCTTGCAGCTTGGGCCAGAGGACATTCTACTGGCCGGCAAAGTTGAATTCAACCACCGGCTCACGGTAATGGAAATGTCCAATTTGATCAATGGCATGGAGAAAGAGATTCGAGAAAAATTTCCCCATGTCAGAAAGATCTACCTCGAACCCGACATCCTCCGCACTTCCTGATTTGAGACCTCTGAATAATGGCTAAAAAAGAAGACACTCTAAACACAGCCATCAATCAAACGTTGATTGGCCTGCTTGAAGAAAAGGGTATATCGTTGTTCAAGATCGTTATTTTTGGCTCTTATGCCAGGGCCAGGCAAAGAGAAGATAGTGATATAGATATTATCGTAGTATCGAAGGATTTTCGTGATAAGTCTCTCTTTGAGCGAGTGAGATTAACCACTGGGATTGGCCGCCAGATGGTTCATCGGTTCAAAAAACCCATCGATCTCTTGTTCTATTCCGATGAGGAGTGGGAGAGAAGCAATTCCCTCATTCTTAATGTGGCCAGGCACGAAGGTGTCGTCTTATAGGCCGCTTACTCGTTCCTGAAGATTTAATTGGTGAGATTCTGTTTTAATTCCTTCAGCTTGGTCAGCTTGGTATCGCGGTTTTGTTTTCCCGGCGTGGTTACCGGGAAAGCCAACAACAATTTCTTGGCCGCCTATACCGCCGCGCAGTGGCTTCTTTCCAAAGAAGAACCGGTCGACATCGATGTTCCCGGGTGGAGCGAGCGCCTGCCCCTGGGACTTAAGGATACCTTTGAAGAGTTTTTAAAACAAATGGCCGTTAAAACAGGCGGCCAACTGTCCGCGGATAAGACAAAAGCCGTATTGACTGCCCTGGCTTTTTCCGCAGGCAGTGGTATGCCCTGGGCCGGTATATTGGCGCCGGTGGCGGCGGCAGTCAGCCGGGTGGCGGTGGATAACCCGGATATCGACCGGGTATTCCAGCAGGCGGCCGCATTTGTGATCGAGGCCCTGGAGAATGAGCGGTCCGTGTACCGTATTTTCCATGAGGACCTGGCCGCCTATTTGCGGCAAGGGTTTGATGAAAAAGACGTCCATAGAAGCCTAGCGGCCATACTCCATGAGAATGTACCGAAAATCCCGGGAACGGATCTTGCCGACTGGTCCAGGGCCCACCCCTATGTATTAATGCACCTGGCCGGCCATGCCCTGAAAGGGGGCTACCTGGGAGAATTATCCTCCGATCTTCACTTTCTCGGTTATGCCGACCCGGAGAGGCTGGCATTTGCCTTGAACCGGGCGACCGATAACCGGTCTGTGGCAAGCCGGCAAATTTTCAACAGTGCCTGGATCGATATTGTTCATTTACCGCCCCTTGACCGGGTGGTTTACCTGGAGCTGAAAGCCGCCCAATGGAACCTTCAAAGCAGATATCAAGGATTCGATGAATGGGCCATTGATCAACCCTGGAAGGTAAAATGGGCGAGCTGGCTGCCCGAAACACCCCACAAAGTACTCAGAAAAAACATCGCTGTGTCATGTTTAGCCCTGGCCGAGATCAGGGGGAAAATGGTCATCGTGGCCGGGTGTGAAGACGGCAGCATGCACATCTTAGACGCGGAGACAGGAAAAACAATTATTGAACCGCTCAGGGGGCATGAAAGGGCGGTAAATTCAGTCGCTGTTGTCATATTGAATCATAACCCGCTGGTGGTGTCGGGGAGTGAGGATAAAACCATCCGCATCTGGGACCTGGAAACCGGAAAACTTCTCGGTCAACCGCTCAGGGGGCATAAAGATTGGATTACTTCAGTCGCTGTCGGCATACTAAATCACAAACCGCTGATCGTCTCGGGCAGCGATGATAGAACCATCCGCATCTGGGACCTGGCCACAGGAAAACCCAGCGGTCAACCGCTCACGGGGCATGAAGGAGGTGTCAATTCGGTCGCTGTCGCTATATTGAATCACAAACCGCTGATCGTCTCGGGCAGCGATGATAGAACCATCCGTATCTGGGACCTGGCCACAGGAAGACCCATGGGTCAACCGCTCACCGGGCATGAAGAAGGTGTCACTTCAGTGGCTGTGGGCATGCTCGGACAAAAAACAGTGATCGTCTCGGGGAGCAATGATAAAACCATCTGCGCTTGGGACCTGGAGACCGGCAAACCCATCGGAAAACCGCTCAGGGGGCATGAGAACTGGGTAACTTCAGTGGCTGTCGGCATGTTCGGCCAAAAACCGCTGATCGTCTCGGGCAGCGATGATCGAACCATCCGCGCCTGGGACCTGGACACAGGAGAACCCTTCGATCAACCGCTCACGGGGCATGATAAACCGGTCACTACAGTCGCTGTCGGCAGGCTGGGACAAAAACCGCTGATCGTGTCGGGGGGCCGGGATGAAACCATCCGTATCTGGGACCTGGACACAGGAAAACCCATCGGAAAACCGCTCACGGGGCATACAAGTTCGGTCAGTTCCGTCGCTGTCGGCAGGTTGGGGCAAAAACCAGTGATCGTGTCGGGGGGGATTGATCGAACCATCCGGGCCTGGGACCTGGACACCGGAAGACCCATCGGGAAACCGCTTAGGGGCCATAAAAGTTATATCACTTCAGTCGCTGTCGGCATGCTCGGACAAAAACCGCTGATCGTCTCGGTGAGCGATGATTACACCATCCGGGTCTGGGACCTGGAGACAGGAAAACAAATCGGTCAACCCATCATGGGGCACATATGGGGGATTACTTCAGTCGCTGTCGGCAGGCTCGGACAAAAACCGCTGATCGTCTCGGGGAATTTCGATCACACCATCCGCACCTGGGACCTGGAAACCGGGAAACCCATCGGTCAACCGCTCAGGGGGCATAAAGATTCGATCAGATCAGTCGCTATCGGCAGGTGGAATCACAAACCGCTGATCGTCTCCGGGAGTGATGATCAAACCATCCGCGCCTGGGACCTGGAGACAGGAAAACCCATCGGTCAACCACTCAAAGGGCATGAATGGGGAATCACATCAGTCGCTGTCGTCAGTCTGAATCAAAAACCGCTGATCGTGTCCGGGAGCGATGATCAAACCATCCGGCTCTGGGACCTGGACAAGGGACAACCCATCGGTCAACCGCTTAGTTTGCATAAAATGGAAATCAATTCAGTCGCTATTGCCATGCTGGGGAAAAAACCGCTGATCGTGTCCGGGAGCGAGGATAAAACCATCCGCGTCTGGGACCTGGAAGGCAGGCGAAGTAAAGTCATAGAAATCGGAAGCGAATGTCATTCAGTGGCCATTTTCGAAGACAGTACCATTATTGTCGGCACTAATGCGGGCATCGTGGTGCTGGACATCGGCGACCATACCTGGGATGATGCCGAGCCCTTCGATTGGCATCCCGACTGAGCCCCCCTCATCTTAGAGTCTCTGCAAAATACAAGCGGAGACCAGGTGGCGTTTGTCTATTTGCATTTTTCTTGGGCTGTGGTAAAATAAACACGGTTAAAAAATGAAGATTATATGGACTTTCCATGCTGAGGAGCGGCAGAAAGAATGGCACAAAAGCATTGGCGTAACCAGGGAAGAAATCGAGAGCCTGGTAATGAATCCCGGCCAGGTCGTTCCCGGGCACATGGATGTGCGGGTGGCGCAAGGGAAAATGCACAACGGTTTATTGAGAGTGCCATTTAAAGAAGTCGGCAAAGATAGGAAAGTCTTGACCGTTTATTGGACAAGTAAGATTGAAAAGTATTGGAGGTAAGTGAAATATGAAGATCAGGTATGACCAGGATGCAGACATTCTCCTCTTCTCTCTACGCGATGAGCCCCCGGTGGATGCCATCGAAGAGCCGGGGGGGGTTATCTTGAGTTATGGAGAAGATGGGGAACCCATTAGTGTCGAAATATTAAATGCCTCGGTCCGCCACCTCATTCAACCCGGCGAGGTCAGCGTCACGCTCCAGTCCGGCGAAATGAGGCCGTCCATCAGGGTATGATTGGGCCAGGGGGGATATTGTCTTGAACTATGATTGGCATGATTGATATGATGACTATGATTTTAGAAGTATGAGGGGCTGAAGAGATATGGGGGAGAGGGAGGGAAAAATTCAATGCGCTTTGAATTTATGGGGGATTTGTGATATGATGGGGGCCTAAATAACATGTTTGGATCGATAGGGTTTCCAGAGCTTATCCTGATATTTATTGTGGTCTTGCTGATCTTTGGGCCACAGAAATTGCCGGAGTTTGCCAAAACTCTAGGAAAAACTCTGCGCGAATTTCGCAAAACCATCAACGAAGCCAAAGCGACCCTTGAGGATGAGATCAACAAGACCGATGCGTTAGGGGATTTGCGGCAACTGGACCGGGAGATCAAGGACCAGACCCGGATAGACAGCGTGGCCGATGGCATCAACCTGTTAAAAGACCTCAAAGAGATCGACCGGGACATCAAGCAAGGAATTATGGCGGCAGGCGATGAGAAAAAAGCAAAATGAGATGAGTTTCTTCGAGCACCTGGGCGAATTTCGCAAGCGCATCCTTTACTCCCTGGCAGGGGTGGTGATTTTCTTTATGGCTTCCTGGCCTTTTGTGGACAAGCTCTATTATTGGTTGTCCCTGCCGGTTCTCAAATACCTGCCCAAGGGCACCAATCTCGCCTTTACATCATTGACCGAGCCCTTCATGATGTACGTTAAACTCTCTTTCATCTCCGGCCTGTTCCTCGCCTCCCCATTCATTTTTTACCAATTGTGGCTCTTCATTGCGCCGGCCCTATACAAGAAAGAGAAACACCTGGTATTTCCCTTTGTCCTGATGACCACCGTCTTCTTCCTGGCTGGCGGTGCTTTCGGTTATTTTATCACTTTTCCCTGGGCATGCGAGTTTTTTCTGGATGTCGGCAAAAATTTTACCCCCATTATTACCATAAATGAGTACTTTTCCCTGGCTTTCCGGGTATTAGTGGGCATAGCGGTCGTCTTTGAGATGCCGGTGCTGGCCTTTTTGCTGGCTAAAATGCGGATAATCTCGGCCCGTTTCTTAGTGAAATACTTCAAGTATGCGGTGGTGGCCATTTTCATCATTGCCGCAGTCATCACCCCCACCCCCGATATGATCACCCAATCCATATTTGCTTTACCGATGATCGTGCTCTATTTGTTGAGTATCTTAATCGCCAAATGGGTGGGCCCAAAAGATGAGGAAAAGGAGGATAAAAACCATGGATGAAGAAAGAACCACCGTTGTTGAGCAAGCAGAGGAGAAACCCTCTTCACCGGGTTCCAGGAAAAGTAAGACAAAATGGTCCCTGTGGATCTATTTTATCATTGCCCTCCTGGTCATCGTTATTGCCGGTTACTTTTTCCTGAGCGGGAAGTTGACCGGCGGCTATCATTCTGCCCAGATTCGCCAGATGGAAAAATTGGTTAACAAGGTGCAGGGCATGGAATCGGAGATCCAGGAAGACCAGAAAGAGATTTTCTCCCTGATGAAAGCTTACAAAGAGAAAACCGGTAAGGATTTGCCGGCCCTGAACCTGATGAACCTATCTGAAGAGGAAAAAACAATCCTTGAGGATAAGATCAAGAACGAAGAGGATGTGTCCACCAAATCCCTGCTCAACGATATCCTGGATCGAAATAATGAAATCGATGATCTGAAAGCCGAAATCAGGAAACTGGAAGACCTGCTTCCCAAAGCCCATATTGTCCAGCGTGGCGAGAACCATTTCGAGGTGGCGATGAATTTTTTACTCAACGAGAAGGGGGTGGATAAAGAAACTGCCCTTAAACTCGTGGAACGGGCTCTCCTCTTTGAACCGCTGGTGCCTGGTTTTAAGGTCTGGAATTTCTATTCCGGCGAAGAATACGGCACCTTTATCACCCAGGGCGAAGCGTCCATCTCTCCCAATGAAGTGCGCCGACAGGCCAAAAAGGAACTGGTTGATGCCAGGGACCAAGCGATTTCCGAGCGTGATAAGCTGGCAGAAGATATCGATATCCTGGAAAATAAGAGAGAAGAACTCATCTCCCAGCTCGACTTACTGAACGATGAGAAGCAAAAACTGATGGGGCAGATGAGCGACCTGAATAAAGAAAACCAGGGCATGCAAACGACCATCAATTCCCTTTTTTATATGCTCGATTTGGAAAAGAACCTGAAGCGGCAGGGGGTCTTAAAAGGTGGATTTCTCCGCTCGCTCAAGTTAAAGAAGGTCGATCCCGAATCTTTTACCCAATCCATCGATCTGAGAGCCGGGAACATCATCGTGGTTTCCGCCGCTGCCCTCAATATCGGGAAAATTCGGAAAATAACCCTTTACCCGGGGTTTTACCGGGAAGGCGTCGATTACAAATACCTCTTCGGCCCGGATAAAAAAGAAGCCCAGGTGATTATCCTCGATACGGCCAAATTGAGAAACGAGCGCATCGTCATATCAGTCGAATAGGGTAGGGTTTCTAAAGAATTCGACCACTACCGGCGTCACATCGACCAGGGAGTTTATCTGTTGGCGCAGTTTTTCACTACCCGCTCCCCAGACCAGCAGCGGTACAGGGTTCTGGGTATGCAACTGTTGCGAGCCGTCTTCTATATTTCCATGGTCGCTGGTGATCAAGAGCGTGTCCCGCTGGCTGTCCAGTAGGCCGACCAGGTGTCTGACCAGGCGGTTCAATTCCCTGATCAAGTCCACACATTCCGTAAAAGTATACCCATGACCGTACATGTCGGTCTGGAAGAACTCGTAGAGGAGAAAATCGTACTGACCGGAGGTGTTGAAGATAATTTCGGCCGCCTTTTCCGGGCTGAACACCGGCAGGTTAAATCCCCTATCCCGCAAAAGACGGTTGGAAAAATCGTGATATAACGCTTTTTCCTGCAATATGTCGGCCTCCCCATACGGCGGGGTATTAGCCGCCAATATCATGCAGGAGGTCACGGAAATCATTCCCCGCAGAGGCGGTGATTCCCCATCCCGGAAAATCAGCTGGCCGTCGTCCAATATCCTGATCTGTTCCGGGATGAATAGCTGGGCGCACTCGGGATACGCATTCAGGAACCGGACCCGGAAAGAGTTCGCTTGCAAGATAGACAACAGGTTGTCTTCTTTTATGATCTTGCGCATCGCGCTGTTCGGGTAGCTATCCCGGTGGCTTTTTAGCAGATGGGGGATATTCCGGCCGGTAAATAGGGAGGTCTGGCCGGTGGCACTCATCGGCATACCGGGTACGCCCAAGAGCGCATCGATAGGCTTGACCGGAGTTTTATCGGGTAGAGTAGGCGAGGGGCCATAGAAAGGTAAGAAATCGGCCCCAGCGGCAAAAAAGGGATTGTTCATCCCGGGCTCACCGATACCGACACCATCTAAAAAGATAAAGATAAACCGCCCCTTCTGACCAGCGTTTTCTCGACCATCGTTTTCTTCTAACATTTTTTCCTTAAAGTCTCATCTTATACCACAAGAACCATTGCCAATCAAGAGGAATTTTCATTAATTATAGACATGGAAAAAAGTTGATTTATCTGGTAAAATGGGATTCCCATGGAAATCGTTTACATTCCCAGGCATGGTCCCCATATGGCCCTGCCCCCGGGCTGGCTTGCTCTGCCAGGAAAAGGATTATTCAAACACCGTTTTGGCGGAGAATCCTGGCAGGTCATCGATCCACATCCCCTTTTCGGTGGGCCCACACTGCTGTTAACGTTGGACCTGGCAGATCCGGCTTTAAAATCTCTGCATTGCCGGGGATTGTCCGAATTACCCCTGCCCAGTTACATCGATTGCGATCTGTGGCTCTATAGGCAGGATTTTCTTCTTCGACCCCAAAGCCGGGAAATTATAGTAACCCGTCGCTCTGATCCCAATGATGCCCCGGAGCCTGATTGCATGTTCCCCAATCCCCTACCGGAAAAGACCCTGCAACTGAAGAAGATGAAGAAGAGCGAATACCCCATAGATGAAAATTCTTACTGGCGTATATGCGATGACTTCCTGGGGGGCCCGGGGTTTATCAGGGTTCTCGGTCCTCCCATCTGGCTCCAGTACCTGGAAAATATAGATTGTACGTGTGGGGTGGCTATGGATTATGTGGCCAGCATCGGGTATGAGTTCGGAGATAACCTTTCCGGGTTCATTGAGAAAGAGCCATTCTTTATCGGTGAAGCAGCCCTATATTTCTTTTTTTGTAAACAATGTGGCCTGATCAGTGTTATTTCTCAATCCGCAAGCACTTAACAGATAATTGAATCTCATATTTACTTATTATATAGATTTTTTAGATAAAATGATTTTCCCGGTTTAGGGGGTAGAAAAAAAGCTCGATATCTGTTACAATGGGGGGCAGGAGAAAATAATGATCATATACATTTACAAACTTATTTTTGTAATCATATTCGCATTAATCGGGTACACGTATCCTCCTTTTCTGGGGAGTACCCATTTGCAAGGGGCAATTTTTGGTGCCGGATTTGCTTTGGGCCTCGTGCTCCTGGCCATTCGGATTAAAAAAACCGAATTAAAAGTAATCTGGAGTTCCACTATCGGGGTTTTTTGCGGTGTGCTGATCGGATTGGTCCTGTTTCAAATGTTGAAAACACTAACTCTCTCTTTCCAGGCATATATCTATTTCAAGGCATTGTTCCTCTTCGGTTTTCCCACTATCGGCCTGTTTATCGGTATTCAAAAACCCAATATGTTCTCGCCCCTCAACATCAAGGAGTTCTTCCGGGGTAGCAGTGCATTCACCGATTCTTTCGTATTGGATACCAGCGCCATCATCGATGGTAGGATCGTACCCATTACCCTGTCCGGGTTCATTGAGGGTGAATTAATCGTTACCCAATTCGTGCTGGCTGAGCTCCAACTGATCGCCGATTCGAACGATCCCAATAAGAGAATCAGGGGAAAACGCGGGCTCGATGTCATCGAACAACTGCGCAGCAACACCAATATCGCACTCACTATTCTAAACAAGAATGTGCCTGGGGTTAAAGAGGTCGATCAGAAAATCGTCATACTCGCCAAAGAGCATAATTTTAAGATCGTCACCAACGATATCAATTTAAGCCGGATTGCCCGGTTACAGGATATCAAAGTATTGAACGTGAATGAACTCGCTTTTGCCCTGAAACCTATCGTCTATCCCGGCGAACACATGCGGGTGATGATCAACAAAGAGGGCAAAGAGAAAAAACAGGGGATATCCTACCTGGAAGATGGAACCATGATCGTTATCGATGATGCCAAATCCGATATCGGTAGAACCATGGACATCGAGGTCACTTCGGTGCTCCAAACCACATCCGGGAAAATGATTTTCGGGAAAAAGGTGTGACGAGCCATTAGATGTTAAAGATCAGATCCGGTATCGGTTACGATATCCATAGAATAGAAGCCGGTACCGGACTATTAATCGGTGGAATCAAGGTAGCCGATCATTTAAAATTCATCGCCCATTCCGATGGCGATGTGCTCATCCACGCCCTAATCGATTCCCTCTTTGGGGCTATCGGGGAAAAAGATGTGGGTGAATATTTCCCGGATACAGACCCGGCATTCCAGGGTATCAATAGTGAAATCCTTCTCAGGCAATGCCTGGATATTCTCAAGCAGAAACATTTTGAAATCATCAATATCGACTGCGTCATCCTGGCCGAAGCGCCCAAAATCAGCCCATTTAAAGAGCAAATCAAAGATAACATCGCTGCTATCCTGTCCATACCCAGGGAAGATTTTAACCTGAAAGCCAAAACCAAAGAGAAACTGTCAACAGATCCCGTGGGTAGGGGAGAGGCCATCGAATGTTACTGCATCTCTTTGCTCAGGTATATCCAGGTGAATCCATGAAAAAAACACCTCTGATTACCATCATTGGCGTGCCCAATACCGGGAAGTCGACCTTTTTTAACCGCATCATCGGCGCGCGTAAGGCCCTGGTCCACGCTGATCCCGGTATGACCCGGGATATTTTTAAAAAAGCCTTTGATTTAAGCGGTAAAAAATTTTATATCCAGGATTCCGGCGGTTTTTTCCAGGACAAAGACATCATCAGTGAAGAAATCAACAAGAGGATCTTCCGCGAGGCCAGGCGCTCAGATTTAATCATCTTTCTCTTTGATGGCAAAAGAGAATTATTGGGCTATGAAAAGGATCTTTACCTGGAAGTAACCCGCATCAACCCGGATATCATCCCGGTGATCAACAAAGTGGATAACCCCAATAAATTCATCTTACCGCCGTCATATTACTCGTTGAAACGTGATCTAATCTATGTCTCGGCTGAGCATGATATCGGTATCGATGAGGTATTTGAGCAAATAGAAAAAAAATTCGAGCAATATGCCGGTAGAGAGGAAGAAGAGGTTCAGCCCCCGGCCAGGATCAGTATAGTGGGTAAACCCAACGTCGGCAAGTCCTCTATTATCAATAGCATCCTGAAAGATGATTTCGTTATTGTCAGTCCCATACCGGGAACGACCCGGGATTCGGTCGACCTGGAAATTAAATGGCAGAAGAAAACTGTGGTATTGGTCGATAATGCCGGGATCAGGAAATTACAGAAGGTTAAAGAGGGAACCGAAGGCGCGGCAGTACTTCGGGCTGAAAAAGATGTAAAGTTCGCCGATATTATCATCCTGGTACTCGATCTCTCAAAGAAAATCGACCAGAATGACCTTTTCATTGCCCACCAGGTTTTCAAGGCAGCAAAACCCGTCATTATAGCCGGGAATAAATGGGATCTGCTCACAGGCGAGATCGATTCGCCAGCCTTAATGGAAAAAATAAACAGGAAATTCAATTTTCTCCATTTTGCCCCGATCCTTTTTGTTTCGGCCAAAACCGGGAAAAATATTTTCCGCATCATCGACCTGGCCATCGATATCCAGGAAAAGTTAACTATCAAGGTGCGAACACCCGCGTTGAATCAGCTTATCCGTCAGATTCTCCAGGAAAAAGTGCTGCATACGCAGGATGAACGCATTTTTAATCCCAAATACATAGTGATCGAGTCTTATAAGCCCTTTTTTATCAATTTTTTCACCCATTCTGGAAACAAATTGAAATCCGCCCATGAAAAATACTTGAAGAAAAGGATTGGAGAGGAACTCAAACTCCAGGGGATCCCGGTGTTTTTCAAGATTTCCTCTTCCACCAAGCATAAGACCCAATGAAGGAATAAAGATGATCAAGTTGGCGATTTTTGATATGGACGGAACCATATTTGAAAGTTACCTGGATTGGAGACAAATCAAGAACGAGCTCAACATTGCTGGAGATGAGAGTATTCTGGAAACAATCTACCGGGATGACCAGGTCGATCACGCCCGTTTGGCTATCCTGGAAAATTACGAGAAGGAGAATACACGAAAGACGATCCCCATTAACGGGATTGCCCATTTCCTGCGCTTTCTTTCCGGCCAGCGGATCGTGGCTGCCCTGGTCACCAATAATAGCCGTGAGAACAGTGAATATTTGCTTAAGAAATACAATCTCGAGTTCGATCTGGTTGTAACGCGAGAATCAAGGTTGTGGAAACCTTCGCCGGCCCCATTTTATTTTGTTATGAACCGGTTTACCTGTAGAGAGGATGAAACCATTTCCATCGGCGATAGCCATTACGATCTATCGGCTTCCCGGAAAGCCGGTATCATGGATGTTTTCCTGGTATATAACCAGCAGACATCGGTCTTAAACAGTGATCACATCACTTATTTTAAAGATTTTATTGAGTTGAAAGACATCCTGGAAACCAGATATAACTTCCGGGAGGAAAAAAGAGACCTATGTCGACATGTCGACATTAAGAATTCTTCAAAAATATCTTGACAAAAGAATAAAAATCGACTACCATGTAATTCTTCATTAAAAGGAGTAAGACAGTGGTTATTACAATTGCCAATCAAAAAGGTGGAGTAGGTAAGACGACCACAACCGTTAACCTTGGAGCAGCTTTGGCCTTAATGGGCTACAAAACCCTGGTCATCGATATGGATCCACAGGCCAATTCAACTGTGTCGTTTATCGATCCACATGACTTCCAGAATACTATGTTCGATTTTCTTGAGAGCGGTAATATTTCCTTTGAACAAGTGGTTCAACAAACAAAGATCAACAATCTATCGATAATGCCCTCATCGATTGCCCTGGCCAAATTGGAGGCCAAATTGGTCAGTGAAATTGACGGCCATTTCCGGCTAAAAGATAAAATCGAAGTCATAAAATACAATTACGATTATATTTTGATCGATACGCCACCAACTTTGGGTTTGATTACCATTAATTCGTTGGTGGCTGCCTCCCATCTGCTTATTCCCATCCAGGCATCTTATTATGCACTTGAAGGAACGGATGACCTCTTAGAGACCTATGAAAAGGTGAGGGTTCGAAGTAATCCCGATCTCACTCTGCTGGGGGTGGTGATCACCCTGTACGATAAACGGACGGTGATTGCCAAAGACAGCGAGAGCCATATTAAGAAATTATTTGGCAATAAAGTATACAGCACCTATATTTCAAAGAATGTCAGGCTGGAAGAGAGTCCCGCCTATAAGGAATCTATATTTACCTTTGCGCCTGAGTCCAGGGGAGCAATAGAATATCGTCAACTGGCAGAGGAGATAGTGAAGAGTGTCTAAAAGAGTCGGTTTACCTGAATCCCACGAGTCAAAATATGGCCCCCATTTTGTCGAGGAAATTTCCAGCAGAACGCGGACATCGATCATCAGGAATATTCCCCTGGGAAAAATCATTCCCAATGTACTGCAACCCCGTAAAGATTTCGGTAACCTGGAAGAGTTGGCCAAATCGATCAAAGAGAAGGGGATCATAGAACCCATCCTGGTCAGGCCCAGGGAAGGACAGTTTGAAATCATTGCCGGGGAACGCCGGTACAAAGCCGCTGAAATAGCCGGGTTAAAAGAAGTACCCTGCATCCAATATGAAGTTGCCGACAATGAAGCCCTGGAGCTATCGATAATAGAGAACATCCAGAGGAAGGATCTCGATATCTATGAGTATGCATTTTCCTTGAAATCCCTGGCCGAGATTTATGGCTATACCCACGAAGATATCTCGCAGAAAATAGGCAAATCCAGGGTGACGGTGACTGAGTTACTCAGGATAACCGATCTGCCGCCTGAAGTGGTGACCCGGTGTACAGAGCTAAATATCAGTTCAAAGACTTTTCTTTTGGAACTGGTTAAATTGGAGGACCAGGTAAAGATGTTTGAAGTCCTGGAAAATTACTCTGAAAAGCCATTTTCCAGGGAGAAGATCAAAGAGCAAAGAAAAGAGGAAAAAGAAAGCGAGTCAGGCCCCAAGAACAAAGCCTTTAAATTCAATTTTGTTTCCGATGACAAGCGTGTTAAAATCAATTTTAATATAAAGACAGAAACCTTTGAGAAGGATTCTATTATCCAATTACTGGAAAAACTGATCCAGGACATCCGGGAAGATAAGATAAACGAACTCAGTTTAAAATAACCGGCAGTCAAAAGACCCCCAAAATAAGATAAAAAGCCCATTTTTTAATATTGCCCCACACGTTGGTTTACATAATATATCTTATCCGACATTAAGATATGGTTGCGATTTACAAATAAATATATTACTATATCGTGACAAGGAGGAAAAATGCGCGGAATGACTGAATTTATCAGGGATCATGAGGAGAGGCTGAAAAAAGCCTCTTTTGCTGGCGATTTTTGGGAGTTTCACCGGCACCAAATTCTCTTTTTGCAGCATGAACGCCTGGTTCACCTGCTGGTCATGCTGTTCGTACTGCTGGCTTTCCTGGCCTTTTTGATCCTATTTCTTGTGTTCCAGACGATTCTTCTTTTCTCCGCTTTCCTGCTTTGCCTGGTGCTATCGATCTTTTACATTCTTCATTACTTTAAGCTGGAAAACACGGTCATCAAATGGTATTTTATTTACAACCACCACCAGGTGCCCCCACAACCTGAATTTTAAGCATGGAATCGCTGGAGAGCCTTGCAGAGGCAGTCTGTACCAAAATAGAGGGAATCGATCGGGATGCGTTCATCTGCTGCATGGATCGACTGGGAGAAATTTAGATCCGGCGGTAATTGCATGGGAATAAACCCATAGGTCTGGATGCCGAGCCTGGAGAAGAAACGAGCATCGGTCGAAGCAGTCAAAAACAAAGGTATCGGAATTCCCCCTGGATCTGCCTCTTTCAAGATATCGGCCAACATTAAAAAAAGCCCCATATTGGGCGCCTCTGCCCCTGGATCGAAGAAGAGTTCCTTAAGCTCGATATCGTGTCCGATCATGGCCTGGAGCTCCCCGATCACGTCTGCCGGTTTATAGCCGGGCAGGAGCCTGGCATCCATATCGACCTCGATTTGACCGGGAATGACGTTGATCTTATCCCCTCCCCTAACGATAGTGGCATTCACCGTATTCTCAAACATCGGTACAAAAGCTTTGCCTTTCTCTCCCAGGCGATTCAAGACAAACCGGGTCCACCGCGGATCCAGGAGTTTTTTGAGGATAAGATTGTTTGGAAAGGGTAAATGCGGTATCATCGCCTCGAACATCAGCCGGGCCGGCTGGGTAATGTGAACCGGTAGCTGGTTTTTATCCAGTTTATCGAGCATACGGCCCAATTTGGCCATCACCCCATTGCGCATGACCCAGGCCCCATGACCGGCCGGACCTTTGATAATGGCTCTTATACCGCATTTTTGTTTCTGCGCCACCTCGATGGGGTAAAACTTTTTGCCAGCTAAATAAAGGGTAAAGCCGCCGAATTCACCCAGGGCATAGCGGACATCCTGGAAGTACTGGGCATGATTTTCAACCAGGAAACGGGCGCCGTATTCGCCGCGCTCTTCCTCATCGCAGACCAGGCAGAGGATCACATCCCCGGGTAAATCTAGCCCTTGCCTGGCGGCCCGGGTAAAGGCGCTGATCATCATGGACAGCCCGCCCTTCATATCGAGCGCCCCCCTACCCCAGATAAAATCCCGGGCAACGGTTCCCTGGAAAGGGTCATAGAGCCATTTTTGGTTTTGCGTAGAGACCACATCGACATGGCCGTACAACAGCAACGGCGGGACAGCGCCCCGGCCTTTCAGGCGGGCGATGAGATTGGGGCGCTGGGGATCTTTTGCCAACAGGGTGGTGGTCAATCCGGCCTGTTTGAGCAAGCGATCGATGTAGGCAATGCAAGGACCTTCGTTTCCGGGTGGATTGGTGGTATTGAAAGCAATCAAATCTAAGAGGAGTTCCGGGGGGGTTGGTGCAAAGGTTTTATTGTCGGGCATGATCTTTCTCCGTCAAAACCAGGCGAGCGTACTCCCCTATCCTGGCAAAATATGATTTTTCTCCTGGGGTGCCGCTTTTATTGACTTCGTCCATGAGCTTGTCCAGGGGCTCGACCTGGATCACGGGTAGCCCGTTAACCTGGGTCTCTACCTGGACAATGGGTATCGCTTCGACATGTTCGATGTAGGTTTTGGGTTTACCCGCCGCTGTTCCCCGACTGATGGTCAACCGGAGGATCTCACTTAAGACCAGGTGGGGGGCAGAAAAAGAGCTGGTCAGATTACCCAGGGAATAGGCGATCAGGGCAATTTGACTCGGGTCCCTTTGGGTGCGGTAGTATTCAATGGGCTGGATGACATGGCTATGGTGGGAAATGATCAGGTCTGCGCCGGATTCGACAATGGCGTGGGCTATTTCAACCTGGTGGGCGCGGGGAAAGAATTCGTACTCGTAGCCCCAGTGTAGGGAAGCAATGACAAAATCGCATCCCTGCTGCCGGCAATGGGTGATCTGCTTCATCACTAGTGAAAGATCGGGGAGACCTGCCGCTTGTTGGTGGAATCTGACCCGGTTGACCAGGTATTCTTTACCGGGTGGGATGGTTTTCCCATTCAGACCGAAAGTGGCGGAAGCAAACCCGATTTTAACTCCCTTTGGGTCTATGATGCGACCTTTTTCCCGGTCTGCTTCCTGCCGGTTGGTGCCGATAGCCAGGATGCCATCCCTTTCGAGTCGATCGAGGGTGGTTTGTATGCCTTCCAGGCCCATATCGAGGGTATGATTGCAGGCGGTGTGTAAAACGGTAAAATTGGTGCCTTTATGCCCTTTTAGGGCGTTAAATTGATCGATAGTGCAACATAAGGGCGGGCCTTCATTTTTGTTGAAGACCATATTTTTTATGGTCTGGTCGGTGAGTTGGGATTCGAGGTTGCCGTAAGAGATATCCGCTGCGAATATGAGCGGCGCCACTTTTTCGTAGAGCAAATCCCGCGCATGTTCCAGGCCATCCACTTTGATCAAATCTCCGACTGCACTGAGGGTGAGGGTGGTCTCCTTTAAAAAACCTTCGGGCAGCCTGAGATGGGTATCCTGGTTTTTGAAGAAGGTTTGCAGGCCTGAGCCTTTCTCGGCCCTGACGATGGGTTTTTGACTCTTATAGGCCCAATATATCTTATGGAGCAGGCTCATTTCCGCGAAATCTGCGGCCGCTTTTTTAGATGGATATTTCCAGAAGCCGAAGATGTCGGCTAATTTGAATATGGTGTTGACAGCCAGGCGGAGGGTTCCCGTTATGGACAGGGCCTGCCTGGGTGTGGCCGGTAGTCTAAGACTGATCATCATAACCTCCAATTAGTTCTACATTTTATAGTATTTTACCCCCTGAATACAAGAGGAAAAAGGAAAATTTATCGATTTTTATTAAAAAAATTTGACTTCATAGCATAATTTTGATAAAAATGGAGGGTGTCCAGGTTTGTTTCCTGGGGCACGCGTCAATTTTATACCCATGGAGGGGCCTCCCCCACCCCTGCCGATCAAGTGATTATGTGGTTATTTAAGCAGAAACAGATGTATTACCAGCGGCTACTCAATGAGATCGAGGCCATGCTGGTCAGAAACGGCATTACCCCTATCCGTTTATTTGGAGAACCCCGGGTTCTTCATTACCTGACCTTTTATCCATTCAATCACATCTATAACTTACTGGTTTATGCCGATGCGGACAGGACCATCGGGCCAAAGGCGAGGGAATTTGCTACTTTTATCCGGAAACTCTACCTCATCAAGAAGAAAAGGATTAATCTGCTGCTCGATTCCCCCACCGATTACGAATACGAATACCCACTTTCTATCGGTTGGAAGGACAATCCACGGTACGAACAGGAATTGGAAAATTACCAGGTAAAGGTGAAGGAGTACGAGCAGATCAGGGCGGCGCTGGCCGACGAACGGGAGAAGCTCTGGGAAAATGCGGAAGCCCGGGTCTATTCGTATGTCCAGCGTGAATATGGGCGGATTCGTTGCCCGGTATGCACCGGCACTGGGGTTATTCCAAAGATCGACAAGCGGCCGCTGCTCTGCTGTTATAGCTGTAAGGGGAGCGGCAAAAGGGCTTACTTGCCCCGGGTGACGAGCGTCCAAAAAAAGGTGGCAGAAGCTTTTAAGAGAAAACTGGAGAGTCTGAAGGAACCGGAGTTTACCTCTTTTCCCAGGCGTAGAAAATCGGTTTATATCCGGGTGATTTATGGGGGACAGATATTCTTAAACGAGAGGTGATTGCCAAAATTTTTCAATGAAAGTGACAATTTTTTGAAATCTCATGCCACGTCGAATGAAAGAATGCTGAATTATCAAGTATATTCGATTCTGGCATGAACATTGCTACAAATTATATGGCTTTGGAGTAATACCATGAAAAAGGGTTTTACACTGATAGAATTGTTGATTGTTGTAGCGATAATTGGAGTAGTGGCGGCAATAGCTATCCCCAATATTATGGTGGCTATCCAGAAGGGCAAGCAGAAATCCACCATTGGAGACATGAAGACCATTGGTAATGCCATAGTGGCCTATCAGACTGCCTTCGATATGGTCCCCGATGGGGCCGATGTGGCTGCCCTACTCTACCTTGAACCCCATTTTACCAAAAAAGTCATCCGCAGGGACGGTTGGTGGCACCCCTGGCATTATGCCTGTAGTGGAAATGCGGTTGTTCCGGATCATTTTTCGCTGGGTTCAGGCGGTAAAGACAATATCTTCACCTGGGCGCATACCCCGGGGGAATATATCTGTATCAGCCTTGCGGATTTTGAGAACGATATCATCTTTTCTGGGAGCCAATTTACCTATATCCCCCGACATTAAATAAACCAAAAGGTGAGAATTTGTCTTAATTGAGAGGAAGATTTCTGTCCAGGTTTTTGACTTCTTCCTCGATCGCCAGGAGGAGATCGATCCTTTCATTGAAATTCTTCTGGTAATTGGCGGCAAAAAAAATCCTCGGATCGGCATAATTTTGCTGGTAGTCTTCCCATTTTTCGATCGCTTCGAGCAGGGGGAAAATTTTACTAAAATCTTTTTCCATGGTTATCAATCTATACATATATTAAGCCTGGCAATAACGGTAAAGATGGGAGAATGATGGGGAGACTAAAAAACCGATTTACTTCGGGTACTCTCCCTTGTCGTCGATCTTCGGGTTATGCTCTTTCTTCCATTCTTCGGCTTTCTTAGAGCGGTCTTCCGGGCCCGATCCAGGCATCGCTTCATATACCAGCATCTTGATCCAGGGACCCTGCATGAATTTTTTCATGCCCTCGCCTTCCGGTTTCTCAAAGATTTCCCTGACTTTCTTCTGGAGATTGTCCGTTTCCCCGACAATTCTACAGTGAACAGGTTTTTCGTTGATAATGGCAAAGAATCCAAATACCGCTTCTTTGTCCGGCAGGGTATCCAGGTTTTCCTTTTTATCCAGGTTGTAATCCTTATGGTAAACTTCGGTTTGGACGATCTTGTTCTCTGACATTGGTTCCTCGCTTATTTGCCTGTTTTGCCCATAATGAGGTCATACTCGGCGTCGTCTACAGGCTGCAATTGACCGGTGCCCTCACAGGTGGTTAGATCGATATCGGCTAGACAGCGCACTTTGTCGTAATTGAGGATTAAACCGCCGACGATGTGGACTTTTCCTTTGGCATTCTCAAAGTCGCCTTCATGAAATTTACAGTCTCGCCTGTCGAGCTGGACACCCAATTCAGTACCGGTATTTTTAAACATGACATGGACATAATCCCTATCGATGCAATCTTTCAATGCCTTAGCCGTTTTTTCGGGACGTGCGGTCTCAACGGGTTGGGATTTGGTTAATCTTTCGACCAGTTCATTCATTGTCTACCTCCTGTTTAGAGCTCGAAACCTTTGTTAAACTCAACTCTCCACTGGAGTTGGGATAATTTCTTCTCTTCGTTCAGACGATAGGTCAACCTGGTATGCGGTTCGAGTTCTTTCCAGATTTCCTCCAGTTTTGTATCGTCTACCGGGGTCAAAAAGAAGATAGCAGCGGTCAGTCGGGTTAATAGGTTCTCGTAGGGCAGTTCCCATTCCTTTACCAGACCTTTCTCCTTTAAGTCGTCGAGATGCTTCTTAACGGCTATAATTTCGGGTACATTTCCAATTTGAGCCATTTTTCCTCCTATTGATTGGGATTTTTATGAGATTATATATTTATATAAAAAATCGCCCATAAAATCAAGGGGTAAGACCGGTAATTTTTTTCTTTTTCAATTTTTTTTCTTGCTAAAAATGGAGAAGTGCTTCACTAAACGGTTACCCGTATTCCCTTAGCACCATCGATGATTTCTATCTTCCCCATGTCCATCTTGACGATCTTATCGGCCACATCGAAGTAATGATCGTCGTGGGTGATGGCAATGACAATCTTACCTTCTTCTTTCATCCGAGGTAAAAGGGTGCGGTAGAAGAACTTCCTGAATTCGGGGTCCTGGTCGGCGGCGATCTCATCGAATAGATAGATCGGCGAATCCTCCAGGTAACACTGGAGCAAAGCCAACCGTTTGCGCTGCCCCCCAGAAAGCCCGATGGTACTGAAGGTGTTACCTTTCAGGCTCACTTTGTCTGTCAATCTCAATATGTCCAGGTGTTGCCGCACCTCTCCCTCCCGGTTGTCCATTTCTACATTGTAGAGCCTGGAAAACAGGTGATAATCGGAAAACACGGTAGAGAAGTACTCGCCCAGGGAATGGCTCTCGATATCCCGTCCATCGACGGCAATCCGGCCCTGATGCGGGGTGTACAGACCGGTGAGAAGCTTAGCCAGCGTTGTTTTACCGCTACCGTTACCGCCGATGATAAAGGTTATCTCTCCCTTCCTGGCCTGGAAATTAAGCGGCCCAACGATGAATTTTTCATCCTCATCCTGGGATTCGTACTCGAAAACAAGATTTTTCGCTTCTAGCGATTCCACCGGGGAGGGCCTGGGGTGATGGATGGTCAGTTCTGTGGGATCGATATTGGCCGGGACATCCTTCTCGAATTTCTTGACCCGGTTAAAAGAGACCCTGATCTGCATAATGACCGGGATAGAATTGAGGATGCCGTTGATGGGACCGATCAGGTAAAGGAGAATCATGATGAAGCTCATCAAGGTGAAGGTGCTTATCTCGGGGAATAAGCGGGGAATGGCGAAACCGACAGCACCGAGAACGATAATCAACAGGGATTCTCCAATCAAGAAGGCATTGATGAATTTCACCAATCCAAAAGTGGTCTTTTTGCGGAAGTCATCGCTGCTCTTGGCCACATCGTCCCGGTATTCCCTCTTTTTGTTCACTTGCAGGCTCAATTCTTTGAAACCATCGAGCATACCGTTTAACAACCCCATATAGACATCACGGGTATCGCGGGCCTCTTCCAGGAAATGCCTGGATTTCTGGCTAACTATGCTGTAAAAGGTAGCAATCACAGCGACGATGAACAGGGTAACGGCTGTCGCCCAGAAAGCGATAGTGGCCAGGTAGAAAAAAGCCCCGATAGTGGTAATCACGCTGGTGATCAATTGGACAATGATATTGGCCGAATGACCGATCTGGCCCGTGTCGTCGTTCAGGGTGGCAAATACCCGGCCCCGGTCCAGTTTCTCAAACTTCTGGTAGGAAGTCAGGAAGACTTTCTCCACCAGCTTCATGCGCATGTCGTAAACGATATCGTAGGTCAGGGCCACCAGGCGCGTCTGAACCACCTTGCGCCCCAGGATATAGATAAAAAAGGCTATGGCGAAATAGTAAACCTGGTAAAAAAGTTCGATCCGGCTGAACAGGGAGCTACTGATTAAGAATATCACCACCGCATTGGCGCCCCCGGAGAGCAGGCTCAAGACGATGAGTAAGGGTAAAGAACGCAAGTAGCGGCTCTTGTGGGGAAAAAGGATAGAGACCAGGAAGCCGATAAAACCCAGGCAAATAGCCGCCAGCAGGAGAATCACCGTCACCTGGAAGCTGATGGGTGCCCAAACGAGGGCGGTTTTCCAGGAGACCCCGGACATAGCATAGGGGATCAGGTAAATCCCGGCCAGTATCGGAACGAATACCAGTAGGATAGCAAGAACCCGGAGAATGGCCGCTGGTTTAAAACCGGCAAACCGGCGTCTACCTTTCACCAGGTCGAAGATGATAGACAGGAGGAATGCCAGGGTGCTGAGCATGGCCATGATCAGCAAAAAAGAAATGACCGAAGAACCTTTATCGAAGCTATCCCCCACGATATATGGAATCTCTTTTCCCCGGTCTGCCAGGTATTTCAGGATATAACCCCCAATCTCCCGGGTATAATTGCTGTTGGAATTGGCCAGCACCGCTACCCCGATCTTATGTTTGGCCATAAAACCGACATAAGAGGTAAAATTCGGATTTACGCCGCTATGATCTATCAAATCGCTTCCATCCAGGTAAGCGAACCAGCCCATGGCATAGGCGGAAAAATTCACCGGGCCCGGCGGTACTGTCTTATCCTGCTCATGGCTCTTCTGCATTAACCGGTAGAATTCGGCACCTGGATCGACCAGCCCCATCTGCCATTGCAACCAGCGGGCCATGTCCCGGATATTTGACACGATGTAGCCGGCCGGATAGTTGCCCCGATAAACCGGGGCCCGGTAGCGTTGGGCCGAAAAGAAGCTGATCTTGTAGCCGGTAGCAGCCATTGGCCCTTCGTTCTCCCGGCCGGTGGATGTTTGGGTTAAACCGAGGGGGGAAAAAACAGCTTTGGCCATGTATGCTTCGTAGCTCAGGCCGCTTAACTTTTCTATCAACAATCCCAGCACATCGTAATTGATGGTGGCATATTGGAATTTTTTACCGGGTAGGTTGTCGAGCTCTATGCCGACAAGGTTTCTCACGGCCCGTTCCAGGTCGCCCGCCCGGTTCCCCGGTTCGATTCGATCGATGCTCTTCCAGGGGATACCGCTGGTCTGGTGCAGGAATTGCCGCACCGTGATATCGACCTTTTTCCCTTCATAGAAAACGAAAAACCAGGGCAGGTATTGGGATACCGGGGCATCGAGCGCGATCTTTCCTTCTGCTTCCAGTTTCAGCACCGCCAGGGCGGTGAAAGCTTTGCTGCATGAAGCGATTTCGAAGCGGGTTTCCGGGGTGACGGCCAACCGTTTTTCTTGATCGGCGTACCCATATCCCCGGGAAAATACCGGTTGCCCGTCCCTGACCACAGCCAGGGCCAGTCCCGGTATATCACCCTCGGCCATCAAGGAGACGACTTTTTTTTCCAGGTCCGGATCCAGCGAAGCCTGGCTCATATCATCACTGTAGGCTGATATTACGAGTAAAAACAGGAGCGACAAAACAGATAGACAATGAATCTTATACTGGTTTTTTTTATTCATGCACTTCTCCTTAGAAGGGATCAGTAGCTACTATTCCCTGGTCTGATTTTAAAACTTAAAGGAAATATCGGGTTTCTGGACTGCCGGCGACTGGACCTGGATCGACTCATGGGAAATCCCGATATCTTTGAGCTTTATCTTTTTATTGGCGAGTACTGCCCGCACGATCTCTTTGAAATTGCCGACAAACCGCTCCATGGTTTCCCGTTTGAATAGGCAGGAACAGTATTTCAGGTGAAATACCCATACCTGGTCTATTTCCTCCACTTCCAGGCAAATATCGACTTTGGCAGTTTGGGGGGCAGCCCCTTCATAGGGTCTGAGTCTCAAACCGTCGATGGCGATCTCCTCCAGGTTGCCTTCTATATTCTGGACGATCAACATGGCATCGAAAAGCGGATTCCGGTTCCCGGGTATTTCGAGTCCGGGGCGTTCGAGTAGCTCTTTGAAGGGGTAATCCTGGTTTTCAAAGGCGTTAAAGGTGTTCTCCCGGACCTGGTCCAGGAACCGGTCAAACCCCTGTTCAGCTTCCGGGTAATTCCTGATCACCAGCGTTTCCATCAGCAACCCGATGATACGTTCCAGGTCTACCTGGTTCCGGCCGGCAATGGGCAGGCCGACGAGGATATCGTGCTGGCCGCTATATTTGCTTAACAGGATATTATAGAGGGCCAGCACCATCATGAACAAGGTGGTACCGGTCTCCTTCATGAGCCGCTGGAGACCCTGGCTTGACGCTTCATCTAATTGGAAACGGATATTCTCAGCGGCAAAACTTTGGGTGTCCGGCCTGGGGAAATCGGCCGGCAATTCGAGTACCGGTAATTCGCCGGCCAGATGCTTGCGCCAGTATTCTTCCTGTTTCTTGAGTTTCCCGCTGCCGAGAAGTTCATGCTGCCAGTGGCAGAAATCTTTGTACTGGATTTTTTGCCGGGCCAGGGAATGACCGGCATAAAGGTCGCCCAGGTCTTTGATCAAGACCTTCATCGATGTGCCGTCCGAGATGATGTGGTGCATATCGAACATGAGGATATGCTTCTCTTTATCGATGGCCACGATACCGACACGCAGGAGGGGGGCCCGGTCGAGATCGAAAGGCCGGATAAAACGCTGGATGATGGGCTCTATTTGATCTGCCGGATTGCTCTGATCATAAAATTCGATCTCGAAGTCGACCTGGGGATGGATCTTTTGCCTGGGTTCGCCGCCAATGGATACGATCGAAGTCCGCAGGCTCTCATGCCTGGCTATCACCTGGCAAAAGGCTTCTGCAAAACGCACCCGATCAAGCTTTCCACTCATGACCATTAAACCGGTCATATTCAGGTTCTTTTTGCTGCTATCGAGGTGGTGCATAATGTAAAATCTCTGCTGGGCGGACGACAGGGGGTAGTGTTCACGGTCCGGGGCAGTTTGAAGGGGAAGAAAGCTGTTTTCTTCCAATTCACCGAGCACAGATTCCATTTTCTCAACTTCATTGCCCCTGCTCAACTGTGATTTTACCTGGCCGGCAATTGCGGCAATGGTGGGTTCCTCGAAGATCGCCCTCATCTCCAGGCGGATGTTGTATTCTTCTTGCAAACGCGACAAAAACAGGGTAGCCAGCAGCGAATGGCCCCCCAGGTCAAAGAAGTTATCCTCGCTGCCGATGGGTTTGACTCCCAATATATCTTCCCAGATACCGGTAAGCGTGCTTTCGACTTCATCGCCTGGGGCGATGTAGTCGGTGGGCAGCGCCGGTCTGGGTTGAAAGGTGCGGCCCGAACGGTTTTCTTTTAAATCAGCCCGTTTGCACTGCACGGCCGTGTCCGTACCGGGGTCATCCGGCTGACCGCTATAATCTCTCTCTAAAGCGCCTTCATATGAACGCTCTTTGACCTCTTCCAGCCAGAAACGCTTGCGCTCGAATGGATAAGTCGGCAGGGGGATGCGCCGCCGCCTCTCGCCCCGGT
>Ga0315287_10000797_pt1 | contig 28057 bp, 26 predicted proteins | sample YL17G11_0_MG_FD_205037 | JGI IMG/M metagenome (GOLD analysis project Ga0315287, IMG submission 205037) | Sediment microbial communities from Yellowstone Lake, YNP, Wyoming, USA - YL17G11_0 | ecosystem: Environmental > Aquatic > Freshwater > Lake > Sediment | place: USA: Wyoming | collected... | reverse complement strand
GCCATGGCGAGCAGCGTGTTCGGTCGGGATCATGTCCCATCCGAAGTGCTCGACGGTGATGCGGGTCTGATCACCAGCGCGCTCGAAGTGCACGTGGAGCTCGGTCTGCTGATTGTCGGCGAAGCTCGCTTGTCGCCACGACAGCACGACCTTGGCCGGAGGCTCCCACACCTTGACCTGGCCGATCTCGAACACGTCCCCGTCGTCGTAGGTCTCGGTGAGCCGTCCCTCCGGACCTGGCTCGAACGCCAGCGTGCCGGTGCGACCTTCGCTGAACTCGAACAGCCCGTTGTGACGCCACCACTGACCGATCTGCTCGGTGAACACCGTGAAGGCCCGAGAGGGAGTGGCGGCCACTCGGACCGCCACCAGCACGCGTGAGCCTTCCGTCATTCAGCCTGCTCGATGTGCTCAGCGAAGGCAGCCAGCTGCGCAGCCCACCCGCGCTCGGCCGTGTCGAGCCACGTTCGCAGCTCCACCATCGGCGCCGATCGCAGGGAGTAGATGCGCACGCGAGCGTCGAACTCGGGGTGGGTCTCGTCGACAAGGCCGCCCTGTCGCAGCACGCGCAGGTGCTTGCTCATCGTCGATGGACTGGTGCCGAGTTCGGACGCCAGCTCGCCGGAGCGACGCGGGCGTTGCGCCAGCAGTTCAACGGCGCTCCGCCGTATCGGATCAGCCAACGCTGCGAAGGTGTGGTCGAGCGCCGCAGCGGTATTCACCGCCACTGGGTGGCCGTGATCGGTAGCCCGAGCGCCTGCTCGGCCTCCTCCTTGCTGACGTTGCGAGTCTTCTCCGAGAACGTCCACCGGTGGCCTTCGAGGTCGGCCACGATGTACGACCGCTCGCCGTAGAACTGGTCTTCGGGAGCCTTCTCGATCTTCGCGCCCTGGGCCTTGGCGTGCTCGAAGTGTTCGTCGACGCTGCGGTCGAGTTGCACGTGAAGACGCTGGGTGTTGGCGCCGCCGACGCTGGCCGGGCTCTTGGCGAACTCGGTCCACTCGGCGCCCACCATCACCCGCCCCGCACCGGCGATCGCCATCTCGTAGTGACACATCTCGGGCGCCTCAGGCGGACCGTCGATCGCCATCGTGGTCTCGAACCCGAACACACGCTCGAGCCACGCCAAGGCTGCCTTGGGGTGGCGATAGTGCAGGCTGGAAACGAACACGTTGTCTGTCATCGGAGACTCCTTTCGACAGTGGGCAATAGTTGCTTATTCGGGCAACTATGTCAAGGTGGGGCCCGCCGGACCCCCCGCTCTCCTCCGTCACTGACCGAACAGCGGGTCGGAGCCCTCAGCGGGCTGATGCACTGCGACATCTGCGGCCGACGCATGCAAGGCCAGTGGAACCACGGCACCGCCGACTACCGCTGCAAGTACCCCGCCGACTACCCCGAACCCGAGGGTGGACACCCGCGCAGCGTCTACGTCAAGGAAGCCGACGTCACCCCCGGCCTCGATCAGTGGCTCGCCCAACTGTTCGACGACGACCACATCGAGCACACCCAGCCAGACCCTCGCCGGTGTCTCCCAACCCAACCCCGAAGCCGTCGACCGCGGAGGAGCGCCTCCGGGCCGGATTCGCCGACTGCGACCTGCGCATCGCGAAGTACCACCAGATCCTCGACCACGACGTCGCCCTCGCCGCCAGCTGGGATCACCGAGGCCCAGCGCGAACGCCGAGGACTCGAAGCAGAGCTCGGTCAGCAGGTCCCCGGTGAGCAGCTCAGCTCCAACCAGGTCAAGGCACTGGTCCACGCACTCCGGAACATCGTCGACACGCTCGCTGCTGCCGAACCGGCCGACAAGGCGGATCTCTACCGGGAGCTCGGCGTCACGCTGCGCTACGACCCCAGCGGCACCGTCACCGTGCAGGCTCAACCCCGTGGGGTAACCGTACGTGTCGGAGGGGCGACGGCCCCCGCAACTACATGGCCGACGTTAGAAGGCGAACTCAGCATCCTGGTCTGACAACCGACGTGATCAAGCCTTGGGTAGCCGGTGTGCGCCGGTGGCGTTCAGTCCAAGAGGCGCCACGTTCGTTGACTATGTCGGTCTCGCCCGTCCAAGAGATGACGTCTTCGTCCGGCCGCCCCGGACAACCTCGCGACTACTTCGCGACTGCGGGGCATCGCGAGTTCCAGCCTTCGACCCGAGAGCCAAGGGGACGTCGTGGCGACGTGTGGCCCCCGGTCCGGGGAGCGCGATTCGAACTCCCTCCTGCGGGGGCCGCGAGCCATGCGAGGAGGAAGATCGCTCCGACGATCAGGACCAGGCCCGCCGCGAACGCGGCGCACGCCCCGGAGTCTGCAGGGTGCAGCGCGACGACGGTCGAGCCGATCAGTGCGGCGGTTGCCGAGGTCGCGCCGACGACGAGGTGACGCGACGATCCGAAGAGGGCGTAGCCTCCGTGTCATCTCCGAATGCTCGTGCTGCGGACCGTTCGCTGCTCGGGGAACCCTTCTTCCGAGCGGCGAAGAAATCAGTTCCCGCCGGACGTGACCGTCGTCAGCCTGGTGGCCCGCTGGCCCGGCGACCCTGCAGGAACCTGGTCAGATAGCCGACCTCGGCCTCGTGCGCATCACGCTGCAGGGAGCGCTCCACGCCCTCCGACCATGCATCGACGGCCTGGGAGAGCCGGTGTCGGGCGGCTCTCGCCTGTTGGACGAGGTCGACCAAGGCGATCAGCGCGATCGCTGCCACGGCGACGGCGCGCACGACCCTGCGCCAGCGGAGAGTTGCGGGCCGCGATGGGGCCGAGGGCGTCGTCATGCCGGGTTGCTGCAATCGGTCCGGAGCATGTATTCGACGGGCCCGATCGCCATGGCTCAGCCTCCTCGGTTGGCGTACCGGGCCATTCCACCACGCTCACCGGCTCCGAGCCTCACCCTGGCCGGGTGATCCCTTCGGGGCCCGAGCAGGCAGCGGCTCCGGCTCATCCGCGGTGGGTGACGACGACTCCAGCCGGACCGTCGACACTGGGTTCCATGATGCTTGCGTATTCGTTCCCGTTGTTGAGTGTGTTCTTCTCGATCATGTGGTTCTTCCTCTTCGTGATGTGGATCATGACGGTCTTCCATGTCATTGGGGATGTGTTCCGGAGTCGGGACATGGGTGGGTTCGCGAAGGCCTTGTGGTTCCTGTTCGTGGTCGCTGTGCCGTTCCTGGGTGTGTTCTGCTATTTGGTGGTGCGCGGCGGGAAGATGGGTGACCGGGCGGTGGAGGATGCGCGGGCTCGAGACGAGGCGTTCCAGAGTTACGTCAGGGAGGCAGCGGGGACGACCGGTCCGGCCGACCAGTTGGCCCGGCTCGCCTCGCTGCGCGACGCGGGTGTGATTTCCCCGGCCGAGTTCGAGGCAGGGAAGGCCAAGGTTCTCGGCTGACGAGGGATCGGGATCCTCGGACCGAGGCTTCGCAGCCCGTGTCAGATGCAGCGACCGGCAGCGCAGGGTCGTACGACTCCGAGCATCCTCCGTTCGTCGCTGACGCGCAGCGCCCGGCCCTCCAGCGGACCTTCCCTGTCGCGCAGAACCTGCCGTCGTACCGTCGGAAGCCGTTCGTACGAGATCTGACCGCGGGTCTGACCGTCGGTGCGCTGGCCATCCCATCCGCGATGGCGTACGCCGAGCTGATCGGGATCCCGCCGGTCTACGGGCTGTACGTCCTGCTGCTGCCGCTGGTGGCGTACGCGCTGCTCGGGTCTTCCCGGCAGGTGATCATCGGCCCGGAGGCGGGCATCTCCGGCATGCTCGGTGCGTCGTTGATCGGACTCGGCGGCGGAGACCCGGCAAAGGTCGTCGCGCTCGCCTCTGCGACGGCGCTGCTCGTCGGCGGTTGCTTCGTCGTCGCACGGCTGATCCGCCTCGGTTGGATCGCCGACTACTTCTCACGCGCGGCGCTCATCGGGTACCTGCACGGCATCGTGGTCGTCCTCGTGGTGGGGCAGCTCGGCAAGCTCACCGGTGTCGCGTCGGGCGAGAGCGAGGCCATCCCCCAGTTCGTCCACTTCGTGACGAACCTCGGACAGATCCACATCGCTTCCCTGGCGGTCGGGCTCGTCGGGCTCGCGGCGATCCTCGTTCTCCAGCGAGTCGCGCCGCGCCTGCCGACAGCGTTGGTCGTGGTGGTCCTCAGCATCGTCGTGAGCGCCCTGGCGGACATGAAGTCTCACGGGGTCGCGGTCGTGGGCGACATTCCGCGTGGTCTTCCGGGCTTCTCGCTCCCTTCGGTCTCGGGTGGCGATCTCGGCCGTCTCGCGCCGGTTGCCGTCGGAGTGTTCCTGGTGAGCTACGCCGACTCAATCCTCACGGCCCGCTCGTTCGCAGGTCAGCACAACCAGAACGTGGACGCGAACCAGGAACTCCTGGCACTCGGCATCGCGAATGTCGCGGCGGGCTTCACGCACGGGTTCACGCCGAGCGCCAGTGGATCGCGGACCGCTGTCAACGACCAGATGGGAGCGCGGACCCAGATCGCCGGTCTGATCTCGGTCGGGCTCGTCGCCGTCGTCCTGATGTTCCTCACCGCCCCGATCGAGTACCTCCCCAGCCCGATCCTCGCGGTCCTCATCATCACCGCGGCGATCGGGATCGTCGACCCGGGTGGTTGGCGATCACTCGCCGCTTCCGGAGCGGTCCCCGTGGTCATCGCTGCGGCGACGGCCGTGGGTGTCATCGTCTTCGGCATCCTTCCGGCCCTCGGGGTTGCGGTCGCCATGTCGATCGTCGAGGTCGTGGCCCGCGGCGCCCACCCGCACGACGCGGTCCTCGGTTGGGTTCCGAGTCTCGAACGCTACGGCGACGTCAGTTTCCACCGTCGCGCGATCGTCACACCCGGCGTGGTCGTCTACCGCTTGGACGACCGCATCTTCTTCGCCAACTCCACCTACGTGGTCGGCCGGATCAACGAGGCGATCGCCGGAGCGGCAACCGAGACGCGGGCGCTCGTCTTCGATGCCGAGCGCGTCCCCGGCATCGACGCGACGGCCGTCGACGCGTTGACCCGGCTGATCGAGGGTCTCGAAGCTCGGGGCATCGGTGTGGTGATCGCGCGTGCGAGCCGCTCGGTGATCGACCAACTGGAGCGGACCGGCATCGTCGATCTGATCGGCGACGGACATGTCCAGCCGACGGTCCGAGCCGCGGTCGCCGTCTATGCCGAGCCCGGATGACGGCGAACCCCTATCGCTGTACCACGACGGGTCCGTGGCTCATCACCCCCAACGGGTGAGGTTCCGAGCTCGCCAGTGAACCAAGCTGTCCGTGTCGACATTCACCCGTGCCGATGATGACACGAGGAGCGCAACATGATCTGGATCATCCTCGCGGCGCTGGGTGTGCCGCTTTGGCTGTGCCTCGTCGCGATCGTGACGCTCGTGATGCGCAATCGCACGTTGCGTACCCGCGGCGAGAATGTTCCTGTGCGGCGACGGTTGGCCGGCAAGACGCGGTGGCGTCGTGGCCACGGTGTCTGGATACACGACGTCTTCGCCTTCCGTGGCAGCCCGGCGGCCTGGTCCGAGAGCCTCGACTGGGTCGCGACCGCGACCACCCGGGCGGTCACCGACGCGTCCGAGGCCAAGAAGCTCCGCCGGCTCGGCGAACGGCCGACGGTCGCGGTGCTGACCATGGTCGACGGATCGACCATCGAATACGCGACCTCCACCGAGCATGCACTCAACCTGCTCGGTCCGTTCGCAGCGGACGCTGCGCAGAGTCCATCCCCGTCGATCGCAGAGCCCCCCGCCAGCGGAGCCTGAGCCGCGGCGGTCCTCCCCCGTCTCAGGGGAGGGCGTCGCGGGTCTGCTCGACAGCTCACGCTCCCAGCCCAACCGAGGTGTCCCCAGCCGCGGCGATGAGGACCCGCCATCGGTCGAGTTCGCTCCGCCGGGCGGGCGGCGTCGAGTCCTCGATGTCGTCGAGCAACCGCAGCAGACGTTGCCGAACCGGAGAGATCTCCACGCTCGCACGTGCAACGTCTCCGATGGCCAGCTCAACGTACTCGGGCCAGTCGGGAACCGGAATCAGCACCTGGAGCTGGCCGTTCGCGGCGTGGATCCTTCCGACGTTGAGCCGTCGGTTGCACAACGCTGCGAGCAAGGCGTCGATCGAGTCGATCACCTGGGTCGCGGTGGCCTGATCGTTGATCGCCGCGGAGAGCGCACGGATTGCGATGTCGGCGAGCAGCCGGAACGCGAAGCGTGGGTCCTGGTCGAAGGATCGGTCGAGTCCGATCTCGAGCGAGGCCAGGAGTGCAGCACCGTCGACGTCGCCGTGCCCGCCCCGGACCAACGCGACCACGCCACCCTCGCGGAGGGTGTCGCCGGGAGCGACCCTGAGCTCGATGACGCCGTCGATGACAACCGCGGCGCGGACCAGCGCGGGAAGATCCACCTGGCGGAGTATCCCTCCCGCCGCTTCCCAGCGGATCTCGGCCCGGGGTTCCGACAGCCGCTCTGCGTCATCGAGGTCGGCCTCGTAAGGCTCGGTGTAGAGGGCGTCGATCACCGCCCGACCGTGATCGCGGATGTCACGGAGCGTCGGCGCCAGTTGGATGGACGAGAACGCCGCGACCTGGAGCCTGCGGAACACCCCGAGTGCGACGAGCACGCCGAGCACCCCGACCACCGGCACGCCCAGCGACACCCGGTCATGGGAGCTCGACGCGAGCGCCGCTGTGGCTGCCCAGACCAGCAGGCCGAGGAAGTAGCTGAACGCCCGCCAGACCAGTGGATTGTCCCGGAAGAGGTTGAGGCGGGGCGTCAGGTTCGTCGAGCCGAACTGCGTCACGAGGAACAACAGCGAGTACACCAACCCGATGAACGGCACGATGCTTGCGGCCAGACCGATGAGAAGCTGCGCCACTGCCGCGGCGCCGATGGTGGGGCCGACCGAGATCTGAGGGATCAGCAGCCCCAGCCCGACCGCGAGCGAGATGGCCGCGCCTTGCACGAGACCAGCTCGTAACCGGCGGCGCCTGACGAGCACCTCGACGAGCGGTCGGTAGCGCCGTTCGTCTCGCGGCAGCGGCAGCATCGGCGCGACCGCGGACCCGTCCGGCGCCCGCTCGGGCGTTACCGGGACGTCGTTCACCGCTCCATCATCCACCACGGGGACCAATGGCGGATCACCCGTGGTGGGTGATGGCGTCGCGAGCCGCCGCCCCGAGGCTGGCTCGGTGCACACCCAGGATGGCCGGGCGCATCCTGGATCCGCAGTGGGCTCGAAATCGGACCGGCCACCTCGGACGTCGTAGAGCGACGTCCGGCTCTTCGCATCCGCGTCGGAGAGCCCCGAGCCCGACGGCCGACGGACGCAATGCTCATCCTCGGCGGCCCGCTCCCCTTGGCGATCCTCCTCGGGAGAAGGTCCCCCCAGGGGGTTCAAGGAGTGGCAGCCGATCATGGATCACCTCCACCGGCTGCCAAGCGCGAGCGCTGATGAACCGCCCGTGATCCCCGCAGACGGTCCAGCCCTGGAAGCCAGAGCCATCAGGAGGCCTGAGTCTCCAGTTGCGCGAATCACCCCGATCGGAGGATGCGACTCCGGCTGCTCGAGAAGAAGCTCGCGACGACAGCCGAATCAGAGCAAATTCGAGCGAAAGTGAGTGAGAATGACAGAACATGATCCAAACCCTTGGGCGGTCGGCTGGGGAGCCTTTGCCGGAGTCATGCTCGTCATGGTCGGTGTGTTCCAGTTCTTCGCCGGACTCAGCGCCATCATCCATGACACGTATTACGTCGTGGGGAGCCAGTACGCGTACAAGCTCGATGTCACCGGATGGGGCTGGATCCACCTCGTGCTCGGCCTGATCGTCGTCCTCGCCGGTATCGGGGTGTTCACCGGAAACGTGGCGGCCCGGGCCATCGGCGTCATCGCCGCGATGGTGAGCGCAATCGCCAACTTCCTGTGGCTTCCGTACAGCCCGGTCTGGTCGGTCGTGATGATCGCAGTCGCCATCAGCGTGATCTGGGCACTCACGGCACACGGCAGGGACATCGCCGTGAACTTGGTGGAGTGACCATGGACATCGATAGCGCGGGCCCTCGGTAAAGGGGCTCTTCGGATTTCAGCGGGGTGTGATGGTGTCGAGTAGGTCCCAGTTGGGGCGTCCGCAATAGAGGAGTACGCGGGTTCGGTAGTGGGCGAAGCGTCGGAACCCGAACCCGATGCGCTTGATCAGCTTGATCAGGTTGCCGGCCCAGCTAGCCCATTACGAATCGGGGCCTCGGCGCAGCCCGTTGGGCTCCCCACGGGCGTGGCGGCGCGCCAGGGTGGCGTTGAGCATCGCGGCCCCGACGATCGCCCGAGCCAGGAGGTAGAACCACGACAAGAGCGCGGCCGCTGCGCCCAGCCCGCCGTACACCGCCGAGGATGATCCGACCTTCCTGGCGACGTAGTACACCGTCATCAGCCGGAGGACCTCGGTGGAGAATGCCACCAGGACCGCTCCTGGGAGCAGCGCCGTCCACGAGACCTCGTTGTGGGGCAGCAGCATCGATGCGAACAACCACAGACCTGCCCATGCCAGGAACAACCCAACGATGGCGCCGACTGCCAGACCGCTCGACTGGGCACGCAGTCGTGAGACTGCGGCGGATGCACCGAGGGCCACGATGGCGAGCACCAAGAGCAGGCCGATGGAGCGGAACCTGCTCGGAGGTTTGGACCTCGGGAGGCGCCAGGCCAGCTCGTGGCTGCGCCACAGCACCTTGACGAGAGAGTTGGAGGTGGAGATCAGCGCGATGGTCCCGATCGCGAGCAGCAACCAACGGCCCCGGGTGGAGGTCTTCGTGGCCGACGAGATCGACTGGGCCACGATCCCCCGCACGCCCGCCGATCGAGCCAGGCTCTCGGGGCTGCTCCCGCTAGAATCCGCGAGCAGGCCGAACCCGACCAGGGACACCAGCGTGAACGGCAGCAGCCAGAGGAACATCCGGAAGGCCACGGCGCCTGCGATCAGCGGCCCGCCAACCTCGACGTCGTCGGTGAACGCTTCCCAGCCGGCGTCTGCTGCGGGCAGGTCCTTCCGGATCCGGGACGCGATCTCGGTGACGTTGTCAGTCAGCGATTCGGCTCCCGCTCGCAGGCGAGCGATCCGACCGGTTCGTCGGGGCCCATCAGGTGCGACCAGTTCAGCCTCGCTCTCTCGATCCACGCTCCATGGTTAGCCGCCGACTACCGGAGCCGAGATCACCTTTCCAGGATGATCCGTCGAATCCCGAAGCGGGACAGACTGCGAGCGAGCGCTGGACGGAGCTTTGTCCTCACCGAAGCAGAAGGAGTCAGCGTGTGGGTGAGATGGGGGTGGCTCGCCGCCGCCATGGCCGCAGTGGTGACCGTTGGCGGTGGCTGCGGTCGCCGGATCGGTGTTGGTCGCGGAGTACCGTCGCGTCGGTGTTCGTCGCGCCGCGCCTGCTCTCAGCGGTTCGGTATTCGTCTAGTTGCTCGGCTACGAGGCAAGCCGCGCGATCTGTCCCGAACACCGGCCGGCGACGGTGCAGCGACCGGCCTCGGCGGCCGCCGTGTTCGACATCGTCACCCGTTTCACCCATCAGACCATGAAGACGTTGTTGACGATCCCGTCCTGCTCATCGCTTGGCTCGTCGGGCCGTCGGGGGTGCTGCCCGCTGCTCCGGCTCGCCGCACTCCCGACGCGGCTCCGGGAAGCTGAAGCGTGTTGAGCCGAGTGCCCATCGGACGATGGCTTCCCACCTACCGCCGATCGTGGCTCCGTACCGACCTGCTCGCAGGACTGACCGTGGTGGCGCTCCTGATCCCCGAGGGCATGGCCTACGCCCAGATCGCCGGAGTGCCCCCACAAGCAGCGTTCTACGCCGCGCCGGTCGGGTTGTTGGCGTTCGCGGTGTTTGGGTCGTCCCGTCAGCTCGTGGTTGCCGTCTCTGCGGCAATCGCGTCGATGTCCTTCGCCACGGTGAGCCTGATCGCGGAGCCAAACACCGGAGAGTTCATCGTCCTGACGGCCGCGCTCGCACTCGTGGCCGGCGCGGTCGCGGTGGTCGCGGGGCTGTTGAAGCTGGGACGGGTCGCGCAGTTCTTCTCGGAGTCGGTGATGGTCGGGTTCATCTCCGGGCTCGCTCTCGTGATCGCCGTCAAGCAGGTGCCGAAGCTGATCGGAATCGAAGCTGGACACGGCAACTTCTGGGAGCGCGCCTACGACGTCATCGTCCATCTCGACGAGACCAAGGGTCTCACCCTGCTCGTCGGCGCGACGAGCATCGTGGTGCTCATCGCGCTCGAGCACTACTTCGAACGCGTCCCCGCAGCGCTCGTGGCACTCGTGCTCGGCATAGCGGTGTCGGCGATCTTCAAGCTCGAGACGCACCACGTCGAGATCGTCGGCCCGATCCCTGCCGGCCTGGCTGCGCCGAGGTGGCCGTCGATCGGATGGCACCAGTGGGGCTTGCTGTTGCCGGGCGCGATGGGATTGGCGCTCGTCGGTTTCGCGGAAGCCATCGGCCCGTCACGTGCCTTCGCCGCGGCGCACGGCTACGAGATCGACGCCAACCAGGAGTTCATCGGCCTCGGGGTGGCCAACGCGGGGGCGGGCCTTTTCCAGGGGTTTCCGATCGGTTCGAGTCTGTCGAAGTCGGCTGCGAACGACCGAGCCGGCGCGCACACCCAGCTGTCCGGCATCATCGCCGCCGCCGTCACCGCAGTCGTCGCTCTGTTCTTCACAGGTCTGTTCCGACAGCTCCCCGAAGCCGTGCTCGGGGCGATCGTGATCGTGGCGGTCTCGGGGATGGTGAAGGTGGCCGGATTCCGCCGGCTGATCCGGGTCCGCCGTGTGGACGCATTCCTGGCCGTCGTGGCGCTCCTCGCCGTGCTCACCTTCGAGACCCTCCAGGCACTCCTCGTCGCAGTGATCGTGTCGTTGTTCGCGCTGGTCTGGCGGACGAGCCAACCGCGACTCGCCGTGTTGGGCCGGGTCCCCGATGCGTTGGACTTCACCGACGTGCACCGTCACCCCCTGAACCTCACGGTCCCGGGTCTCATCATGGTGCGCCCCGAGAACGAAATCTTCTTCGCCAACGCCGCCGGGCTGCGCGAGGCGATCATGGCGGAGGTGCTTTCGAGCGACGTGCCCGTCATGGCCGTCCTGATCGACCTGGGTGCGACCACCGATCTCGACGTGCCCGCCGCCGATGCCTTGGTGGAGCTCCGCGAACAACTGAGCGGCCGTGGCATTCGACTGTTGCTGACACAGGTGATTACCCCGGTCCGCGAGACACTCGACCGGGCGACGGCTGCGGAGGCACCGCTCACCGCGGATGTTTTCGGGTCACCCCTGGTTGCTCTCCTCGATCACCTGTCGACCGTCGGCGACACCGCGGCGATCGACGAGCTGCGACGCGACGCGGAGGAATCGGCGCGTCGAGTGTCGCAGCAGATCAGCGGCGAGCCGATTGAGTAGGCCGACCGTGGGCCGTCGTCAGACGAGCCCCAGCTCCTGGCCGCGCTTGGCGGCGTCGTCCCGGTTCGTCACGTCGAGCTCCTGGTAGATGTGCTGCACGTGGGTCTTGACCGTGTTGACCGACACGAACAGCGAAGCGGCGATCGCGGCGTTCGACATGCGAGTCGGGAGTCGCACCAGCACCTCGAGTTCGCGATTGGTCACGGGGATCCTCGAGCCGCTGACGAGAACCGCCCGGACGAGCGTTCGACGCGGTGATCGCTCGGGCGAGGAAGTCTGTCGGCCAGTCGGCGAGCAGTTGACGAGCGAGGGCGTGCGCGTCGCGCCCGGCCCCCGCGAGGACGCCGAGGAAGCCGTCGCTCTCGGCATCGGCCAGTGCGACGGCAACCGCACGCAGCCCCCTCGACATCTCCGTCGGCGTGCTCGACGACGGCGCAGATCAGGGCGTGCTCGATCCGATCGAAGTCTCCGGCATCGCGAGGGCGGCCATCCAGTGCCTTCCTGGCCGCACCGACGTCGCCGTCGGCCAAGGCGATTCGGGCCGACGCGAGGTCGCCGCCGCACCCCCGCCGCCGGCCGACGAGCCGTTCTTCCTCTACTTCAACCACTCCAACGTTCACTTCCCGACACTGCCGCGCGAGGAATACATCGACAGTTCGAACGGGGGCGCCGTCGCCGACTGCATCCAGATGCTCGACGGCGACTTCGAGGTACTCCTCGACAAGCTCGACGAGCTCGGGATCACCGACAACACGATCGTCGTCTTCGCCGCGGACAACGGGCGTTTCGTCGCTGGCCGGCGACGCAGTACCGCACGGCGCGCCACTCGATTTCGACCACCACGCGCCACACCGCTGACCCCGTCGACGGAGAGCACCCTGCCCCGATCGCCCCCACGCCGGCTCCCGCTATGACCCGACCCGAATCGGACGGTGGTTGTTGCGTACCGGGCCGGGTCGGACCGCTGAGCACGTCACGACACCCCGAACTACCTCCGGCTCTCGCGCCGACATCGACCTGGTCGAGATCGCCGGCGGAGCGTTCATCATGGGGACCGACGAGCCGAATCGCTGGCGCGGCGACGGCGAGAGTCCTGCACGCGACGTGAGCCTGAGTCCGTTCCGGATCGGGCGCTACACCGTCAGCGCCGACGCCCCAACCTAGAGAATCGTTCTGACCCCCTCGGCCGACGGTCGACGTGCCGTCCGCCATCGGTGCGAGGATCCTCGAAGTGAGGTGAGGACGAGTTCAACGCCCGAACGGAGAACCCCGGCCCCGGCCTCGTAGGGGCTGGCCGGCGAGCACGTGAGGACAACGGATCGAGTCGTCCAACCCCGATGTCGGTGCCTGATGCAATGCTGAACGGATGGCCGAACGAGTACCGCGCATCCGCCGAGCGCCAATCCCGGCCGACGCGCTCATCGTCGTGCGTGGCGATGACCTCATTGGGGGTGCGTCACCAGCCGGTCGGGTCATCGCAACACCGTACGTCGGCGGAGCAGTATAAAACTGATGAGATCAAAGAGTTGGCTACGGGAGGCCGACGTCAACGTCAAGGTCCGGATCTGGCACCGGTGAGACCAACGCTGGCTCGGCCGGTCCGCGTGGTCGCGCCAGACCTCTGGAGATGCGAGACCGGATGGTGAGCAACGCCTCCCGCCCGCCCGGTTCCGCGCTGATCGCGGCGTGATGTAGGCGTGCTCCTCAGACCAAGCTGACCTCGGCTACCGTGCGATCGAGCAAGAACACTGTTCGGTCGTCCGTGGGGATCGAGCCGCAGAGCCAGGAGCGAGTCATGTCTAAGAAGTTTGCTGGCGTCGTCAACATTGACATCAAGGACTCGACTCCGGATTGGGGGCCCTACGCGCAGCCGTCGGCACCGGAGGGCGCGCCCAACGTCATCTACGTTGTGCTTGACGACGTCGGGTTCTCGGCGATGGAGCCCTATGGCGGGTTGATCGAGACCCCGAACATCAAGCGGATCGCTGAGCGTGGCCTGACCTACTCGAACTTCCACACCACGGCGTTGTGCTCGCCGACGCGCTCGTGCCTGCTGACCGGCCGCAACCACACGACAAATGCCATGGGCTGCATTACCGAAGCGGCGTCGGGGTTCCCGAACGCCAACGGCCACGTTCCCTTCGAATGCGCCAACCTCGCAGAGATCCTCGTCGAGCGAGGGTGGAACACCTACATGGTGGGCAAGTGGCATTTGTGCGCCGAGGACGAGATGAACTTGGCATCTTCGAAGCGGCAATGGCCGCTCGGGCGGGGATTCGAGCGGTACTACGGCTTTCTCGGCGGCGAGACGAACCAGTGGTATCCGGACCTGGTCCACGACAACCACACGGTGGCACCGCCGTCGCAGCCCGAGGACGGTTACCACCTCACGGTGGATCTCACCGACAAGGCCATCGAGTTCATCCGTGATTCCAAGGCCATCGCGCCCGACAAGCCCTTCTTCCTCTACTACTGCCCTGGCGCCGCCCACGCGCCCCACCATGCTCCGAAGGAGTGGGCCGACAAGTACGCGGGCAAGTTCGACATGGGCTACGAGGCCTACCGAGAGATCGTCTTCGAGCGTCAGAAGGCGCTGGGCGTGGTGGCCCAGAACGCCGAGCTGTCGCCGATCAACCCCTACGCAGAGACCACGAGTCACGACGGAAAGCCGTGGTCGGAGACCGATCGCGTCCGACCATGGGATGGTCTGTCATCCGATGAGAAGCGCCTTTTCGCCCGGATGGCCGAGGTCTACGCGGGGTTCCTGAGCCACGCCGACCATGAACTGGGTCGACTGCTGGACACGCTCGAGGAGTCGGGCCAACTCGACAACACGATCGTCGTGGTCGTCTCGGACAACGGTGCCTCCGGCGAGGGCGGCCCGAACGGATCGGTCAACGAGAACAAGTTCTTCAACGGCGTGGCCGACGAGATCGCTGACAACCTCGCCTACCTGGACGAGCTGGGGGGTCCGGGGACGTACAACCACTATCCGACCGGCTGGGCCTGGGCGTTCAACACGCCGTTCAAGATGTGGAAGCGATACGCCAACTTCGAAGGCGGCACGGCCGACCCGATGGTTGTTTCCTGGCCCGCTCGTTTCACCAAGGCGGGCGAGGTCCGCCGTCAATACAACCACGCCGTCGATATCCTGCCCACCCTGCTCGAGTGCCTCGACATCGAGATGCCTGACGTCGTTCGGGGCTACACGCAATACCCGGTCGAAGGAATCAGCTTCGCCAGCACCTTCGATGACGCTGACGCGCCCCAGACGAAGGAGACGCAGTTCTATTCAATGCTCGGCACCCGCGCGATCTGGCACAAGGGATGGAAGGCCGTCACCGCGGTGCCGGCCGCCCCGGAGTCCTGGGGCGACTTCCACCAGCAGCGCTGGGAGCTGTTCGACACAGACAATGATCCGACTGAATGCAATGACCTGTCCGCCGACAACCCGGTCAAGCTTCAGGAACTCATCGCCCTCTGGTGGGTCGAGGCCGGCAACTACGACGCATTGCCCCTGGAGTCGCGAGCGGCCGCCGAGATCCTGGGCACCCCGCGCCCCGAGATGTCGGCCCCGAGGTCGAGGTACATCTACTACCCGGGTGGTGCCGAGGTTCCCGAATCAGTTGCCCCCAACATCCGCAACCGCAACTACGTGATCGCCGCAGAGGTCGACATGGAGTCTGCCGACGCGAGTGGGGTGCTCTTCGCACAGGGCTCACGATTCGGGGGTCACTGCCTGTACGTGAAGGACGGCCGTCTCGTCTACCACTACAACTGGTTGGGTGAGAAACTGCAGACCGTGGTCTCCGAGGAGACCATTCCGATGGGCCACGTCGTGTTGTCGGCCAGCTTCGTGCGGGAGGGCGAGAGCATGCCGGCGACCGGGACGTTGACGCTCAACATGCGAGACCAGGCCGTCGGCTCGGCGACGATCGTCACCCAGCCTGGCAAATTCACCCTCGGCGGGGCCGGCCTTCTCGTGGGGCGGTCCGGTGCCGAACGGATCACTGACGACTACCCTGGCGAACGTCCGTGGGCGTTCACCGGTGGGACGCTCATCAAAGTGGTCATCGACGTCAGCGGCGAGCCATTCCGTGATCTCGCCCTTGAGGCCGCAGCCCTCTTCTCGGTCCAATAGCAAAGCGAAATCCGGTCCGGGGTGGTCATGAGTTCGTCAGGCAGGCGGAGAGCCGCAGCCTGATCAGCCACCGTGTACCGGACGAACGGCTTCTGGTAGTCGCTTTCGGCACCGTCGCCGCTCCGCGGGCGGGGTGCTCGCCGGCGGTACCCCTCCGATCTCGCGTCCGGTGCGAGACGACGAGGTCGCTCGATCGGGGCCGCGCCGGTAGGTTGCCGACATGCCCCAGGAGAAGCCGTGACCGACGCCCAGCCGGTCACGTTGACCGCCAAGCGGATTGGTAATACCGCCGCCGGCGGACCTGCGATGCCGACTGACCGGCCACCTACGGCTCCGGCCGCGTTCCACGTGCTGGCCAAACCGACCGGGCCGATCTGCAACCTCGACTGCGAGTACTGCTTCTTCTTGTCGAAGGAGCAGTTGTATCCCAACGACCGGTTTCGGATGTCCGATGACGTGTTGGAGCGGTACCTGCGGCAACTGATCGAGGCCCATTCCGCCCCGGAGGTGACCATCGCCTGGCAGGGCGGCGAGCCGACCCTCATGGGCATCGACTTCTTCCGTCGGGCCGTCGCTCTCGTGGACAGCTACCTCCGGCCGGGCCAGACCGCGCAGCACACCATCCAGACCAACGGCACCCTGCTCACCGGCGATTGGTGTGAGTTCCTGGCCGAGAACAATTTCTTGGTGGGTATCAGCATCGACGGCCCGCCCGAGTTCCATGACCGGTACCGCGTCGACAAGCACGGCAAATCCACCTTCGACAAGGTCAAGCGGGGCCTCGACCTCCTCGTCGCGCACGGTGTCGAGTGGAACGTGTTGTGCACGGTGCACGCCGCGAACCAGGACCATCCTCTCGAGGTGTACCGATTCTTCCGCGACGAACTCGGCGCCGAGTTCATCCAGCTCATCGCGATCGTGGAACGAGACAACGAGACCGGCTTCCAGGAGGGCGACACGGTCACCGACCGTTCGGTCGATCCGGCCGCGTGGGGTTGGTTCCTCAATACCGTGTTCGACGAATGGCTGCGCCACGACGTCGGCAAGGTCTTCGTGCCCCAGTTCGACGCCGCTCTGTCGGCATGGATGGGCATGGAGCCGTCGCTGTGCATCTTCCGGTCGACGTGTGGCGACGCGGTGGCCCTCGAACACAACGGTGACGTCTACTCGTGCGACCACTTCGTGGAGCCGGACCACCTGATCGGCAACATCGGCGCCACCCACCTGGTCGAGCTGCTGGCGTCGCCACAACAGCAGCGGTTCGGTCAAGCCAAGCTCGACACGCTGCCGCAATACTGCCGCGACTGCACGGTGCGGTTCGCCTGCAACGGCGAATGCCCGAAGAACCGGTTCACGCTCACCCCCGGCGGCGACAACGGACTCAACTACCTGTGCGCCGGATACTTCGACTTCTTCACCTACATCGATGGCCCCATGAAGCTGATGGCCGGCCTGCTGCGCCAAGGGCGTTTCGCCGACGAGATCACCGATCTCTTCGCCAAGGCTGGCCGCAACGACCCGTGCCCGTGCGGCAGCGGACGCAAGACCAAGTACTGCCACGCCCCCGACTGACTCGTTGCGGGAGCAGTGCGAACGCGAAGGCGCGGCGCGCCACGGATGCGTCGCCGCCTCACCGCCGACGGCGGCGCCACCCCACGGCTCGACACGTTCAATCGCGAGTGGGCCACAGCCCCTGCCGCGCTGAAGGAGGACGTACCGCGGTGCGGTCCGCCTGGTGACGCCCCCTCGGTCCCGCGAGAGCCGTGACGGACTCGTCTGTCCTCGTCCATCATCGCTGTCATCACTTGCAGGCCGCTCGCCACAGCGAGCGCCAACAGGCCCTCTCGCACCGCACTGCCGATCTCGGCCGTGGCGACACTCACCGAGCTCGGCAACACCAGCTCGTCACTGGTCCCGGCGGGCGCGGTCTTCTTCTGGTGGTTCTTCTTCATTGGTGGTGGTCCCCTTGCTTGGTAACGGTGTTCTTGGCGGAACGCACGACACATAGGCAGGTATCGAACGGGGGACCGCCACCTCAAATTCCACGACTACCGGGACAACCTCGTTATCGGTAGCCAACCGAGCGGCTGACCCGCGCCGAGCCTCAGCCACCGAGGCAGGCGCCGGCCAGAGCAGCCTTGAGCGCCTCCTGGGCATCGCGACGGGTTCGGATCGTGCAGTCGAGCAGAGGATGTCCCGTTCGCTGTTGAAGTCGCCGCGGGTGGTGGCCCGCCGGTTTCATGCGGCGAGGTCAGTCTCGCATGGTGGTGTGACACTGTCGGCGTGACGGTGGAGGGCGGCGACGAGGTGGGGCATCTGTGCGTGTCCGCGGACTCGTCGGAATTTGCGCTCGGCTTCGAGGAGCCCGGCTGCGCACCACCGTCGGCGCATGTCGCCGTCGTCTCGCCAGCGCTTCACGTTGCGGGTCGTCGTGCGGGCGATCGAGATCATCGACTCGATCATGTTCGTGCACACCAACGTCCGAGCGAGGGTGCCGTCGATGCCGAGGCGACGGACGGTGAACATGTCTTCGAGGCCCTCGCGTAGCGACCCGGCTGCGTCAGGCCTCGTGCGTTCGAGCTCTGCCGCGAGCGCCGTCGCCTTGCGCAACCCCGCGTCGGGGTCCGGGTCAGCGAACGCGCCGCGCAGTCGGGCGTCGACGCTCTCGCGCTCGGTCTTGGGGAGGTGGTCGCCGACGTTGCGGCGCTTGTGGATCTGACACCGCTGGATGAGGGCAAGGTCACCGAACACCGACCGCACCGTAGAGGCGAGCGCCTTGGCGCCGTCGATCACGACCAACAACCCGCCCGAGGGGTCCAGGCCCCGGTCGACGAGGTCGGCCAACAGCGCCTTCACGACGGTCGCGTTCTCGGTGTCACCGAGCCGCAACCCGACCGGCACCTTCGTCCCGTCCGCGGTCACGACGAGCGCCACGACACACATCGCACCGCCGAAGTCGGCACCATCGACCATCAACACCGCCGGCGACAGTCCGGACAGGTCCCGGGCGACCAGCTCGCCGAGCGCCCTCTTGGTGCCCGTGACGAACCGCCGTGACACCGTCGACTTCGACGTCGACCGTGCCTTCGCCCGCGCCTCGGCACCGATCGGGTCCGCGACCCGCTCGAAGCTACGGGTCGCGACACCGGTGAGCATCCGCTCGATCACCGTCGCGTTCAGGAGGTCGCCCTGGGCGAACACCCCGAACGACCCGAGTGGCACCTCCCCCGACCCGTCGGCCGCCCGCACACGCGGCCGGCGGATCGGCAGCTTCTGGCCGCCCATCACCACCGACGTCTCCGTCGTCCCGCCACGCACACAGGTGCGCTCGGAGTCACGGGCGTTCCACACGCCGCACAACCCCGCGGCCTCCTCCGCCATGATCGCCAGCGCTGTCGCCAACCCGGCTTCGACCGCCACGGCCATCAACCCCTCACGACACGCCGCAGCGATGCCAGTCAGCGTCACCGCCAACTCCGCCGGCATCTGTGCAAGCGCAGCGTCGGCCTCATCGACCAGCCTCACAGCCGGTCCGTCTACCTTCTTCATCAGGTGGTCCCTCTCTCTTCAGGTGTAGTTGAGATGACTCCTGACGATGCCCGATCGGCACCGCCCGGAGGGGGACCACCACCCCTCTACTTCAACACCTGGCGGGACAATCTCGTCGAGCATCAGTCGTATCGAATGGCCGTTGACACCAACGCGTGGGCCGCGTCAACGCAACAGAGCCAGCTCGGTTACCTTGCCGTGGTGAGCATCGTCTTCGCTCTGGCGGCAGCGTTCTTGAGCGCCGTGAACCTGGTGACCCAGCACGTGGCCAGCACGGCCGCTTCGGCCAGGGACAAGGGCTGGCGGCTGGCGCGTTATCTCGTGCGCAACCCGTTGTGGCTCCTGGGCGTCGGGGCCTCGTTAGCTGCGTTCGCGTTCCATGCGCTCGCACTGAACAACGGACGACTTTCAGTGGTCGAGGCCGTCTTGGTCACCGAGTTGGTCTTCTCGTTGCTCATCGGCCGCGCGTGGCTTCGCCGCAGCGTTGCCGCCGCAGCGTGGATCTCTGCGTCGGTCACGTGCGCCGGCCTGATCGTGTTCCTGGCCATGTCCGAGCCACAGGGCGGTCATGGGTCAGCCACTGCCGGCGCATGGGTTCCCGTCGTCGCCACCATGGCCGGGCTCGTCGCCGTTCTCACCCTGCTGGCGGCGCGCGGCTCGCCGTCGCGGCGGGCCGCTCTCTACGCAGGCGCGTCGGGAGTCGTGTGGGCCGCCCTCGCCACCTTCTTGAAGTCGGCGACCGACGTTCTGGCCTCCAGCGGGCCACTGGCCGTGTTCGAAAATGGAGCTGTTTACGGGGTGGTCGCCGCGGGAATCCTCGGCACGGTGCTCACCCAAGCTGCTTTGCATCACGGACCGCTCGCTGTCTCGCAGCCGATCATGGTCATTGTGAGTCCTGTCGTCAGCATTGCGCTGGGGGTGTGGGTGTTCGGCGAGCACTTCACACGTACGCCGCTACGCGTCACCGCGGGTCTAGCGGGTTTCGCTGTCATGGTGGTGGGCGCCGCGTGCTTGAGCCACACCGCACCATCGTTCGCCGCGCGCCAGCCCTCGGCCGACATCTCCTAGTTGTAATGTGCGGCTTCATTGCGTTGGCGGAGGCCGAGACGCGATGGCATCGGGTCCCGGCGACCGTTGATCTCAGATGGTCGACCACAGCTCGTTGAACGCCACCCCGAGTGGGAGTGCCAAGGTCACGGTGTAACTGGTCATGGCGGGTTTCAGTGGTTGATGGGGAAGACTCGGTCGCCATCACCACCAACCGGACTGGCGGGTGGACTACCCAAGCGGCCCAGAACCTGCTCATGAACCTCGACGAGGACCGATTCCGGTTCGTGATCCACGACGGTGGCGGCCGATACACCATCGTCGGGTGACCGACGGCATTCGATCTCAGGCCAGATCCTCAGATACGGCGGCGACGGCGGCGTCCGGGCGTGATCGCAGCCCCGATGACCGCAGCTCGTGCCACCGGGGCGGGGCCCCTCGACACGGCCCTCGAAACCACAGCGACTCTCGCAACCGGGTGGCCGATCACTCCGACTCTCCCTATACGGCCTCGACGCAACGGCATGTCAATCTCCTGCTTCTTCTTCATCGGTCGGGTCGGCTTCGACGGAGGCGATGATGGCTTGGATGGGGATGCGGCCGTTTGCGATGAGCTGGCCGCCAGAGTGGCGTACGGATGCAGCGAACGGAGCCGCCCACACGTTCTCGTAGATGAGGACACCAGCGACGCTGCCCGGATCCATGGCCGCCGCAAGATGTTCGACGTCCTCTTCGGCGAGCAGCTCCGCGAGCTCGGCTTCGAGGGCAAGCAGCGGGCCTGCGTTCTCGAGATCCGACAGCTCCATGGGCTCAACGTTGCCATCCGCGTCCTTGGCGAGGATGAGCAGGTCGACGACACGAATCGTGTCGGAGTCGACGAGCTTGATCAGCTCATCGGCCATCTCCCCGGTGAACTGCGAGGTTCCGGCAGGGAACTCGACGATCAGGTAGTCGACGGGCCCGAGTTCATCGAATGGGGTGTTGGTCATGGTCTTCCGTTTCGCTGGGTCGTGAGAGCGTACGCGGCTGGCCGCACCCTGCCGGGTGGCGGCTGCCCCGCTCAGCTGGTCGGGCAGTCCGTCGATGCTGCGGTAACAACGCCATCGATGAAGTGGACGACGCCATTCGAGCCCTTGATGTCGACCCGGAGAATCTTGGCTCCACCGAACAGCAGGTTGCCAGCGGCGTCCTTGCTGATCAGCACTTTACCGCCGAGGGTGTCGACGCACGTTCCGACAGCGGCTGTCGCAGCGGCGGAATCGACCGCGCCGGGGATGACGTGGAGTTTCAGGACGTCAGCCAATGCTCCGGTCGGGTCAGCCTGGAGACTTTCGACGGTCGCCGCGGGAACAGCTGCGAACGCTTCGTTGGTCGGGGCCATGATGGTGAACGGTCCAGGCCCGGACAGCGTGGCGCCGAGGCCGGCCGCAGTGACGAACTTCACCAGCGTCGACGCTTGGGGGTCCTCCTGCAGAAGCACCACCACGGTCTTGGTCGCCTTCGCGGCGGACGTCGTGGTGGTGACGGCGGCGCTCTTCGGGCACACCGCTGTGTTCACCACAGCGATACTGGCAATCACCTTGGCCGCCTGCACCCGGGAAGCGGTGAGGATCGATCCGACTGCCTGATCGTCGGGCGCATCTTTGAGCTGACCCTTCAACTCGTCGGTCTGGGCCTGGAGGTTCGTCCATTGCGAGTCGCTCAGGTCCTTCGCGCTGGAAACGAGCGTCTCTCGACTCGACTTCACCCCGTCGGCTGCGGAGGCGTAGTCACTCTTGGTCGCAACTGCTGGGTCGAGCGCCGAAAGGCTGCTGACGGCCGATCCGTACGCGGTGAGGTCCGTGCAGAACTGCGTGTTGGCAGCTTTGACATCGGAGGCGGTGTTCTTGTCGTCTTTGCTGCACGAGGCCAACCCGCCCATGCTGAGCACACCAACCAAGCCGAGTATCAAGATGCGCTTCATTCGTCCTCGTCTCACGGTTGCGTCGGGTAGAGCAGCGAGGAACGTACACCAACACAGTCGGGATACACCCTTCGGGGCGGCATGCAGCAATCGCTGCTCGTGTGAGCTGACCCGCCTTCACCACCCGATATCGAGGTCGCCATCCAGATCTATCGATGAGTCGACCTGGTCGATCGCGAGTTCCTTGGCCGCGCTGTGTCGGAGCGAGTCGACAACCAGGTCGAGCGGGTCGGCCTTCTCCCCCGGGCGTCCGTGATGTTCGAGTTCATCGGCGGGCTCGTCGGAGATGAGGTACATGCGGTTCGACTCTCGCCCGCGGCTGAGTCCGACGTAGCCCATCTCGCGGTGGAGGTCGTCGCTCGCCAGGAGCAGACCGTGGTCGCAGGTTCGGCCCTGCGCCTTGTGAACGGTGACGGCGTACCCATGTCGCATCCACCCGGCCTCTAAGTACTGGTCGTCGAGCCGAAGGTCGCCGTCGTCGGTTGAGATCGTGACGGCCTTCTCGTGGTGGTCGATGTCGATGATCCGGCCGACGGTGCCGTTGCGGATCCCGTTCGGGTGGTCGTTGCGCGTGCAGAGCACGTCGTCGCCGATCTGGAAGGGTCGGCCGCCCACGACCAATGGTTCACCGGAGAGGCATCCTGCGGCTGCGAGGTGACGGCGGGCCCGGCGGTTCAGGTCATCGACATCGGCGTTGCGTTTCGCCATCATCAGCACGGTCTCACCATCAGTGCGGTGGCGCCACCAGTCGGCGACCATGCCGTCACGGACTCGTTCCGCATTGGTTGCCGTGACGACTCCGCCGTGATCGCGTAGCAAGCCGACGGCGGTGTCGACGTCCCCGCCCCGCAACCGGTGCAGCGCCTCGCGTTCGATCTCATCGTTCTGCCGACGGTTCTCGCTGAGTGTCAGGATCGGATGACGTCGCTCCAGCGATGCGAGCACACCCCCCGCTTGGATCTCCGGAAGTTGCTTCGGATCACCGACGAGCACGACCTTCGCACCCAACGCCGAGGCCGCCCGCAGCAGAGACGCGAGCGCACGAGTTCCGACCATGCCCGCCTCGTCGATGACCAACACCGTCCGCACGTCCAGCCGCTGCCGATCGGTCTGCATCTCGACATTGAGTCGAGCGATGGTCGTCGAGCGGATCCCCGAGCCAGCCTGCAACTCGTGGGCAGCGGATGCCGAGAGCGCGCACCCGATCACCCGGTAGCCACTTCGCTGCCATGCCTCACGCGCCGCGTCGAGGCTGAACGTCTTGCCGGTCCCGGCTGCGGCGACGAACACCTCGATCCCTCGGCCTGACGAACACATCTCGGCCACCGCTTCGGCCTGCTCGGCGCTGATCGACGGCCGCTGGGCAAGTGCCTCCCCGAGCACGATCGAACCCGCGATCGCCGCGCCAGCGGCGATCCGATCGTGCGCAAGATCGACGAGGTCCTGTTCCAGCTCCATCAGCTCGCGCGTCGAGAAGGTCGTCCCGGTCCGTTCGTTCCAACCAACCGCGATGACGTCAGGGCGTCGGAGATACTGCGATGCGAGGTTCTCGACGACGTCCAAGGGGATGCCGGCCGGGAGTTCGTCGATCAAACGGCGCAGTACATCGCGATCGTCGAACGTCGAGCGGGCCTCGGTCAACCCGCTCGCCGAGGACAACTGATCGAGCACCTCAATTGTCTCGTCAGCGTCAATTGACGGGACCGAGTGGTCAGCCATGACCATGGCAAGATCGGTGAAATCGAAGCCGTTGGTCAGGGCCTCCGCCCTCCAGCGGTCGGTCTGGTCAGACAAATGTTCAGGCCTGACCACCTTCGCCTTGCGGGTCTCGAGGGTCGAGATCTGCGCAGCCTTCGCCGACGTGAGCCCCCACTCGGCCATGCTCAACTCGATCTGCTCGCGCCGCTTCGAGAACAGATCGATCAGGTCCTCGTCGATGCCTGCGATGTCAGCCAGCCCGTCGTGAATCGGCGTCCACGCCACTCCGAGTCGAGCGGTGAGCTCGTGGCGGAGCTGAGCGGCGTAGATGTAGCCGCCGGTCTTCGCATGGTCGTACAACCCGGTGGCGTCGATGGTCCTCCACACACCATCGGGGGCGCGCACCGAGTTCGCCACCAGGACATGGGTGTGGAGCAAGGGGTCCCGGTCGCGCGACGTGCGATGGCGGAAGCCCGCTGCGACGAAGCCGTCGGCCTTGACCCGGTGGATGCCGTTGCGTCCGGTGCGGGTGTAGGCCGCCACCTCCTCCAGATGGCTGACCGCCTTCGCCACGGCGGCTTCGTGAGCAGCAACCACCTCGCGTGCCACATCGGGTTCACCGAGGCCCCAGAGGATTGACACGGACTTCGGCGCACGGAACGTCAGGTCCCATCCCGGCACCTTCCGGTTCTTGGCACGGTGGAGTTGGTCGCGCGTGTTCGGGTCGTGGCCGGTGAGCACTGCTCGAAGGTCGGCCGGGCGCACGAGCCCGTCGAGGCCGAGCTGATCAGATGACGCCAACCAGTAGCCGGGCGCCTCGCCGTCCTCGGAGTAGTAGTCCTCGATTCCTGAGACGACCTGGTCGAGGTAGTACGACTCGGCACCCGGCGCGAGACGATGGAGATTCAGCACGGCGCCCCCCTCCGGGCGCCGACGGTCAGAGCCACCGCATCAGTGATGCAAGTCTGTGACCGTCCTCCTGCTCTGTGAGCGAGCCCGTCGGTGCCGCTCATCCGTACGCCGCCGAATCGCCGGAGGAACCGCTGGCGAGCAACTCCTCGAGCGCTTGTCGAGGGACCACGACACGTCGGCCGAGCGCGATCGAGGGCAGGTCTCCGGTGCGCACGCAGTCGTACGCATGCGCCCGCGAGATCCCAAGGATTCGGGCCGCCTCCGACACGGACACGGTCCGTCGTTCGAACTGTTCCACAGGGTCACCTCCGAGGTGCCCGGCGGGAACTGGTCGATCCAGTGCGGTCGGGTCCTCGGAGTCCCTAAGCGCAGTGACGCTCCCGCGTCATGTGGGAAGACCGCAAGAGCTGGGAGTGGGTGACGCTGCGCCCCGAGAACGGCACCTTCGACACGGAGAACTACGCGGATGTCGACGCGCGAGAGAGGTGGTTCTTCCAGGCGACGTTCGAGTCGCCCGCAATGTTCCGTCGCAAGGTCGGGAGCGGGGCGGTCTACTGGCTGGCGGCGCGCGACAAGAGCGCGCCTACCTCGACGGTGGCAACACCTACAAGCTCAGCGTTCCCGTGCCGGTTCCGGCCGAGCTCTTCTGGTCCGTCACCGTCTATGACGCCGAGACGCGATCGGAGATCCAGACCACCCAGGACAGGGCGGCGCTCCGCTCGCTCTTCGAAACGGCAACGCCCGAGGACAACGCCGTCGATCTCTACTTCGGGCCAGTGGCACCAGCAGGTAAGGAAGGCCAGTGGGTCCAAACCATCCCGAGCAAGGGTTGGTTCGCCTACTTCCGGATCTACGGGCCGCTGGAGCCTGCATTCGATGGAAGCTGGAGGCCCGGCGACTTCGAGAACGTCAGCTGATTCGTCGGCGCGTCACTCCATGCCCGCGTCGGTCGCGGGCGACCACGATGTGCGCGGGCTCCTCCCGTCCGATGGCCATCAGCGACCAGGCGGACGGCGCCACGCGCGTCGATTCGTCAACGCCGTTCGAGTGCCCGCGGGGGTCAGACCATCGACCGGGATCGGGTTGACCACTCTGACCACCGCCAAGAACCTTGCTCGGTCTCGGGATTTGTCTTGTCTCGACGAGATGGACTCGCGCTTAGGTCGAGTATGGAACGGCCCTCCGAGCTCCCGGTATCGCCGACAGAACCCGCTCCGAGGATCGAGCAGTGGGGTGTAGTCGTGACGGTTCCGACGGGACCGCCGAGCCTGTCCCCCGCCCTCGCTCGAGTCCTTCTCAGGGTTCTGTGCGCCGCCGACACCCGCGAGCTGGACCGAGTTCCCTCGGATGGCTGTCAGACCGGCGGCGTACCCTCCCGTTGATGAAACGGTTCGCGTTCTACGGACGGGTGAGCACCGAGGACCAACAAGACCCCACCTCGTCACGGGGATGGCAGCTGGCACGCTCGACGTCGCTGATCGAGCAGCACGGTGCGGTAGTGGCCGAGTACTTCGACGTCGGGCAGTCCCGGTCCCTGCCATGGAAGCGGCGGCCTGAATCCGCACGGCTGCTGGAAGATCTCCGGCGGCCCGACCGCGGGTTCGACGCCGTCGTGATCGGAGAGCCGGCGCGCGCCTTCTATGGCGGCCAGTTCGGGCTCACCTTCCCGGTGTTCACGCACTACGGCGTCGAGTTGTGGGTCCCCGAAGTGGGCGGGCGCGTCGACCCCGGTTCGGACGCGCATGAACTGGTGATGAGCCTGTATGGCGGCATGTCGAAGGGCGAGCGGAACCGGATCAAGATTCGTGTTCGGTCCGCCATGGCGAGCCAGGCCGCAACCGAGGGCCGGTTCCTTGGGGGGCGACCCCCCTACGGTTATCGCCTCGCGGATGCTGGCGCGCACCCGAATCCCGGGAAGGCCGCTGTCGGCCAGCGCCTTCACCGCCTTGAGCCCGATCCGATCTCGGCGCCGATCACCCGACGGATCTTCGAGGAGTACCTCGCCGGTCGCGGGTTCCGCGCGATCGCCGAACGGCTGACCGCTGACGGCATCCCCTCGCCCAGCGGTCACGATCCCGCGCGAAACCGACATCGCGTCTCATCGGGCGGCGCGTGGGGAAAGTCCGCTGTGCGCGCCATCATCGAGAACCCCCGCTACACCGGCCGGCAGGTGTGGAACCGACAACGCCGAGAGGAGGTGCTGCTCGATGTCGAGGACGTCGCCGCTGGCCATGAGACCAAGCTCAGGTGGAACGACCGGTCCGATTGGATCTGGTCGGCCGAGGTCGTGCATGAGCCGCTGATCGACGCCGACACCTTCGCCCGTGCTCAACAGATCCGTATTGCCGGCGAGCATCGCCCGACGACGATGAAGCGGCCGAGGGTCAAGCGTACGTACCAGCTCACCGGGCTCATCCGTTGTGGCCTGTGCGGACGACGCATGCAGGGCTCGTTCAACAACGGCCGCGAACACTACCGGTGCCAGTTCGCGGCCGAGTACGCGATCGCCAAGGACGTCGATCATCCCAAGACCGTCTACCTCCGTGAGGATCGCGTGACGGCAGCGCTCGACAAATGGCTCGCAACGCTGTTCGACGACGACAACATCGATGCGACCTGCGAGGCGATGACCGCGGCCCAGGAGCCGGACGATGCCTTGGCGGCTCGACGCGAGGCATTCGAGCGCCGGATCGCCGACTGCGACCGGCGACTCGACCGGCACCGGGCTGCGCTCGAGGCCGGAGCGGACGCGCTTGTGGTCGCCGGCTGGATGCGCGAGGTCCAAGGTGAGCGCCTCGCCGCCGAGCGAATGCTCGAAGGATCGGCGCCTGCCCGATCCCCGCTCACGAGGATCGAGGTCCGGGCCCTGTTGAGGGGAGTCCAGGACGGGGTCGCGATTCTCGGTAGCGCGGACCCGACACTCAAGGCTGACGTATATGCCGAACTCGGCATCGAGCTGACATACGAGCCGGGGCGCAACCTCGTGAAGGTCCGAGCCCAACCATGTAGGACAGTGCGTGTCGGAGGGGGGACTTGAACCCCCACGTCCTTGCGGACACCAGATCCTTAGTCTGGCGCGTCTGCCAATTCCGCCACTCCGACGTGACCGGCCCGGTGCTCAGGGCGGCGAGACCTTATCGCAGGCTCGGCGTCGGGCGGAATCCCCGGCATCGCCTCGGCCATGTGTCTCACGAAGCGCACCGCAGGGCGCCGGTCTGCTGAGACATCACGGATGCGAGCATGCTGGACGCCGAACTCAGCGGAAGAAGGCGAGCCTGGATGGGACGAGTGCCCGACCCGGCTCGCTCCC
>Ga0315287_10000795_pt1 | contig 28103 bp, 24 predicted proteins | sample YL17G11_0_MG_FD_205037 | JGI IMG/M metagenome (GOLD analysis project Ga0315287, IMG submission 205037) | Sediment microbial communities from Yellowstone Lake, YNP, Wyoming, USA - YL17G11_0 | ecosystem: Environmental > Aquatic > Freshwater > Lake > Sediment | place: USA: Wyoming | collected... | reverse complement strand
CGCGCGACCAAGAGATCGTCATTGCCGACCCCGACGCAATGACGACCTGCCCGGCGGACAAGATCGGCGAAATCTGGGTCCGCGGTCCAAGCATGGCGCAGGGCTACTGGCAGCAACGCGAGGCCACCGAGCGAACGTTCCGCGCCCGGCTGAACGACACAGGCGAAGGGCCGTTCATGCGGACCGGCGATCTCGGCTTCGTGCAAGACGGCGAACTGTTTGTCGCCGGCCGGGTCAAGGACCTCATTATCATCCACGGCGTAAACCATTACCCGCAAGACATCGAGCGGACGGTGCAGGAGAGCCATCCGCGGTTGCGATCGGATTGCGGCGCGGCTTTCACGGTTGAAGCGGATGGCCGCGAGCTTCTGGTGGTGGTTCAAGAGGTTGAGCGGCACAAACAATCGGAATTCCGCCCCGTGTTCACGGCGATCCGCCGGGCCGTGGCGGCGGAGCACGAACTGGGCATCGACGCGATCGTGCTGATCAAGGCCGGCAGCGTTCCAAAGACTTCCAGCGGGAAGATTCAGCGGCACGCTTGCCGCGAGGGCTACCTGGCCGGGACGCTGGACGTCGTGGCCACGTGGCGGGCGACGGATCGGCAGGAGCCGGTTGGCCCGGCCGGCGAAGGGAAGCAGGCGGAAGAGGCTTTGGAGACGTCGCGGCCCGGGCGGGCTGCGCCGGCCGCGACGAACGGCCCCCACCCGCCGATCAACAAGCGGCTCACGGAATTCGTCGTCGCGGAGATTCGCCGCGTGGCGAAGGAGCGGGCGGACGGCATGACGCTCGACTCGCCGATCGTCGAGACGGGCATGGACTCGCTGGAGCGGATGGAGATTTTGGCCACGCTGGAGGAGAAGTTCGGCGGACGCTTCCCCGAGGAGATCCTGCCCGATCTCGAAACCACGCGCCAACTTGTGGCGGCCGTGGAGAAGTACCTGGGCACGGAGCCGCGGCCGAAGCCCGTGCGCCCGGCGGACCACGAAGTCCCGCCGGCATGTTATCGCTTCGACCAGTTCCCCGAGTATCTCAAGCTGCGAGAGAGTCTGGACATGCTCGAGTCCAGCGGGTTGGGCAACCCGTACTTCGCGGTTCACGAAGGGAAGAATAGCGATACGACGGTGATCGGCGGCCGGGAATTGATCCATTTTTCCAGCTACAATTACCTTGGCATGGCGGGCGATCCGGCGGTCTGCGAGGCGGCGAAGGCGGCGATTGACCGCTACGGCGCCGGCGCTTCGGCCAGCCGCGTGGTCTCCGGTGAAAAGCGCATTCACGTGGAGTTGGAACAGGCCTTTACGCGATTCCTCGGCACCGAGACCACCATGGCGCTGGTGGGCGGTCATGCCACCAACGAGACGGTAATCGGCCACCTGATGGGTCCCGGCGACCTGATCCTGCACGATGCCCTGGCCCATAACAGCATTGTCCAGGGGTGCATCCTTTCCGGCGCCCGGCGCCGGGCCTTCACGCACAACGATTGGCGGGCCGCCGACGAACTGCTCGAACAGTATCGCCACGAATACCGGCGCGTGCTGCTGGTGATCGAGGGCGTCTACAGCATGGACGGCGACGTGCCGGACTTGCCCAAGTTCATCGACGTCAAGAAACGCCATCAAGCGCTGTTGATGATCGACGAGGCGCACTCGATGGGCGTGTTGGGCCCCACGGGGCGAGGCATTGGGGAACTGTACGGCGCGGACCGCAGCGACGTTGACATTTGGATGGGCACGCTGAGCAAGGCGTTCGGCAGTTGCGGCGGCTACATCTCCGGCTGCAAGGCGCTGGTGGAGTACCTGCGGTATACGGCGCCCGGGTTCGTGTTTGCCGCCTCCCTGCCGCCGTCGAATGCCGCCGCCGCATTGGCCGCGCTCGGGCTGCTGGAATCGCAGCCCGAGCGGGTGGCCAGGCTCCACGAGAATTCACGGCTGTTTCTGGCCCTGGCGCAGCAAGCGGGGTTGAACACGGGCACCAGCAAGGATACGCCGGTGGTGCCGGTGATTCTGGGCAATTCAATCCACTGCCTGATGCTTTCCAAGGCGATGTTCGCCCGCGGGGTGAACGTCCAGCCGATCCTGCATCCGGCGGTGGAGGAGAGCGCCTCGCGGCTGCGTTACTTTGTTACCGCCGCGCACCATAGGCAGCAGATCGAGTACACCGTGCGCACCATGGTAGAGGAACTGGAAAAGATCGATCCGAGCCACATAACGAGGTTGTGACGTGCTTACTGAACAAGAAGTGTCTCGCAGTTGGCGGACGTTGTTTCGCGGCAGCGAGTGGAATGAGGAGACGCTCGCCCGCGCCGAACAGTTGCTCGACGAACTCCGCCCCGAAAGTCCCTTGCGGCACCGCCTGGACGCGGAACTGGACGAACTCCGCGAGCGGAAGACGAAGCAAAGCTGACTACCGGTTGATGTCGACGCCAAGCGTCAAGCCGTTCATGAAGATACTTTGCTTGTTGCCCGACATGTCCACCCCCATAGAGGGAACGCTATAGTCGATCACGGCGCTGCCCCGGGCGATGTTGTCGACCCACAGGCCGGTCCAGCCGGCGTGGAACGAGATGGCCCGCGTGATCTGATATCGCCCTTCGAGCCGCAACTCAATCGCCGGCGAAAACTCCCTCGCATATTCCTGACGGGTGGTATTGTTCGGTCCCATGGTCTCTGGGTTGAAGTCGGCGCCTCCACCCGGATTCAGGTTGGGGCCGAGGTTGGATTGCACGTGGATGTTCTGGCAGTTCAAGCCGGCCAGGAATCGTCCTTCCGTCGAGAACATCCACCGGCCCTGCTTCTTGAACCACCGCAACCCGATTTCCCCGCCGATGATGTTGTTCTCGGCCGAAGAGTGCCAGGTACTGCCTCCCAAAAACGACGTGGCGGTCACGCCTTCCGGACTAGATCCGGTGTAGATTGCAAAGTCGTCCTCGAGGTACAGAAACCGCGGTCCTATGAACCACTCGAATGTTCCACCGCCGTGGCGGGTGAGATTGCGGTGCAGGTACATCAACTCCACGCCCCACGTACTAAGGGAATGGGTCATCAAGACGTCGTAGACGGTCACCGGCAGCTCTCGGGTTGCGGAGACGGGAGGGTCACTGTTGGGGACTGGAACCGGCCCCCGCAAAAGGTGCGGATCGCTAAGATCCTTGAAAACTACGTCCGCCGAATCGTAGGGCAAGTCCTCTTCTTGATCGCGAAGCTGAAAAATGCTGCAGAACCAACCGTTGCGATTTTCCACGCGCCCGAACTCATACCGGGCCCCGTAAGTGAAATAGCCCTTGACATCGCTCGTATCGAGCGTGTTCGATTGGAGACGAGAGTCAGTCGGGGTGTAGAATACGGTCCGCGTCAGCCCCGGCGCGCCTACCGGACTGGCATCCGGCCCGGAAACCGACCACCACAAGCCATCAAACTGGAAGAAGTAGCCTTCATTCGGCTCGATGTCGCCGCCAAATGTGCTTACGTCGGCGGGAGCGAAAAGCTGCATGCCCAGCGGCCCTTGGCCATAACTCGTCGCTGCCAAGAGAAAAACAAAAAGTCCGACGGCCACGCCTGTGTTTGTGCGGTTGAACGGCATAGTCTTGGTCCACCTTGATTCGCAAGGGAAAAATGGGACAGTCCCCATCTGCCGGAACGGCCCGAAGGGTGCTTTGCACAAATGGGGACTGTCCCCTTTTTCCCTGCGGACATACCCCAAACCATCCCCGCGGATGGTCTGATATCCGGTCGTGACGATAGTATCGGACGTGACGGTCACGGTAGTTGAGTAAGAAAGGCAAGGTTTGCGGAAAAATGGCATTGGCACCACCTGTACGGGTGGAATCGGCATGCTTGCCTGCCGAGGGCAGACAGGAATGTCTGCCCCACCCGTCAACTAAACCTTGGCGGACCACTGGGACGGTTACTCGCGTTTGACGAGGGCCCCCGGCACCGCTTCCGGGAGGGTTGGCTTGACAACCCCCCGGCAATAGCTCTACCATCAAGCGGTGTAAGGGCTTAGGGTTGCATTTCGCAGGTAGGTTGCCATGCTATGCCGTTTGTCGCACTGCGCATGGGCTATTGCCGGACTGGCCGTTCTTGGCGCGGGGTTGTTCGTGGTCGTATCCACCGCCGCTGCCCTGACGCCCGACAGCCCTGAGGTCCAGCAGGCAATCGACCGTGGAATCAAGTTCCTCGAATCGGACGCCGCCCAGGACAACCGTGTGGGGGCGAAGGCGCTGGTGGGCCTTGTCATGCTGAAGCACGGCGACAAGCCGGACCATCCGCGAATCACCGAGGCGGTCAAGCTCATTCAGGGGGCTGTTGGGCGGCACGATCCGGCCCAGGTAAGCCTCGACAACCCTGGCTATAGTACTGGGCTGGCGATCATCTTCCTCGTGCAACTCGACCCGAGCAAGTATCAGCCCGAGATCGATTGCCTCTTGAAGTTCTTGCGGCTGTGTCAGAAGCCGCACGGCGGCTGGGGATATCCCGAGAAGGACACCGGCGACACGTCGATGACTCAATACGGCGTGCTTAGCTCGTGGGAGGCCGCCCAAGCAGGCTACCCGCCGCCGATGGAATCCATCGAAGGCGTGACGACGTGGCTCCTGCGGACGCAAGACCCTAGCGGGGCGTTCGGTTATCAAGGCGTTCTGGGAGACGGTCGTACGCTGGTCAAACAGAGCGAGGTGAAGCACAGCATGGCCGCCGCCGGCCTGGGAAGTCTTTACATCTGCGTGAACCTGTTGGGCATCACGCAGAAGGTGGAGAAGCGCGACGACGATCTTCCGCCGGCGCTGAAAGAAGTCAAACCGAAAGACGGCGACGACAAGGACAAACAGCCCAAAACCCGCGTCGACGCCAAGCGCGTGCATGAGGCCCAAGTTCGCGGCACGCGCTGGATGCGGGCGAACTACAAGATCGACGTCGACGGCTTCACCCATTACTACCTGTACGCCCTCGAACGCTACATGAGCTTCTTGGAATTGCTCGATCAGAAGGCGGAAAAGGAACCCAAGTGGTATAGCGACGGCGCCCGATACTTGATCAAAAGCCAGGCCGACGACGGAAGCTGGAAGAGCCAGTCGGGCGTCGTGCCCGACACGGCCTTTGCTCTGCTGTTCCTCCTGCGTTCCACGAAGAAGAGCATCGAAAAGGCATACAGCTACGGCGACGGCACGCTGGTCGGCGGCCGGGGGCTGCCCAAGGACACCGGCCGGGTGGAAATCCGCGGCGGCCAGGTAGTGGTCAAGCCGCTGCTGGGACCGGCCGAGAGTCTGCTGAAGGCGCTGGACGGCGCCGACGACAAGGACTACGACCAGGCGTTGGACCTGCTGGCTGAATTGCCGGCCGCCGACCTCGAATCGCTGGTGGCCAAGCATGGCGAGACGCTTCGCCGGCTGGTGGGCAATAAGTCGCCCGAGGCGCGGCTGGCCGCGGTGCGGGCGCTGGGTAAGACGACGGACCTCGATAACGTGCCGGCTTTCATCTATGCCCTGAGCGACCCCGATCCGCAGGTCGTCCGCGCGGCCCACGAAGCGCTGTTGCGCGTCGGTCGCAGCCCGACGCTGATCCGCTTGCCGGAGAACTTCAGCGACGAAGACCGCCAATTGGCGATCGAGAAGTGGAAGGCATGGTATCGGGCGATTCGGCCGGCGGCGGAAGTGGATTTCTGAGCGAACACGACGCGAGAACACGACCATGAATGTGAACGATCTGGCGGGACTGCTGGGCAAGGCATGTTACGGCTTTCTGGCGATCAACTTTTTCTGGGGGCTCTTCTGCGTGATTTTGCTGTGGCGGCGAATCGGCGTCCTTCGTTTCGGCAGCGAGCAGTCGCAGGCGCAGTTTCTCGGCACGCTGCAGGGCCACTTGGAGGGCGGCGATTTCGACGCCGCCACGCGGCTCTGCGAGTCGGAGGACCGGGCCCTGCCCCAATTGGCTCTGGCGGCGATCGAAAACCGCAGTTTGGCCGAGTCGCAGATTCGCCAGTTGGTGGCGGAACTCATGCAGCGCAACATCCTGGCAGACCTGGAATATCGCCTGAGTTGGGTGGCCACGGTCATCAAGAGCGGCCCGCTGCTGGGGCTCTTCGGCACGGTGCTGGGCATGATGGCCGCCTTCGGACGGATCGGCATCGGCGAGAAGGTCCAGCCGTCGCAGATCGCCGACGAGATCAGCATCGCACTGGTCTGCACGGCCATGGGCCTGATGACCGCCATCCCGTTCACCTACTTGTTGGCAAGCCTCAACATCCGGATGCGGATTTTGCAGGACTCGCTGAGTTCCGGGATGACGCGGTTCTTGGAACATTTCAAGAACTCGATGACCCGGCATCCGCAGGCAAGAAACGGTTAGATCATGGACGCCAGCCCCTCGCACGCGACAAGCTCGCCGGACGTCCACTTCGCAGATAATCTGCTGGCGGCTCGCAAGCCGCTGATGGACGATGCTCGCTTCGACGTGACGGCGATGGTCGATCTGGTGTTCATGATGAACATTTTCTTTCTCGTGAGTTGGATCACGACGGCATTGGCGGAGATCGACCTACCCGCCGCCCGGCATTGCGTGGCCACGGACGCCGACACCTCCACGGTATTGACACTGACGGGCAGCGCGGGCGAGACGCCCTCGATTTACCTGGGCGACGCCCGGCCCGGCGGCGCGATCAATCCCGGCGAGGTCGAGCAGCAGATCAGCGAGGCCGTCGATGCGGGCATGCGCGAAGGCAAGAATACCGTGTTGATCAAGGCCGAGAGGAACGTCTGCCTGCGCGACGTGGCGCGGATCGCCGGCCTGGCCACGGCGATCAAGGGCATCAAACTCAACCTGGCCGTGATGGAGAAGGATTGAGCCTGTCGTGACTATCCTCAACGCTTCCCCCCAACCCGGCAAGTCGCCCGCGCCTGCGGCGGACCGCGACGAACATGCGGCCTTCGCGCCGACTGCCGTGAAGCGGCCCGTGTTTGAAGACCTGGTCGACATGACGGCGATGGTCGACATTGTCTTCTTCCTGTTGATTTTCTTCATGGTCACGTCGATGCAAGGGGTGTATTCCTCGATCAACATGCCGGCGCCCGACACGCAGAAGACGGTGGCGAAGAGCCGGCGGACGGTGACCGATTTCGAGACCGCCGCCGATTACGTGATTGTGCGCATCGACCGCGACAGTTCCATCTGGCTCGACAACAAGGAAGTCCCCAGCGAGCAGGATCTGCGCGAGCAGCTTCGGGCCGCGCGCCACGGTTCCGCCGCGCCCAACAAGATGCTCGTCCTGGGAAGCGGCGACGCCCGCCATGCCGCGGTGGTCATGGTTCTCGACGCGGGCAGCGACGCGGGGATGGAAGAGGTCCAATTGGCGGTTGACGAGGAGCTTTAGACCATGCCGGAGCAACACCAGCCAGCCGCCGAGGGACAGCGACTACGGGTCTCGGGCTATGAGCGCGCGTCGAGCATGTTGCTGGCGCTGCTGATTTCGCTGGGATTGGCGGTGCTCGTGCTGGCGCTGATCGTGCTTAGTAGCAGGGTGTTCGTCTCGCAGAAGGCCGTGCCGGTGGCGATGGCCGAGATCAGCAACGGCGAGGGCGAGGGCGGCGGCGACGGCCGCCCCACCGGCGGCACGCAGTTGGAGAATCCCGACGAGGAGGCTGTCACGGGCGTCACCGAGGCGCCGAACGACGTCCAAGAGAACTTGACGGCCGTTACCGAAGTCGTGGTCGAGAACGCCGCGCAACTGGACGCCCAACTGGACGACCCGGCCGTCGTGCCGCGCAAGCGGAAGGGCGATTTCGGCACCGGCGGGGGCACCGGCGGCGGCGACGGCGACGGCCGTGGTCTCGGCCACGGACCGGGCAAAGGCGGCATCCCACGCCACTGGGAATTGCAGTACGTCAAGGGCAATACCCTGGAAGTCTACGCCCGGCAACTCGACTTCTTCGGCATTGAGTTGGGAGTGCTGCTGCCGGACAACAAGGTCGTCTACGCCTTCAATCTCGCCAAGCCGAAATCCGAAACGCGCACCGGTGCCGCCGACAAGGAGAAACGCTACTACCTCACCTGGCGCGGCAGCGGCGATCTGCAAAAGGCCGATCGGGAGTTGCTGGCGCGGGCCGGGATCGAAGTCGCGGACCGCGTGATCCTGAAGTTCCTGCCGACGGCCGTCGAGGCCCAGTTGGCCGCCCTGGAGAAAGCCTACGCCGGCAAGGAGGCGAAAGACATCCGGAAGACGCGGTTCGGCGTCAAACCGGCAGGAGACGGATACTCGTTCTACGTGCTGGAGCAAACACACAAGTAACACGGCCTCCCACAACCCGAGTCGTTTTCCCCAAGCATTATTCACCCATGATTTCCACCGAACAGTTCCTCGCCATCCTGGAAGAAAAAGACCTGCTGCCGGCGGGCACGCTGGCGGCGTTGTGGAAACAGGTTGCGCAGTCGAAGAAGCCCATCCCGGCCGCCACCGTGGCCAAGAAGCTGATCGATGAAGGTTTTCTGACGCCCGCCCTGGCGAAGCGATTGCTCTCGGCCGGCGAGGAAGAGGCGCCGAAACCCGCGGCCGCGAAGCCCCCGGCGGCGGACGTGGATGAGCTTGGACTGGCGCTGCTGGACGACGAGCCGGCGCACCCTCGGGCGAAGGTGAAACCGAAACCACCAGCGGAAAGCAAAGCTGCGAAACCGAAAGAAGGTTTAGCCGCGACCCAAAGGGGAGCGCGCAAGGAACCGCCGCAAACGGAGAAACCGGCAGCCAAGCCGGCCTCGACCGGTTCGCTGTGGGACGAGGAGCTTCCGCCGCTTGCCGGCGGCCCCAGCGGCGGCATGGGCCCGTTGGACGGTCTGCTGGCGGGCGGCGCGCTCGACGCGGGGGCCATGGCCGGCGGAAGTCCATTGGTCCCCGTCGCCCCGAGGAAAAAAGGGCCACTGCGTTTCTTCTCCCGCAAGAAGAAGCCCGCCAAGAAGAAAGAGGACTGGGGATCGTCGCTGATGCTCATCGGCGGCGGCGGCCTGTTGCTGCTGGTGATCCTCGGCGGCGTGCTGCTCTGGGCGCTGACGCGCGGCGGCGGCGACGAGATGTTCCGTTTGGCGAACGAGGACTACAAGGCCGGCTCGTACGCCCAGGCGATCCACAAGTACGGCCTGTACCTGGAGTCCTATCCCCGACATTCCGGGGCGAGCGTGGCCCGCGTGCGGATTGGACTGGCCAAGCTCCGTCAGGCCACGGCGGACAAGGGCAACTGGCCGGCAGCGTTGCAGGCGGCCAACGAGGTGCTCGGCGCGATCGCCGCCGAGCCCGACTTCAAAGAGGCCCACGGCGAACTGGCCGGCATGTTGCCGGCGATCGCCGACGGCCTGGCCGCCGACGCGCGAAAGAAGCCCGATCAGGCCTTGGTGGATCAAGCCCGGCAGGCCATCGCGCTGATCGACAAGTACGTGCCGAAATCGTTGCGGCCTGACGAAAAGCTGGCCGACGTGGAGGCCTCGCTGGCCCTGACGGTCCGCGACATCGCCCGCGGCACGGAACTCGACAAGACCGTCGCCGGCATTTTGGAAGCGGCCAAAGCGTCGAAGACGCAAGAGGCATACCGCTTGTGCAACACCTTGCTGCGGCAGTATCCGGAACTGGCCGACAACCTCAAGCTTAACGAATCGTTGCTGGCCGTTTCGCGGGCCCAGCAGGCGTTGGTCAAGGCCGTTCAGCAGCCGAAGCCGGCAGACACTTCTGACCTGCCCACGGCGGCGCTCTCCACCGTGACTCTGACGCAGTCCGCCACCGCCGCCAAGGTAGCCCGGGCCGAAGGGCAGATCGCCCTGGCCGCCGTCGACGGCGCGGTGTACGGATTGGACCCCGCCACCGGCAAGGTATTGTGGCGGCGATTCGTCGGGTTCGACGCCAATCCGCAGGGCGTGGCTTTTCCGCCCACTCCGTTGGCCACCGACAGCGGCAGCGACGCCTTGCTGGTCGATGCGGCCCACAACGAGTTGTTGCGGGTGGAAGGGGCGACGGGCCGGCTCCGGTGGCGTCAGATCATTGGCGAACCGTTCGACGCCTATCCCGTGGTGGCTGACGATCGCATCCTGGTGGCCACGCGGAGCGGCAAGTTGATCGCCATCGCCGCCGCGTCCGGCGATTCGTCGGGCTACACGCAATTGCCCCAGGCTTTGCGTGTGGCGCCCGCCGTCGACTTGCGGCGATCCCTGGTGCTGCAAGTCGCCGAGCACACCAACCTGTTCATGCTTTCGCTGGCCGACGGCAAGTGCCGGCAGGTCGTACACTTGGGGCACCAGCCGGGCAGCGTGACCACGGCGCCGGTACTGTTGGGCGACTATCTGTTGGTGGCCGTCAACGACGGCGCGCACGACGCCACGCTGCAAGTGCTGACAATTCAGCCCGACCGAACCGGCAAGACGGGCCCTGCGCCAAAACCCGTGCAGCAGATCCGGCTGAAAGGCCGCGTGCAGACGCCGCTGTTGGTGGACGGGCGGCGCTTGTTGGTAACCACCGATCAAGGCGCGGTCCGCGTCTTCGAGGTGGTCGGCTCCGACGCCAAGAACCCCTTGCGCGAGATCGCCGACACGGTGCTCGAAGACGCCGGCAACCTCGCCCGCTTCGCTCTGTTGCAGGGCAGCGAGTTCTGGATCGCCGATAAGCAACTGACGAAGTACGAAATCCAGGCCGCCAACCGCCGTTTGGTGCCCAAGTGGATCTGCGCGCAGCAGAGCGCGTTTCTACAGCCGCCGGTGGCTGCCGGCCAGACCGTCGCCACTGTGCGGCGACGGATCGGGCGTCCCGGCGCGTGCGTGTCGGCCGTCGCGATGCCGGAGTCCGAGCAACAGTGGGAGACTCAACTGGCGGCGCCGCTGGCCGGCGAACCGGTTGTCGCCGGGGGCGATAAGGTGATCGCCGTCACGTCGGACGGCGCCGTCTTCCGCGTCGACCTCGGCAGGAGCGGCTCGAAGGTTATCGACGAACCTGGCGAGTCGGTCGATGCCTCGCAACTCAAGAAGCCGCTGCATCGCGCGCTGCAACTGCCGGGCGGATTGCTGGCGCTTGCCGCCGAGGCGGGAACCGATCAGATCGGCATTCTCGATCCCCAAGGCCAACCCTTGCGGCTGCGGTGGCTCAAGACGCCCGACACGATGGCTTGTGCGCCGCTCTCCGTGGCGGGCGGACTGCTCATTCCCGGCAAGATCGGGCAGGTCTTCTTACTCGATCCCGACGGCAAACCCTTGGCCGAGCCGTTCCAGCCGCGGATCGAGCCGGGCGCCGAACTGAACTGGCGCACCCCGGCGGCCGTCGGCGATAAGGAAGCCGTGCTGGCCGACGGAGCGACGAAGCTCTATCGCCTGGCGGTTGCCGACCAACCCAAGCCGCACCTGGCCGCGCTGGCCGAAGCGACCGTCGCGGAGCCGATTGTCTCGCCGGTGGCCGTCGTGGGAGAGACGGCCTACGCGGTCGATGGCGCCGGCGTGCTGGCGGCGTTCGAGTTGCCCAAGTTGACCCGCGCGAAACAGTTGACCCTCTCAGGCCGGTGCGTGCTGGGGCCGATTGCCGTGGGCGGCCGCGTGTTGCTGACGACCGACGACGAGAAGTTGCTGTGCATGGGCGCCAAGGGCGAGCGGCTGTGGCAGGTCGCCTTGCCCTACGGCCCGCTGGCCGGAACGCCGCTGGCGCTCGGCGGGCATTATCTGCTGGCATCGCAGAGCGGGGTCATCTGGCGCATCGACGCCGGCAGCGGGAAGGAACTGGGCAAGGTCGACCTTGGGCTGCCCCTGGGCACCGGAGTGACGCCGTTGGGCGATCAACTCCTCGTCGGAGGACACGACGGAACCCTCTACGAAGTGCGGCAACCGTGATGCGTTCCATGCGAATCCCGTTTCCACAGAATCGTTTAGCAGCCGCCGGTAGGACGGATTTCCTAATCCGTCCTGTTTTCGGTGACGGATTGGGAAATCCGTCCTACACAGTCGTTGCACTAGTTCTCGCTGTGTGGTTTATCGCGCCGGCACGGGCGGCAACGCCGCTCTACGAGGAGGAGCCTTACGACCAGGTCGTTCTCGACGCGGCCAACAACCACGCCGTCTTGAAGGTCAAACCGCTTAACCTGCCCAACCCCCCGCTTCCGGTTAGGCATCGGCCCGACGAGAAGCTGGTGGTTCACTTGTTGGACAAGCCCGCCGCGGCCTACGAAGTGGCCTGGCATTCGATCGCCAGGATCGAGCCGTTCGAACAGTTGCTCCTCGATAAGGCCGGCGCCTTGGTGGCCGACGGCAAGTTCGACGAAGCCTACGACTATTTCAAGTTCCTTGAACAGAACCGGCCGAACGCGCCCGGACTGAGCAAGGCCATGGAGGAGTACCTCTACGAGGAGGCGAAGCAGTCGCAGCGCGTGCAACACTACGACGAGGCTTTGGCATTGCTGAAGGAACTGCACCGCCGCAACCCCCAGCGGCCGGGATTGGACAAGGCGTTGGGCATGACGACCGACAAGCTGATCGAGCGATACGCCGCGGCAAAGGACTACGCCGCGGCGCGGGCCTTGCTGCGCGGCCTGGCGACCGAGTACCCCGATCACCCGGTGGCGGCGCAATGGGAGCAACGGCTGAAAGAGCAAGCGGCCGGGTTGCTTGCCAAGGCCCAAGCGGCGGCTGACGCGGGCCGTTTGCCCGAGGCCGCCGCGCTGAGCCGGGACCTGACGGAGCTGTGGCCGCAACTGCCCGGCGCCCGAGAGTTGGCCCTGGCGATCCATCGCCGGTATCCGCGCGTGGTGGTCGGCGTGGCCACCAGTGCCTCGGAACTGGCGCCCAACCGGTTGGACGACTGGGCGGCGCGGCGATCCGCCCGGCTGGTATACCGCACGTTGACGGAGTTTGCCGGGCCGGGCAGCGAAGGCGGCAACTACGACTGCCCGATGGGCGGCATCGCCGCCGAAAGCCTCGGCCGCCGCCTCGTGGTGCAGATCAAGCCGGGCATCCATTGGGCCCAGGGCAGCGCCACGCTCACCGGTCTTGACCTCTCCCGCCGATTGCTGGCCATGGCCGATCCGAACAACGCCGCCTATAGCGTCGATTGGGCCGATCTGCTGGCGGCTGTGTCGGTTCGCGGGCTCTACGGCGTCGAGGCCGACTTGCGCCGCCCGCACGTCCGCCCCGAGGCGATGTTGTCTATCGTGCCTTTGCCCGCCAACGGACCCTTTCAGATGCCGTCGCGCGGCGAGCGCGAGACGACGTACACGAACAACCCCCAATACTTCGCCGCGGAGGCCGGGCAGCCGAAAGAACTCGTCGAGCGCCGCTATGCGTCCTTCGTCCGCGCCTTCGCGGCGCTGAAGCGGGGCGAGATTCAAGCGATTGACCGCCTGAACCCGTGGAATCTGGCGGCGGCGCGAAACGAGAAGGCAGTGGTGGTTGAACCCTATGCCATGCCGCTGGTCCACTGCCTGATCCCCAATCCACGCAAGCCGCTGACGGCCGACCGGACCTTCCGCCGGGCCTTGGCCTACGGAATCCATCGCAAGGCGATCCTCGATCAGATGCTTGCCGGGGCGGAGGAGCCCGGTTGCCGCGTCACCAGCAGCCCATTTCCCGGTGGGACGGGCGCCAACGACCCGATGAGTTATGCGTCGGACGAGACAATCGAGCCGCGGCCATACGATCCCCGGCTGACCATCGCACTGGCCGGCGTGGCGTTGAAGACCTATGCCGCATCGCAGAAAGAGCAGGGCAAAGAAGCGAAGAAGATGCCGCGGCTCGTGCTGGCTTATCCGCCCGGCGAGGTCGCCCAAGCGGCATGCGCCTCGATCAAGCGGCAACTGGAGTTGGTGGGGATTTCACTGGACTTGCGGGCGTTGCAGGGCCCGCTGCCGCGGCGCATCCCGGACGACGTCGATCTGCTCTACGCCGAGTTGGCGATCTGGGAGCCGGCGGTCGACGCACGGCGGCTGCTGGGCGAGATGGGGCCGGCGGGCGGGTGCAGCCCGTACATGAGCCTGGCCCTGCGCCAGCTTGACGCCGCCGCCGATTGGAGCCAGGTCGGCCAACGGCTGCGGCAGATTCACCGCATCGCCTACGAGGAAGCGTCCGTGATTCCGCTTTGGCAACTGACCGAGCATTTCGCCTATCAGGCGAGCCTCAAGGGGATCGCCGCCAATCCCGTGTCGCTCTACCAGACCGTCGAACACTGGCGTCCGGCATTCCAGTACCCGGCAGAGAAATGACGCACCCCGGCCATTGTCAACTCAACTACCGACTCGCAGCCGCAGCCGTGCTGTGTGCATGTCTGTTGATGGCGGCGTCGCCGGCCGTCGCGGCGGCACCGTCGGCGTGGCAGATGACGCCCTACCGGGTTCAGGTGCTGGTGGCCGTTGCGCCCGAGGCCCGACTGGCGCCGCGTGTGCAAGCGCAGCTTCGCGCCGATTTGGCCGCGCGGATCGACGCCGTGGTGGGAGCGGCGTGGGAAGCCACGGTGGCGCCGGCCCCGCCCGCGCTGGGCCGCGTCTTGCTGGCGAACATCGACGCGCTGGTGCCCGATGCCGTGGCAACAGCCGCGTTGAAGGGCGACAAGGCGATGCTCGTGTCGATCACTCCGGCCGGCGGCGGGCTTCGCGTGACGGCGCGCGATTTCGACGTGCTCACGCAGACGTTCAGCCCGTCGGCCGTGCGAACCGTTTGGCAAGTGGGCATGTTGCGCGACGCCGTGGCGGACGCCCTGTTTGCCGCTTTCGCGCCGGTGGCCCGGGTTGAACGAGCGCAGAAGGATCAAGTTGTCTTGCGGCCGAAGGCGGCGGCCCTGCCCACGCGGGACCCCAACTTGTCGCTGTTGCGCGTGGGCGACGTGTTCCGCCCGATCATGCGCTCCAGCGACCGCAACGGGAAGTTCCGCCGGGCCGCGCCGGTGCCCTGGACCTTCTGCACCGTGGAGAAGCTCACCGCGGACGAAGCCCGCTGCCGGGTGACATCGGGCATGCGCGGGGCACTGGCCACGCGGGGGCGCGGCCGCGTGGAATTGCTGGCGCTGCGCATTACCCCGCCGCACGGGCCGACGACGTTGCTGCTGGAGTCGCGGACCGCGCCGAAAGTGCCCCTGGCGGGCTACGATGTGTACGCCCGCTTGACCGGCGAGAAATCGAGCGCCTTGCTGGGCCGCACGAACCGTCAGGGCCGGCTGGTGGTGCCGCCCGCCGAGGGACTTGTCCGCGTGCTGTCGGTCCGCAACGGGGGTGAGTTGCTCGCGCGGCTGCCGGTCGTGCCCGGCCTGGAGCCGCAAGTGACCGCCGAGATCGCCAACGACGACCGGCGATTGGAGGCGGAGGGATTCATTACCGGGCTGCAAGAAGAGTTGGTCGATTTGGTCGCCCGGCGCGAGGTCCTCATGTCGCGGATCCGCGCCCGGATCGAAGCCAAGCAGTTGGACAAGGCGGGCGAATTGATCGAGGAGTTGCGGCGTATGCCCGGCGCGCAGCAATTCGTCTTCCGTCTGAGCAGCGCCCAGCAACGGCTCGCCACCAGCGACGCGGTGGTGCAACACAAGGTGGACGCGCTGCTGGCCGACACGCGCAAGTTGATCGATAAGCACCTCGATCCGCGCGGAATCGAGGATTTGGAGAAGGCACTTCGCAGCGCCGAAGAGGCGGGCAAGGCGAAGCCTCGCTAGCGTAATCATTCAGAGTTGCGGAGAGTTGTGAGAGTGACTCCTAGCGGTTATTATGCCTCGTTGTTACACACAAGTTGAAACGGTAAGGATGGCAAGAAACCACGCCCGTTCAGAGTTCGTCCGCCTTTCGCGTGTTGGTACGCAAGGAGTTATGGCGGGCAAGATAGCCCGAAGGGCTTGCGATAGGATAGCCCAGGGTTGCCGCCTTGGCGGCTACCCTGGGTAAGAAGAGGGAAAGCATAATCATACTCCGAAGGAGTTTCGTAGAGCGGCGTTACCCACGCCTACACAACCCTTTCAGGGTAAACATGATCGAGATTGGCCGTCTTCCCAGGGTAGCCGCTCGGAGCGGCAACCCTGGGCTGCCTTATGCAATCCCTTCGGGATAAGAATGCGGCTCCCGTTTCGTGCCCAAGGCGGACGGATTCTAAACGGCCCTCACGATCTCAGCCCAGCCACTTGCGTATAACAACGAGGTTGTCACGCGCGCCGAAGCGAAGTAAAATCGAGTGGCAGGTGGTTGCCGGGATTGCCTGGCCGGTCCAGATATTCCCGCTAGCTGACATTCCGTGCGATTAGAAAACCGTTGGGCGGTAAGCACCCGATTCGTTATATCGTGGAAGGAGTCCGGTATGGACATCAATGATGAGTACCACGGCTACTCAGGCTTTGTGCTGGGCCTTCGTGTTGCGGAATCCATCCTGCAAGGTGAGCTTGGCTACCGATGCGACGAGATCCTGGAACACCTAGAGGCGTTTGCCCGGGGGGAGGTTTTGGCTTTGCCAAGCGACGACGCGCTCATTCGTCGATTTCCCCTATCCCAGAATGACGAGCGGTTTTCGGGCGGTAGCCATCCGGTCCTTGCGAGAGCCGCTCAAGTTGTTCTCGACTGGCATCGAAAGCACCCTGGGCCACCTCTCATTGGCCCCTAGCACGCCCAACAAGGCACGGCCACAGAGCGGAGTCACCTTCGGCGTAGTGCAAACGGCGTTGGCATTGGTAGAATCAATGGTTGTTCAAACCGTTTCCCTTCGGCACGGGCGGCGTCGGCCGTGTCTTCCGTCAAATCCCCATCTGATTGAATCGCTACCCTAGCTGGACATCGTCTGCAAGACCTTCAGCAGTCCCTCGGGCACGGCCTTGTGGCGCTCGTAGGTCTTTTCGAAGGACGTGGCGATCAGGTCGCCGCAGATTTCGCCGGCCATGACGCCGGTGGCCCCGCGGTCGAGCAGTTCGACGGCGAAATCGCCCAGCCGGGCGGCCAGGATGCGGTCGGCCGGCATGGGCGAGCCGCCGCGTTGCAGGTGGCCCAAGAGGACCACGCGGGTGTCGAAGGGGCAGCCGGCCGCTTTGATGGCCTCGTCGAGCTTGATCGCGCCGCCCGACTCGTCCCCCTCGGCCACCACGACCATGATCGACTTTTTGCCTCGCCCCTTGAGCGCCTGGAGGTGTTTGATGATGGTGGGCACGTCGGTGTGGGTTTCGGGCAGGGCGACGACTTCCGCCCCGCCGGCCAGGGCAGTGTACAGGGCGATGTAGCCGCTGTAGCGGCCCATCACTTCCACCAGGAACATCCGCTCGTGGCTTTCGGCCGTGTCGCGGAGTTTGTCCAGGGCCTCGACGGCCGTATGCACCGCCGTGGCAAAGCCGATCGTGTAGTCGGTCCCCAGCAGGTCGTTGTCGATCGTGCCGGGGCAGCCGACGATCTGGCCCTGCCAGTGCCGCGCCAGGTCCACCGCGCCGTGAAAGGTGCCGTCGCCGCCGATGGGGACCAGGGCGTCGATGCGGTGCCTTTCGAGAATGGCGGCGGCCTTCTTCTGCCCCGCCTCGGTGCGGAACTCGGCGCAGCGGCTGGTGCCGAGGACCGTGCCACCGCGATCGACGATGTTCGAGACCGAGCGCAGCCGCATCAGCCGCTCGCCGTCGGCTGCGGTGAAGAAGTCTTCTTCCAGCAGTCCCTGGTATCCGCGGCAAATGCCCACGACTTCATGCCCCTTGGACACCGCCGAGCGGACGACCGCCCGGGTGCAGGCGTTCATTCCCGGGGCGTCGCCGCCGCTGCAAAACAGGCCGATTCGCATGAGAAGTCCTCCAATGTAGTCGGCACACTCCGTGTGCCGACAAGTCGAACTGGTAAGCCGTATCGAGCACACACCTGTCGGCACACGGAGTGTGCCGACTACATTACGACTACATTACGGCCTGTGAACAGTTACTGTTGGGTGAATCAATTGTTGGTCAATGACCCGGAGGATCTGTTTCGCCACGTCGCTCTTGCCGCCGGCGAATTCGCCGAGGACCTGGCCGTGCTTGTCGAGGATTTCCACCCGGGTGTCTGCGGCGTGCATGGCCTGGGGGCCGTTGACCACAATCAGGTCGCAGCTCTTGCGCTCCAGTTTTTGCATGGCCCGCATGTGGCGGTCTTCGGTTTCCAAGGCGAAGGCGACGATCCAGGGGGCGCGACCGCCGGTCGCGGCTTTGTGTGGGGCTCGGCCGCCAGTTGCGGCTTGGCGACATGCCGCCACCTCGGCCACGACGTCCGACGTCTCCGCCAGTTCCAATACGAGCGGGTTGCCCGTCTTGCGGATTTTCCGCGGCGCCACGGCAACGGGGCGATAGTCGCACGGCGCGGCCACGGCGATCAGGCCGTCGCAGGCGGGAAACTCCCGGAGACAGGCCGCCAGCATTTCTTCGGTGGAGACGACGGGAATCACCCGGGCGGCGGCGGGATACGACACGTCAACCGGCCCGCTGACAACCACGACCTCATGCCCGGCCTCGACGGCGGCCTCCGCCAGTGCGGCCCCCATCCGCCCGCTCGACGCATTGGTCAAGTACCGCACCGGATCGAGGTACTGGCGTGTCGGGCCGGAGGTGATGAGGATGCGAGACATGGAGAGCGGAGGGAGAATGTCATTTGAATTTCGTCATTCGTCATTTGCGGCTTGCTTCCAGCCCTTCCGCAATCGCCCGGAATATCTTTTCCGGTTCGGCCATGCGGCCCGGACCGGTCATGCCGCAGCTAAGGTATCCTTCTTCCGGGTCGATCAACACGATGCCGTCGCCGCGGAGCTGGGCGACGTTGCGCTGCACGGCCGGCTTCCGCCACATCAGCGCGTTCATCGCCGGGGCCATCAACACGGGGCCGTCGAACGCCAGCAGCACCGTGCTCAGCAGATCGTCGGCCAGTCCCCAAGCGGCCTTCGCCAAGATGTTGGCCGTGGCCGGCGCGACGCACAGCAGATCGGCCTGCTCGGCCAGTTCGATGTGCGGATGGGCGCCCGGTCCAAACACGCGGGTGCGCACGGGCCGGCCCGTCAGGGCCTCGAAGGTCTTCGGCGCAACCAACCGCGTGGCCGAACGGGTCATAATCACCGTGACCCCGGCCCCGGCCTGCACCAACTGGCTCACCAGGGCGGCGCTTTTGTAGGCCGCAATCCCCCCCGTGACGCCGATGAGCAACTCGCGACCTTTCATAAGCTGCGGAAATCCACGTCCAGCGGTCCGACCGGTTCGGCGCCCGCGGCCACCTGCACCTTCATCTCGCTGTCGAGATAGATTTTGTCCTGCATGATCTCGTTGATGACGACCTGCATCATATTGTCTTTCTTGGGGTCGACCAACGGCCGGGCCCCGGCGTTGAGTTGGACCAACCGCTTCTGGATGAGCGTGGAGAGCTTGAAACGGCCGCCCACCTTCTTGACGATCTCTTCTTCTCGAAGTTCTTCAATCATCTCGACTCTTCTCCCATTCTCGCGTCAGAATATCGGATATTTGCCGGACCGCCTGGTCCATGTCGTCGTTGATCACACGGTAACGATATCGTTCGGCCAAGGCCAACTCGCGCTGGGCGGTCGCCAGCCTGCGCCGGATCGCCTCCTCGCTTTCGGTGCCCCGGCCGCGGAGCCGGCGCTCGAGTTCCCCCAGCGAACTGGGCTGGAGGAAGAGGGTGACGGCGTCGGCATATTGCTGCATGACGGCCGCCGCCCCCTGCACGTCAATCTCTAAGACTACCCATTTCCCCGCGTTTAGGCCAGTGGCCACGGTGCTCCGCAAGGTCCCGTACCAGTGTCCTTGGGTGAAAACCTGGAAACATTCGAGGAACTCACCCCCCTTTCGGCGGGAAGCAAACGCTTCGGCCGACAGAAAATGATAGTCAACGCCGTCGGTCTCGCCGGGCCGAGGCGGCCGGGTCGTGGCCGAAACGCTCCGCACCAGCGGGACCGGGCAGCAACGGTACACGCGCTGCATCACCGAAGTCTTGCCGGCCCCCGACGGGCCCGATACCACGACTACTCTCCCAGACGATGTTGCCGGCACGGGTCACTCGATGTTCTGAATCATTTCGCGGATTCGTTCGATCGCCGCCTTGATGTCGATCACGTGACGGGCGATCTCCACGTCGTTGGCCTTCGACCCGATCGTGTTCGCCTCGCGGAACATCTCCTGCGTAAGGAACTCCAGCTTCCGGCCGGAACTCTCGGGCAATTCGAGCGTCGACTGGAACTGATCGAGATGGCTGCGCAAACGGACGATCTCCTCGGAGATGTCGCCGCGGTCGGCGAACAGGCTGACCTCCTTGATCAGGTCGGCCGGATCGAGCACGACCTGAAACTCGGCCAGCGTGTTGCGGAGCCGGTCGTGCAGCCGCGCGCGGTAATCGTCGACCACCAGCGGGGCGCGGCGCTCGATGCGATCGAGACTCGCGGCCACCGCCCGGCAATTGGCCAGCAGATCGGCGGCCATCGCCCGGCCCTCGTCGGTGCGCATGCGGACCATGTTCTTTAAGGCCGCTTGCAGCACCTGCTCGACCGCCGGCCAATCGGCGGTGGCATCCAAGGCGGCGCCGGAGGCGTCGTCGACCACGCCCGGCAACAATAGCAGGGACTCGACGGGCACCGCTCGGCCGGCTTCTCCCGGCCGCCGGAGCGACTCGAGCTGCGTCCGGTAGCGCTCCAGCACGTCGGCGTTGATCTTGAAGTCGTCGGGCGACCGTTTGCGATCGACGCGGACGTTGACCTGCACGGTGCCGCGGTGGATCGCGCGGCGGATTTCGGCGTCGATCAGCGGCTCCAACGAGGCATAGCCCTCGCCGGTGCGCACCGTCAGCTTGAAGTAGCGGTTGTTGATGCTGCGCACCTCGACCGCCACAGCCAGGCCGTCCTGCTGGCAATGCGATTCGCCAAAGCCGGTCATGCTCTGTAGCAAGGGAAGATCGCTCCGGAGACGAGATCGGTGGAAGAAAAACGCGTAGGACGGATTTCCAAATCCGTCCGGTTTTCGAGGACGGATTAGGAAATCCGTCCTACACAATCTATTCTTTTACAGCTACTTATCCGGTGTCTCGGCCGGCGCGGGTGCGGCGGGCGTTTCCTTGGCGCCGCCAGGGGTTTCCTTATCCGTAGTCGGGGGCGCCTGCACTCCGGGCTTCGACGGCGCCGATGCGCCCATGTTGGTGTCCAGCGAACTCTCGCCGATGCCCAACACCTTGACGGTGATCATGCACAGGATGATCCAGAAGGTGGCCACGCCGATGGTGATTTTGGTGAACAGATCGCCGGCCTTGGTGCCGAAGGCGCTCTGTCCGCCCATGCCGCCGAAGGCCCCAGCCAGACCGCCGCCCTTGCCGCGCTGGATCAGCACCAACACGATCAGGAACAACGCGGTGAACAACAACAACGTCATCAACAAACCGGGCAGAAACATAATCTATTCTCCTTTTCTACAAAGCCCCGGCGACAATGCCCAGGAACTGATCGGCCTTCAAACTGGCCCCGCCCACCAACGCGCCGTCGATGTCGGGCTGCTTGAGCAGTTCGGCGGCGTTCTCCGGCTTCACGCTGCCCCCGTACTGGATGCGCACCGCCTCGGCAAGCGGCTGATTATATCGTTCTTCCATGATCTTGCGAAGGGCGAGATGGACATCCTCCGCCTGCTGGGGGGTAGCTACCATACCCGTGCCGATCGCCCATACCGGCTCGTAGGCAATGACGATCTTCATCATTTGATCGGCCGAGAGGCCGGCCAGGGAGCCGTCAAACTGGCGGCGAATGACCGGCAGGGTCTGCCCGGCCTCGCGTTCGGCCAGCAATTCGCCGACGCAGACGATGGGGATCAATCCGGCGGCCAGGGCGGCGTGGACCTTGCGGTTGATGGCCGCGTCGGTCTCGCCGAGGATGTGCCGCCGCTCGCTGTGGCCGAGAATGACGCACTTGCAGCCGAGATCGCAGAGCATCGCGGCGCTGAGTTCGCCCGTAAAAGCGCCGTCCTTCTCGTGATACATGTTCTGGGCGCCCAGGGCGATTTTGGAGCCGGCAATCGCCCGGCCCACGGCGTCCAGGTAGCAGCTTGGCGGGCAGACGGCCAGGTCCACGCCGTCGATCGCCTTCGCCTTCTTCGCCACGGCCTCGGCCAGCGCCACCGCCGAAGCCCGGTTCGTGTTCATCTTCCAATTACCGGCAATAAATGGTCGTCGCATCAGCGCCCTCCTTGGCCGCCGTACCGGCGGCCGCTAAACAAACTGCTTTCTACTCCACCGGCTTCGTTGCCGGGAATGATCCAAGGACTTCCAGCCGCAGCGTCTTCTTCTCAAGCGCGGCTACGGCGCGGCGGAAGCGGGCATCGCTCTCGTGCGCCTCGATTTCCACGAAAAACAGGTATCCGCGGTCTGTTCCCGGAATTGGGAACGAGTCGATCCAGGTCAGATTCAACCGGCTCCGCTTGAAGATCGTCAGGGTGTCGGCCAGCGCGCCGGGACGGTGTTCGACTTGAAACAACATGGCCGTATGATCGTCGCCCGTGCGGGGCGGGACGTGGTCGCCGATGACGGCGAACCGCGTGGCGTTGGCCGCGTTGTCTTCGATGTTCTCCGCCAGCACGTCCAGGCCGTAGTGTATGCCGGCCTGCAGGCTGGCGACGGCCGCGGTGCCGGGCTTCTCGCCCGCCAGTTGGGCTGCCGTCGAGGTGCTGGTCACTTCGATGGTTCGCGCAGCCGGCAGGTGTTTGGCCAGCCAATTGCGGCACTGGGAGAGCGCCTGCGGCTTGCTGTAGACCTCGCGCACTTCCGTTCGCGGACACTTGCCCAACAGGATATGATGGACTCGCAACTCGACCGCGCCGCAAATCCGCACCTTCGTGCGGGTGAACATGTGGAGCGTGTCGGCCACGCGGCCGTCGGTGGAGTTCTCCATCGGCACCAGTCCGAAGTCGGCCTGTTTCTGCTCGACTTCCTCGAACACCGCGGCGATGGTGCCCACGGGGACGAATTCGACGCTCTGCCCGAAACGGTGAATCGCCGCCAGGTGGCTATAGCTGTACAAGGGGCCCAAGAAGGCGATGCGGGGCTCATGGACCAGCGATTTGCAGCCGCTGGCCAGTTCGCGGAGAATCGCCCGCACGCACCGCGCCGGCAGCGGACCGGGCACCGCGGAGAGCACCCGGCCGAGCGCCTGCTCGTTCAAGGCGGGCGCAAGAGGGGCGGACGTGGCTGAACCGGCCGCCCCAGCGGCCTCGATGACCAGCTTGGCGCGCTGCTGCACCAGCCGGATCAACTGGGCGTCCAGTTCCGCGATCTTCGGCGACAGGGTTTCGTGACCGGCATCGGCTTGCGGCGGTTTGCGTTTCGAGCCCTTCGACTTGGCCATGAAGACACCCTGCGCAGCAGCGACAAAAGCGGCAATAAATGATACCGTACAAGGAACGAACTCTGTTTTGTACCCGACGCACGTCGAAGTGTCAATCCGCCGGCGTGCCATGCCAAAATGGCAGGTTCGCCGTCCGCAAGCCCCTCGCTACGCGGCACCGCAGTTTTGGCGTGTTTCGTAACACATTGGCAAATAAAGTGTTGCGCACATCGTCGCGCCGCCAGCCCATCACCGGCACATCCTTTGCTGAGATTGGTTTTCTCTCAGAAGGGTGTCAATACCCTATACTTGTCAGCGAAAGGAGCATTTGAATGGCTGCTGGAGAAAAAATCATCGGAATCGACCTCGGAACCACGAACTCCGTCGTGGCCGTGATGGAGGGCAAGGAGGTCAAGGTTATCCCCAATGCCGAAGGGAACCGGCTTACGCCGAGCGTCGTTGCCTTTAACGACAAAAATGAGACCGTCGTCGGCGAGCCCGCCCGGCGACAGGCCGTCACCAACCCCACGCGCACGGTCTACTCGATCAAGCGTTTCATGGGCCGCCGCCACAGCGAAGTGGCCAGCGAAGAGAAAATAGTGCCGTACAAGGTGGTTGGCGGGCCGGAAGACTACGTGAAGGTCCAAGTCAACGGGCAGGACCACACGCCGCCGGAGATTTCCGCCTACACCCTGCGGAAACTGAAGGAAGCGGCCGAGGCCTACCTGGGCCACAAAGTGAACAAGGCCGTGATTACCGTGCCGGCCTACTTCAACGACGCCCAACGCCAGGCCACCAAAGACGCCGGCCAGATCGCCGGCCTGGAAGTGGCGCGAATTATCAACGAGCCGACGGCCGCCTCGCTGGCGTACGGGCTCGATAAGAAAAAGAACGAGAAGATCGTGGTCTTCGACCTCGGCGGCGGGACGTTCGACGTCTCCGTGCTCGAAGTGGCCGAAGGCGTGTTCCGCGTCATCAGCACCAACGGCGACACCCACCTCGGCGGCGACGACTTCGACCAGTGTTTGATCAACTACGTCGCCGACGAGTTCAAGAAGCAGAGCGGCATCGACGTGCGCAAGGACACGATGGCGCTGCAGCGGCTCCAGGAAGCCTGCGAGAAAGCCAAGAAGGAATTGAGTTCGGCCCAGTCAACCGACCTGAACCTGCCGTTCATCACGGCCGACGCCTCGGGCCCAAAGCACCTGCAAATGACGATCACCCGGGCGAAGCTCGAACAACTGATCGACCATTTGATCGAGCGCACCCGCGGCCCGGTGCAGCAGGCGATGAAGGACTCGCACCTCAGCCCCCGCGACATCGACGAAGTGGTGCTGGTCGGCGGCTCGACGCGCGTGCCGAAGGTGCAGCAAGTGGTCAAGGAGATGTTCGACGGCAAGGAACCGCATAAGGGCGTCAACCCGGACGAGGTCGTGGCCGTGGGCGCCGCCATCCAGGGCGGGGTGCTGGCCGGCGAAGTCCGCGACGTGCTGCTGCTGGACGTCACGCCGCTGTCGCTGGGCATCGAAACGCTCGGCGGCATCATGACCAAGCTCGTCGAGAAGAATACGACCATCCCGACCGAGCGGAAGCAGATCTTCAGCACGGCCGACGACAACCAGATGGCGGTTACGGTCAAGGTCTACCAGGGCGAGCGACAAATGGCCGCCGACAACCGGCTCCTGGGCCAGTTCAACCTCGAGGGCATTCCGCCCGCCCCGCGCGGCATGCCGCAAATCGAAGTCAAGTTCGACATCGACGCCAACGGCATCCTCAGCGTGTCGGCCAAGGACTTGGGTACCAGCAAGGAGCAGACGGTCCGCATCGAGCAGTCGGCCGGACTCTCCGAGGACGAGATCAAGGCCAAGTGCCGCGACGCCGAGTCTCATGCCGACGAGGACAAGCGCAAGCGGGCGCTGGCCGAACAGCGCAACCAGGCCGATTCGATGTGCTGGCAACTCGAAAAGCTCCTCAAGGAGCACGATGCGAAACTCGCCGCCGCCGACAAGGAAGCGGTCAGTAAAGCCATTGAGAAGACCCGCGAAGCCGCCAAGAGCGACGACGTCGACCGCATCAAGGCCGCCGTTCACGAGCTCGAACAGGCGTCGCACGCCTTGAGCAAGACGCTCTACGAGAAGACGGGCGCCCAGGCAGGCGCGGCGCCGGATGGCGGGCCGCAGCCGACCGGGCAACCTTCGGGCGCCGCCTCCTCCGGCGGCGACGACGACACGATCGACGCGGAGTTCGAGGTGAAAGAGTGATGTCCGGGTCCGGTCCCCTCTCCCTCCGGGAGAGGGTTAGGGTGAGGGTTGGCGATGGTTATCGGCATCCATACTCCGGTCCCCTCTCCCTTTGGGAGAGGGTTAGGGTGAGGGCGGGCTGCGGAGAAGGTCATGGCCGATCGCCATTATGCTTCGAAACACATGATCGATCGCGCGAGAAACCTGCGCCAAGTAGGCACCCCGCCCGAGCAACTCCTGTGGCTGGCCCTGCGGAACGAACAAATTGGCGGTCTGAAATTCCGCCGCCAGCATCCCATTGAACCGTCAGGTACACGGACATTCCGTGCGACTAGAAAGCCGTTGGCTGAGAGAATCGCAAGAGTGGAGACAACCTTATGAGAATCACCGGAGCAATACTGGGGTTCATGGGTGTTGTGACCTTGGTGGGTGGAATCCACCACTACTTGGCGGTCTTAACCAGATACGGTTTCGCCGCACCGGGCCTGCTACAGATGTGCTTTGGTGAAATAGTCTGCTCGCTGCTCGTTGTCGCTCTCGGGGTCTATCTGTATCGACGCGGCGGCAGAAGTCCGAAGGATTAACAAGCCAGTCGAGCTGACGCTCAGTCCGCTTTTTCCTTTACTCCGGCAAGAGTTCGGCCAAACTGTACCACTACCCTCTCACAGAGGGAAAGGGGACCAAACAACCATGGCATTTCGCTTCGACAAACTGACGATCAAAGCCCAGGAGGCCGTGGCCCGGGCGCAGGAGTTGGCCACCAACGGCGGGCACGCCCAAATCGACCCGCTGCACCTGCTGGCTGCGCTGCTGGCCGAGGGCGAGGGCATCGTCGGCTCGATCATGCAGCGCATCGGCGTGAACCGCGCCCAGTTGGATCGCATCGTCGAAGCGGAGTTGGGCCATTTTGCCCGGGTCTCCGGCGGCGCGCCCCCGCAAACCAGCCGCGAGTTGAACCAGGTGCTCGAAGCGGCCCAGCGCGAAGCGGACGCCATGAAGGACGAGTTCGTTTCCACCGAGCACCTCCTGCTCGCGCTGGCCAAGGTCGATTCCAAGGCGAAAAACGTCTTGAAGCTTAACGCCGTCACCGAGAAGGATTTGCTCAAGGTCCTGCAAGCCGTCCGCGGCAGCGCGCGGGTAACCGACCAGAGTCCCGAGGAGAAGTTCCAGGCGCTCGATCGTTACGGCATCGACCTGGTCGACCGCGCCCGGCAGGGTAAGCTCGATCCGGTGATCGGCCGCGACCAGGAGATCCGCCGCGTCATGCAGGTGCTTTCCCGCCGCACGAAGAACAACCCCGTGTTGATCGGCGAGCCGGGCGTGGGCAAGACGGCCATCGCCGAGGGCCTCGCCCTGCGGATCGTCGACGCCGACGTGCCCGAAAGCCTCAAAAACCGCCGGCTGATCGCGCTCGACATGGGCGCGCTGATCGCCGGCACGAAGTATCGCGGCGAGTTCGAAGAGCGGCTGAAGGCCGTGCTCCGCGAGGTGACCGACGCCGGCAACGTGATCCTCTTTATCGACGAGCTGCACACGGTCGTGGGGGCGGGCCGGGCCGAAGGCGGCAGCGATGCCGCCAACCTGTTGAAGCCGGCCCTGGCGCGGGGTGAGCTGCGCTGCATTGGCGCCACCACGCTCGACGAGTACCGGAAGTACGTGGAAAAGGACGCCGCGCTGGAGCGGCGATTCCAGCCGGTGTTCGTGGGCGAGCCGTCGGTCGAGGACACGATCGCCATTCTTCGCGGCCTGAAGCCCCGCTACGATGCCCACCACAAGGGCGTGCGGATCAAGGATTCGGCCCTGGTGGCGGCGGCCAACCTGTCGCACCGCTACATCGCCGACCGCTTCCTGCCCGACAAGGCCATCGACCTGATGGACGAGGCCACCAGCCGGCTGGCCATGGAGTTGGAGAGCGTGCCCGGCGAGATCGACCAGGTGCAGCGCCGGCTGGTGCAACTCGAACTGGCCGACCGGCAGCTTGCCGACGAAACCGAAGAGCACGCCAAGCAGCGCCGCGTGGAAGTCCAAGAGGAAATGGCCGAGTTGCGGAAAAAACTGGCCGACCTCCGCGAACAGTGGGAACTTGAAAAGAGCGGGCTGGGCGACGTGCAGCAGATTCGCCAACGCCTGATGGATGTCGAGCTTCAGTACAATCAGCTTGCCGCCGCGATCAAGGAGAAGCAGTCCAACGGTGCGCTGGTCCCCGAGGCCGACTACCAACAGCTCTACGAAATCGATCTCCAGCACAAGAAGCTTGGCGGCCAATTGGAGAGCCAGGAGGCCGACAAGCCGGCCAACGCCGCCCGGCGATTGCTGCGCCGTGAGGTTGGGCCCGAGGAAATCGCCGAAGTCGTCAGCGCTTGGACCGGCATCCCCGTGACGCGGATGATGGAGACGGAGCGGGCGAAGCTGTTGGTGCTGGAAGACCGCATCCATCAGCGCTTGGTCGGCCAGGACGAAGCCGTCGAGGCCGTGGCCAATGCCGTCCGCCGCAACCGCTCCGGGCTGCAAGACCCAAACCGGCCGATCGGCTCGTTCATCTTCCTGGGGCCCACCGGCGTGGGCAAGACGGAACTCTGCAAGGCCTTGGCCGAGGTGATGTTCGACAGCG
>Ga0315287_10000794_pt1 | contig 28132 bp, 24 predicted proteins | sample YL17G11_0_MG_FD_205037 | JGI IMG/M metagenome (GOLD analysis project Ga0315287, IMG submission 205037) | Sediment microbial communities from Yellowstone Lake, YNP, Wyoming, USA - YL17G11_0 | ecosystem: Environmental > Aquatic > Freshwater > Lake > Sediment | place: USA: Wyoming | collected... | reverse complement strand
AAACTTCAGATCAATTGAAGGAATTTTTAGCTGATCAGTATGTTCCTTACAATTCATGGAAAAACGCTAATCATGGCGAATTAGTATGGTTAGTGTTAGAATGTTATGATGAATAGAGACAAAGTTTTAAAAAAAAATCTGTATATGATATACAGATTTTTTTAAACTTAACTGTTATACTATATGATGACGAAATGTTATTGATATACGTTCATCTTTTATTTTCTTTTGGATAGGAATTTCATGAGTGAATTGTTTTTGGAATTCCCCAGACATGACAAGCAAAGTTCCTGGTTGATGATCATAATCTAACACAATCTTTTTAGTAGATTTATCTCGTATCCTAAATTTCCTAATACCTGGTCTAAAAACGGAACGTTTCCAGTTGGAGCTTCTTACAGAAGCTCTTACCATAACACAATCCTACTACCATTTTATTATTTTTATCTAATCCATGTTCATCATCGCTATGAGCACTCAAATATTTTTCTCCATTAGCGTATCTATTTACTAAAATCCCGTTAAAATTTGTATTCAAAGATTCATTAATATCTTTCAATAATATGGGAAATAATTCAACATTCGATAAAGGTAGTGATTTCATAGTCTGTCCGCTGTATTTATAGCCAAGACTCTCGTCGCTGTAAAAAGCGACATCTCTTCTCTGCTGACAAGATCTCCCGATAATTAAAATGTGAGGCTCATGATAGCAGTAAACATCTTTTAAGATTTCGTAATAATCCAATGTATAGTTTTCTACGATCCATAAAGCACTGAATTCCGTTTCGATTAATGTCTTCGTCTTTAGCATTTTTGAAATTATAAAAATAATTAAATATAAATCAATTTTATTTTTAAAATGGGTTCAGTTAGTTCAGACGAGATAGTTATAGATTCTAACAAAATAAATAAATTTCTACTAGATTTTAACAGTGAAGAATCTAAGTTAATCAGAATTTATAATAAGAATTGGACTGAAAAAGAAATTGATAGAAACATCAAAAAACTGAATGAGTTGCATGATTTAACTATTTTTACTCGTCTGTTGTATTATTATAATGATTATTCAGAATATAAAACGATTACCGACAATTTTCATAATAAATACAATGTTAAGAAAGGAAAATTGCGAGAATTTATAAAAGATTTATCAGAACGAAGAATAATATTAGATAATATAGTTAATGAATATGAAGGTATGTATGAACTTAATATTAACGAAAGAAAATTATTAAGGACTCGCTACGCATCCCAATTAGTAAATATTGCTCTAATATATGCTCAGTTAAATTATTTTCTTTTACCTAAAGACATTATTAATTATATTAAATATTGGCTTAGTTATTTGATATTTGTCAAAATCGATAATATTAATTATGAAGGAGTCGTTAATATGATTGGAATCATCAGATATGGTAAAATCAATAAAGTATAATAAAATTTATATTATAATTATTTATCCGACGGATAATGTATCTAACATTTGAACCGTATCAAATAAAAATCAGCAATATCAACATATTATGTTAATATTAAACACCATAAGTTGTTATTACTTTTAAATTTTTGTTATATAATAAATAACAACCATATATAATACCAAATATTAATGATACTGAAGCTAAAATTAATACGACTACAATTAACCCAGTAATAAATGACGACGGATCAAAATGACCACCACTATTATAATAATATTTCTTGATAAAAAACCCAAAGAAATGACATAATAATATAACACCATCTGTTACAATTATTGTTTTTGTCATCATAAGTAAATATATATTAATATGTTGCTTTTTCATGAAACTAATATATAATCCGAGAAACCAAAACCAAGATCCAATTCCAATTAATATACAACACAGTATAGAGAATGTAATAGAACTCGATGCAATATCAGTTGGTACTTGGCGACCATCAATTAGCGTCCCAAATATTAATAAAGGAGGTCCCGCTCCTGCAATAAGATATAAAAATATCACTAAAAAAATATTGATAAGTGTACCACAACATTCATTTAAATCTAATTTATTAATTTCATTACTAATAATAGGAAGAGAACATTTTGGACATACATTTTTATTTTCTTCAATTTGTTTAATCAGACATTTTTTATGAATTCTTACATCGCACTCATCATTACCACATGGGCTAACTAATTTTGAACCAGATTTTTCGCAAATATAACAAATATCAATATTATTTAATGATTGATAAATAGTTCCTTTAATCGACATTATTTAATTTATATTAATATGATATATTAATATATAATTATTCAATTATTCAATTTTATTTTATCTAATAGATAATGTATCTAATACCAAAACCAATTCAATAATCTTGTCTTTTTCTTCAATATCATCTTCCATCTCATCTAACTCTTCCTGAACATTATCTCTCCAAGTTCTCCAAACTTCGATCAAAATTTCTGAGAGGAATTCGTTACCAGTGGAAGTTGCTACTCCCAACAACAAAATTAATAAATTTAGTTTTTCACCCAAAATCCAGCTTTCATTTACCGATTCCATGATTTCTTGGAGTTCCGACCAATCCGTATCTATCGGACCACTCATGAAATAATTAAACAATAATGATTCATCCATCGCATATTTTGGGAAATCAAATAAAAAGTCAGCAATATCAATATATTGTAACCGGAAGAAATTAAGAATTTTCATAACAAGATCTATTTCATTATTAATTATAAGATCAAAAATAAATTGTTTAATACCATATCTATTTCTACTGCCTGATAAAATCAATTTGTTACATTTACGATCAGCGTTTTTCTCCAAGATAATAGGTAAAGTGTCAATTACTACTCGTTTAGTTTTTTCATCTCTATGTAACTCTCTAGCTAACATTTTTAAGTTAGTTAATATATCATCATTTTCTCTTCTTCTAGCAGGAACTGGCAAACTTCTTGGAATCGGTATACTTTTCTTAGAAATTTTACTTTCTGGAACCGGTAATAAAGCATTCTTTGGAATTGGTAATAATTCTTTTTTATATGATTCTTTTTTGGGTAATTCTGGTAGTTCTCCAAGGACATTTCGTCTTCTAGATTTTGATTTTACTGATTTCATTTCTCCTAAAACAGATGTATCAAACTTATAATAGCTACATAAATCTAATAAGTTGTTATAGTCTCTTGAAGCTCTATATATATTTTCTCCAGTTATAGGATTAATAGTATTATCTTCTAAGAAATCTCTACAAACTTTTCTTCCATAATATTCATTATCATACATCAATTGTAAACTTTTTTCTGGAACAAATTCTTGTCCAAATTCCTTACACATATAACGATAATAATCAAACTCTTCGTCTTTAATTGGTTGATTATTAATTGGATTTATGTGAGGATTTAATATAAACTTATTACATAGTTTATTGTAGTCTTCCATTTTTACGTATTTTATATAATTTTAAAATATTTTATTAAAAAATTTATGACTTCGATCCGTCAAATTCCATACGATGATATAGAATTATTCTTATTAACCAATAATATAGATCCTAGTTCTGACGTAAATGTGAATTACAATCTTGCTAAGAAATTAGTTAAAAATACTGAAACAAATTTTGAAATTGTTTCGGTAGTTGAATGGATGATTGCTCATAATTTAATTATCTTAAAATTTGATATTCCTATATACCGAAAAAGTGATATATTAGAAATGTCTGATGTAGAAATAAAGAAATTAGCTAGATCATTAACTATGAAAAGTAATAATATAGATCATATTTTAAATATATTAAACTATCTCGGAAAATTAAGAGAAGATGTTAATATTTTCGCTGGTAATCCATTCAACAAATTTTCAGAAAGTTCAGATATATTATTTGAAACGTTAAAAGATTTAGATATAGATGACGTAATAAATTTTTGTGTTAGTTCAAATAAAATTAATAAAAGTTGTACTAGTGTTAAAATTGTTAGTTTAATTAGAAATAAATTACAACAATTAGACGATTTGGATTTATCTACATTTACTTTGAAAGAGTTAATTTTATTTAGTAAAATCATAAAATATAAAAAACGTGATAATAGATTTCACTATGATGATGTAATTATACAATTAAATAATATTAAATATAACTTTATGCAAACTGACAAAATAGCAAATATAATAAAAATAGATCATAAATTTTTTATTATTACAGTCACTGGAGATTGTCATATTTTAGATAATAAAACAAAAGAATTAATTAAAATAAATGACATACACGATATAATTCATGTTGTAAATTATTATGGTATTACTTGGTATTTAACAAGTAATAAACAAGTATATTTAAGTTTTTATTCAGATATTATTTCAGATGATATGATTAAGATTGATAATAATGTTATAAATTATAAAGTCAAAGATTTTCATAGTATAATAAATTTTAAAATAGGAGATGAACTTTATAAAATAAAATTTTTTAATTATTAAAATAAAAATAAATATTAATTTTATTTTTTCATTTCATTTTAAATGATTACTCATAATTATCGTAATAGATACGAATGGAGACCGGTGCAAAGAAAAAAGATCTTGACTTATATCAAAGACGTCGACAGAAATACATTATTACAAATTAATGATGATGAAGTTTTAGTAAAAACGTGTTCATTAAACAAATATACTGAATCATTATGTGATAATTATTTTTGGGAACTTAAAATACAACAATTATTACCAGGATTTGAACTTCCCTTAGAATACTATGAGAAAGGTAAAGAATTATATTTAATGGTAAATAACATAGATCTTTATTTTGAAAGAGAAGAAGTCGATAATTATGAATCATATTATTACCAACAATTTTATTATGATGAAAATGCTGCCATAGTTTATTATAATTTAGATCGACGTGGTATATCTGTAGCTAATTCAAGTGTTAAATATAATGATCTCGCATTACTAAAATCTATGCTTAGATTAGGTATGTATCCAGATCAAAATTATATAAATGATGCTTATCGTAATTATGATACAATTAAAATATTAGTGGATTATATTAACGAACATCCCGACATTGATGATGTTAATCAATTATTACCAGGAAGTGAGAATATTCTTAATTTACCTAATTTAGATAGAAGTGATATCCTAGAATTATTGATACCTTTCGATATTGTTGATACGCAAAATTTATTAGTTAATATAGCATTATTCAAAGATATTAAATCATTACAAATAATTATAGATAAAGGAACTTACTTAACTCAATATTTAATAATGCTATTATTTATCTATGATACAACAGGATTTGTTGATAATGAAACGTATTTCCCTATTACAAAAACATTGATAAATAATAAATTTTATCCTGATGACGAAACACTAGACGCTTTACCTAAAAAACAACAATCATATATAAAACAACTTATATCACTTTAACTTTTTTAAAAATATATTAATTAATATATTTTTATTTAGATATTTTTATTTAGATGTCAACAAGTTCATCAGCTAACGAAGCACTTACATATGTATAGAAATATTCAGCTTTACGACCATCTATTGAATTTCTAGCATCATACCAAGCAATTATTAAATCTCCAGTGTCTTCATTAATTTTAAATCCTTCAATAGCACGAGATTTTTTATCAGTATCACTAATTTGAATTATTTGACTCCATGATTTTCCTCCATTGTCCGAAAATTGAATATAAATAACCATATCATCAGATTTAGCTGGATGTTTATCTGCAAATAGAGCCCATAATCGATTTCTTCTTGAATCATATTCTAGTCCTCTAGCTCCAAAGGATGTTATTCCTCTGACTGTTTGAAATGATACAGGTCCTCCCCCAAATCCTACAGCAGGTGAATACGTCAAAATAAGATTATTTTGATCAATAGGACCAACTAACGTAAAATTAGGAAAATTATTAACTCCATCAACTAATTCAAATAATGACATCTGGGTTCCAAAAAATGGAGGTGGTATATTTTGAAGAGCAATTCTAATCGTTCCATCTGGAGCTGCGGAAATTTCATTTAATGAATAATTAGTAGTACCAGCAGCTGGCATTTTTACAAATGTTGCAGAAGCCTTATCAATAACTCCTGTAGACGATATTTTGACGTATCCTACATAAGTCTCGCTAGATGGAGGATCCGTTATGAAACTATTCAAATTAGCAACATACCATAATGCATATCCACCATTTCCATCACCACCAAATGCAATTCTTGGATAATCAAAAAAATCCCCAAGAGTAAGTTGTTCTTCAGGGTAAAAAATAGCTACTACTTCAAATGTTAAACCTTGATCTCTGCTTACAGTGATAGCAAGAGGATTACCATCAAGTATATCATCAGCAATGTGTATCATATACACCGCCCAATAATTACCAAATTTATCAAACGTGCCATTAGGATCAGCTCTAAAATAATATGTATCAGGTAATACGGTAATAGGAGCAACATCTATTCTTCTAACAACTGGCCATGTCTTACCACCATCATAACTAATTCCATTCCATACCTGGAGTGAATCTTTACTAAGTCTTGATTCATTACGATCTCTATAAGTAATTATAGTAACGATATTATCAGTATTTGTTGGATTGATTGATATGCATTGTTCAGCACAAGAAATTTTAAGAGGTCTAATAGGTGGAGCTAAAACTGTTACAGGTTCCTGAAGTTTAACAGTAACTTTTCCATTTTTACCTTTTACAACTTTACCTATACGCGCTACGCAATTTAAATTAATTTGAAGAGGATCAGTTGGTACAGCTAAATCATGATTATCAGCCCACGAAAACGCCACAATGTCATTTACGAAATCACTGTTGTAAAAGTCTAAAAATGCAGTCGAATCATTATAAGGTCCTTGACTTAATCCTTCGCTTAACTGATAATTCTTAGAGGGGGTTATTTTATAACAAGGTAAACTATATGATATAGTTTTACTATTAGTATTATATGTGCCTGCTGGAATCAAATTAGGTCCAACCGCATAAATACTAATACTTCCATCATCTCTAACATATAAATTAAAATTTGACCCTAACCCAATTGTTTCTAATGTATAAGATTGAGGAATTGATTGTTGTGGTCTTAATTTCTTTGGAATTTCTCCAGAACTAGTTACTAATGATCCATTAACAGGTAATGTAAAATTTAATGCTGGAATTTCGATAAATACAATATTATTAACTACTCTAATAGTTAATGTAACATTAAAAGGTTCTCCTTGAAAAACTAATTTTTGATCTCGAGCGATAAAAGAACTTTGTAAATTAAAACATTTATCACAATTACGAACTTTAGAGATCTTTTGTGGTAAGAAAACATCTACATTTTGACAATCTTCAGTAACAATTATTTTGGAATTACGATCTAACTTAATATTAACAAATTTGGTAATTTTGCTATCGCTAGAATTAACATATTCCATATCCTCATTGTTAGTAACAAAAGTTATTTTAGTATGAGGACGAATTTTTATTTTTACGATTTTAGAATCTAGTAATTCTAATTTATGTAAATCTTTATGACTATGTACATCATTTTGTAATTTAATGATATTGTTGTTTTTAAGCCGAAGTGTTGCCATTAATATTTTAAATTAAAATATTAATTTTTTAAATAAAAAATAAAAATAATTTTTAAAAATTTCATGTATTTTTAAAAAATGCAAACTTTTACAGAAATAAAAGATATTAATATGTTAATTTATAATAATTTACATATTGAAGATCTAAAATCGTTAAGCAACGTTAGTAAAGAATTTAATAATGAAGTGAAAGATATTATATTAAAGTATAATGTATGTTCTACAGTTATCACTACTTTAACTGGAATTATGAATAAAAATTCAGAATATAAAGAAGAAGCAGAACATCTATTATTAGAAATGTATTATGATATGAAAAAGCACAATGAAAGTTTTAAAAATATTTATTAATACCAACAATTAGGATTTTTATCTAACTTAGTGCTAACTTTTTCTAATTGTTCATTAGTTAAAACAGAAACCATCTTATTAATTTGATCTGATGATAAATTAATATCATAAGCAAGTTCTGATAATAATGAAGAAAAGCAAAATCTAAAAATTCTATCTTTTTTCTCCTCAGAAGAAAGATTTTCATTCTTATATTCAGCACTGTATTGTTTCATCATTTTACCTAATAATTTTTTACTTAAAACATCGTGTAATTTATCATCTGGGAAATTATCTATAGCTCCCGATTTCTTCAGATTAACGATATCATCGTAAGTTAAATTATCTAACATTTCTACGGTACAATCTTCAATCAAATTCATTTTTGATGTTAAATTTTTTAATTAATAATTAATTTTATTTTTAATGTCTGGCCGTCCAAATAAAATTAATTTTATAGCTAAAAATTATAAAAGATAAAATGAATCATATTGAGACAGATTTTATTATGTTTAATGTATTATTAAACTCTGATATTGACACAATACATAAAATGTATAATGAATCTGATATAGCAAAAGAAATTTGTAATGATAAATATTTTTGGGAGAAGAAATTTGAACAGGATAAATTAATATTGATAAATTATAAAACTGATATTGATAGTTGGACTAATGAATATAAGAAAGTTTATAATGCTACAATTGATGCTGATGATATCATTAAAATAAGCTTAATTGAAAAAGAACGAGATAAAAATATTGATATACTTCATCCTAATGACGGGACTATAATAATGGAATTTCCCGATGGTTATCCTGTAGGTTATCATGTATGGTTTTTACCTCAAGAGTCTATATCTTTAGATGTAGAAAAAATTAATGAATTAAAATCTGTCGGTGAGATTCATCCTATGTACATTAAATTTATACCTTGTGAAAATAACAATTATGAATTAGTCTACGAATTTTGGCATGAAATTTGCCAAGATAATCATCTTGGTGATAATTTCAAAGTATCTATTGATAATCTGTCAATAAAAGAAATGAAAGATATTATTATAAAATCACTATATGATTTATTAGTAGCAGTTGATCATATGGATACTAAGTATTTATTTGATGATCGAGATCCGATTGGTAATTGGAACACAAATTATGAATATCATAACATGGTTAAACTTTCACGAGTTGGTATGAGAGATACTTTCAATTATCTTCGTAAAAAATAAAAAATATTTATAAAATATTTTTTCTAGATTGCTTCACTTTTTAAATCAACGACGATCATATCTCTTTCATCATTATTTTGAGAGATAATTTTTAGATAGTACTCTGGATTTAGAATAACTGCATAAGCCGACGTAACTTAACAGGACCGGTTAAAATAATTATTAAAATAAAATTAATTTTTATTTTAATCAATTCACATTATTTGTTTAAAAATATTATGGATAATCAATTGAACAAAAATGAGCAAATTGATTCACCGCGAAAAATAAAATTAATAATTAATAATAAGAAAGAATTTAATGAAAAAGATTGTAGCAAAAATATTATGGATAATCAATTGAACAAAAATGAACAAATTGATCCACCACGAAAAATTAGATTAATATTAATTAATGATAAAAAAGAATGTAATGGAAAAGATTGCGGTACTCTTATTAGACAAGCAGGACCTAAAAGTATATGTATCCATAATAATTTAGCAGTAACAGATCCTGAAATATCAAAAGAATGGGATCACGAAAAAAATGAACATCTACCGAGTTATTATTCTAGAGGATCTGAAGTAAAAGTATATTGGATTTGTCCTAATAGTACATGCGGTTGTCACAAATATGAAAAGAGCATAAAAGAAAGGGTTTCACGAGGAAAGGGTTGTAAATTTTGTAATTTTGGTATATCATGTCCTCATAACAATTTATTAATCACACATCCAAAAATCGCAATTGAATGGGATTATGAAAAAAATGATAAACGTCCAGAAAATTATACTTTCGGGTCAAGTGCTAGAGTTCATTGGTTATGTCCTTTAAATCCATGCGGATGTCATAATTATATAGCTATCATCAATACAAGAACAGCAATGAATTCAGGATGTAAATTTTGTAATTCCGGAGCTCCATGTTCTCATAATAATTTACTGATTACACATACTGAACTTTGTAAAGAATGGGATTACGAAAAAAATGAAAAAGGACCAGAGAACTATACATATGGTAGTCATCTAAAAGCACATTGGATATGTAATAATAAGCATTCATATGAAATGTTTATATATAACAAGGTTAATTATTTAGGATGTAATGTGTGTATCACAACTGGATTTTCGAAAATCTCAATTGAATGGCTAAATAGTATTTCAGAAAGAGAAAATATTCATATACAATGTGCTGTTAATGATGGAGAATATAAAATACAAGGAATTGGTAAAGTAGATGGGTATTGTCAAGAAACTAATACTGTATATGAATTCCATGGAGATTTTTGGTATGGAAATCCGTTGCTATTTAATCCGGAAGATATTAATCCTGTTAATAATAAAAAATATGGTGATTTGTATAATAAAACAATTATAAGGGATGAGTTAATTATATCTAAAGGATATAATCTTGTTACAATATGGGAGCGTGATTACAGAAAGATGAGAAAGATTAAATCTCTTCTAATTTAGAAAAAATATTTCAAAAAATATTTTTTATATAAAGATTATATAACATCGTTCCTTAAATCCACTATAGTATCATTCTGAGTTGAATTTTGAGGTATAACTCTTTTCCATTTATCAAATTCTAATAGAGCCAATTCTGGTTCTAGTTGGACTATATAAGCTGGTAATATTTGTGAAGATTGATTAACGACGATCTCATTGCACATTTCCCCTGTTCCATCATAAACATTACCATCTTTTGTTGTTAAAATAAAATGAGAAGTGTATCCCGCCTTTAAAGCTGATCCTAAAAAAGATTTATCTCCAAGATGACTCTCCGTTATTGGATAAACATTTCCCATATTTATGTAGCTAATTATAATAGCAGGATTTCTTTTACCAATAGCATACGGAAGACAATAACAAACTGATGTCGAAGTATATATTCCAGAACCAAAGAATCCAGCATCAAGATTTGATAAGGTAGCCATTCCATTAAGTACTATATTATTAGCTACTTCTAAACTGGTTCCATGAACTGTAGGTATTAACGGTACTTCTAAACTTTTATTACAATCTAGTAAAGTAAGAACATTTTCTTCATAATATTTCATCACATTCATTTTATCCTTGTCCTTAGTATATGTTCTGGTAAAAAATAAATCATAATTATTTTTATATCTATCAATAGTTATTCGCCAATTATTTATAAAAATTTCTGCCAGTCCCGGATTATATATAGCACGAATACCTACTGGTTTCAAAGGTCCTTTTTTCAATTTAGTTAGCAATACTTCTACTTTATCAAATTCTTTACTTCCAAATTTATAATCTCTGTAATAATATTCGGTTTCATCATTTTTTATATGTGTCCATTTCCATGGATATTTTAGGTAATTTTTGAAACTCCAACTAACTTCCTCTGGTAAGAAATGTAGAGGATTTGTCTTATAATTATAAAATAATACTAAAATAACGATAATCATTAAAGTTAATATAATAGCAAAAGTTCCTAGTACTGCTATTAAAATAATATTACCAGTTGAAAATGTATCATTAGAGGATAATTCTATACTACAATTATTAATATTAATTATTGGAGATGGCATATTTGGTATAATATCTTGTGATAATGCAATAATAATATTATTTATTTGTGTAATATTACTATTACAACTAGATGGTATAAAAGTTAATCCTGATTGAGATCGTTTATTACCAGTGATAGTAATGTTTATTCCAAATAACTTATTGATTATTTGGTTTAAGAAATCACCAGCTTCCAATTGAATTTTTAATGTATATATTGATTCGGTTGATGAGCTAAATGCATCTAAATTACTACATGCAAATGAACATGAATCAACCGACGAGGATTGAATAGACGAACATAAAGGATCACTCAAAATTGATCTTGTAGATATTGATATTCCATTAGTACATTTTGAACATGATGAAAAACTAAAATCTGAAATATTGTAACCTAATTTTCTGAATGTTGGAAATAATTCATTATTATCTGGATAATTAACTGAACTCCATTGACTTAAAGCACAAGCATTACATGATATTTTATCTATAGGATCTAAGACATATCCTGAAAAGCAAGCACAAGTGTAACTTCCTATCGGGAAGAATCCATCTGAACAAATTTGGGAACATGCAGATATATTTAAAGTACACTCATCGATATCTTGAGGAAAATTGTTAACTATAATTTCAGTATTAACGGTATTTTCGGTAGATTGTGTACCAAATATAGTATTTCTGCCAACATCAATATCTAATCTATTTAATGTTAAATCGATAAAAATAGGTTTCATCGTAAAATTTGGGTTAATTAATAAATCATCAACAGTTCCTGTAAATAAATTATTATTTAACTTCAAATATTGAACGCTAAATAATGATGGAATAGTACCAGTTATTTGGTTATATCCTAAGTCTAATGATAACAGAATAAAGTTATTTAAATTACCAATATTATTTATATCATTATTAGCTAAATTTAACCATGTAATATTACCTCCAGTTCCAAATGAATTGATATCTAAATCTAATCTGTTATTGGAAAAATCTATTGATGTTTGCGCATTAAAATTACTAAAATATGGAACGATCCCACTAAAATTATTAGCATAAAATTCTAAATAGATTATACCTTTGTAAAAAGTAAATATTGGGGATGATATTGATGGAGATGTTTGAGTCATCATAGAAAATGATGGTAGACTTCCTTGCAAATTATTGTGTGATATATCAAATTTAAATAAATCTGAAAATTGGACATTATTGAGTTCAGTAGGTAAAGTTCCAGATAATAAATTTCTTGATAAAATAATTTGTTGTGTATGTAAATTCATATTAATAATTTCTTTAGGTATAGTACCAGATAGAAAGTTTGAACTTAAATCAATAACTATGATATTTTTAGTGAACAAAGAACTCGGTATAGTTCCAACTAATTTATTTAATTTCATACTAATAGCAACTTGATCATAAGTATTAATTAATACATTATTTGCTATAGTTCCGTCTAACTTATTACCTGATAAATCTATTGAAAATAACGTTGATGAATTAAAACTTCCAATATCACCGATAAAATTATTAGTTTGTAAATTATACACTTTTAGTTTATTACAATTAATCGCACTTGGTAATAATCCAGTAAAATTATTACTTCCAAGATTTAAATATTGTAAACTAACCAAATTAGAAATATCAGGAAATACACCACTAAATTTATTATTATTTAGATTCAATTGATATATTGATGATAATAAGTTTAATGAAGGGACAGTTCCTGTTAGTTTTGTATTAGAAATGTCTACACTAAGCAATCCATAGTTCAAAAATAATGAAGATGGTATTGTTCCAGAAATATCTAAATTTGCTAAACCAAGATATAGTAGATTAGTTTTAGTGAAAACAGGAATAGTACCTTGAGATGGTGTTAAACAATTTGGAAGAAGAGTTACTTGAAATCCAGTTAAACTTGCTAAATTGTTAATATTAGTTGGTAAAATATTTGTTCCTCCGCATAGAGGAACGTTAAACGTTATTAATGATAAATTAGTATCACAATATATACCCGGATAATTACATGCATTTGCTACATTACTACAATTTACAGGAAATCCTTGAATTCCATCATATAGACACAAAAATTGTTGTTCATATGTATCGAGTGCTGTCGTTATCGAGAAAAATATTGAAATTAGAACTATTAAAATCATTGCTATTAAATTTAATTTTTATCGGTATCTTTTTATTTTTAAATCATTTTAAAAAATAAAATTAATATAATTTTATTTTATTTTAATATAATTTTATTTTATTCTTATAATATATAGTGTTTGTTAAAAATACATGTTTCTTACATGTACAGTTTCTTCAGCACAATTAACCATAATTCTACGATAATCACCGAATTTATCTATATAAATAACATAATGAATTTGATTATCATCTAGTTTATTTAAAAATTTTAATGTTTGCGTATAAGATGTTATATTTTTTACACAATTAAAATTTACATTATTATACATTCTGAATAACACAGGTAAAGGTAATCTATCATTAATATTATTTTTAGGTAATCTGTGTACAAATAACAAATTAACATTTTCGTTATTATCATATTTTTCTTGAGAATCATAAACTTTAGTAAAACATCCCAAAGAAGTTAAAAAGTTTATTAATTCCATTTATATTAATTTAAATTAATATAAATTTTATTTTTGGTATCCTATTTTAATCTTACAATTGTTAATTTAGCTGATGTTGGAGCTTGAGATTGAGGTAATGAAGGATTAGAATTAAAACTATTTGGAGAAACAGTTATTGATAGATCATTAGGTAATAAATTTGCGGTAGCGGTAGCAACTTGGCATTTTATTACATCGTTTTTAACAACATCTACCATTATACTTCCTGTTGTTATTAATCCTGTAACTAATTGTGAAACATTACAATAGCTTTGTGACCCTGGGATCTCATTGGTATCAGTATTACGAACTAACCTTATCATAATGGCTTCATTTGAATTACCTGAATTTTTATATTGAGCTGATAACACAAATTGATATAATCCAGAAGTATTACATGTGAACGATATTGCAGGTACAGCGACAGTCCATGAACTATTTGCTGGAATATTATTAAATTGAATGTTGGTCCATCCTGATGACGTGTTACTTAATAGGGACTGGGTTGTTGTGTCATATGCGAATAAGTAATTATCCGATGTTGTAGAAACACCAGTAGCACCAGTAGCACCGGTAGCACCAGTATTTCCTTGTATTCCTTGAGATCCAGTATTTCCAGTAGCGCCAGTATTTCCAATAGCACCAGTATCTCCAGTATTACCTTTAATTCCATCAGCTCCAGTATTTCCAGTATTACCTTTAATTCCATCAGCTCCAGTATCTCCAGTATTTCCTTGTATTCCTTGAGATCCAGTAGCTCCAGTATTTCCTTGTATTCCTTGAGATCCAGTAGCTCCAGTATTTCCTTGTATTCCTTGAGATCCAGTAGCTCCAGTATTTCCTTGTAATCCAGTAGCTCCAGTATTTCCTTGTAATCCAGTAGCTCCAGTAGTTCCTTGTATTCCTTGTAATCCTTGAATTCCATCAGTACCAGTAGCTCCAGTAGCTCCAGTTGAACCATCAGTTCCATCAGTACCAGTAGCTCCAGTAGCTCCAGTTGAACCATCAGTTCCATCAGTTCCAGTAGTACCAGTAGCACCAGTAGTTCCTTGTAATCCTTGAACTCCATCAGCCCCAGTTAACCCATCAGTTCCAGTAGGGCCAGTATTACCTTTAATTCCATCAGCTCCAGTAGGACCAGTATTACCTTTAATTCCATCAGCTCCAGTATGACCAGTATTACCTTTAATTCCATCAGCTCCAGTATTACCTTTAAATCCATCAGCTCCAGTATTACCAGTATTACCTTTAATTCCATCAGCTCCAGTATTACCAGTATTACCTTTAATTCCATCAGCTCCAGTATGACCAGTATTACCTTTAATTCCATCAGTACCATTAGATCCAGTAGCTCCTGTATTCCCTTGAACCCCATTAGATCCAGTAGCTCCTGTATTCCCTTGAATCCCATTAGATCCAGTAGCTCCTGTATTCCCTTGAATCCCATTAGATCCAGTAGCTCCTGTATTCCCTTGAATTCCATTAGATCCAGTAGCTCCAGTATTTCCCTGAGGTCCATTAGATCCAGTAGCTCCAGTATTTCCCTGAGGTCCAGTAGCACCAGTAGCGCCAGTGATTCCTTTATTACCATCATTTCCTTTAGGTCCTATTGGTCCACGAATATATTGAGACATTGTTAATATTATTTATTATACAAAAATAAAGATATTATCAAAAATTATTAATATTACAAAAAAATTATATAATAAATAATTTATGAAAATATTATTTATTATTATATAATAAATAATATTGGTTATATACCGATGGCTTTAGATTTTATTTATGATACACCGAATGCTATAGTATTAATCATATTCATCCTTGTATTTTTATCTTTAGCATTGATCGGATTTTTTATTTTTATTCTTTTTACTGAAAACGGATTTAATAAAAAGTTTAATGATGCTAACACGTCCACGTACCTTTCAGTCGTAGCGACTGCAATGTCTATAATAATCGCATTTATAATAACGAACGAATATCAGACCTATAATACGACGAGTCTCAATCTATCAAGAGAAGCAAATGCAATATATACATTGATCGAAATTTTGTCAGCTTATGGTGTCGAAGCAGTACCAGCAACATTCGCCGCGCTTGAGTATATCTGTTCGATAATTAATATTGAATTTTCTCTAATGCAAAATGGAGAACTGCCTCCTATAAATAAATGTCTTGAAAATCTACAAGCTGCAGTTTTACGTCTAGTTCCTACAGACAATAAAGAAACAGTTTTATATAGTAAAGCTGTAGATCAATTAGATTTAGCAATTAATCTACGTAATTATAGATTAGAACAAACTGTCTCAACTTTACCACCTGAATTTTATTGGTTGTTAATAATAGGGGTATCAGTTTTAATAGTTTTAACATGGTTTATAACAGAAGGATCTATGTTATACAGGTTGATCATGATAAGCTTAATAACCATCGTGTACAGTACACTTATAACTCTTACCGTTTTGCTTGACCTACCTTTCAGAGGATTCTTTGCTCTCGACCAAAATGCCTTTGTGCTCATATTAAATCAACTAGGTGTAGATCCTAATGATTGTCCAAAAGACGGTTGTGCAAATTTGACAAAAACACCAAGTTTAACAGAAGAACCAATCACAATTAGACATAAAGTATCTAGTTGTTGGAAATCATCTAAAAATATAATTTAATATATGTATGCTTTACATATATTATTATATAATATCAGTTAAATTAATCTTAAAATAGGCACCTAGACTATTTAATTCTTCAGCTTTCTTATCCCTAATAAGAACCGCTTCGTGCTCTGTATTATACCTACCTAAACTTTTCGTTTTATCATCGATTGTAATATATGCAGACCATTTCTTATCTTTTGTTATATACGAAACTCCGACAAATTTAGAACTACTATTTTTAGCAGAACTTTTATTTTGACCATTTCCTTTTGCATCTAGAATTCTTAAATTAGATTTTTGATTGTTTAATTTATTACTATCTGTATGATCGACATATTTTTTCCCAGAATAATTCATTATAAATCTAGACAATGACCATTTTTTCTTACCGACTAATATTGATGCATATTTGCCATTAAAATTTATTTTATGAGATTTTAATGTATAATATATATTATCATCATCAACAATCGTCGTAGCAACTTTCTCTTTCTTTTTATTAAAAATTTCAATAATAGCTAAACCAGATTCATTTCTAATTATAGGTTTAGATAAAATATCTTTTATTTTCTTAATTTCTTGATCTTTAATTTTCGAAGTTCTACAAATCAGAGCTTCCTCAATTGTATTAAACCCATAAAATGTTTTTTCTGAATGGTAAATACTGAATTTACCTGTATTACCATATGAATACACTCCTTTTGGTAAATCATACTTACGTTTAAAGCTTTCTTTTAATATAAAATTTATTGGGTTTTCAATATTATTTAATTTGTTAAAATCTTGTAACTTAAATTGTTTAATTAATAAATCATGATGATAGGCAGCATGTAATTCATCATCATATCTAAAGTTATGATGTTTTCCATTGTATCTTTGTGTACATACCCATTTTCCTCTGTCATAAGATACACCATGATATTTACTAGTTGCATTAATAGACTTAATTTTATTTCTCCCATTTTGTGAGTCATCTGCTTCTCTTAAATTAATTAATCTATTGTCAAGTTTATCATTATTGAAATGATCTACCTTTTTATCAGGATTATTTTCTTTTCCTTGTAAATTATAATAAATATAACGACTCAATTTATATGATTTAGAATCAACTGATATTCTAGCATATCCTTCATCCAAACAAAAAGAATATTTAATAATCTGTACATAAATATCTTTATCTACTTTAGTAGAACCAACCACTTCACCTTTTTTATTCTTTAATTCTATTAAAAATACTTCATCATTACTCAATTTAGCTTTTTCTAATAACAGTTGTTTTTCTATATTATTCTTATGTAAAATAGTATTATAATGAATATTTAAGTGATATATATCACTATATGTTTCATTACAGATTTGACATTTAAGAATAAACTTGCCATTTTCATCTTTAGGTGAAAAATCTAAAACGTTATTTCTTTTAACGCTAGGAACTACACATTTTATATCTGGATCGTTTAATTCTTGTAAATTTTTCATATGATATTGTGTTTCATAATGAATCTTTAGCGCGCTGGAATCTCCACATGAAATTCCACAAATTTCACAATTGTATTTACTCTTTTGTTGTAGATTTATATTTATATTTACTTTTTCTTCGTCATTTAGATTTTTAATTATAATATAATTTTCTAAATTATTCTTATGTAAGTTAGTGTCGATATGACGTTTTAATTTATTTTTACTACTATAATTTTTGTTGCAAATTTTTGATATCCTCAACTAAATTGATGATATATCATATTTTATATATTGCTTTAATTTTAAAAATATAATATATAAAAAATTTAAGAATCCTTTTATACTCGTTTTAAATCAACTAGACATAGATCATAGTGACTGTTCAGGAGTTGATTACACAATCCCAATAGAAACCCCAAATTTAATGGAAGAATCAAATATACTTAGACATAAAGTATCTGATTGTTGGAAATCATCTAAAAATATTAATATAGTTAAATAAAAAATAATAAAATAAAAAATAATAAAAATTAAATCATATTAAAAATGTTGTATCATGAGTCAAAATGTGATAAATGTGATAAATGCGGTAAAATAAAGAAAAATCATGATCTTATGTGTAAAGTAGCAAAATTATTAACTATTATTGGACAACCAGATGAAAATAGACCAAATGTTCCAAATCCTTGTCAAGGTCAAATTTGGTTATCATCTAATTATCAGACAGAATTTATTTTTGATAAATGTGAATGGCATTTAGTTGATCCAAAACCAAACTGTGATAAAGTATTAGTAAATTATATTTTTAATGAACATACCACTGATGAAGTGTTAGCAGATTTTAGTGCAAATGTATTTGGAAATGATGGAATAATTAGTATTGACACTGAAGGATTAACTGTTAATTCTAATCCTTTCATTGTTACAACTGATATCGGAAATGAACATCCTAAATGGTTACATTATTGGAATAACCCTTTTAATTTATCAGATGATTATGAAATTTACTATGAAACCGAAATTGCGGTTAAACAGTATATTCCTGTAGATACATTACCTATTGAATTTAGAAATAGAATCAGAAATATTGATGAAGATATTCGTTTATGCGCAGGAGCTATTAATACATTAGATCCTGTAACTTTGTCAGTATGTGATATTTTCTTGTCTAATGAAAAAGTTTATTGTTTTGTTGAACGATTACCATTTGGACAAACTCTCCCAAGATCTGAATCTTATGCTGCTTATAGTAATTGCGTAGCAGTTGTTAAAAGAGGTGATAATTCATTAAATGATTTTGTTAAAGTAGCAATTGGTCTCAGAAAAAGTGGAGTATCATATTACGTTAATGACAAGTTAGTTTTTAATGTCCCAAGATATGGGGCCAGACAATTAGATCAATATAGAATATTAGATCATCAAGGGATCGCTCAACCGATCCAAGTTAATAGTTCATTTTTAGGATTTGGTACTTTTTCATTACTAGATATGCAATTACCTGATAATTATGCAAGACAATTAGTTGTTAATGATTTTGGTACTAATCAATCAGCATCTGGTTTAGTTCAATTAGATGTAGCTGGAGTATACGGAGAAACTTTACCTGGACAATTAGATGGAGATAATAGACCGATTATCGATCAAAGCGTGACATGGGCAGTACAATTAGATCAATTTCCTGATCATAATCGTGCTTATAAATTATTTGGACAAGGAGCAGTCCTTAAAATGAGATATTTCAAAGTTTGTATGAGATATTAGATTAATATAATTATGTAATTATATTATAAAAATATTGTATTATTCAAATTCCCATTTCGGATCTATCATACCATATTCTATCTAATAGATCGTCTTTAGTACCAGAAACTGGTAAACGTAGTAATTTAGCATATTCTTTTAATTCACTTACTGTATAATTTTTATTAGATGATGTGGATCTTCCATATTTCATCTTATTAAGATCCATTTCTCTATGAATTTTTCTATAATATTCTCTATTTTTTCTTCCTTGGATATACTCTTTTTTTTCTTCAATTAGTGGCCCTATTACATTATTATTACATACTTTATTTAAATTAGTTGACATGTTACAAATAATATTTAATGAATCATAATCTAATCTTTTTAAGATTAGATTTAACGCATCTTCTGGTAATATAGCAAGTAGATCTAAATCATTATCAAGCTTATTTAAATAATTTAAAATTCTGATAATTCTAGCTTTATATACTTTTTTAATCGCATCATTTCAGCTAAATCTAATAAATCTTCTTCATCCGAAGTAAGTATATCAGAAATTTTATAACTTGAAAAATCATAGAGATTTTTCAAGTCTCTAGCATTAATCCAATCGGCTAATGATTCTGGTACATCATCTGTTAATCCAGATTCGATTAATTCTTTGGCTAATGAATAAGCTTCGTTCTTATTATTTGAGAATGGAATCCCATTATCCATTAGATAGATATTTATGTCATTGTACGGTACATCCCTAATTGAAGCAGTGTAGGACGTATAAGATTCCATTTTTAATAAAAAATAAAAATAAATGAAAAAATATAGAAACAGTTTCTAAACTGATTAATATATTAACTATAATATATTAGTTTTAAATTTTTAAAGCTTACGAAAAATTGCTCTGTACACCTTAGTAGGATTTTCGTATGTCTCAAACATTACTACTTCAAACCCAATATCAATTAAATAATTTTTAATATAATCAGCGCTGTAATAATACATTGGTTCAATTTCGTTGTAATTTTTAGCATTTTTGATTGTCACTGTTCCTTCTCCAATACTATAAACAAAATGTTCAAAGCTTACATTATTAGCAATCTCTAAATTTGTAACATCATGATCTTTCAATACAAATAGCCCTCCAACTTTAAGTAATCTATGGATATCTTGTAACCTAAATAATGCATCCGAACTATGATGTAAAGCATGAAAAATCGTAATTATGTCTACTGAGGAATCAGCTAATAATAATGGATTGTTTACTTCTAATATATGAAACTCAAATGATTTTTCTAATCTGGAATCTTTGATGTCTACTGATATTGACCTTTCTGGATTTAACTTACCAACCATAAAATTAAAATCTACAGCATCACCAGAACCAATATCTAAATAAGTATTAATATTATCTATATCAATATATTTCAGAATATCATCAAAACGATCAGTGCTTTTAATAGTTTTAGAAGCCCAAGCAGTGTCAATATTGACATTTTGAAAATCTTCTAAAATTTTGATCAAATCATTACTTTTGTTACTAGTTATCTTTTTTACTATTTTGAGCAATGTAGTATCATTTACATCAATGTTTATACTTCTTAAGATAATAGGAAATTTTTGATAATTTACCATCAATTCGTCTAATATATCGAAGGGGTTTTGTTTAAGAATATCATGTTTTAAATTAGCAAATGATAATCTACCCAAAGTAGATGATCTATCAGTAGTTTTCTTGGGGGCTATTGTAACATTTTTATTTTCTTTTTTGATTATTGGTAATCCTCGTCCTGTTTTATCAGTGTCAACACCAAAGTCAATTAATCTAATGACTCTAGCTTCCGTTTCAAATACTTTAGTGTGTAATGCTATAATACCAAGAGGAGGATCTTCTAACATCTTACTAACTCCATCTTTTTTATCTAAACTATATTTTTCTGAAGGACTTAGTTCGTTAAAATATAACTTATTCTTAAAATTATCATAGGGATCAATATAAGTTAAATCCGAATATATTGAAGCTAAAATAGGACGAGCAATATTAACAGCATCAACAGAATTAATGTTTGTAATATTAATCTCAAAATATTCACCTAAGATAGTTATTACATCATTGACTGTTTGTATTAATTTAATAAATTTATCATAATTAATACTATTTTCTTCAAACCATGTTTCGAGATCATCACTATGATCGATATAATCATTCCACAAATTCAAAAAAGTTTCTAAATCATTATACCCAATATATTTATTAAAAAATTTCTTCTTATGTTCAGTTAATATTTTATCATATTGAGATACATTATAGTTTCTTAACTTAGGGGCTAATTTAAAATAAGATTCATCAAAAGCATCAATTAAACTTGCAATTACTATACCATCAAATATAGGATTAGTTGTAGGAATTAGTTCTACTTCTGGAGGATCTTCAGATAAAATAACCGAAGAAAGTTTCGACTTATTTTCTGATCTAATAAACATTAATTGATAAGCAACTTTATTCTTTTGATAATTTTCAACATCATATAATGAATAAGATATGTTAAAATTTCCAATATCAGATTTAATAATATCTATATCAGCGTTAATCGGTAGTTTTAATATTACTAATTGCGTCATACCTTTCATCAAGATATTTTTGATTACATTTCCAATACTAACATCATCTAAATATAGTGATATTTTATCTAATTTAATGTAATCTCTACCTCCCCACGGAGGATCAAAATATATCATATCAGCATATCTAAAGTTAGAAAAATAATCTACTGCTGAGATATTAAAAACTTTAATATCATAATCATTATCTTTAGATAATATACTCTTTAAATTATTCATATTTCTCTTTAAAATGTACGAAATTTTCGTATCTATTTCTAAAGCTGACAGCTTAACAGTTGGAAATAATCTTAGAAAATTTATTGAATCACCTCCTATATTAGCAGTTGCATCAATTATAATTTCAGGATTAAGCTTTTCTAATTCAAAAATAGCTGAAGTCGAAGGTAAATGATATGGTTCAATTGATGAAAATAATGATGATTCATCAATTTCAATTTCTTCAAAATTAATATTATATTTTTTACCTTCTTCGATAATTCTAGAATTAAATCTAGCTCCTCTTATCCAATGCCATAAGAATGCTGAATTCCTAATATTTAAATTTAATAACTCTACAAAGTTACTTAATTTTGGTATATCAATCAAGTTTAATTTGTTGATCAATTTAATATTTTCATTAATCAAACTTTTATCGATATTTTTCAAAATTAGATCAGGTAAAAGATTCGTTTTAGTAATTTCAACTATTATATTAAGAAGGTCTTGTCGATTTAAATTATACTTAGATTTTTTCACTAATTTATCATAATTTTTCTGTGAAATCATTCTCGTAAATACTCCATTTTTAACAACGTTAATTAACGATTCGTGTTGTTTAGCAGTTTCTAAATCGTATTTGTTATTATCGTTCAATAACATCGAATCAATTACATATTTTGTATTAGGTAAATAGTTGTATGCAATTTTATCAGGTGTAGTTATTAATAGTGTTTTATTCAAATTGTCAGATATATGAAAATCAGTAATAATAGTTATCTTATCATAAGATTCTAAATATGATTTTAGTTCTTCTACATCAGGAACGATAACAACTATATTAGAATTATCTAATTTAATTTTATTTTTAATTAATTTTGCTATTTCTCTGTATAATTTATCTTTAGAAACATCAATATATTCATATTTTGATGTAATAGGATTTTTTATTTGAAGTTTCTCAACATTTGGTATATCAGATAGTTTAGTATTTAAAATAACTAAACGAGGTATTCCATCAAAAAGCTTTTCTAGATGTAACCATAAAGAAAAAATAGTTTCATAATATAATTCTCCTGGATATAATTCAGATAAAATAATAATATCACAAAGATCATTAATGTCATTCTTTTTATTAAAAAATGACAATAAAAGAGTTATCATATCCTTACCAGAGATATAGGTATCAAAATCACTATTTTGATAATTTAGAACTTTATTCTCATCAGAAATTACTACATAAGTTTTCGTTTCGTTTTCTTGTAATGCTAATGGTATAACAACATTAGCATTATAACCAGCTGGTACTATTAATTGTATTAAGTTATTATTTTGTATTAACTCAAAAATTTTTGGAACATATTCCAAAATATATGATGACATCGTTTATTTTAATATACCAAAATTTTATATAAAATTTTTAAATTTAAAAATCGATTTTTATTTTATGTTTTTTATTTATATATCTAAATATAATTATATTTTAACGATGATCTGTGATATGCTACAAATGAATTTTAATCCTCCGTTGGTTATTAATTCTTATAAATTAAGTGATAGTAATATTATTAACGTGATAGATGACGGTAAACTTTTGGGAGGTACTAAACAGAGAGCATTAATAAGATTTATAGAACATTATAGTGATTATGATGAATTTGTTTATGCTGGTCCATCTATAGGATTTGCACAAATCGCTTTAACAGCAGCTTGTGTGAAAATGCATAAGAAAGCTACTCTTTTTATCCAAAATACTCAAGATGTTCTTCCTCATTTAACTTTTTGGTGTCAAAAAATGGGAGCCAATGTATTTATGTATTATGATAAATTAACTGTTACAGAAGAAGCAGCTAAAGAATATGTTGAAAGCAAAAATAATAAAGCTTTTTTAATTCCTTTTGGGTTAGAGTCGCCTATTTATACAAAATTTTTATATGAAGAACTATCAAAAGTTATTGTTCCAGAAATTAATCCTAAAAGATTATGGTTAGTTGTTGGTAGTGGTACTTTGCTTCGAGTTTTAGCTCGTATTTGGCCTAATACAGAATTTTTTCCAGTACAAGTAGGGAAAGGAATTTGGGAAGATCAATATGATCCGGATGTATGGATTAGAATGGGAGGCAAAGATAGAATCGAAAAATTAAAAGCGCCACAAAAATTCTTTGATTCTGTTTATGGTAGAAATTTACCTCCATATGACTCAGTATCAAATTACGATGCTAAAGTATGGCAACAAGCTATCAAATATGCTAAAAGCGGTGATTATATTTGGAATGTAGCTTCAGATGTTAATGTATTTAAATGCGATGATGAGAATTATAGAATTCTTAATCTTCCAAATTTTGAATCAACTAAGGATGGATACACATACGACATTAGATCAGCAGATTATATTAATAATGATAATGACGATAGATATATTAATGGAGCTAGGAAATTAATTCCTTTAGTTAGAAATAATACTATTTGGTTTCCCTTTCATAGATATACATCGTTACCACCAAAAATATTATTTAAAAATTTATCAAATATTAATTTGAAAGTTCAACACGAAAAATATCAATTACGGTCATATCATCCTCCGAACGGATTCTATTTTCCTCCATTATTTAGAGGTAAACCAACTACTATAATGAATGATGTAAATAATTTTAACGATGCGGATATTTTATCTGACTATTTCATAGAAGAAATAAGACTTAAATCTAGAAGATATGATCAAATATATTCGATTTTAGAATGTTGGGAAGTTGATAATTGTCTAGAATTAATTTTATCTGCAGCATTAAAAGTTAATAATTTCATTACTCCATCCTTATTAAGAGATGCTATATATGATAGAATACAAGAAACAGGCACATTTTCTCCTACTAGAGCACGAGCACTGATAAAACTTGTTTTAGGGGAAAATACAAAGAATAAGAAATGGTTAGATATATCAGCGGGATGGGGTGATAGATTATTAGCTGCTATGTCCTTAGATATGATTTATACTGGATTTGACCCAAATATTGAATTGAAGAAAGGTCATACGGAAATGATTGAAATGATTTCTTTGATTAAATCTACAGATCTTAATCAAAGAAATAAGATATATTATGAACCATTTGAAAAAGCTGAAATACCTGATGGACCATATGATGTTATTTTAACATCACCACCATTCTTTGATGTAGAGAAATATTCTGTTGGACAAGAAAATCAATCTATATCCAATTACCCTGGATTTAATGATTGGTTAGTTAATTTCTTATTTGCTTCACTTATTAAAGCATGGGACAGCTTAAAAGAAGGAGGGTTTTTATTATTACATATTGGAGATACCACGATGCTAAATTTCTCTGAGACAACTAATATTTTTATGGAAAATAATTTACCAGGAGCTTCTTGGGAAGGAATAGTCGGTATTAGTGGTGAAGCAAAAAATTATCGTCCTGTTTGGTGTTATAAAAAATTATCACGTCATGCTAAGCTCCAAAAATGGGGATCTGGTATTAGAAAACTATATCAATATTATCCAGAAATATCAAAAGAAGTTACCAAATTTTACAGTAAGAAATTTACTATTGCTGATAAAACTTATGAAATTAACGATGAAAAAATTAGATCGGTCAAAAATAAATTATATGAATATTATCCTTCTTATATTGAAGAAATTAATGATTTCTTAGACGATTTAGTATTATCATCAATCATTGAAGAATTAGGTATTGATAATGCAATTAAATGGTGTGTTGCGATGATCAAACTTAATCTTGTTGATTTTTAAAAAAAATTATATTACGTAATATAATTTTTTGACATTTAATATAATATCTTTTACTTAAAAAACGATCCTTAATATTTTTTGAACCCTGAAAGCAACATTTTATCTTAATATTTAATTAAGTCCAAAATCGGGGTTGTTATATGTTCTTTATTTAATTGATTCAACATTATTAGAACCACGACAATTTATCAGAGAGAACAATTTATATCATTATTTTGAACAAATGAACCATATATCACAGACATTAGTACTTTTTTTAATCATAAATCTAACATCTATGATGATTCCATTCATAATTTTTTATAAATATCATGAGCATATAGTTGCTTTACAAATTTCAATTATAGAGCAACTATATGATGTTCCAGGAATTCAACATCATATCTAAATTAAATGATGTCATAATTTATATAAAATTATATTACGTAATATAATTTTTATCTATTATTTCGGGATAAATATTCTTTAATCTTAATTTCATCAATGTCACCATTTTCAATCATTCTGAAAAGAATAGATTTCCCATTTTGACCTTCTCCTATGAATATGGGAGATCTATGCTCTTTATCATCAGTTACATCATTAATATATTTAACCTCATCATCATAAGATGCAATAACTATATAATCTTCGTCCATTGAGTATAATTTTTATATATTTATTAAATTAATTAATAACTATTTTTATTTTTATATTAATATTAACTAAATGGATAATATTTATAAAAATAATTTTAATTTACAATAAACAAAAATTAAAATTATTGTAAATGGATAATATTTATAAAGCTTTGAAATTAGTGTTATATTTTTATCCTGAAGTGTGTCCAAAATTAATTATACTATATACAGTATATTATATTATTTATTTAATTGATCCTACATTGTTAGAACCACGACAATTTATCAGAGAAAGTAATATCTATAAGTATTTTATACAAATGAATCATATATCAAAAGCATTAATATTATTTTTAATGCTAAATATTACATCCATGATACCTCCATTTATCATCTTTTATAAACGACATAAAGATCTAGCAAATAACATTATCGTATAAATTCCATTTGCATTACAACATGATAAAATTCCTGGAACTAATGATTATGTTACTTAAAATTATATCATATTATTTTGATAATATGATTTAGGGTTTTAGATATTAATATACATATACAATATCTGAATTATTAATAAAATCTAAATATAAAATTTTGATTTTGATTAGAAAATATTAGAAAACACTTTGATTACAGTAATTTTTATATAATAACATCTATTTATTAGAATTTTAACTATAACAACTTGTTTTCTAAAATTTTCTAACCAAAATCAAAATTTAATATTTAGACTTTAATAATATCTAACCTAGATTTAGATATTATAAGAAACTAGAATCTGAATATTAATAATTATAGATATTA
>Ga0315287_10000793_pt1 | contig 28198 bp, 26 predicted proteins | sample YL17G11_0_MG_FD_205037 | JGI IMG/M metagenome (GOLD analysis project Ga0315287, IMG submission 205037) | Sediment microbial communities from Yellowstone Lake, YNP, Wyoming, USA - YL17G11_0 | ecosystem: Environmental > Aquatic > Freshwater > Lake > Sediment | place: USA: Wyoming | collected... | reverse complement strand
GTCATAATCCGCCGTTCCGATATACAAAGATTCGGAAACATCGAAAAATTCATCTCCACCGATTCCTGTATCTACAAATTGAGCGTTCGGGTCGGTATCGATTTGCATTGTATCTGCCGTTTCGCGTGACATCAGTATTCCTGATGCGCCTGTATCGAGGAATCCGTAATTAAGTTCGAAGACGCCATCGACGGTTCTCGGCGGCTCGTTCGGCGAATCCTTGAGCAGAAAATATATTCTCGGCAGGTCTATCGCCGCTTCGTAAGTACCGTCAATTTCAAAATCATCGCAGGCTGCCATACAGCAAACCGGCATCCCGGAAAGGATAACCGTCAGTGCCATTACGAAATATTTAACTGCTGGTCTCATACTGTTTATATTATAGCAGATTTGCTGTCCCCCTCCAAATTCACCGGCATTAAACAGATGCTTTTACAACGAGAATTACATATCCGGAACTACTTCGGGGTAGACCTGGCCGGTTGGGCTTATTTTAAAGACGTAAATAAGGCCGGGCCGGAGTTTTGAATAGACCACATTGCCGTAAATTGCCTCGATATCGTATTCCTGAAGTTTATCGGGGTTATTTGCCAAATCCCATATATTGGTCCAGAATAGTTCTTTGTGTTTTAATGGCAGATTCTCGAAAATATCTTTATATCTTTGCGGCTCGGTTCCTGTTGTTTCAATCGGGAATCCGTTTTCCGGCGTCATTTTTTCGCCGTAAATTCTTCGCCACAGGTACAGGGCTTTTGCTCTGCCGTCCATTACCATTTTATTGCCGAATTTTACAATCAGGGCGTCGAAGTGAATAATATCTCCTTCGATGACATATTCCTTTTCGAGTATCTTTTCCAATTTGTTATTTCTTGCCGTTTCGACAAATTTCATTGTTGTAAAGGTTTTGCCGTCTCGTTTTTCCTGCGAAATAATTTTCGCGTAGCCGATCTGCTCTTCGGTTGTAAGATTTGTTATGGCCTGTTTGAGTTGTTTATTTTCCGCAAGGAGTTCTCTGATGGTAGCAACGGCCGGATAGATACAGCGTGCGATATAGACTAAAGTTGCCAGAACCGCCAGGGTCAGAACAAAAGACATTGGTTTTTTTATCATTCTTGGTCTTGTTTTTTTAGAGGCTGGATATTTACCCATTTGTTTTTTCGCCTGTCCTGATTTTGAACAGTTGAGCAGGTGACCGCAGGTGAACTGATATTTTTTCAAATTCAATTCTAATTATTGATGACAGTCGGCATCGTATCACCTGTTCGACTTTTCTACTGTTCACCTGCTCTCCGATTCGCCCAAAGGCGAATCGGGGTGATAGGATTCGAACCTACGGCCTCCTGGTCCCAAACCAGGCGCTCTAGCCAAACTGAGCTACACCCCGTAAAAACGGCAATCAGTTGCGGTTATGACGCTCGCAACTGACTATGTTAAGGATATTACTATACTTACGCAATATTTGCAAGAAAAGTTTGATTATTTACATCCTGATTAAAACCGATATAATATTCTGATTCTAAATACTATGTACTGAATTGAGGTAATTATGTGCGGAATTGTTGCTTATTTGGGCAAAAAACCGGCTCAGCCGATACTTATTGAAGGCCTGAAACGCCTTGAGTACAGGGGCTATGACTCTGCAGGCGTTGGTCTTATAAATCCTGATAAGACAGGGATTAGGATAATCAAATCCAGCGGCAGAATCAGTGCTCTCGAAGCCCTGCTAAGCGAGCCGGACCCCAAAGAAGTGGTCGGTATCGGGCATACCCGCTGGGCGACGCACGGCCAGCCGAACACGATAAATGCGCATCCGCATCTCGACTATACCGGCAAAATCGCGGTCGCTCATAACGGCATTATCGAAAATTACAATACGCTGAAAACCTGGCTCATAAGCAAAGGCTGCAAATTCATCAGTGAAACCGACACCGAAGTAATCGCCAATCTTATCGGCTATCTTTACTCCAATCCTGACGGAGACGAAAAGCCCGGCCATGAGCAGAACAGATTTGAATGGGCAGTTCAGCGGGCTCTTAATGAACTTGTCGGCACTTACGGTCTTGCAATAGTTTGTACGGATTTTCCGGAAATGCTCATCGGCGCCAAGAAGGGCAGTCCTCTCATATTCGGTTTGGGCAAAAATGAATATATCCTCGCCTCCGATGCCGCCGCGATTGTTGAGCATACCGCGCAGGTGATTTACCTCGCCGATAATGAAATGGTTACCATAACCCCGAAAGGTTTTCATACCAAGACAATCGACAACGTTGAAATACGCAAAGAACTCAAGCAATTGGAATTTTCACTCGATGCGATTGAGCTGGATGGTTTCACTCATTATATGCTCAAGGAAATCTGCGAGCAGCCTAAGGCGCTTGGTATGTGTCTTGGCGGCAGACTCGATTTGCGTGACGGCAGGGTAGTGCTGGGCGGCGTAGAAAAATACTGGCGCGAACTTACAAGGGCAAAAAGAATCGTTATCAACGCCTGCGGAACGGCCTGGCACGCCGGGCTTATCGGAGAATATCTCATCGAGCAGCTGGCCAGAATCAACACTGAAACGCAATACGCAAGCGAGTTTCGGTATCGCAATCCTATTATCGAAGATGACACAATAGTCATAGCCATCAGCCAGTCAGGCGAAACCGCCGATACGCTGGCCGCAGTGGAACAGGCGAAGGAAAGGGGAGCCATAACGCTCGGCATTGTCAATGTCGTAGGCTCAACTATCGCTCGAACCACCGATGCGGGAGTTTATTTGAGAGTCGGACCTGAAATCGGCGTCGCAAGCACAAAGGCTTTTACCGCGCAGGTAACCGTACTTGCGATGCTGGCGATTGAGCTTGGCAGAAGAAGACATCTTTCAAGCGAACAGGTAAGATATTATATAGAGGAGCTTTCGAAGATACCTTCGAAAATCGAAGAGGTTCTTTCTCTGTCTGAGCATATAAAGAAGATTGCCGAGGCAACCTGCGACAGGGAAAATTGGCTGTTTTTGGGCAGGGGATTCAATTATCCGGTTGCCCTCGAAGGTGCGCTTAAACTAAAAGAGATAAGTTATATTCACGCCGAAGGCCTGCCGGCTGCGGAAATGAAGCATGGCCCAATCGCTCTTATTACTAACGGAATGCCTGCGGTCTTTATCGCGACGAAATGTTCGCAATATGAGAAGATTATAGGCAATATAGAAGAAGTAAGGGCTCGCGGCGGCAGAACAATTGTTGTAGCAAGTAAAGGCGATGAGAACATCAAAAAGTATGCCGATTTTCTTATAACGGTTCCGGAAGTGCCGGAAGAATTACAGCCGTTGGTTACTGTAGTGCCGCTGCAGATGTTAGCTTATCACGCCGCAGTTCTTCGCGGCCACGATGTTGACAAACCACGAAACCTCGCAAAAAGCGTAACGGTGGAATAATAAAATTAAAAATATTCTATTTTGCCGAGCCGATATGTTTTCAGCATTTGCGGCCAAGTGTTTCGAGCGAGGTTTTGGCTACGTGCTCTGCCTTACTTAAAACAAGGATGCAACGTACTCCCATAATAAATATTACATAAGGCATGGATAGATTGATGTATGTGCTGGACAAGGGATAGTTGATGGCTATATTCAAAGAAGGGGACTTTGAGCAGATATTAGGCAATATCTCCGGTGGCAGAGTATTGGATGTTGCTACTGGCGATGGAAGTTTTATCAAAATATTGAAAAAATCTCTAAAAGATTATATTGAGATAGTTGGAGTTGATATTGCCAAGAAAGCAGTTAATGCTGTTTTTGAACAGAAAGGCATCAGTTTTTTTCGGATGGACGCAGCACATTTAGCTTTTGATCATGAAAGCTTTGACACTGTCTGTATTTCCAATTCGCTGCACCATTTCTCATCTTTGTCGCAAGTTTTGGCTGAAATGAAACGAGTATTGCGTGTAGGCGGCCATTATATAATTAGCGAGATGTATCGAGATAGTCAGAAAGAAACACAACTTACTCACGTACATCTTCATGACTGGTGGGCCCAGATAGATACTGCCCTTGGTATTACACACTACGAAACTTATAATCGACAACAGATTATTGATATTATCGAGGGATTGGGTGTTGATGCCTGGACATTTTATGAGTATGCTAATCTGAGCAAAGATCCTCATGACAAGAAAACCATCGAAGAAATAATGGGGTATATTGACAAATACCTCCAACGAGCCAAAGATTTGCCCAATTATTTATCTCTCGAACAGCAGGGCCACAAGCTTCGTCAACAACTTTGCCAAGTGGGAATTCAATTGGCTACCTGCCTTATTGCTATTGGCAAAAAGAATTGAGTGATAAGGATTTTCTTTTGATTCTCTAATAATTCCAAAAAACTCATTTAACACCAGTTATAAAAAAGGTCGTTAAGATTAACTGAATATTTCTTCGGATATTGTTCCTTCCGCTATTTTTGTTACCGCCCCGGTCATTATGATTGAATAGTCCTCCGAGACTGTAATATCAATCTGTCCGCCGGGAGTATGCACCTTTATTTGGGAATCGCACAGCCCCAATCGCCTTGCTGCCGCCGCCGCAGCACAACTGCTGGAACCGCTTGACAAAGTATAGCCGGCGCCTCTTTCCCAAATCTCAATTTGGATATTGGCCCGGTCTAAAACTTTCATAAATTGCACATTTGTCCTGTTGGGAAAACGCCGGTCAGTTTCAATTTTCGGCCCTAATTTGCGTGCCAATTCTTCTGATATTTCATCTTTCAAAATAACACAATGCGGGTTACCGATTGTAACTGCTGAATATTTTATAGTTTGACCGTCAATTTCCATTTCTTCATTTATAACTTCCCGTCTCGGCCCGGTTACAGGAATTTTGGCACTGTCAAAACTTGCCCGGCCCATCTCTACTGTAACTTTTTGTCCGTTTTGCAGGACTTGTGCTTTAACTTTTCCACCGGCCGTTAAAATCGTAAACGGTTTTGTTCCCACTTTTTTCATATCCCATAGATACCTTGAGAAAATACGAAGGCCGTTACCGCTTTTTTCAGCTTCGCTTCCGTCAGGATTAAAAATCCGCAGGGCGAAATCTGCATCTTTTGTGCTTATTGGCCCGTAAAGAATCCCATCCGAACCTAACCCGTAATTTCTGCGGCATATCCTGCGAATCTGTTCTTTTGTTATTTCAGTCGCAAAGTCATCCGGGTTCAGGACAATATAATCGTTTCCCAAAGCGTGATATTTGTAAAATTTCATTGCTAATCCTTAAACTTTTATATCTTCAACGGGGACTGTGGACGTATTCGAAGAATTTTTCTCTCAGCCGTTTTGTAATCGGTCCGGGCTTGCCGTCGCCAATTGTCCTTTTGTCGATTTCGACTACCCCGATAACCTCAGCGGCCGTACCGGTGAGGAAAAGTTCATTGCAAATATACAAATCGTATCTTGTCAGATTCTTCTCGACCACTTCGAGATTTTCTTCTTTTGCAAGCCTGATGATGAGCTTGCGAGTAATCCCTTCGAGCGCACCGGCCTCGATTGGCGGAGTGCAAATCACACCGTCTCTAACAATGAAGACATTATCGACGGTCGCCTCGGCAACGTATCCCTCGTGGTTGTACATTATCGCCTCGTGGACGTTATTATCCAGTGCCTCAATCTTGGCCAGGACATTGTTTAAATAATTCAGGCTCTTGACCTGGGGCGGAATGGCCAGAGGATGATTCCTGACGGTCGTGGCGCTGATTATCTTCATCCCCGTTTCATAAAGCTCTTCCGGATAAGGCTGAATTTTGTCGGCTATGATAATCAGCCCGCTCTTCTTGCAGAGAAAAGGATTCAGTCCCAGATTTCCTGCACCGCGTGTAACCACCAGCCGAATATACCCGTCCGCAATACCGTTGGCCCCGACAGTTTTCCTGATTGCGGCGGCAAGCTCGCTCTTATCCAGTGAGATTTCGAGTCGAATCACTTTGGCTGACTTGTAAAGCCGGCACAGATGAGCTTCGAGCTCGAATACTCTGCCGTCATAAACGCGGATACCCTCGAAAACTCCGTCTCCATAGAGCAGACCATGGTCGAAAACCGATATCTTCGCATCAGCCTCGTTCACAAGCTTGCCGTCGAGCCAGATTTTAAGAGCCATGACAAATCCTCCTATACCGATATTTCTTATTTAAACGGTTTATTTGAACTTTCTCATTTTTAGATTATTTTTTCCTAACATTTTCTTTTCCAGTATTTTTTACCATCATTATTATATCCGGCCGCTGTTCCCAGCCGAGGTGCTTCCAAAAGTTTCGGCCATTACGATTTTTCGCAAAAACGAATATTAGACATATCGTCATGCCGATAGAAGCAAGTTTTGAAAGAGCTTTTTGGATTAACGCTTTGCCGACACCTTTTTTGCGGCAGCCCTTTATAACTGCCAAATGAAAGATATATCCGCGTCTGCCGTCATAACCGCATAAAACCGTGCCGACAAGTTTCCCATTCTCACGAGCAACAAAACTCAGGCCGGGGTTACGTTTCAGATACCGCCGGATTCCTTTTTTTGAATCAGTATCATTATGCAGTCCCATACCTTCGGTATTTTTCCAGAGCGAAAACACCTCATCATAATCGGATATTTTCATTTCAGAAATTTTTACCGTCATTATTTGCTCCTTTAAGCCAAATCAATCCAATATCGTCTGATTAGTTCTTTAGAACTTTCCTGTTTTATTTTGTCAGCAAGTTTGCCGCCGTTCTTTTCTATTACCCTTGCCGAGGCAATATTATTATCATCGCAGGTAACCAGTACGCGTTTGATCCCTAATACGTTAGCTTTTTCCAGCACAAGAGAAAGCATTTTTGTTGCGTAACCTTTTCGGCGTTCTGATGGACGCACAGAATAGCCGATATGTCCGCCGAAATTTTTCAAAAAATTGTTGAGCTGATGTCGAAGGTGGCATGTTCCGACAAGACGTCCGCGACTGATAAGCCAATATGTGCTGGCTGGCACCCATCCTTCGGGCAGTCCAATGCCTCTGGAATGGTCTTTTGCTCGGCCGACGGAATTTTCAAAGTCATCTTTGTCTATGCTGCCGATCCCGTCGATTACCTGCTTGCCTTCCGCGTTGAATTCCTCAACCATTTCGAGAAACTCCGATTTCAATTCAACAGTCGGTTCTATCAATTTGATATTATTCTTTTCCATTTTGATATACCTTAAACTTTCAATTATTTTCTCGCTACAGCTATTAATCTTTTAGCGTTATGGTCGTAATCAATGCCCGTAAAATCGCCGTAAATACTGACGGAACCGAATCCGCAGTCTTTCAGCAGGCAGGTTAACTCCGCAGCGGAATAAAGTCTATGGTCGAATTCATATTCATCTTTTCTGCCGTTCTCAAATATCGTCCATTTGTTGTATATCCACGACCAGTCTCTGCTTAATTTGCGCTCCTGCAGAAAAAGTCTGCCGTTGTCTTCCTGCCACTGGCGCGGCGTAAAAATACGAGCCAATATTTCCTTTCCCATTACGTGAATAACCAGCGTTCCGCCTTTGCGCAGCGAATAGTATGTATTGCTTAGAACGCGTCTGTCATCTGCCGGATTATCAAAATATCCGAAAGCTGTATACATATTAATTACCGCGTCGAAATAATCAAGCTGGCAGAACCGCCTCATATCGTCTCTGATAAACTGTATGTTCAGACCTTTAGCCTTGGCTGTTCTTTGTGCCTTTGCCAGGTACTCCCGCGTCAGGTCAACGCCGACTACTTTAAAGCCTCGCCGGGCAAGTTCAAGCGAATGTCTGCCGATTCCACAGCACAAATCGAGAACTTTTCCGCCTTTGCGCATACCGGAAAGTTTAACGACTTGTTTTATTTCATCAGCTGCCGCCGTCATAATTGTTTCATTGAACAGTATTGGCGCAACGCCTTTCCAGAAGTATTCATCTTCGTACCAAATCTTTTGTTTTCCTTGTTTTTTTCGCATAACGGCTCCTTTCCAGCCAATAAAAAAAGCCTTGCAGTTTTTATTCCCTGCAAGGCTTTTAATATCTGTTAAATAAGTCTTTTAGGGAGTTTTCTCCTTAATCTGCGGCATAGCATAAATGCATACAAACATTGCTATGCTATTTGAGCGCATAAGCAATGCAGCCGCTGCACGGCCTGCGTTATTGTTTTGCCTGTTTTTCTTAACCTTAAACATTAAAAAACTCCAATATTCAAATTGCTGAAAGCTTAATATTACCTTTTAAGTTTTCGAGTGTCAAGAATTAATTTTATTATCAGCTTTTTCGTGATGACGGTGAAGGCCGTTCAGCCTGACGGGAATCGTGGTCAGATTCAACGGAATCGCCGAGTATTTTCATCGATTTTTTGACATCGGCGACTTTTAGAACTGCTGTTGTTTTGCCGCCTTTGGCGCCGGCCGTAACATAGGCGTAAGCTATATTGATATGAGCCTTTGACAGTTTTTCCGCTACTGCCGCGAAAGCGCCCGGCCTGTTGGGTAGAGTTACGCACAGCACTTCCGTTTCGTTGTACTGCATATTGATACGATTAAGGACATCCCGCATTTTATCGGCGGATTCAGGAACTATTCGTAATACGCCGTGCTCGACGGAATCCATCACGGTAAGAGCGGTGATATTTATTTTGGCCCTGGCAAATTCAGAAAGAATCTGAGCCATAATGCCGGGCTTGTTTACCATAAAAATCGAAAACTGTTTTTCTATATTCATTTTAAACCCTTTCCAATCAGGTTTTATGTGTTTTTTTCAGGTCGTCAATCGCACTTTGCGCATCAGGATAAAATTTGAATAATTTATCGAGGTTAGTGATTTTAAAAACGCGGTAGAGCTGCGGGTTGATACCGCTTATTATTACGTTGCCTTTTTGGGCGGATAACTTTTTCTTTGCGTCGAGAAGTATTCCCAGCGCCTGAGATGAGAAAAATTTCACGCCGGCAAAGTCGATAAGTAGATTTTTGGGCTTTTGATTTTTTATAATGTCTGAAATCTGCTGTGAAACCTGTTCCAGTCCCTGGTCGGTGGTCAGGCTTGTGACATTAAATGAGACTGTCGTTACGGCAGCTTCGGTTGTTATTGTTGTTATATTATAGTCGGTCATATTAAATCGAATACATTATATACTTATATCGGCCGAAAAGTCGAGAAGCTTTTATTATAAATCAGGCTTTAAAACACGCGGTTTTATGGCCGGAGGCCTTTTCCTCGAGGGGGGGCACATTTTTACTGCAAAAATCGTCGCCAATCGGGCATCGGCCGTAAAACGGACATCCTGTCGATGGTTCTGCTTCCAGTACAGGGGCCGAAACGGATGTTCTCTTTCTTTCAGGTACAGGCAGGGGGATGGCGCTGAGAAGCAGTTTTGTATAAGGGTGCAGAGGTTTTTCGTATAAAGCGAGAGCAGGGGCGATTTCGACTATCTTGCCCAGGTACATCACCGCCACATTATCGCTTATAAATTCAACTACCGACAAATCATGAGCGATAAAAAAATACGTCAGGTTGAACTGCTCCTGAAGGTCTTTGAGAAGATTTAAAATCTGGGATTGAATTGAAACGTCCAGAGCGCTTACAGGCTCATCGCAGATTACCAGTTTAGGCTCAACCGCCAGCGCCCTTGCGATTCCGATTCTCTGCCGCTGACCGCCGGAAAATTCGTGCGGATAACGGTTAATATGAGAAGCCGAAAGCCCGACTTTCTCCAGCAGAATTGATATACGGTCGATAAGCTCCGAACCTTTTGCGATTTTATGAATCCGCAAAGGTTCCGCGATAATGGAACCTACTGTCATTCGGGGGTTCAGCGAGCTGTACGGGTCCTGAAAGACTATCGATATATTTTTACGGATTTCCCGAAGCTGGGACTGATGCATCGGCAAAATGTTTTCGCCGTTAAAATAAACCTTTCCGCCTGTTGCGTGGATGAGCCTGGCAATCGTCCTTGCCGCGGTCGTCTTGCCTGAACCGCTTTCGCCTACAAGACCGAATGTACTGCCGGCGGCAATCTGGAAACTTATATCGTCAACCGCCTTAACAAAGCCGACAGTCTTTCTGAGGAGACCCTTTTTGATGGGAAACCAGGTCTTAAGATTTTCAACTTTTAACAAAATATTTTTCATTATTTTTTATTTCTTTGTGCCTTTGTGTCTTTGTGGCTATTTATATCCTTCTGCGTACCAGCAGGCGGCATAGTGATTATCGGAAACCTGTTTTAATGCCGGCTCCTGAGTTTGGCATTTTTTATCATTGCACCCGATAGGGCATCGCGGATGAAATTTACAGCCGCTCGGAAAATTCAGCGGTTCCGGAACGTTGCCGGCAATAGTATTTAACCTGTTTTGTCTTGTGCCTAACTGCGGCAGAGAATTTAAAAGGCCTTTCGTATAAGGATGTAAAGGTTTTTTGAAAAGTTCGACGCACGAACACTGTTCGGCGATTCTCGATGCGTACATTACAGCGACATTATCGGCTCGCTGGGCCACAACGCCGAGGTCGTGAGTAATCAAAAGAATACTCATTTTTTCACTTTGTTGTAACTCATCGAGCAAATCGAGTATCTGTGCCTGAATTGTAACATCCAGTGCCGTTGTCGGCTCATCGGCAATCAGCAGCGAAGGTTTGCAGGATATTGCCATCGCAATCATAACCCGCTGTCTCATTCCGCCTGAAAGCTGATGCGGATATTCGGTCATCCTCCGGGTCGGCTCTGGAATCCGAACCTTCGCCAGCATTTCCTCGGCCATCAGCCATGCGTCGGAGTGGGATTTTTTTTGATGAAGTGAGATTGTTTCGGCGATTTGGTAGCCTATTGTAAAAACCGGGTTCAGGCTCGTCATTGGCTCCTGAAAAATCATTGCGATTTTATTGCCGCGGATTTTCCGCATTTGTTTTTCAGGAAATTCGAGAATATTTTGGCCGCGGAAAAGGATTTTTCCCGATGCAATCCTGCCCGCAGGTTTTTGTACGAGCTTCATAATTGAAAGGGCGGTAACGCTTTTGCCGCACCCGCTTTCACCGACGAGAGCGAATGTTTCGCCGTCTTTTATATCGAATGAAACATCCTGAACGGCTTTGGCTTCTCCGTTTTCGGTGTCGAAAAATGTCGAAAGATTGCGAATGGATAATAATGTCTTGTTATCGCTCACAGTGTCATTCTACCTTCAATTTCGGGTCGAGCGAATCTCTAAGAGCGTCGCCGAATATATTTAATGCCAGTGAAATAATAAATATTGCCGCGGTGGCCGCCGTCATTTCCCACCAGTAGCCCTTGGGCAAATCGAGTCTTGCCGCGTCAATCATAGCCCCCCAGCTCGGACTGTTTTTTTCGCCGAGCCCGAGAAAACTCAAAATCACCTCAGCCTGTATAAACCCGACGAACTGCAGGGAAAAGCTGATTATAATCAGATGAAAAACATTCGGGATAAGATGTCTGAAAATTATCCTCGAACTGCTGCATCCGTAAGATTGTGCCGCGAGAATATAATCCCGTTCTTTATGTTTCATAACCTCGCCGCGGATAAGCCGGCAAATGCCTACCCAGCTTGTTAGTCCGATTGCAAGGTAAACGGTTGATATGCCTGAAAGCGATATTGTGCCAAGGCCTAACCAATTGAGATGGAGCATTTTCCCCCTGAGCACAAGGGCGAAAGCGAGGATAAGGAGAATATAGGGAATAGAGCTTAATGTCGTATAAAGCCATACGACTATGTCGTCGATGAAGCCGCGGAAGTATCCTGCCGATGCGCCGAGAGGAACGCCTATTGAAATACTGATGATTGATGCCCAAAAGGCAACGGTCAGGGAAACTCTCGCTCCGTATATGGTTTTTCGCAAAACAGAACGGCCAAGGAAATCGGTGCCTAAAATATTTTGTTTGTTCGGCCTTTCATATTCTTTGCCGACCTGTTGGTTCCAGTCCAGAAACGACACATCTATTTTTGTCCAATTGGCCAGATAGATAAATATTACAACAAGGATATAAACGACGATTATGCCCAATGAGCACATAGCGAGCTTATGCCTGCGCAATTGTCTTAGGCTGTCGGCCCAGTAGCTTCGGCCTTTAATCTTTGGAACATTGATATTTTCTTTTGCCTTATTCAAAGCTTACCCTCGGATCGACAATTGAATAACATATATCGGTAATCAGGTTAAACACGACAAACAGGATTGCCCCGATGAACGTCATTGCGTTTATAACCTGAAAATCCCGGGCCCCGATAGCGTCAATCATCAGGTATCCCAGTCCCGGAATGCCGAAAAATCTTTCTAACAGCAGCGAACCTAAAAACAAAAATGGTATTGCCAGGATAACCTGTGTGATAATAGGTATCATCGCGTTTTTGAGAACGTGACGGAAAAGAACCGAACGGGTACCGAGTCCTTTGGCGAAAGCCGTTCTGACATAATCGTTGCGTAATTCATCGAGCATAACAGTGCGGTAAAATCGCAAATTCCCACCCAGCCCCGCGACAATGCCTATTAAGACAGGCAGCCCTACATATTTATATACCGGCAAATCCGGCCAGAAGTAAACAGGGAATAGTCCCCATTTGAAGGCCAGGAAATACTGCCCGAACAGAATAAAGCTCAAAAACGGAACGCTCATCAGCACAACGCATATAAATACCGACATAATATCGATAATCGTTCCGCGGAAGAAAGCGACTATCAGCGCCAGGCTGATTGATATTACAACTTCGCCGATAAACATTGGAACGGTCAGCGACAAAGACGGCAATGCGCCTTGTGCGATTTTAGTGATTATCAGTTCGCGGTCGCTCCAGGACCTGCCGAATTGGAATGTCAGGCAGTTTTTCAAATGGTTTATAAACTGACTGTCCCACGACAGAAACAAGGGTTTGTCCCAGCCGTATTCGGCACGGATTTCCGCTATGGTTTCTGCCGATGCGGCTTTGCCTGCTATCTGGTCGGACACATCGCCGCTGACAACGTTGAACAGTATAAACGTTACCAGAAGGACTCCGAAAATTATCGGTATCGTATAAAGCAGTCGTCTTATTATATATGCAATCATTTTAATGTTCTTAAAAGTTCGTTATATGCGGCTTTTTTAATCTCGTCAACCCTGCGGTATTTGCTCGTCCCGTATGCGAAGGCATTCGGTTTGATATTCAATGCCCAGTCGTGTGTCAGGATAAATGCCACTCCGTGCGTAAGAAATATGGCCGGGCAGTCTTTTACGACTATTTCTTCGGCCTTTTTATAAACAGCGTCTCTTTCGGCCCCGTCAGGCATTACACAGGCCTTTTCGTATATCTGGTCGAATTCAGGATTGGAATAATTAAAATTATTCGACCCGGGCGAAACATTTTTGCTGTAGAAAAGCTGCAGAAAATTTTCCGCGTCCGGGATATCTCCAATCCAGCCCAGCGCAAACATTTGTGCGCTTTTAGTCTTTATTTTATTCTGGAACGTCGGCCAATCCATATAATCCATCTCTACATCGAGCCCGGCATCGCTGAAACATCTTTTTAGAAAATCGCCTTCCTGCCTGAAAATAATATCTGTTCCGGGCATTGACAGTACCAGCGTCGGCAGTTTAGAGCCATAGATTTGTTCGGCTTCCTTTACGAGTTTTCTGGCCTTTTGCACGTTATATGAAGTTTGCGCTATATTCCTGATGTCTGGATTGTAACAGCTCATCAATGGCGGAATAAAGCCGTAAGCCGGTTCGCTGCGGTTGTTGGTGAATAATTCGATATATTTGTCCCTGTCAACCGCACAGCTTAAAGCCATACGCAGCGGCAGATTTTTGCCGAGAACCTCGTCTTCCATATTGAACCCGAACCAGTAGGTGCTTGGGTCGCGGAAAGTCAGCAGTTTGATATTTCTTGCCTGCATTTCCGGCGTGAGTTGCCGGCTGAGGTCGATAGCCTCGGAAAAATTGTCTTTCGGTATGCCAGAGACGTCTATTTTGCCCTGCAAAAATAAAAACCATTGCGGCGGGTCTTCCTGTATAAGAACAGTTACCAATCTGTTTGTCAGCGGAAGTTTTTTGCCCGCATCGGCGAGAAGACCGTTTTTTGCGTCGTTTGGTTCGCCTTCAGACGGATAAAATTCGTTTCTGAAAGTCGGATTTTTAACCATTTCAATATAACTGCCTTTATGCCAGAGTTTCAGTTTATATGGTCCCGTTCCGACAGGGTGGTTTATAATGTCTTTCCTGTAATAATCGACGGCCTCTTTCGCCATTGGCGCCGTCGGCAGATGGGCCAGCAGGTCGACAATCTGCGGCCACGGCTTTTTTAATTTTATTATCAGCGTCCAATCGTCAGGCGTTTGCAGACCCTCGACTGGCGTATTGTAATCTACATCCGCCGATATTTTACAGGTCTTTGAATATTGCCTGAATTCATCAAGGCCGATAATTTTATTGTCGAAAATCCACCAGTTTTTACTCAGGTATTTAATATCCGCGATTCTCTTCCATGCGAAAACAAAATCTCCCGCCTTTAGTTCTCTGCCTTTGCCGTCTTTGAAGCATTTATCGTCTGTAAACAGCACGCCTTTTTTTATCTTTATTGTATAGACAAGCCCATCGCCGCTCACCGTCGGCATATTTTCAGCCAGGCATGGAACAACTTGATACGGTCTTTTGAGATAGTGGTATTGATAGAGGCATTCAATCATTTGGCTGGCGATGATGGCAGATGTTACGTCGCCGATATCGCCGGGGTCGAGACCCCTGACTTTTGCGCTGTGCGTGCTATATAGAACGGTATCGTTGGGGTCTGTTTTTTTCGGAGAATTTAATTTTTTACTGAATAGCTGTTGTAAAAATATTATGATGATTAGCAGGAGAAAGAAAAAAAATATTTTCAAGGTCGAACGGCCATTCATCAGGACAAACCTCCATTGTCTGTCTGGTATTTATGATGGTTTATTTACATCATTTACATCTGCTGGCTTTTCAGCCTTTTTTTCCGCTTGAGGCGGTTTGGATAATGTCGGCGGGGCCGTCTTGGTAGAGCCATCGGCGTTTTTGCCATAATCAAAACCTGCCGCTGCCGGCAATTTTCCTGCGGCACTTACGGAACCAAAAAGTGAATCTGCCTCGGCAAGCAGCGCTGCGCCGCCGCCTTTTTCAATCCCTCTTTTTAACGAACCCTGCCAGTCAGGAATAAAACGGCTCAAAAGTTTTTCAGACTGTGTAATTACCGAAACAAGGTTGCTCCGGCTTGTCTCGGTAAGACTCTGCTCGGCAAGTATATACTTTTGTATCACAAGCGAATAAAGAATAGCGAAATTTTTAGCCATCGCTCGGCTGCTGTCGGCATCGATTTGAGTTCTGTCCGCCAAAGCCTTTAGTATCGACATATCAGTCATTTCATCATTCGCCTTCCATGCCAGATAGAGGTCTATCCTATTCTGTGCTATTGCCGTCAGTATGTCATTTGCCGCAGGTTGTTTTATCCCTGAAGCGAACTGGGCCAGAAGGATGAGGATATCGCCGGATTGCTCTGTTTTTACGACTGCCACAAGCCGCTGGGTAAATTCTTGTGCCAAACGGCGGTTTTCTTCCGGTGTATCGTTAAGCTGGCGAATAATATTGGAATTACTAAGACTATTTACCGCCCAATATCGAACTATGACATCGGTGCTTTGAAGATAATCAAGGGCCATTTTAGCTATTTCCATATTGGCAAGGTCATTGACTATAATCAATAAGTTGGTTGTCAGAAGGGTCTTACGATAGCTTTCAGGCAGGGCGTTTATAGCTTTGAAAGTACTGGATATTTCTTTTTGGGCGGCTGTGAAGAACCGCGGCCCATACTGAATCTGACCGCTTTCAGGCACTGAGGTGCTTTTGCTTATAATCGTGGTCCGCAGAGATGCAATATCTGAAAAGTCGTTTTTTGCGATAAATTCCGAAAAAACATCCCTTAAAAACTCCTCTATAACAGCCGTATCGGCTTCGGCTAATATCTCTTTGTTTCTGATTACGTCTATTTTTGCGGTATTGACGGCATAAACAGGGCATAAAACTGATAATAAAACCAATCCGCAGAAAATAATGTAATTTACACGCATAGTTCGTAAATCCCGAAAAAAATTGAAAATAGGTAAAATTAACATCTAAAAAAGTAAACAAAACAGTCGATTCTGTCAAGGTTATTTCCGGATTAGCGAGCTTATTACCCACATAAACAACTTTTGGCTGGTAATCTTAGCCGAAATCATTAGAATTCATTGCTCAAATCTTTGGATTATAAAGTAGAATTATGGGTTTTATAGCTGGGAAGATATGAAAAATTTTAGGTTGATTATAATATTGTTCATAACTGTTATTTGCAGCCCTTGGTATTGCCGGGATGCGGCAGCGATTACGCAGCAAAAAAGCGATGTAAACACGCCGGCCAAAAGCGAAGCTGTAAAATCAGAACCTAACAGCGATGCCAATAACGGTGGTGAACTTTTGAGTGCTGCCGAAGTTGAAGGACCGAATACGCCCAACGGCTATATCGGTGGTGATGCGTTCAATCTTGGTTTTGCCGGGATTTTAAAAGGGTATGTGAATCAGCAGGGGCTTGTAAATTACTCCAAATTGAGGCGGTTTCGGCTTGAATTAAATGATGCGATTGGAAAATTTGCCAATCTCAAACCGGAAGTGTATATCACTTGGTCGAGAAATGAAAAAATAGCGTTCTGGATAAATGCCTATAACATTTGCACCCTCAAGGGAATTATTGACAATTATCCTGTAAAACCTTCAAGGTTTATGCTGCTTTTTTATCCTGCCAACAGTGTTATGCACATCAGTGGGCTAAGAGACGGAACATATTTCATGATAATGGGAATACAATATACACTTGATGAAATCGAAAGAGATGTTCTTCTCGGAAGGTTCGAAGAGTCCAGGGTTTGTTTCGCCGTCAGTTATGGTACTATGGGAAGCGCTCCGCTTAAAGCGGAACCTTATATAGGAAAAGTACTCGAAAAACAGCTTGACGAACAGATGCGGAATTATTTTAGCCGCCCTGAAGCTCTGCGGATTGATGAGACCAACAATGTAGTTTATATTTCGCCGATATTCAAAATGTATAAATGGCATGAGGACGCGTTTTTTAAACAATATGGAACCAATAAGCTTTTCAGAGAACACCAGCCCGTCGACAGAGCGATACTTAACTTCGTAAAGGATTTTATCTCGGAGCCTAACGCGAATTTCCTTAAACGACACCAATATTCAATTGAATATATAAAGTACAACTGGCAGCTTAATGAACAACTAACAGAATAAGGAAAAGGTAAGATATGTCAAAGAAAAGAAATTGTAACAATTTAAATTGCAGCAACGATAATTATCTGTTCACAAGCGAGTCTGTAACGATGGGGCATCCTGATAAGGTCGCAGACCATATATCAGATGCCATTCTTGATGCGCATCTTGCTCAGGACCCAAACAGCAGGGTTGCCTGTGAGACGCTTGTAAAGACAGGTATGGTTATGGTGGCAGGTGAAATCACTTCGAAAGCGGTAGTAGATGTGCCGGCGGTTGTTCGCCAGACAATAAAGGAAATAGGCTACACGGAACCTGAAATGGGTTTCGATTATGATAATTGTGCCGTCCTTGTAGGACTTGGCACGCAAAGCCCCGATATTTCGCAGGGTGTAACCGAAGGTCAGGGCCTTCACAAGGAGCAGGGTGCCGGCGACCAGGGTATTATGTTTGGTTTCGCCTGCAAAGAAACCCCTCAGCTTATGCCTATGCCCATACAGCTGGCTCAATTGCTTGTCGAAAGACTTGCGAAGATGCGCCAAAGCAAAAAACTGCCGTGGCTGCGCCCCGATGGCAAAAGTCAGGTAACAGTCGAATACCGAAACGGAAAACCTTACAGGATTCACACTGTTATCGTTTCTACTCAGCATTCGCCGGATATAAAATATAATAAACTCCGCAGCGAGATAATTAAGAAGGTTATCCTGCCTGTGCTGCCGAAGAAAATGGTTGATAAGAATATTATCTTTCACATCAATCCTACCGGCAGGTTTGTTATCGGCGGCCCGAAAGGCGATTGCGGACTGACCGGCAGGAAAATTATCGTTGATAGTTATGGCGGCAGCGGACATCATGGCGGCGGCGCGTTCAGCGGAAAAGACCCGTCGAAGGTTGACCGTTCTGCAAGCTATATGGGAAGATATATAGCGAAAAATATCGTCGCGGCAGGACTTGCCGATGTCTGTGAAATTCAGGTTTCTTACGCCATTGGCGTTGCCGAGCCTGTATCGGTTCATATTGACACGCAGGGCACCGCAAAGGTCAGCGAAAGCGACCTGCAAAAGGCAGTAAGAAAAGTTTTCCCGCTTACTCCAAAGGGAATTATTGACCATCTGAACCTCAGACGCCCGATTTATGCGGCGACTTCATATCACGGCCATTTCGGCAGGACAGGCGAGAATTTCACCTGGGAAAAAACTGATATGACGGGCAAACTTCGCAAAGCATTAGGACTGAAATAATAATCAGGTAATAGAGCCCCAAGCGTTAGCGCGGGGTAACAGAGCCTGGAGCGAAAGCGACAGGAGTAAAAGTGAAAAAATGGCTTCAGAATTTATCAATGACTATTTTCTTTTGCAGACTGAAACCGCAAGGCATCTTTATCACGAATATGCGGCGAAGATGCCCATTTATGATTATCACTGTCATATACCCGTAAAGCAGATTGCCGACGATGCGAGGTTCGAAAATATAACGCAGGCATGGCTCTATGGCGACCATTACAAATGGCGGGCGATGAGAACCAATGGCGTCGATGAGCGTTACTGCACAGGTAATGCGACTGATTGGGAAAAATTCCAGATGTGGGCAAAGACTGTTCCCTTCTGCCTCCGCAATCCGCTCTATCACTGGACGCATATGGAATTAAAAAGGCCTTTCGGAATCAGTGATAAATTGCTTTGTCCGCAAACAGCTAAAGAAATTTATGATAAATGCAATGAGCTTTTGAAATCGCCCAAATTCAGCACCCGCGGAATTATGCGTCAGATGAACGTAAAGCTCCTCTGCACTACCGACGACCCGACAGACGACCTTCGCCATCACAGGAAAATCGCTACTGACGGCTTTGAAGTGAAGGTTTATCCAACCTGGCGGCCGGATAAGGGAATGGCCGTTGAGAATATCGAAGCTTTGAACGAATGGATAGATAAACTCCAGGCCGCCGCCGATATGGAAATAAAAAATTTCGACAGCTATCTTGCGGCGATAAGGAAAAGACATGATTTCTTCCACGCCAATAACTGCCGATTAAGCGACCACGGACTTGAAACCGCTTTTGCCGAAGATTACACCGGCAGTGAAATCAAAAAAATATTTGATAAGATTCGTCACGGCAAAAAACTCGATACTGGCGAAATGCTGAAATTCAAATCGGCTATGATGTATGAATTCGGCATTATGGACGCCGAAAAAGGCTGGACCCAGCAGCTTCATCTTGGCGCTCTGCGGAATAACAACAGCAGGTTGTTTAAGACGCTCGGCCCTGATACTGGTTTCGACTCCATCGGCGATTTTGAAATCGCAAAACCGCTGGCGAAATTTCTCGACAGGCTCGACTCGCAGAATAAACTGCCCAAGACTATTATTTACAATCTCAATCCTCGCGACAATGAACTTTTAGCCGCGATGCTCGGCAATTTCCAGAATGGTTCTATTCCCGGCAAAATGCAGCTCGGTTCAGCCTGGTGGTTCCTCGACCAGAAGGACGGAATGGAAAAACAAATTAACGTTCTTTCGAATCTCGGTCTTTTGAGCAGATTTGTCGGTATGCTCACAGATTCGAGGAGTATTCTTTCATATCCTCGCCACGAATATTTCCGCAGGATTTTATGTAATATTCTCGGCAATGACACCGAAGCCGGCCTTGTGCCGAAGGATACCAAACTTCTCGGCCAAATGGTCGAAGATATTTGCTTCAACAACGCCCAAAATTATTTTGGAATGAAGGTCTAAATATAATTTCGGTTAGCCCCCGAACCTGTGCCGGGGGGCGTCCCTCATTTCGCACAAATCGCTCTCTAACAGGAATGTCTTAAACGGTTCTTTTTTAAATATTGTAAAGTTCAACGGTGCGTATTCGGCATCTCCGTTTTCGATAATGAATTTATCTCTCGCCATCGCCGCCAGTATCAGTCCGTTAGGCGTAAATGGGCTGTAGAAGCATCGCCGTCCGTTTTCAGTATGATATGCCGCGCAGTAAATCGGCTTATTTTTTATTTTCTTTCTTCTTATGCTTACTCCGACAAAGCCTGTCGAGCTTTTCAGAATGCGGTTAAGCATATTTTGTCGGTGTGTAACGATTCTAAGATTGCTTCTGCGGTTATCCAGTGGGTTTCTGTTTATATGGTCGACGACTTGTCCTTTCTTTGCTTTGACGATTATTCGTGCAAGGGCGGTTGTCTTTCTGGTTTTTCGATTGCGTGCAAATACTTGTCCTGCCTTACTGATTATCAGTGTTGAGTTTAATATTCTGGATAGACAGAAACTATCCGCGTCGAGTTTAACATCTCTCCCCGCCACTTTTCTTATTACATAATCAAATTGTTTTTTGTTTGTTGTCATTTTTTTAGGTTAGCCCCCGGACCTGTGCCGGGGGTTCGTCGTTTGAAATTTTTGATTTTTAATATGTCATTTTTATTTTTAATGTTTGATTTTTGATATATATATACGTCCCTCCGTATTACCTGAAAACTTGCGCGCTTTTGACGAACTTTTCGCAAAATTTTTCAGGGTGAAATTTATAAGTGCTTGCAGGGTTTGGTGATAAAAATTTTGAAAAAATCTTATTTTTCACATTTGCGCAAGTTTTTTATTGCGCGCTTTTGACTATTCGGACACAGGGGGTAGGGTTTGAAACCGTCATTTAACTACCAACTTTTTCATTGATTTAAGGCCTTTTTATTACTATATTATAATATTGGATTGCAAAAAGTAGACTTTTTTACTCTTGTATAAATTAAGGAGATAGTTGATGGATAGAAAAATACTGCTTAGCGAAAAAGACATCCCGAAACAGTGGTACAATCTTGCTGCCGATTTGCCCAGTCCGCTTCAGCCGCCTCTTGGCCCCGATGGCAAGCCTATCACGCCCGAAATGTTGGCCCCCGTTTTCCCGATGAACATTATCGAGCAGGAAGTCAGCACTCAGCGGTGGATTGATATCCCCGGTGAAGTGCTCGATATTCTGTATCAATGGCGGCCGGCTCCTCTTCGCAGGGCCGTTCTTCTCGAAAAATATCTCAAAACGCCCGCCAAAATTTTCTACAAGGACGAAAGTACCAGCCCGCCCGGCAGTCACAAGCCTAATACCGCTGTCCCGCAGGCTTATTATAATAAAGTCGCCGGCATAAAGAAAATCACAACAGAGACAGGCGCCGGCCAATGGGGTTCGGCTCTTGCTTATGCCTGCAATCAGTTCGGCCTCGAATGCAAGATTTATATGGTTCGAATCAGTTTCGACCAGAAGCCTTTCCGAAAAATTATGATGCAGGTCTGGGGCGGAAATTGCGTCGCGAGCCCGAGCAACGAGACCAACTTCGGCCGCAAAATCCTTAAGGAAATGCCCAATACTCCCGGCTCGCTCGGCATCGCGATTTCCGAAGCGATTGAGGAAGCCGTCAGCGACAAAGAAGGCAAGACGCGTTATTCGCTCGGCAGCGTTCTTAACCACGTAATGCTGCATCAGACCATCATCGGTCTTGAAGCGAAAAAACAGCTTAAGATGATTGGCATTGATAAGCCTGACGTCGTTATCGGCTGCGCAGGCGGCGGAAGTAATTTCGCAGGCCTGTCATTCCCGTTTGTGCAGGACAAAATAAACGGCGCAAACATTGAGATTATTCCTGTCGAGCCGAAGGCCTGTCCGTCGATGACTCGCGGCGAATTTGCTTATGACCATGGCGATACTGCCTGTATGACTCCGCTTTTGGCGATGTACACGCTCGGCCATGCTTTTATGCCTGAGCCGATACACGCCGGCGGCCTGCGTTATCACGGTATGGCTCCGCTCGTTTGCCAGGCCATTGTCGAGGGTCTCTTAAAGCCAAGGGCATATCATCAGTTAAAATGTTATGAGTCAGCTATGATTTGGGCGAAGACTGAGGGCTTTATTTGTGCTCCTGAGACCAGCCACGCTATTGCCGCCGCTATTGACGAGGCCAACAAGGCAAAAGAAGAAGGCAAGGAAAAGGTGATATTGTTTAGTTATAGTGGCCATGGCCTGATGGATTTGAGTGGTTATGATGCTTATTTGAGTGGTAAGTTGACCGATTATGAATTGCCGGATTCTGACTTGAAGAAATCCACAGCGGTTTTGCAGGGTTTACCAAAACCTTCGACGAAAAAGACTGGAAAATGGTAAAATATCAGAGCCCAAGCGATAGCGCTGGGAGTGTTTATTCCAATTTCCAAAAGCCCGCCGGCTTGTCCGGCGGGTTTTTCTTTATCCCGCACCTATTAAATATTTAATCCCGCGGCACGTTGCGGCGGGGTTCAATTGTTTCTGATATTGCTGCGGTAAAATGAATAGGTGCGGCGGTGAAATCCTCGAGTTATTTAGCCCTTAAGTTTATCCGGCGGGTTTTCTCTTAAATTTCTCCAAAAAAAGGTGTTGATTCTGGGTTCGGAATAACTATAATCTATAGTTTAAATGAGGATGGGTAGAATTGGGAAACAAAAAAGAAGAAATTATGAAATGAGATTTCTGAGATGAAACTTGTTGCCTTCACTGTTGAAAAATATAGAAGTATAACTAAGGCCCACAAGATTAAGGTGGGAAATAAGGCTATCTTAGTGGGTCCAAACAATGAAGGAAAATCTAACATTCTTCGAGCATTAGTTATTGCGATGGATGTATTCACAATGGGGAGGCGTTTATCCATAGGAACAAGATCGTCTTGGCGTCAGCGCCATTATGATTGGAATAGGGATTTTCCGATACAGCTTCAGAAAGAACAACCCAATGGGGAGTCTTTAATTATATTGGAGTTTGATTTGTCGGATGACGAAAGGTCCGAGTTCTGGAAAAAAATCAAAAGTAATGTAACCGGAACACTTCCTTTACGGATATCTTTCAGTTCGAAAGGCGAGATGAAGATTAGGGTTCTAAAACAGGGGAAAGGCGGGAAGGCCTTGACAGCCAAACAGGAAGAAGTATGCACTTTTATTTCAGAACATATTGATTTTACTCATATTCCTGCCATACGAACAGCCGAGTCGGCACAGAGAGTCGTAGAGAACATGGTAGAGCGTGAGCTTTCTAAAGTCGAGGATAATCCCGATTATATAAAAGCACTTGAGAGAGTGGCAAAGATTCAAGAACCAGTACTAGAGCTTCTCTCAAAAACTATAAAAGATACCCTCGTAAAGTTTTTGCCAGCTGTTTCCAATGTTCGCGTTGGAATATCTCCAGAAGAACGATATAGAGCCATGCGCAGATCTTGCGAGATAGAAGTTGATGATGGTACGCCCACCCTTCTGGAATACAAAGGAGATGGAGTTCAAAGTCTTGCTGCGCTCGCAATAATGCGACACGCATCTGAGCGTGGGGCAAGTGGTAAAAATCTTGTTGTCGCCATCGAAGAACCAGAGTCACATCTTCATCCGTCAGCAATTCACGAACTCCGCGCCGTGTTAAATGAACTAAGTGAGAAACACCAAGTAGTCGTCACAACACACTGTCCATTGTTTGTAGACAAGATGAATATCTCCAGCAATATTATAGTTAACAATCAGAGAGCGCAACCAGCAACAAAAGTTGAAGACATTCGAAATATTCTTGGTGTTCGTGCATCCGACAACCTCCGCCATGCAGAATTAGTTTTGCTTGTTGAAGGCCATGAAGATAAGGTTGCCATGAAGGCTCTTCTTTTCCACGCATCGGCTAAAATTAAATCAGCGTTTGACAACCAGACTCTTGCGATTGAAACATTGGATGGAGGAACAAACCTATCATACAAAGCCAGCTTGATAACTGACGCTCTATGTCTCATCCATTGTTTTTTGGATCATGATAAGTGTGGTAAAGAGTCCTTCGATAAAGCAAGAATAGAAGGAATTATGACTGATGCAGATGTAAATTTCTCAACTTGCGAAGGAATGATAGAGGCCGAGATTGAAGACCTTTACGATTCCAATATATACAAGAAGATCATAGAGAATATATATGGAATTACATTGGACACACCAAAATTCCATTCAGCAAAGAAATGGTCAGATAGAATGCATGATGTATTTGTACAACAGGGCAAGGATTGGAACGATCGTGTAAAGCAAGAATTAAAAAATAAAGTTGCCGAGGTGGTAGAGCATAATCCAACAGTTTCTCTTAATGAGAACAGGAGAAGTTCATTTGATGCCCTCGTCCGGGCCATTGAAGCCAAGTTAAGCCAATACAGCAACAGAGGTCATAGGAAAAAATCTAATGCCCAATTATTATCAGGGCAATAAAGCAGAAATAGGGGAAATAGGAGATGTTGGGGCTGTTGGGAAATTTACCCGCCTCTGGCGGGTCAACGAAAAAACTTGTCCCGCACATATTAGGCTCTGCCGTAAATAGGTGCGGGGTTTATCCGCCTCTGGCGTGACTTTACCCGCCTTTGGCGGGTCAACTAAAATTGTCCGCATACCCAATACTAAAAACCAGCGACCGGCGTCTAATTTGCTTCAACTTTTATCCGTCTGCCTTAGTCGGGCTTGCGCCATCGAAACCGTTTTACGTTTGCTTTGAGCCTGCCCTCGACCGTGATCGGGGGGTATAATTGCTTCAACTTTCTTGGCATAGCCGTAGAAAAATTCAGATTTTGAAACCTCGTGGTACACACCCCAGCGTTTAGTTTCTGCAAAGAAACTGCGAGGGGAAAGCTTGTTTGCCAAAGAGGTTAGAAATTTGAATTTAAGCAGTTCGCAGAACTGCTTAGTTGAAGCAATCCTTCGTGCGTCCTTCGTGTCCTTCGCGGCTTCGTGGTGAAAAACCGTGTAAACTTGCCCGCCGTAGGCGGGTCCGTGTAATCCGCGAAACTTGCCCGCCTTCAGCGGCTCCTTTATCTGTAATCTATAATCTGCCCTCTGTAATCTGCCTATTGGCTCTTGCAAATCTCTTTTTTTTTGTTAATATAACTCTTTTCGCAGGCTTAGCTTGAGAAAAGCCGTTTAGTGGTAAATTTAATATGGTATAAAGACGATAGCGTAACCTATTGCTATTGCAAGACTTGCGAATTTATATTTCCCGGAACACGACAGCCAAAACCTGCCACTTGGCGGAGTTTCGCCGTCGAAAAACGAGTTTCGCAATCGGAAGATGGCTTACGCCACTGCGACTGATTGACGAAGATAATAAAATGGGTCGGTGCCCGAGCGGCCAAAGGGGACGGGCTGTAAACCCGTTGGCGCAAGCCTACGTTGGTTCGATTCCAACCCGGCCCATTTTTTAAATAAATCCGGATATCGAATATCGAAACTTGAATTAAATGCAAAATAAGAATATTGGGATTTTGCTGATTTGGATTTCGATTTTTGTGCTTCGGATTTATTTTTCGGCGGCGTAGCCAAGTGGCCTAAGGCGTTGGTTTGCAAAACCAATATCCGTGGGTTCGAATCCCACCGCCGCCTGTTTAATATCGTTCTCAACCTTCCGAGAAAAATCGTATTAATGGATGAAATAAAACCAGTTACAAGAACCGGCAAAGACCCTCTAAGAAAAATCGTATTAATAGATGAGATGAAACCAGTTGTAAGGACTGGCAAAGACCTTCCAACTTAATGCTATCTCCGAAAACGTTATCGCAACCACTATAATAACAACCAATATTAACGGATTAAACCTGAACTTTAACAATGTCAGTACTTTTTCCAAGCCATCCAGATATAAAATGAGAAACGGCACCAATGCCGTTACTATCAGCCTGCCTGACGTGAAATAAGGCGATTCCTGCGAAGGATACCAACAATTTCCATAGTCATAACGTACAGATAAAACAGCTAACATCATAACCGATACGACAATTAAAACAAAACTGATCCCCAAAATCGTACACTCCCGCTTTTGCTTGTTCCTAAATAAAAAGACCAGAGATACCAATAAAAAAACGCCAGTTGAGATTACATATAACAAATCAAAGAAATTCGATGATATTCTTTTTAAATGCCATACAAATTCACCCCGCCAAAAGGTTTTTGTTAACTCGCCAAGAAAAAACGCAGAACCACTGAAACTGAAAATCGGGTGATGCCAAATTTGCGAGAACGGTCTGGTTTTCCATCCTAAAAAGTCAACTTTGGCTGCGTCGCCGGTTATATCACCTAACACAATGTGGTTTCTTATCATCCAGAGGCAAAGAGGAATTATAGATACTCCAAACAGGACAAGCAGCCTAAGAATATTTTCTTTTAACTTTCTTTCGGTAATTATCTGCCGAAACTTCAAGATGATTACCGGCCCCAATAACGCCAGCATTGTAATGTTTGTTATTTTGTTCAAAAAAGTTACGGCTACTACCGCCGCTGTGAAGAAATAAAAGGTTAAAGATTTTTCCTCGAATAGTATTTTCATAAGCATAAAAAAAGACAGCGAAAACAGCAGGGGGGAGATAGTATCATTACTTATGGAATAAAACACGTCCTGCGGGAAAAACGCCACCATTATCGGCAAACCTTTTTGCTGGAGGTTGTTATTCGGAAACAAAATTTTGCCTGCCAGATAAGCAATCCAAACCATTGCAATGAACACAGGAATGTTCAAAAATCTTAAGAAGTAAATCAAATTCCCTTCATTCAATCCTATTAATTTGCCCAAATTCCAACACTGTCCCGCGTACAGATAATATACCGGAAAAGAACCTGTTTCGTGATTTATCGAGCTACGAGCCGCATCGAGAAAGTCTTGGAATTTTTGTGATTCTTTTATATCATCATATCTCCATGGAGGAACTGTTTTTTTGCTTAAAGGCGTATAGGATAGATATTCTGGGGTGCCGTATAAAATAATTAATTCGAGGATTTCACTGTCGTAGTTTTCTATGCCTTTTGCGGGGATGCGGCCTCCGGAGTATTTATAAACCGTATCCAAATGGGCTTTTTCATCAACATTATTGAATATAGGGAAAGCCGCGTTAAAAACGAAAACTCTTATACCGGCTAAAACAAGTATCGTGATAATGAATTTTTTATTTTGATTGTTTTTTATTTCCTTCTCAAGCATATTTGACAGTATAACTTATTGCGTTTAAAATGCAATAATAGTATCCTTAATGCAATGATAAGAAACGAGAAAGAAATGTTATCCGGTATTCAAAAAACATCAAATCCTAAAACCCCCTTACTTAATGTCTGCCTGATAATGGTTTTTGCAGTACTCGTTGCCGTTACAGTCATTATCCGGATTCGTACCCTTAATATGCCCCTGGAACGTGATGAAGGCGAATACGCTTACGCAGGGCAGCTAATGCTCCAGGGCGTTCCGCCATATTCTTTGGCTTATAATATGAAAATGCCGGGTATTTATGCCGCATATGCGATGATTTTAGCAGTTTTCGGGCAGACCCAGTCCGGTATCCATCTTGCCGTACTGTTTATCAACACGGCAACAATCTTATTACTCTTTTTTATGACTAAAAAACTCTTCGGGCCAATTGCTGGTGTTGCAACGGCAGTTTTTTTCGCAATTACCTCAATAAGCAATACCATTCAGGCAACGGCTAACGCGGAGAATTTTGTCGTTCTTTTCGCGATGGCGGGAATAATCCTTTTGATGAATTTTGCCGATTCGAGAAAATATTTTTCCCTCACGGCAGGCGGATTACTGCTTGGCATCTCTTTTATGATGAAGCAGCACGGGGCGGGATTTATACTTTTCGGTTTTTTGTTCCTGTTTTGGAAGCAGGTTTGTCAAAAGCCGATAATTTGGAAGAAACTGGCATCGGTGATTGCAATCTATTCGTTTTCTGTCCTCCTGCCATTTTTGATTACCTGTTTGATTTTATGGCGTTGCGGGGTATTTGAAAAGTTCTGGTTCTGGACATTCAACTATGCCAGACACTATGTGAGCATAGTTCCTTTTGCGACAGGTCTTGAATATCTTAATGAGACCCTCGGGGGAATAGTTCCGTCAGCCTGGTTTGTCTGGTTATCGGCTTTATTGGGCCTTTTGAGTATTTTCTGGAATAAGGAGATTCGCAAACAAA